>ENA-OYAJ01000150-OYAJ01000150.1-human-gut-metagenome-genome-assembly--contig:-NODE-150-length-23684-cov-7.299505_pt1 | contig 23684 bp, 19 predicted proteins | sample MGYA00243431_ERZ652826 | MGnify/ENA primary metagenome ERZ652826 (study PRJEB26926, sample SAMN06164609) | human gut metagenome | biome: ENVO:00009003; feature: ENVO:2100002; material: ENVO:00002003...
GGCCTGCCGGCCGCGCGCAGCGAGCGCACGAGCGCGCAGCCGTCCACGGCGGGGGTGGAGGCCTCGGCGATGACCATGTCCAGCGCGCTCTTCGGGTGCATGCGGAACACTTCCTTCATCCCGAACACGTCCTCATAGAACTTCACACTGCGGTCCAGATCCAGTACATTGATCCCGATGTGTGCGATCGCGTAGCTCATGGCCATTGCCAAGATCCCCACGGTGCGCGAGCTCGGCCACACGCCGGACGAGATCCCCGCGCTGGTCGAAACCGGCATGAAAGACCCGCTCAACTTCGTGAGCGTCACGCCCGAGGAGCTACGCGGCCACCTCGAGTATCTCTTCAGCAAGTAAATCTCTCGCTACATCTCCTTCCTTACCCCCAGCCGGCCAACGGTTTCAAACCGTTGGCCGGTGTTTTTTTGCGCTGCGGTGTGCTATAATGGGCCATCCCGGTCGAAAGGAATTGTAATCTCAATGGTCAAAGTGCTCTTTATCTGCCACGGCAACATCTGCCGCAGCCCGATGGCGGAGTATCTGCTCAAGGAAATGGTGCGCCGGCAGGGGCTCGCGGTGCAGTTTCAGATCGCCTCGGCGGCAACGAGCCGCGAGGAGATCGGCAATGACGTTTACCCGCCCGCGCGCGCCGAGTTGCGCGCCCATGGCATCCCAGTCGGCCATCGCGCCGCCGTGCAGGTCACGCCGCGCGACTACGACGCCTACGACTGGCTGCTGACGATGGACGAGAACAACGCGCGCAACCTCCGCCGCATCCTCCCGCACGACCCGGATGGGAAGATCCGCCCGCTGCTGTCGTTCGCGGGCTTGCAGCGCGGCATTGCCGACCCGTGGTATACGGACGATTTCGGCACGACGTATGACGACCTCGTGCTCGGCTGCACGGCATTTCTGGACGCGCTGCGCTGCCGCGGCGATATTTAATAAGGAATGACCGCCCCGTCCGGGGCGGTCATTCCTGTTTATGGCGCAATGTCCGGGAGCGAAAGGCCAAGTCTTTCGGCCAGCTCGGCCAGATAACGGATGTGGCCGTCATCCGCACTGCGGATGGTGAAGTATCCGGTTTTGTCAGCCGTGATGTTCTGCCCGTGGCAGATTACCCGCTCCTCTTTTTGCAAATAGACCTGCTTGCCATGGGCTTTTTCGCGCTGGTATGCGTGCACAGCGTTCAGATAGTATTGTGCAAACAGTGCTTGTGCTTTTTCCAGGTCGCCCAGATGGCCGCAGATCATTGCTTCGTCGAGCAGGATCAGCCGCCGGCCCATCACATCGAAGTGCGGATAGTCACGCCGGTGCGCGAGAATCGCCTCCCGGGAGGACAGCACGTCGTAGACGGGCAGTACTTTTGTCAGCACATCGGGCAGAATCTGATTCAGGAGCTGTGACGGCTGCTTTCGCAGGTCAAAGCACAGCTCCTGCCTGCCGTCAATGCTCCCGAGAAGGGAGCGCAGGGTGCAGTTGTATTCGCGGTAATACCGTTTTGGTGGCGATGGGGAAAAGGTGCGCTCGTCGCACTCCGGTATGCGGATGCCGAGATTGACCCACATTTGCTGTGCGGGGCCCGCAGACGGCAAACCGCACTGGAAGTGGATGACCTGCGACAGGTCGCCGGAGACAAAGCGGTGCGGTGTCCGCCCGCATTTCCGGAAGCCGAGCGGCTTGAGCTGCGCATAGACGGCGGCCTCAATCTCGTCGGTGCATATGGCTGCTTTGGATTTTTCGTTCATGTTCGTTCTCCCTCCGAGGGGATCGCACTTTCATCAAAAACCGCCCGGAAGGCTGTGCCCTCCGGGCGGCTTTGCGTGCATATTGCGGCCTTCACACCGACCAGCGTCGGCGGTCAAACAGCGCGATCGTCACGGCGACGGCGGCGGCAAAAAACACCAGCGCTGGCCACGGCAGCCCCAGCACCCGCGGCAGCGGGGCGAGACACGTGATGGCCGCGCAAAACAGCAGCGAGCAGTCCAGCAACGCAAAGATGAGCCGGTTCAGCAGCTTCGACTGCGCGGCGCGCGCCGTGTCCGACCACGATTTTTTCACGTTGACGGTCAGCTGCCCGGCGTTGGCCTTGCTCAAAAAAGCCGACAGCTGCGTCGGCAGCACCGTGAGCTTTTCACCCGAGCGGGCGAGCTGCTGCGCAAGCGTTTTGATCTTTTTTTCAATGTGTTCGCGGCTCAGGGCGGTGTTCTTGACGTACTCCGCCACGATCTCGATGACGTTCGCGTCCGGCGACACGCTCGTGAGCATGCCCTGAATGACGAGCAGGCTGCGCCCGAGCATCGTCAGCGAGGCGGGCACGGACACGCCGTATTCGTTCAGGATCTGCACGAACTCGTCCACGAGCACGCCCATGTCCATATTGGCCATCGGCATGGACTCGTACTTATGCAGGAAGATGCCGATGCGCTCCGTGAGCGCCTGCTGGTCGGGCGCGCGGTCATACCGGCCGAGCGCGAGCAGCGTCTGCGTCAGGGCGGGTACGTCCTGGTCATAGATCGTGCGGATGATGCCCATGTACAGCTCCGCTTCGCGCGGGCTGATGCGGCCCATCATGCCGAGGTCGAGCCAGATGATCTTCCCGCCCTGCACGCGGATGTTGCCGGGGTGGGGGTCGGCGTGGAAGAAGCGGTAGACCGTGATCTGGCGGATATAGTTGTGCACGAGCTTGACGGCGATCTCGTTGAGATCATAGCCGTCGGCGCGCAGGCCGTCGGCATCGTCGATCTGGTGGCCGGCGATGTACTCCATGACGAGCACGTTTTTCGTGCACCACTTCGGGAACGTGGCCGGGCAGTCGGCGTAGGCCACGCCGTCATTGAGGCGCTTGAACTCGGCGATGTTGTTCGCCTCGATCGTGAAGTCGAGCTCCTCCTGCACGGTGTGCCACATCTCGTCGAGCACGGCGTGAAAATCCAGCGCGCTCGCGAGCGGCGTATACTTGAGCAGCGCGGCGGCGCGCTTGAGCAGGCGCACGTCGCGGCTCATGATGTCGTACAGGTCCGGGCGCTGCACCTTCACGACCACGCGCTGGCCGTCCGTGAGCGTCGCGGCGTGCACCTGCGCGATGGAGGCCGAGCCGAGCGGCCGGATGCCGATGTCCGAAAAGACCTCCTGCCACGGGCGGGCGTAGGCCTGCGTGAGGATGCGCTCCACCTCGGTCAGCGGCATGGGCGTCACGTCCGTGCGCAGCGTCTCGAGCGCGAGGCAGTATTCTTTGGGCAGAATGTCCGAACGCATGGACAGAATTTGTCCGAATTTGACAAACGTTGGTCCGAGGTCCACGAAAATATCGCGCACCTTCTCCGGCGTCAGCCCCTGAACGAGGTGATGCTTTTGCAGTATGGCGACGATCTCGGCAAAGCGCTTGGCCTCGTCGAGCTGCGCGGCGGGGCCGGCCATCAGTCTGCTTCCTTCTTGGCCAGCAGCTTTTGCAGCAGCGCCTCGCGCTCGTCGGCGCTCATGGCGTCCACGTCCACGGCGGGCTTTTCGTCCGCGTCCCTGGCGGCGGCCTGCTTGCAGGTGCGCTTGAGCTCCTCGTTGAGCACGCGCCCCTTCTCCACGGTCACTTCGCCGCGCGCGACGCACTCGTCGAGCAGCTTGCCGAGCTTCTCACAGCCGAGGTCGGCCGCGCCCACGGAGGCGACGATCAGCTTGCGCAGATAGCTTTCAATAGAATCCATAACAATACACTCCTTATCCTGTGTTGGTTGATTGATAACAGCATGCCCGGTCACGGGCAGTGCTTGCGGAGGTCAGTCGGCCGCGGCGGCTGCATCGAGCAGCGCCATGACTCGGCGGTAAAACAGGCGCGTGCGCACGACGCCGTTGTTCATCACGCCGCCGATCGCGGCCAGATGGTCGAGATTTTCGACCGGCAGCACCTGCCACACGCCGCGCTCCGGCGTCCGGTCCGGGGTGAAGTCCGCGTGCGGCGCGCCATCGGGGCACCGGGCGGAGATCGTGTTGACCAGTCCGTCGTTCGGCAGCCAGCCGCGCGGCATGCCCGCTCCGTCGCGCCCCATCGCAGTCGAAAACGGCCAGAGCAGCGGCGTCATGGCCGTGTCGGGCTTCTGGTCGTGCGTGAGCAGGCGCGGCAGCGTCCGGCAGCAGGGGATGGAGAAATACCATGTGTCCGGCAGCGTCCGGATGCGCGCATTGAGCGCGCGCGCGCCCGCGGGGCGCAGGTCGTCAAAGGCGCTGTCGCCCGCCGGCAGCGGGTTTTGCGCCAGCATGCGCAGGGCCGCCGTCGTGAGCGGCTCGTCCGGGTCGCGCCGGATGCCGAACTGGTCGAGTCGGAAGTCATACATACCCTTGAACGCCGAGATGCCGAGCGCGCGCGCCGCGCCCAGAAACAGCGTTGAGAGCGCATTTGCCGCGTCCGGCTGCACGTCGAGAAACGTGGACCCGTCGTGCGGTGCGGCGATGGCCACCAGCGCGTGCACCCAACCTGCTTTGCCGCCGGTGAACAGCGGCGAGGGCGTCTCGCCGGCGGCCGCGGCCGCCTGCACTTCCTCCGGGCAGCCGTCTGCCAGCAGCTGTAGGAGCAGCCGCGTCGTCGCGCCGCCGAAGCTGTGGCCCACGAGGTCGATGGGCCTGTCTGCGCCCCAGTCGGGCACGAGCGGGACCGGATACGCCGTGCCGAAGCGCGCGTGGCCGAAGCGCTGCGCGTGCGCGATGCCGTAGTCGGCGGTGCCGCCGGTGAGCTCGGCGTAGAGCTCGCACGCGCGGTCCCACGCGCTCGAGATGATGCCCACCGAGGCGGCGCGGCAGTCATACCCGCAGGTGTTGAGATAGCCCAGCACGTCGCCCGCCGCGAGCCCCCAGTAGGGCACCGCGCGGTAGAGCGCGTCGCGCGCGCCCCAGCCCAGCAGACCGTGCACGAACACGGCCGGGTACGGCGTGCGGCCGCCGGATGCTGCGTCCGGCAGCAGGCACGCGCCCACTTCCAGCGTCTGCTGCAGCAGCTGCTGCGGTGTTTTCATGGCGCGCCTCCTCTCACAGCAAATACATTTTTATCAATAATAGCACACCTGCCCGGGAGCGTCAATGCCGCGGCTCGGCAGCACAAAATGACGGAAATGCACAGGCGCGGCTCAAAAGAATTGTGCGAAATGCTAAAAGTGAAGAAATTTTGAAAACGGGGTTGACTTCAGCAGCTAAAAGCGCTAAAGTAGGCACATCTTCACTACAGGAGGCCGCAATCATGCGTCTGGTCCGATTTGCAAGCGCATATTCCTACTATTACTTTAGCGAGAGTAATAGTCGTTTGTGCTGCGATCATACCAGAACCATCTGAGACTTCCCGGTCCGGTTTTGACAAGGCTGCACAGACGACTGTGTGGCTTTTTTCTTTGCCGGCAATGCATTAAGGAGGAAAAAAGATGAACATCAAAAAACTCACTGCTCTGCTCTGCGCCGTGGTCATGGTGCTGTCTCTGGCCGCCTGCGGCGGCAGCGGCGACAAGGCCGAGAATAAGCACTACACCGTCGGCATCTGCCAGCTTGTGCAGCACGATGCGCTCGACGCGGCCACCAAGGGCTTCCGCGATGCGATCACCGACGCGCTCGGCGCCGAGAACGTCACCTTCGATGAGCAGAACGCCGCCGGTGACAGCGCCACCTGCGCCACCATCTGCAACGGCTTCGTGTCCAGCGGCGTGGATCTGATCCTTGCCAACGCGACCGGCGCGCTGCAGGCTGCGGCCGCCGCCACGAAGGACATCCCGATCCTCGGCACGGCCGTCACGGAGTACGGCGTTGCGCTCGGCATCGACAACTTCTCCGGCACGGTCGGCGGCAACATCTCCGGCACGTCCGACCTCGCGCCGCTCGATCAGCAGGCGGCCATGATCACGGAGCTGTTCCCGGATGCCAAGAACGTCGGCATCATCTACTGCTCCGGCGAGCCGAACTCCGTCTACCAGGCGGACGTCGTCAAGGCCGCGCTGGAAAAGGCCGGCTGCACCGTCACCATCTACACCTTCGCCGATACGAACGACGTCGTCTCCGTCACCGGCACGGCGAGCGACGCCAACGACGTCCTCTACGTCCCGACCGACAACACCGCCGCCTCCTGCGCCGAGGCCATCAAGGGCGCTGCCACGAAGCCCATCGTCGCCGGCGAGGAGGGCATCTGCAAGGGCTGCGGCGTTGCGACGCTGTCCATCGACTACTACGAGCTCGGCCGCACCACCGGCGAGATGGCCGTGAAGATCCTCAAGGGCGAGGCCGACATCTCCACTATGGCGATCGAGTACTACCCGAACCCGGTCAAGAAGTACAACGCAGAGATGGCTACCGCCTACAACGTCACCATCCCGAGCGATTACGAGGCCATCGGCTGATTGCTGATTACTGAAATCATTCCCGGCTCCCTGCCGCAGTTTCTGCGGCAGGGATACTCCACTCTATGAGGTAATTTTATGAATTCACTGGTTCTTGCGTCCCTGAGCCTGCCGAATCTGGTCTCGCGTCTGCCCGGCGGCGTTGCCCAGGGCATCATCTGGGGCATCATGGCCCTGGGCGTGTACATCACGTTCCGCCTGCTCGACGTCGCCGATCTGACGGTCGACGGGTCGTTCACCACCGGCGGCGCCGTGACGGTCATGCTCATCATCGCCGGCTGGCCGGCGTGGGCGGCGCTGCTCGCGGCCGTGGTCGCGGGTCTGCTCGCGGGCCTCGTGACCGGCCTGCTGCACACGAAGCTCGGCATCCCGGCCATCCTCGCCGGCATCCTGACGCAGTTCGCGCTCTACTCGATCAACCTGCGCATCATGAGCATGAAGGCCAACACCCCGGTCAACCCGGATAAGTACAGCCTGTTTCTGACGCTGCGCAGCGTGCCCGGCGCGATCTGGAAGGGCCTGCTGCTCGCGGCCGTGCTCATCGCGCTCCTCTACTGGTACTTCGGCACCGAGCAGGGCAGCGCCATCCGCGCCACGGGCTCCAATCCGGCGATGAGCCGCGCGCAGGGCATCAACATCAATGCCATGAAGGTGCTCGGCCTGTCGCTCTCCAACGGCATGGTCGCGCTCTCCGGCGGCCTGATGGCGCAGTACCAGGGCTTTGCCGACATCAACATGGGCCGCGGCGCCATCGTCATCGGCCTTGCCGCCGTCATCATCGGCGAGGTGCTGTGCGACGCGTTCTTCCGCAAGGGCTGCAACTTCTCCGTGCGCCTGAGCTTTGTCATCCTCGGCGGCATCGTGTATTACCTCGTCATGGTGCTCATCCTCTGGCTCAAGCTCGACCCGAACGATCTCAAGCTCTTCACCGCCGTGATCGTGGCCGCGTTCCTGGCCGTGCCGTATCTCAAGGGGCAGGCCAAAAGCTCGTTCCACCGCCTGAAGAAGGGAGGCAAGTGATATGCTGACATTAGACCATATCTCCAAGACCTTCAACCCCGGCACCATCAATGAAAAGCGGGCGCTCGACGGTTTGTCCCTGCATCTGAAGCCGGGCGATTTCGTGACCGTCATCGGCGGCAACGGCGCCGGAAAATCCACCATGCTCAACGCCGTCGCAGGCGTCTGGCCGGTGGACTCCGGCCGCATCATCCTCGACGGCGTGGACGTGACCGCCATGCCGGAGTACCGCCGCGCGCAGTACATCGGCCGCGTGTTCCAGGACCCCATGATGGGCACGGCCGCGAACATGCAGATCGAGGAAAACCTCGCCCTCGCCGCGCGCCGCGGCAAGAAGCGCACGCTGCGCTGGGGCGTCACGAAGGCGGAGCGCGAGGAATATCATGAGAAGCTCAAGAGCTTTGGCCTCGGCCTCGAGGACCGCATGACGGCGAAGGTCGGCCTGCTCTCCGGCGGCCAGCGCCAGGCGCTGACGCTGCTCATGGCTTCCCTGCAGAAGCCGAAGCTGCTCCTGCTCGACGAGCACACCGCGGCGCTCGACCCCGCGACGGCGGCCAAGGTGCTCGAGCTGTCGGACCGCATCGTGCGCGAGAACCAGCTCACCGCCATGATGATTACCCACAACATGAAAGACGCCATCGTGCATGGCAACCGCCTCATCATGATGAACGAGGGCCACATCATCCTCGATATCGAGGGTGAGGAGAAAAAGAAGCTCACGAAGCAGGACCTGCTCGAAAAGTTCGCCGAGGTGGCGGGTACGCAGGTCGAGTCCGACGAAGTGCTCCTGAGCTGACACGCAGACATCCCGACCGATCGGATATTGAGAAAAGAGAAGCATCTCCGGCGCCTGAACGCACAGGCACCGGAGATATTTCTTTTTCTGCCGCGCGTTTCCGCCCGCGCAGCAACACCCACGAAAACCACCAAATTCCGGGCGGAAAGTTTGTGCAGTTTTTTTGTCGGAAAACGCACACAAATGCCGAAATCTATGTTAACCTTTTCATGCGAAATTTTTTTGCTTTTGCGGGTTTGTCGAGGGTTCAGGAGGATAGGGTTCGTGGTTTTCAGCAGCCTGTCGTTTTTGTTTTGCTTCTTTCCGGCGTTTCTGCTGGTGTATTATCTGACACCGTCGCGCCCGGCCGGCGCGCGCAATGCCGTGCTGCTGGTGGGGAGCTGTGTGTTTTATATCATCGGGCTGGACGGTCAGTGGGCGTATTTTGCGCTGCTGGCCGCATCTGTGCTGGTCAACTACGGGCTGGGTTTTGCCATCACGCGCGACAAGCCGCGCGCAAAGCTGTGGCTCATCATTGGCTTGTGCTACAATTTCCTGTGGCTGTTCCTATTTAAATACCTCAACTTCCTGCTTACCGGCGTCAACGGCGTGCTCGGCTGGGTGTCCGGCGGCAAGGCGGCCGTGCCGCTGCTGGGCTGGGCGCTGCCGGTCGGCATCAGCTTTTACACGTTTTCCGCCGGCGGCTATCTCATCGATGTCTACCGCGGCACGGTCGCGCCGGAGCGCTCGCTGCTCACGTTCGGCACGTACCTGACCATGTTCCCGAAGCTCGTCTCCGGCCCGATCGCGAGCTACGCGCAGCTGCAGCCGGAGTTCGGCGCGCGCGATGTGTCGCTGCGGCAGGCGGTCGACGGGCTGAAGCTGTTCGTGTTCGGCATGGCGCTCAAGATCCTGCTCGCCAACCAGCTCGGCGGCCTCTGGAGCGATGTGACCACGATCGGCTTTGAGAGCCTCTCGACGCCGCTGGCGTGGATGGCCGCGTTCGCGTATTCGTTCCAGCTCTATTTTGACTTCTGGGGCTACTCGCTCATGGCCATCGGCATCGGCCGGATGCTCGGCTTCCACCTGCCGGAGAACTTCCGCTGTCCGTACCTCGCGCTGAGCATGACGGAGTTCTGGCGCCGCTGGCACATCACGCTGGGCACATGGTTCCGCGAGTATCTGTATTTCCCGCTCGGCGGCAGCCGCTGCAGCCGCAGGCGCATGATCTTCAATCTGCTGGTCGTCTGGCTCGCGACCGGGCTCTGGCACGGCGCGCACCTGAACTTCCTGCTCTGGGGTCTGGGCCTGTTTGGAATCCTCACGGTCGAAAAGCTCTGGCTCAAGAAATACCTCGACCGCTGGCCGGTGCTCGGGCATCTGTACATGCTCGTGCTCATCCCGCTGTCGTGGGCGGTGTTCTCCGTGTCGGACCTCGGGCAGCTCGGCGCGTATTTCGGCCGTCTGCTGCCGCTGTTTTCGCACGCGGCGGCCTACCCGCTCGATTTTCTCAAGTACGGCAAGACCTACGGGGTGTTCCTCGTGCTGGGCCTGCTGTGCTCGACATCGCTGCCGGCGTATGTGTACCGCCGGCTCAAGGGCACGTGGGCCGGGGCGGTCATTCTGGCCGTGCTGTTCTGGCTGTGCCTGTTCTGCCTGAGCAAGGGCATGAACGACCCCTTTATGTACTTCCGATTCTAAGGAGCGCTGACGTATGAAACGCATCAAACCGCAACATTTCCTCATCCTGCTGCTGGTGGCCGCCATTGCGGCGGCGCCGTTTCTCATCCGCGGCCTGATCGACCGCAGCAGTGTCGGCAAGCAGCCGGCCGCGGCCGTCACGGCGGCGCCGGAGGAGACCGCCGAGCCGACGCCCACGCCGGAGCCGACGCCGCTGCAGTTCACGACCGTGGACGCCTCGTATTTTGACGATGCGCTCTTCATCGGCGACTCGCGCACCGTCGGCATCGCCGAATACGGCAGCCTGAAAAACGCGACGTATTTCGCCGATGTCGGCCTGAACGTCTATGTCGCGCAGACGAAGGCCATTGCCGTGAAAAACGTCGGCACCGTCACGCTGCCGCAGCTGCTGAGCCAGAAAACATTCGGCAAGGTCTACATCATGCTCGGCATCAACGAGCTCGGCAACAATCTGGACGACATCACGGCCAAGTTCTCCTCGCTCGTTGACACCGTGCGCGCCGCGCAGCCGGACGCCATCATCTATGTCGAGGCGAACCTGCACGTCGGCCCCTCGCGCTCGAGCACGGATGCGACGTTCAACAACCCCCGCATCAATCAGCTCAATGAAAAGCTCGCCGCGCTCGCCGACGGCAAGACGATCTTCTACATCGACATCAATGAGCTCTTCGACGACGAAAACGGCAACCTGCGCGCCGACGCCAGCGGCGACAGCACCCATGTCTACGCCAAGTATGACCTCGACTGGTGCGACTGGCTGTGCACGAAGGCGATCGTCCGCTGAGCAAGAAAATACACGACAAAGGCCAGCCGGAAACCGCTTCCGGCTGGCCTTTGTCGTGATAGATCTCGATCATCACTTCTGTTTTCCGTTTTTCTCCCTCGACGCGGTGGCGCGCATCAGCGCTTGAGGATGTACCACACAAACGCGCCGCAGACAATGATCATACCGCCGCCAACTGCTGCAAAGATCATGTGACAGCCCCCTTTCTCCCGATGTCCCGCCCGTGCTCCGGACGGGATTTGTGAAGTTACTTCATTATAAGGAATCTATGCGCTAAATTTCCGGAAAAGCGCGGCGGAAACGGCGCTTTGCCGTTAAGAAGGCGGAAAGGAATGTGTCCGGGGCGGCAAAGACCGTCGCGTTCGCGCGGACAATGTGCTATGCTGACAGTGGAGCCAAGACGGCTGTCCGGAAAGAGGGATGCTTATGCAGAAAGCAAGCAAGCGCCTGCCGCAATGGCTGCGCGATACGCTCATGTTCATCTTCATCATGGGCTGTGCCGTCGCCGTGTGCGAGCTGCTGTCCGTCTGCTATGATGACAACAATCCGTTTGCCACGTCCGTGTTTATTCTGGCGGTGGTGCTTGTCTCGCGCTTTACCACCGGGTATTGGCCCGGGGTCCTGGCGGCGGCCGTCAGCGTGGTGTGCGTGAACTACCTGTTTACCTACCCGTTTCATGAATTCAACCTGACGATCGACGGCTATCCGCTGACGTTCACGGTCATGCTGGTCGTGAGCGTGCTCGTGAGCACGCTCACGACGCAGATCAAGCGGCAGGAGCAGCTGCGCTACGAGGCGGAACGGGACCGCATGCGCGCCAATCTTCTGCGCAGCGTGTCGCACGATATCCGCACGCCGCTGACGGCCATCATGGGCCTAAGCGCGACCGTGGAGGAAAACGAGACGCTCACGGACGAGGGGCGCGGCATGGTCGAGGAGATCCACCAGAACGCGCAGTGGCTGCTGCACCTGTCGGAGAATATCCTGTCCGTCACGCGCTTTTGCGATGAGGGCGTCGTGATCGAGAAATCGGACGAGGTCGTCGAGGAGATCGTCGGCAGTGCGATCCGGCGCTTTCGCAAAAATTGCAAGACCGATATCCCCATCACGGTCTCGAAGCCGGAGGAGATCCTGCTCGTGCCGATGGACGCTACGCTCATCGAGCAGGTGCTGTTAAACCTCCTGGAGAACGTCGCCAAGCACAGCCCGTCGGCAACGGAGATCTTCATCGAGATCCGCAAAGATGCCTGCCGCGTCTGGCTGACCGTGGCCGACAACGGCGACGGCATCCCGCCGCAGCTGCTCGGCGTGCTCTTTGACGGGTATCTGCCGCTCGGCGCGGTGGAGGCGTCCGACCGCAGCCGCCACATGGGCATCGGCCTGAGCGTCTGCCGCGCGATCGTGCGCGCGCACGGCGGCGAGATTTATGCAAGAAATAAGATCGACGGCGGCGCGGAGTTCCGCTTCTGGCTGCCGGCGGAGGAGGAGTCGAACACATGATCCGTGATAAAATCATCATCGTCGAGGACGATCCCGGCATCAGCAAATACCTGCAGGCGGCCCTGCGTTCACACGGGTATGACACATTGCTCGCGCCTGACGGTAAGACCGCGCTGGAGATGATCGCTTCGCACTGCCCGGACCTGCTGCTGCTGGATCTCGGCCTGCCGGATATGGACGGCAGCGAGATCATCCGCTCCGTCCGCGCCTGGAGCCGGATGCCGATCATCATCATCTCGGCCCGCAGTGCGGAGATCGACAAGGCGGCCGCACTCGACATGGGCGCCGACGACTACCTGACCAAGCCCTTCGGCACGGTGGAGCTGCTCGCGCGCATCCGCACGGCGCTGCGTCACACGCGCACCGACGGCACGAGCGACGCTCTGGCCATGACGGGGGAGTACCGCGTCGGCGACCTGTGCATCGACTACAACAAGCACCGCGTCTTTCTCGCCGGCGAGGACACGCACCTGACGCCGAACGAGTACAAGATCGTGGCGCTGCTCGGCCGGCACGCCGGGCAGGTGCTCACCTACAAGTCCATGATGAAGGAGCTCTGGGGCCCCGGCGTCGGCGGCGACAACAAGCTCCTGCGCGTACACATGGCGAACATCCGCCGCAAGATCGAGCCGAACCCGGTCGAGCCGCAGTATATCTTCACGGAGGTCGGCGTTGGCTACCGCATGGCCGACAGCCATTAAATCCATAGCAAAAAGCTCCCGGAGCGCTGCTCCGGGAGCTTTTTTGCGTTTTGGCGCGGCTTAGTCCGCCGTGATCGTCACGGTTCGGGAGATGGACTTTGCCATGTCGTTGCCGCCGAAGATATAGGCGGTCTGGCGGTAGGTGCCGGCCTCGGTGGGCGCCTTGCTGCTGACATACAGCTTGTGCGCGGCCGTGAAGCCGACGTAGCAGTAGTGTACGCCGTCCTGATTGTCGGCGGCGCTGTCACCGCGCATGAGCGTAGCATTGAGGGTATCGGCCTTGAGTTCACTGGCGGCGTAGGTCGTCTGGTCGTTGTTCCAGCTCAGGCTCGCGCCAGAGGTGTGCATCTTCACGACGAGCACGCCGGTGCCGACGCCGGGGTTGTAATTCGGGTTCGAGGCGATGGCCGTCACGAGGTACATGCCCGCGCGGTTCGGCGAACCGAAGGCCACGCGCGTGCTGTCAAACACGCTGGGCAGGCTGTTGAGCGTGGCGACCAGCTTCGTGAACGCAGTGATATCCACGCCGATGAGCTTCAGAAAATCGGCCGCGCCATCCAGCAGTTTTTGATTGTCCTTCAGGAATGCACGCAGTTCGCCGACGGTTGTGCCGTCCCGCAGCGCTTCGGTGAGTGTTTTGCCAAGAATGGGCTTGACGATCGGGTTGAGCACTTTCAGCGCTGTCTCGGATACCATACTCTCCGGGAGCTGCACGTAGACGATGCCGGAGATGTTGCTCGTCACGCCGCTGTAGACCTTGAAGATGGCGAAGGTGTCCTCCGGGTTCGTGGTCACATACTGCTGCGTGGTCAGGGTCTCGCCGGCGGAGATGGCGGCCGCCTGCACCTTGACGCGCACGCTGGCCTTGTCGACCGTGAGCGTGCCCTCCTGAGAGCCATTGCGGTAATCTGCCGTATTCGGGAAACTCATGCGGATCTTCTGGTTTTCACCGGCGCCGATGCTCGACGCGGTGTAGGTGAGGAGCCCGACGTTCGCACTGCCGCCCTCGATCGGGTACCAGAGTTCCGGGGAGAGTTTGTTCGTGCTTGTGTTTGGCAGGTAGCCTTTGGTCTTATATTCGATGACCATGCTCTTGGCTGCGTCCTCCTTGCTCACGGTGGTCTGCGACCAGTCGACGAGCTTGTCGAGGATCTGCGTGCGCATGGCGGCAGCGTCCTTTGTGTAGGTGACGGACACGCCCTCCTTGAGCACGATCTGCGCGTCCTTGCGCGCGTCGGTCAGCGTCACGGTGACGATGGCTTCCGTGCCGTTCGTGGTGAGCTTCACCTGATGGGTGCCCGCGTCGATGGCCGGATATTCATAAATGCCGACCCTGCCGCCTTCGAGCGACACCCATTTGGTCTTGTACGGCCAGGCGTTGGCCTGTGCCTGATAGGTCACGGTCACGGATGCGGCGTCCGCATCGGGCAGCGCGGCGGCGACGATGGCGGCGCGCAGTGCGGCGAAGTCGATGGCGCCGTCAGCCGTGTAGGGAATGTTGACCTGATAGGTCTCGCCCGCGGTCTCCGGCGCATCGGGCGTTTCGTCCGGCGTCTGCGCCGGCGTTTCGTCCGGCGTCTCGGTGTCCGCAGCGGGCTGCGCCAGCTTCGTGAACGTGTAGACCTCGGTCGTGCCCTTCAGGCGCACGGCATAGTCCTGCGCGGGGGACTGGCTGTCGAGCGCGGGATAGCTCGTGCTGAGCAGAGAGAGCACGGAGTCGCTGCGCACGGTGGTGCCGGTCACCGGCACCCATTTGACCGCGCTGTCGGACAGCGCGCTGGCCGCCTTGTACTCCCATTCCTGACGGCCGACGTCATTGTAGTTGCTCAGCAGCGTCTGGCTGAGCAGATCATTGACATCCGCGTCGTCGGGGATGTAGGCCGCGCCGTTGTGCACGTCCGGCACCGCGTCCGCGGCGAAGGCCGGGATCTGGAACGCGGCGAGCTGGCCGAACAGCAGCATGGCCAGCAGCACGGCAAGAATTCGGGTTGTGTTTTTGTGGGTTGTCATTTGCAAATAACCTCCTGTCTGTGTCTTTGAGGGCAGCCTGTATTATAGGACGTATTTCGACAAATTTCAACATTTCTGATAAAAATGTGACACATTATCTTACCTGTATAAAAAATCCTCGCCCGCAAGTGTGCGGACGAGGAAAATGCTTGACATTTCAGGATTATTTGCCCAGTTCAGCGAGCATTTTGCTGCGGATGCTTTTGGTGAGGTCGTTCGTCTTGGTGGCCTTGACGGTCTCGGCCGGGATGACCTCGCGGATGCGCAGGTACACGTGCGTGCGCCGCCAGGGGACGTTGTGCGCGATGCGCTCCGTGCCCTCGATCGTCGCAACGACGATGGGCACATTGGTCTTCTGCGCGATCTTGAGCGAGCCGGCGTGCCAGGGCAGCAGCTCGCCGCTTTTGCTGCGCGTGCCCTCGGGATAGATGGCAAACGAGCACGTATGCGCGCGGATGAGGTCGGCCGCGGCGTTGATTGTGGTCAGGGCGTTGCGCGCGTTCTCGCGGTCGATCGGCAGGAAGCAGCACCGGCGCACGAACGGGCCGATGACGAACTTGCGCATGTTCGACGGCTTGGACACGAACGCCAGCCGCCAGCGCCGCAGCACCCACCACTGCACCATGGGGTCAAAGTTGGAGCGGTGGTTGCTCACGAACAGGTATTCCGTGTCCGTCGGCACCTTTTCGAGGCCCGTGACGTGGATCTTCACGCGGCAGAGCGCGAGGATCCACCCGTCGAGCGCCATGGTCAGCGCGTGGTAAAACGGGCTGATGTGCGTATACATTTTGTTCGGCCCGGCGAACCACGAGCAGACGAACATCAGCAGTACGTACACGAGATTTGCTGCTGCGAAGCAGCCGATCAGGATCGGCAGCAGCCACCAGTAGCTCAGCGCGGGGGATAAAAAATAAATCCACGCTGTGCTGAGCACGGCGGGAATGAGCAGCAGGTAATAAAGCATGAACGGACACCTTCAAGCATATTAAGTATTAAAATATTGCCAATAATCATTGACGATAAACTTCCAAATCTATTATAATTGCATCGGAATACCGTGTCAATGAACGAGATGTAAACTTGCGCGGATTCCGAACACATTCTGATTGGAGATAGGATGGGATAAGATGATCGTATTACAATGGGTGTTCCCGGTGTCCCTGGCGGTGCTCGCCATTGTGCACCTCATCAGCTGCTGGCGCGGCGATGACGACCTGCGCAAGCCGACCAAGGTCGCGCTGATGCCGGTCGTTGCGCTGGCCTACCTCGCCTTTGCCCGCATGCCGTCGCTTTGGGTGGTCGCCGGCCTGCTGTTTGGCTGCCTGGGCGATCTGTTTCTGCTCTGGCCGCTCAAGAAGAAGTTCTTTGTGCTCGGCACGTCGTCGTTCTTCCTGGGCCACGTGTGCTACCTGATCTTTATCTACACGCACTATGTTGTCCGCATCAGCTGGATCTGGATCGTCGTGGTCTGCGTGATCTATGCCGCCGGTGCCGCGTTCGTGTATACCGGCAGCCGCAAAAACATTCCCAGTGCGCTGCGTCCGCTGGCGCTGGCGTATATGCTCATGCTCTGTGTGCTGAGCGTGAGCCTCATCCTGCCGCTGCTGACGGCGTTCTGGTGGGGCAAGCTCGTGGCGTTTTTCGGCGCGACGTTCTTCCTCGCGTCCGACGGCGTGCTGTGTGATATGCTCTTCGCCAAGAAGGCCGAGCCCGCGAAGCAGAATTTCGTCGTCATGCTCACGTACATCCTCGCGCAGACGCTGCTGGCCATCGGCTTTGCGGCCTGCCCATGATTGTTAAAAATCTAGGTATTTCAAAGGGAACGGGGCTCTCCGATGCCGGAGAGTCCCGTTTGTTGTACAGTCACGAGAAAAAACCAAAAGATCCGTAAATTTCTCTTTACACGGAGCTGAAAATGCAATACAATGCGTGCATCTAGGGGGGGACACAAATGGTTATGAAAGAGAAGGATACGGGAAACGGCTCGGAGCGGGAACGATTTCTTGACCGGATGCTCAAGGAGATCCTCAGCGGGAAGCGCAGCCCGGGCGACCGGCTGCCGACGGAGAGCGAGCTGGCCGAGCAGTACGGCCTGCGCAAGACGAATGTCCATCTCGGCCTGCAGGAGCTGGAGCGGCTGGGGTTTTTGACCGTTGTGCCGCGGCATGCGACCTATGTCGCGCACTACTGGGAGCAGGCAAACCTGGAGACGCTGGCCGCCATCATGACGCACGGCGGCAAGCCGAAGCCGGAGCTGGTGGATGCGTTTCTGGAGCTGCGCGAAATGGTCGCGCTCGGCTGGTTCCGCTGGACGGGCCGCAACCCCAAAACGGAGCAGATGCGGCACCTGTATGGGCTGCTCGAGCGGATGGAGGCCATCGCCTACGCACCGGACGGTGAGAAGGACAAGCCGGAATTTCTGGACCTGGTCAATCAGTTTCTGGTGTGCATGTTTGCCGAGTCGGACAACATGATCTTCCGCGTCTTGCTGCGCTCGTCGCGCGAGCTTGCGCACGTGACGTATTACATCGTGGCGTATACGCTGGATATGCGCGAGCTGTGCACGACGTACCGCACGGTGCTCGACGGGCTGACAAGCGAGCACGCATCGGAGGCGATCGACTACTGGTGCGGCTGGAGCGACAAGGTCACGGTGCAGTACCGCGAGGCCCTGCTGCGGCTCGAAAGTGAATAACCAATGCCATACCCCGGCGGGACGAAGAACCCCGCCGGGGTATGGTGCTGTTTGTGAACTTTTCGCGCCGCGGTTGCGCTCCCCGTGCGGGTGTGTTAAAATCAGGGAAAGAAAACCGGAAGGGAGCGAGCCCATGAAGCTGACATTTATCCGCGCCGACCACGAGGTGACCGGCAGCTGCACCCTGCTCGAGATCGACGGGCACTACGGCTTGATCGACTGCGGCATGGAGCAGGGGCGGGACCTGTTTGAGAACATCGCCATCCCCGTCCCGGCGGCACAGATCGAGTTTGTGCTCGTCACGCACGCGCACATGGACCACACCGGCCACCTGCCACTGCTGTATAAGCAGGGCTTTCGCGGCACGGTCTACGCCACGGAGGCGACGTGCGACCTGTGCGGCATCATGCTGCGCGACGCGGCGCACATCCAGATGTCCGAGGCCGAGTGGAAGGGGCGCAAGGCCGCCCGCGCCGGGCAGCCGGCGCCCGAGCCGCTGTATACGCTCGAGGATGTGGAGGGCGTGCTGCGCCTGCTGCGCCCGTGCGGCTACGGCAAGCGCATCCAGGTCGGGGAGAACATCATCATCCGCTTCACGGATGTCGGCCACCTGCTCGGCAGCGCGTGCATCGAGACGTGGCTCACCGAGGGCGGCACGGAAAAGAAGATCGTCTTTTCCGGCGACATCGGCAACACCGACCAGCCCATCATCCGCGACCCGCAGACCGTCTCGGGCGCGGACTACGTGCTCATCGAGTCGACTTACGGCGACCGCAGCCACGGCCCGCGCGCGGATTATCTGACCGCACTGGCCGACTGCATCCAGCGCACGCTCGACCGCGGCGGCAACGTGGTCATCCCGTCGTTCGCCGTCGGTCGCACGCAGGAGCTGCTGTATTTTATCCGTCAGATCAAGGACGCCGGCATGGTGCACGGCCACCCGCACTTCCCCGTGTATGTCGACAGCCCGCTCGCCAACGAGGCCACGCGCGTTTTCCTGCAGACGGACACGAGCTTTCTCGACGACGAGGCCTGCGCGCTCATCCGCAGCGGCGTCAATCCGCTGTATTTTGACGACCTGCATACCGCCGTCACGAAAGAGGACTCCATGGCGCTCAACAACGACAAGACGCCGAAGGTCATCCTCTCCTCGAGCGGCATGTGCGACGCCGGCCGCATCCGGCACCATTTGAAATATAACCTCTGGCGGCCGGAGTGCACGGTGCTGTTCGTGGGTTATCAGGCGGTCGGCACGCTCGGGCGCAAGCTGCACGACGGCGCCGAGAGCGTGAAGATCTTCGGCGACGAGATCGCCGTGCACGCGGAGATCACCGTCCTGCCCGGCGTGAGCGGCCATGCGGATAAGCAGGGGCTGCTGGGCTGGATCAATGCCATGGAGCAAAAGCCCGCGCATGTGTTCGTCAACCACGGCGATGACGATGCCTGCACGGCGTTCGCCGCCTGCCTGCGTGATGACTACGGCTATGACGCGGACGCGCCCTACAGCGGCAGCGAGTTTGATCTTGCCGCAGGGGCCTATACCTACGTGGCTCCGCCGCGGCCCATCCGGCGCGACGAGGCGCGCCAGGCTGCCGCCGCCGGCAAGCGCCGCGAGAGCCCGGCCTACGCGCGGCTGCAGCGCGCGCTCGGCGAGCTCACGGCCCTCGTGCGCCGCTGCGCCGGCTGCCCGAACAAGGGGCTGAGCGCCTTTGCCGAGGAGCTCGAGCGGCTCACCGCCCGCTGGCGCGACCGCCTCGCTCCGTAAGCACGTAATGTAATCAAAAACCGCCCTGCCGGACCTCCGGCAGGGCGGTTTTGCGCTTAAATTTTCCCGCGCGCCCGGCCGACCAGATACATTCCGACCGTGCCGACGCCCAGCAGAACGATGTTCACGATCGGCACGATGTTTGTCTGCAGCGCGTCGGTCTCAAACGCGTTCTGCGCCAGAAACAGCGCGCTCACCCCGGCTGCCGCCGCGCACAGGAGCACGAGCGCGGGCGGGTTCTTCTGCGCGAACAGCCGCCCGTCGTGCGAACACGCCGCGCGCAGGCAGTTGACCGCCAGCGTCAGCAGCATCGACACGAGAACAAAGTCCGGCAGCACCCACAGCCCGATCACGAGCGCGCCGAAGCGCTCGACCGCGTGAAACAGGCTCACGTTGCGCAGCATGGTGAAAAACGGGTGGTTGAGCTTCGCCGTCAGCTCCGCGCCGAGAATCCCGATCGTGAACGCGCTCAGCAGCGTCACGAGCACGCAGATGCGCACGCACCACCACACAGCCGCGCGCCCCCGTCCGGGTGCGGGCGGTGTGCGCCCGCCGGTGAACGCGCTGAAAAACAGCACCGCTGCCCCGATGCCGAACACCGTCAGCCCGCTGCGCGCAACGCCGGGAAGATCCTGCGCCGTCACGGGCAGCAGATTTTTCGCGTCCAGCCCCGGCGCCGCGAATACCAGCACCAGCACCAGCACGAGCGTCAGCAGCGGCAGAAAGATCTCCGAGGCGCGAAAGAGCGCCTTCGTGCTCCCGAGTGCGCCGCAGACCGCCGTGGCCAGGATCGTCACCACGAACGGCCACGGCCGGCTCAGCGGGAACACTGTCTCGATGAACCGCTCTGCCCCGATGCGCAGCGCAAACGCGCTGTAGAGCAGAAACCACAGCGCGTAGACGCCCAGCAGCACGCGCCCCGCGACCGGACCGAGCGCGCGCAGCGTGATTTCGCCGATGCCCTCGCCCGGCCGCCCGCGGTGCAGAATGCCCTCAAGCATCCACGCGAACAGCAGCAGCGGCACCAGTGCCGCCAGCGCACACAGCCAGCCGCCGCAGCCGGCCTCTGCGGTCGTCTTGCGCGGCACGAGATGCAGCAGCGGCGAGAGCAGCACCATTGTGCACAGCGCGTAGTACTGCCGCCGCGTGAGTTGAAGTCCCGTCATGTTCCGCCTCCCGATGAGTCGATGCCGTCGCGCAGGTCAAACGTCCGGCCCACGTCGGCGCTGACCGTCACGCGCACCGGCACGCTCTGCCACACGGCCGGCCAGTCGTCGCGGATGGCAGCCCATCTGCGCCCGCCGCCGATGGCGAGTGCCTGCCCCACGCCGAGAAAGTCCGCGCCCAACGCCTGCGACGCGGCGATCACGTCCTCCGCCCAGCCGGTCACGAGGGCGGCGAGCGCCGCGTTGAGCTCGTCCTGATATTCCCGCGCCGTGATCCGGCGCGGCACGCGCAGCTCGGCGATGCCCGCGCGCAGCTTCAGCGTCACGTCCACGCGCGCGAGCGCGCCGTCGCCGTCCCACACCGGGCGAAAGTCCGTCTTGCACGTGTCGAGCGTGAGCATGACGGTGCTGCCGTCACGGTCCGTGACGGCGAGGTCGCCGTGCTCGGCCGCACCGAGGAGCATGCTGGCTCCGCGCGCCGTCTCCGGCTCGATGCTGCCGACATAGTCCCCGTCGCGAAAGACCGCGTACCCCGCCGGGGCGAGCGCCAGTTTGCCGCCCTCGCTCTCCGGCGTGCGCACGCACGCCACGGCGCCCACCACGGCGCAGCCGCTGCCCGCGAGCGCGCGGGCGATGTCCGTGCAGGAGTAGGCGTGGCTCGTGCCGTCGAGCGTGATATCCTTTTCCAGCGCGGCGAGCGCCTCCGTCACGTCGGTCTTGTCGTCGCCCGTCTCCATGACCGCCTGCTGCGCCGTGCCGCCGCGCACGATGAACAGCGGCGCGCTCAGGCGCATGTTCGGGTCACGCGCGATGAAGTCCAGCAGCGGCGTGAGCTCGCCCGCGGCGGCTGCCTCCTCGCCGAGGAGCAGATAGCTCGTCTGTGCGTAAAACAGCTCCGCGCTCGGCGCGCGGTCCTGCAGCTGGCCGAGTGCCGCGAGCATCGACACGCCCGACTGCGTCATGCGCTTCGGCGCCTCGCCCTCGCACGCTTTGCCTGTTGCTGCACTCAGACACACGCCCTCCGGCGCACGGTCCACGCCGATCGTCTGGATCAGCTCCAGATCCTCGACCGCGCGGTAATTGCTCGAGATTGCGCCGGTGCTGCACCCGCTGCACAGCATGCCCGCTGCCAGCAGCAGCGCCAGCGCCCGTCTGCGCCGCATGGACCATCCCTCCTTATATTATAATGGTGTGCCCTATCTCTGCCGCCGGCGGTTGGGGCTGCCGTATTCCGGCGGACGGAATTTTTCGTCCGGCTGCGGCCGGCGCAGCAGCGTGCGGAAGATCGTCGGCTGTTCGCTGTCCACAAACGGGGCCATATACGCCACGCCATCGCTGTCGATCGTGCACAGATACCAGACGAGCAGCCCCAGCACTGCCAGAATACCGAACAATCCCGCCAGCGCCGCCGCCAGCACCAGCACCAGCCGCAGCAGCCGCACGGCGTTGCTCAGCTCCCGATTCGGCAGCGTGTAGCCCGCGATGCCCGTCAGCGCCACGACGATGATCGCCACCGGGCTGACCACCTTCGCGTCCACGGCCGACTGGCCCACGAGCAGCGCCCCGATGATCGACACCGTCTGGCCGATCGAGTTCGGCAGCCGCAGCCCGGCCTCCTGCAGCAGCTCGAAGGCGATGAGCATGAACAAAATGATCGTCGGCACCGAAAACGGCACCTGCTGCTTGGCCTGAATGACCGACAGCAGCAGCTTCGCCGGGATCATCTCCTGGTGGTACATTGCCACGGCCACATACAGCGCCGGGAACGTCAGTGAGATCGCCAGCGCGAAGTACCGCAGCACGATCAGCGCCGAGGCCAGCAGATAGTGGTGCGATTCGTCCTCCGGTGCGTGCATCAGCAGCCGGAACGTCGTCGGCAGCAGGTAGCCCATCGGCAGCCCGTCCACCAGCAGGCCCACGCAGCCGTCGAGCAGCGCACCGGCGAACTTGTCCGGGCGCTCCGTCTGGCCGAGCTGCGGCAGCAGCGCGCGCGGCCGCTGCGTCAGATACGGCTCCAGGTCGCCGCGGCCGAGCAGCGCCTGCTCGTCGATGGTGTCGAGCTTGTCGAGGATGCGCTGCACGCGCGCAGGGTCGGCGATGCCGTCCACGTACAGCACCGCTACCGTCGTCTCCGACTGCCGGCCGACGACCGTCTGCTGCAGCTTCAGTGCCGGAGTGTGCAGCTTGCGCCGCACGAGCGAGGTGTTGATGCGCAGCGTCTCGACAAAGGCGTCCTTGGAGCCGCTGACGGATTTTTCGATCGTCGGCTCCGACACCGCGCGCACGTTTGACGTGCGCGCCTCGAACGTGACGGCCTTGCGCTGCGCGTCGAACACGAGCGCGACCGAGCCGTTGGTCAGGTCGGATACCACGTCATCCATCTTTGCGCGCGTGCGCGTCGAGCAGCTGTAGACCGCGCCCTGCTCGATCCGGTGCACCGCCTCGCGCGTGGAGGTGATGTCCGCCAGGCGGCCGCCCTCTGTCAGCGGCCGCAGCACGTCCGTGGACACGTTGCCCGCCGAGACTACGCCGTCGAGCCAGCAGACGGTCACCGTCAGGCGGCTCTCGAGGCCGATGCGCACGGTGCGCGCCTCAAAATCATCGCAGTCGGAAAATATTTTTTTCAGTTCGCCCGCCGTGACAGGCACGTCATACTGCGGCTGCGGGCGCGGGTGCGGCCCGTCATCGGTGCCGCGGTGAAAGAAGTTGGTTTGCATATTGCGTAGTATAACCGGAAAAAACCACAATATTTTGTGCCTGAAAAATGGGTAAAAAAATTTTTACGAAAATGCGAAAAAAGTTGTTGACAGCCGTCGGTTTGGGTGGTATATTAGCAAAGCGCTCGCAGGGAACGCCAAGAACAAAACAAACTTCCGAAAGAAAGTTGAAAAAAGTTCTTGACAAAGCGAACTGCGTGTGGTAATATAAACAAGCTGTCGCCGAGAGGCACAGCGGCGTGTACCTTGTAAATTAAACAATGTAAGAACACAAAACTGATAAAGTTTTGTAGCTTATGCAAAATAAGCACCAGAAAAGGGTTCTTAACATCGGAAACGATGTAAAACAATTCTTTTGAGAGCTAGATAGCGATCTAAGATTTTGGTTGTATCCGTTTTTAAATTTTTAGAGACGGTTATGATATGATTTATAGAGAGTTTGATCCTGGCTCAGGATGAACGCTGGCGGCGTGCCTAACACATGCAAG
>ENA-OYAJ01000153-OYAJ01000153.1-human-gut-metagenome-genome-assembly--contig:-NODE-153-length-23585-cov-7.059201_pt1 | contig 23585 bp, 20 predicted proteins | sample MGYA00243431_ERZ652826 | MGnify/ENA primary metagenome ERZ652826 (study PRJEB26926, sample SAMN06164609) | human gut metagenome | biome: ENVO:00009003; feature: ENVO:2100002; material: ENVO:00002003...
GTCGCCCGGCTTTCCGGCAGCGGCATCGTCGGCGTCGCCGTCGTGAGCGCGATCTTCGCGCAGCCGGACATCCCCGCCGCCACGCGCGCGCTCAAAGCCGCCGTGCGCACGGCGCTGGACCTGTGACCTCCTGCGCGCGGGCGCAGACAAGATAAAAAACAGCGGCGGATCGGGGGCACCACTTTCCGTCGCTCAACAAAATTGATGCTGAAAAGGAGACAGAATATGAAAACAGCATTAACGATCGCCGGAAGCGATTCCAGCGGAGGCGCCGGTATTCAGGCCGATCTGAAAGCCATGACCATGAATGGTGTATTTGCCATGAGTGCGATCACGGCGCTGACCGCCCAGAACACGACCGGCGTACAGGGTATTTTTGAAGTAAGCCCGGCATTTCTCGGCCAGCAGATCGACAGCGTCTTTACCGACATCCGGCCTGACGCGGTGAAGATCGGCATGGTCGCATCCTCCGGCCTCATTGAGGTCATCGCCGAGCGGCTGCAGCACTACGCAGCGCAGAACATCGTCGTCGACCCCGTGATGGTCGCCACGAGCGGCGCGCGGCTCATCTCCGAGGACGCCATCGCCACGCTCGAGGCGCGGCTGCTGCCGCTTGCCACCGTGCTCACGCCCAACATCCCGGAGGCGGAGGTGCTCTCGGGCCTGACCATCACCTCCCCCGACGACATGATCGCCGCCGGAAAAGCCATCAGCGAGCGCTACGGCTGCGCTGTCCTGTGCAAGGGCGGGCACCGGCTCAACGACGCCAACGACCTCCTGTACCGCAACGGCGGCTACGAGTGGTTCAACGGCAAGCGCATCGACAACCCCAACACCCACGGCACCGGCTGCACGCTCTCGAGCGCCATCGCGGCCAACCTCGCCAAGGGCTTTGACCTCGACACGGCCGTCCGCCGCGCAAAGGACTACCTCTCCGGCGCACTGGCCGCCATGCTCGACCTCGGCGCCGGCTCCGGCCCGATGGACCATGCGTTCGATCTGAAGCCGGAATACCGGCAGGAGGCCTGAGCATGAAAAAGACTTCCAGCTTCCAGAACAGCCTCATCTGGTTCGGCGCGGCCGTGTCCATCGCGGAGATCCTCACGGGCACGTACTTTGCACCCCTCGGCTTCACGAAGGGCCTGCTCGCCATCCTCGTCGGACACGTCATCGGCTGCGCGATGTTCTTCTTCGCGGGCCTCATCGGCGGCCGCACCGGCCGCAGCGCCATGGGCACGGTCGAGCTGAGCTTCGGCCGCATCGGCTGCCTGTTTTTTGCCGCGCTCAACGTGCTGCAGCTCGTCGGCTGGACGGCCATCATGATCTATGACGGCGCGCTGGCGACGAACACCGTGCTCGGCATCGGCAAGTGGGTGTGGTGCCTCGTCATCGGCGGGCTCATCGTGGTGTGGATCGCCGTCGGCATCAAGAACCTCGGCTGGATCAACAAGATCGCCATGGCGGCGCTGTTCATCCTCTCGATCGTGCTGTGCGTGGTGGTGTTCCGCGGCGGCACGCCCGTCACGGCGCCGGACGACAGCCTGAGCTTCGGCGCGGCGGTCGAGCTGGCCGTGGCCATGCCGCTGTCGTGGCTGCCGCTCATCTCCGACTACACGCGCGAGGCCGAAAAGCCCTTCGCCGCCACGCTCTCGAGCACGCTGACCTACGGCGTCGTGAGCTGCTGGATGTACGTCATCGGCATGGGCGCCGCCATCTTCACCGGCGAGGGCGACATCGCGCTCATCATGGTCAAGGCCGGTCTCGGCGTGGCCGCGCTGCTCATCCTCATCCTCTCGACCGTCACGACGACGTTCCTCGATGCGTACAGCGCCGGCATCTCGGCCGAGTCCCTGTCGAAGAAGATCAACGGCAAGTACGCCGCGCTCATCGTGACCGTCATCGGCACGGTCTGCGCCATCTGCTTCCCGATGGACGACATCACGAACTTTCTGTACCTGATCGGCTCCGTGTTCGCGCCGATGATCGCCATCCAGATCACGGACTTCTTCCTGCTCAAGCGCGGCGGCGCGAGCGGCAGGCTCGATGTGTGCAACGCCGTCGTCTGGGTGCTGGGCTTCGTACTCTACCGCGTGCTCATGACCGTGGACATTCCGGTCGGCAACACGCTGCCCGACATGGCCGGCACGATGCTCCTGTGCCTGATCGCGCACAAGTTCGTCCCGGACAGGACCAAGGCTGCCTGAAGCCTTTTGCGAAAATTGCCAAGCCGAAAACGCCCGCACGATGTGCGGGCGTTTTTGCGTCTTGAATTCCTAGCAAAGCCGTGTTATTTTAAGGGCAGAAACGAAATTCAAGGAGGCAGGCATGTGAAAGATCTCAAACCGACGTGCCGCATCGCCGTCGTGCAGGCGGCGCCGGTGCTGTTTGATAAGGCCGCGTGCATGGACAAAGCCGTGCGCCTGATCGCGGAGTGCGCGCAGCAGGGTGCGGAGCTGATCGTGTTCCCGGAGCTGTTCATCCCCGGCTACCCGTACGGCATGACGTTCGGCTTCACGGTCGGCGCGCGCAACGAGGACGGACGCAAGGACTGGCAGCTGTATTGCGACAACTCCATCGTCGTGCCCGGGCCGGAGACGGAGCGCCTCGCCGCGGCGGCAAAGGCCGCAGGCGCGTATGTGAGCATCGGCGTGTCGGAGCGCGACGGCGTAACGGGCACGCTCTACAACTCCAACCTCATCTTCTGCCCGGACGGCACACTCGCCCCCGTGCACCGCAAGCTCAAGCCCACCGGGGCCGAGCGCGTTGTCTGGGGCGACGCCGACTGCGGGTATTTCCCGGTCGTGGACACGCCGTGGGGCCCGATGGGCAGCCTCATCTGCTGGGAGAGCTATATGCCGCTGGCGCGCACGGCGCTGTATGAAAAGGGCGTGACGCTCTACATCTCGCCGAACACGAACGACAACCCCGAGTGGCAGGCCACCGTGCAGCACATCGCGCTCGAGGGCCGGTGCTACTTCATCAACTGCGACATGGTCTTTCACCGCGCGGACTACCCCGCCGGGCTGCACTGCCCGGACGAGATCGCGCGCCTGAACGACATTCCCTGCCGCGGCGGCAGCTGCATCGTCGACCCCTATGGGCACTATGTCGTGCAGCCGGTGTGGGACAGCGAGGACATTCTCTACGCCAATCTCGACATGCAGCGCGTGCCCGCAAGCCGCATGGAGCTCGACGTGTGCGGCCACTATGCGCGGCCGGACGTGCTGCGCCTGACCGTGCAGGATGCATGAAAGGAGCTGCCGTATGAAGCTTGCCATGGCGCAGATGTCCATGACCGGAAGCATGGACGAAAACCTGAAAAAATCCCTCGCCTTCTGCGACGCCGCCGCTGGCAGCGACCTGCTGTTTTTCCCGGAAGTGCAGCTCACGCCGTTTTTTCCGCAGTATGAAGGGCGGAATGTGGACGCCTATGTCGTCCCCGCAGGCAGTCCGACGGTGCAGGCCTTTGCGGACAAAGCGAAGGCGCACCGGCTCTACCTCTCGCCGAACATGTACCTCGAGCAGGGCGGCAGGCGCTACGACGCCTCCCTCTGGCTGACGCCGGAGGGGGCCTGCGCGGGCGTGGCCAAGATGGTGCACATCATGCAGGCGGCGCAGTTTTACGAGCGCGACTACTACACGCCGTCCGAGGACGGCTTTCTCGTGTTCGATATGCCGTGGGGCCGCGTCGGCATCGTGATCTGCTTTGACCGGCACCTGCCGGAGAGCATCCGCACGTGCGCGCTCAAGGGGGCGGACCTCGTCATCATCCCGACGGCGAACACGAAGAGCGAGCCCATGGAGCTCTTCGAGTGGGAGATCCGCGTGCAGGCGATGCAGAACCAGATCTTCGTCGCCATGTGCAACCGCGTGGGGCGCGAGGACAGGATGGACTTCGCCGGCGAGTCGCTCATCGTGCACCCGAGCGGCGACGTGATCTGCAAGGCCGACGACCGCGAGCGGCTTATCGTGCAGGAGCTCGACCTCGCAGAGGCGCGGCTCTGGCGCGAGCACAAGCGCCCGTACCTCAAGCAGCGGCGGCCGGAGTGCTATCTGTAAACAAAAGCGAACCCCGCACCGGAAGTCCGGTGCGGGATTCGTTTTTCGCTGTATTCATTGATACTCCGGGCACTGGTAGCGGGGCTTGCCCTGGCTCTTGTGCCCATACTCGATGGCGGACACTGGACAGCCGCAGATGCAGGCCATGCAGTGCGTGCACGCGCCGTTCCAGCGCGGGCGGCGCTCCACAATGTCGATGCCGTTGACCGGGCAGCTCAGCGCGCACTTGCCGCAGCCGATACACGCATCCGAGACCGTGAACGGCCCGGACTTGACAAAGCATTTATAGAAAATTGTGTTCACCGGGCCGGTCTTGAATCGATCGAGTAGGCCGACCTTCGGCGCCGGGAAGGCTTCCCCGCGCCGCACGCAGGCAATGCCCCCGTCGATGGACGGCTGCGCCGCCGCGATGATCTGCGCTGCCTCCTCCGCGCCGGGCACGTAAAACATGGCGACGTAGTTTTCCGGCATGACGACCTGCAGCACGCCCTGATAATCGAGCCCGATGTCCGCGCACAGCGCCGCGATGCGGCTGCCGGCGTTGCCGATCTCGCTGCCGCAGGTCATGACAAAGTAGGCCTTGCGGCTGCCGGTGAAGCGGCCGCGGCGGAGAAAGTCCGCAAAAATGCGCGGGATCTGCCAGCCGTACGTCGGCGAGACGAACACCCACGGCCGGTCGGAATACAGGTCGGCGGGCGTGTCGTTTTTGATGTATTCATTCGCGGTAATGAGATCATCGCCGAGGGCGGCGGCAAAGCGCTGGGCAACATAGCGGCTGTTGCCGGTGCCGGTGTAATAGACGATCATAATACTTCCCCCAAAGTACGATTTTTGTCCAGTATAGCACACCCGCGCCCCGATTTCCAGCCGGACGTTGTGTCCGCGCGCCCGGTGTGCTACAATGGGAAAAACACCGCGACTTATGGGAGGGACCACATTTGTATTGGTATACCATCGGGCAGACACTCACGCAGCAGGAGCGCGCGCCCGCGCCGGAGCAGCCCGCCGTCGTGCTGCTGACGTCCGAAGAGCTGTCGCACCAGCCGGCGCTGCCCGGTCTGGAGCGGACACTGCACCACACACCCCCGGCGCGCGACGCGCGCGTGTGCAAGGCCGAGGTGCGCTCGGACTGTCTGGCGGGCACGCTCGTGCTGCCGTGCCAGGGCAAGGACGGCAAGCCGCTCGCCTGCGGCTATCTCGTCACGGCCGCGCGCGTCGTGCTCGTGGACGACGAGAGCGCGCTGCAGGGGCAGCTGCGCCGCATCGCCCGGGAAAAGCGCTGGACCGACGGCAGCGTCGGCCGGTTCCTCTACGACTTTTTTGAGCAGCTCATCGCCCGCGATCTGCACCGGCTCGAAAAGATCGAGGACCGCATCGAGGCGCTCGAGGATCGGGTGCTGGCACACGAGCTGGACGATTTTTCCGCGCCGATGACCGCGCTGCGCAAGGAGACCATGGCGTGGTTTCGCTACTACTCCCAGCTCGACGACGTGGCGTGCGAGCTGCACGAGAACGAAAACGGCTTCTTCACCGACAGTGAGCAGCTGCTGTTTCGCATGTTCGAGGACCGCGTGATCCGCCTGCGTGAGGAGTCGCAGCTGCTGCGCGAATCGTGCGCGCAGCTGCAGAGCCTGTTTCAGGCCGAGATCGACACACGGCAAAACCGCATCATGCAGATCCTGACGATCGTGACGACGATCTTCCTGCCGCTGACGCTGCTCGTCGGGTGGTACGGCATGAACTTTGCCGGTATGCCGGAGCTGACGTGGAAGTACGGCTACCCCGTCGTCGTGATCGTGAGCATCGTGATCGTGGGCATCAGCCTGTGGGTGTGCAAAAAGAAACATTTCTGGTGACAAAATCACCGGCTGAGGAAATCTCAGCCGGTGATTTTTATATGAGGATAAGGCCGGTAAGCAACTGACGATGGGCAATTCTTAAGCCTGTGAACAGGATGCAAGTAGCGGAACGCTCACGGCTGGAAGATTGCATTTGCACAATATGACATGCTGACTAGTAACAGCTGGCTTTGCCCGTATATAAAAAACCGCCGGCCAGGCCGGTGGATTCCTATTCCAGCGTTTTTAAAAAAGCCGCCGGCGAATGTCGTATAATATCGTCGAAGTAAAAAGACCGCTGTAGAAAGGAGAAACGAAGATGAAGAAGTTGGACCTGGAGGATCTGGATCTTGAGGATCCGTCCGAAATCGAAAAGACACTTGCCGCATACATGACCTGGGTCGACAAAGCGGAGGCAGAAGCGGAGCGGTGGCTGCGGCTTTATGGCCGTGACGCGAAGAGAACGTTTAAAGACTGTGGCGGACTGCAGCTGCACCTTTCGACCAACGACGGCATCGAGGAAGAAATGGTGCGAACCCTTACATCCCCGCTCGTCGTTTTTAGCGGTAGGCTTGTCGCTGCTGACGGCGGTTTTGCGTTTGAACAGAAGCTCAAGTTCCGATCCCGAGCGAGCCAGCTCAAGGACACGCGTATCTGGCAGATGCGCGTGCCGGACGCGTTGTCACCGCTGCTGGAGTATATCCGTGAGAACGAGTTCACGATCTCCTTGCTTGGCAACGTTGGCTGGGACACCAGATATAGCGAAGAAGACAGGGACCTGTGGTTCGAAGCCTGCGATCTCGTGCTGGAGGAGACGGCGCTCCGTGTCGGTCCGGGCACCGGGACCGGAACGCGCATCCCGCATGCTTTGACGCAATCGATCGTCACGAAGCTGCTCGGCGGCATCGACGCACCCGGCGCGTACTATGACGTGCGCGCGCACTATTCGACCTTCACCGAGATGAACCTCCTGTACGAATTTTACAAAGACGTTCTCCCGGTCAAGGTGCAGATGCTGGCCGGCCACTCGCTCGTCGATTATGGCCGTCTCCGGGGTGATGAGCAGAAGCATGCGCTGCAGGCCGCTACGTTTGCCTGGGAGGTGGACTGGCGGCAGACCGGCACCACAGACATCCCCCCGTGCGCGGTGCTGCGCGAGAAGCTCAGCGCGCGCTTTACCGGCATGGATGACGTGATCGAGCGCCTGCTCGAGATCGCAGCCGCCATCCGCCGCTCCGGCACGATGCCGAAACAGGGGGTGCTCCTCTACGGCCCTGCCGGCGGCGGCAAGACGATGGTGGCAACGGAATTTGCACGACTGCTCCGGCTGCCGGTGGAGCGTCTGGATCTGAACACGCAGGGCGATCGCGAGACGCTTTGCGGCACCTCCCGCATTTACAACAACGCGACGATGGGCGAGATCACCAAAAGCATCCGCAGAGCGCACAGCAGCAGCATGGTGCTGCTCATTAACGAGCTGGACAAGGCAGCGCGGGACAACGATCAGAACGCGTCCGAGGCGCTGCTCTCGGTGCTCGACCGCACGGGCTTTTATGATAACTTCCTGATCGATCCGATTCCGACCGACAACACCTTCGTCATTGCGACCGCGAATGATCTCGCAAAAATTCCGGAGACGCTGCTGTCGCGGTTCTATCCGATTGAGGTCAAGGGATACGCCGCGGACGCGAAGCGGCAGATCCTCTCCCGCGCGCTCCCGGCCGCTCTCGACGAGCTGAAGATTTCGGACGGCAGCATCACCGTCACGGAGGCGGCGCAGACGCTGATCGTTGAGGAGTACACCGCCACAGGCGAAGCCCGTGGCATTGAGCAGACCGCCGCGCGCATTGCACATAACTGTGCCCTGCAGCTCGAGCAGGGCGCCGCGGAGCCCATCGTCTACGATGAAAAGGCGATCCGCAGCCTGCTGGGCGAGGGCAGCGTGTGCGAACGTGTCGCTGCGCTGAAGCCCGGCCTTGCCAAATGCGTCAGCGAGTCCGAGGGGGATGTCTCGCTCTGCCACGTCGAGGCAATGTTTGTACAGGGGAGCGGGCAGTTTGAGGTAATCAACGGCAACACGCTCACGGACACGTACTGCCGCGAGGCGTTTCTCTACCTGCGCGCGCAGCACCCGGAGGTCGACTTCTCGAAGCTCGATGCGATCGTTCGCCTCCCGGTGGAAATGCGTTTGCTCAAGCACAATACCATTGGCATCGCGGTATACGCTGCGTTGCTTTCATACCTCCAAGAGAAAGCGCTGGACGGCAGTGTCGGTTTCGTGGGAGGTATGGACATGCTTGGGAATACTTATCTGGACGTACCCTCGCTCGATAGATATCTGCCGGTGCTGGCAGCGGATGCGAGCATCCACACCGTTGCCGTGCCGCTCGGGGCCGGGCAGCGCGTGTACTGCGCCGTCTCCGACGGGCTTACGCTGGTGGAGGCCTACGACGCCGCGTCTCTGAACGCGGTCTGCGGGGCCTGAACCGCAGTGTGGGAAAAAGAACCGGCCGTTCCTATGCAGGAACGGCCGGTTTTCTTGCGGATGTCATCCCAGCTGGTCAAGCTCTGCCTGCCACACGGCAGCGCAGGCGTCGCTTGGCATGCGCCAGTCGCCGCGGGGGCTGAGCGTGACCGAGCCGATCTTCGGCCCGTCGGGCAGGCAGCTGCGCTTGAACTGCTGCGCGAAGAAGCGGCGGTAGAAATTCTTCAGCCAGCGCAGCAGCACGTCGTCCGGGTACCGGTCGCCGAGCGCGCGGCGCGCGAGCCGGTAAATTTTCGCCGGGCCGAAGCCGAAGCGCAGCACGTAGTAGAGGTAAAAATCGTGCAGCTCGTACGGCCCGACGAGCGACTCCGTCTGCTGGGCGATCTCGCCGTTTTCCTTCGCCGGCAGCAGCTCGGGGCTGACGGGGGTGTCGAGAATGTCGAGCAGCACGGCGCGGAGAGATTCGTTTTCCGTTGCATCGGCCTCGTAGCGCACGATGTGGCGCACGAGCGTTTTCGGCACGTCGGCGTTCACGCCGTACATGCTCATGTGGTCGCCGTTGTAGGTCGCCCAGCCGAGCGCCAGCTCGCTCAGATCGCCGGTACCGACGACGAGGCCGCCCGTGCGGTTGGCGAGGTCCATAAGCTCGAGCGTGCGCACGCGCGCCTGGCAGTTTTCATACGTCACGTCGAGCACGGCTTCGTCCTGCCCGATGTCGGAAAAGTGGCTGTGGACGGTGCGCGCGATCGGGATCTCCTGAAACGTCACGCCCAGCTCGTCGCAGAGGATCTCGGCGTTCGAGCGGGTGCGGTGCGTCGTGCCGAAGCACGGCATCGTCACGGCCAGCACGTCCTGCGCCGGGCGGCCGAGCTGCCGCATCGCACGCACGGCCACGAGCAGGGCCAAGGTGCTGTCCAGACCGCCGGAGATGCCGATGACGGCGGTCTTTGCGTGCGCGTGGGCGATGCGCTTAGCCAGCCCGTCCGCCTGCATGGCGAGGATGAGCTCGCAGCGCTCGGCGCGGGCGTTATCGTCGGCCGGGACGAACGGCGCCGGCGAGACGTACCGCGTCAGCTCCACCTCCCGCAGCGGCAGGTGGAACATGACCGTCTGGTAGCCTTCGCTCTCGGGCTGGAACGTCGTGCTGCGGCAGCGCTCGCTGACCATGCGGCCGAGGTCGAGCTCCGTGCAGGCGTAGCCGGGGCCGAAGGGCCTGGATTCCGCCAGCAGAGAGCCGTTTTCACAGATGAGGTCGTGCGCGGCAAAGACCATGTCGGTCGTGGATTCGCCGTGTCCGGCGTCGGCGTAGAGATACGTGCACAGCAGCCGCGCCGACTGCTGCCCCACGAGCGCGCGGCGGTAGTCGGCCTTGCCGATGGTCTCGTCGCTGGCCGAGAGGTTCGCGATCACGGTTGCGCCCGCGAGCGCGTGGTGCGTGCTCGGCGGCAGCGGGGCCCACAAGTCCTCGCACACCTCGGCCGCGAGACAAAACTCCGGCATCTCCGCGCAGCGAAACAGCAGCTTTGTGCCAAACGGCACCTCCTGCCCGGCAAAGTGCAGCGTGCGCACGCCGGCGGGCGCAGGGTTGAACTGCCGCTTTTCGTAAAACTCGCCGTAGTTCGGCAGATATGTTTTCGGCACCAGACCCAGCAGCTTCCCATGGCAGACAACGGCGGCACAGTTGTAGAGTTTGCCGTCCACCGCGACGGGCAGGCCCACGAGCGCCATGAGGTCGAGCGCTGCGCTCGCCTCCAGAACGGCGGCGAGTCCTTTGGCCGCGGCGCGCTGGAGCGACTGCTGGAAAAACAGGTCGCCGCATGTGTAGCCGGTCAGCCCCAGCTCGGGGAACACTGCCAGCTGCACGCCGTCCGCCGCTGCGCGCTGCATGGCGGCGATGGTCTGCTGCGTGTTGAACGCACAGTCGGCCACGCGCAGCGCGGGCGAGACCGTGCAGGCTTTGAGAAAACCGTGGATCATGATGCGTCAGTCCTTTCAAATGGCAAAACCCGGAGCGCAAAGCGCTCCGGGTTTTGCGGATGCTATATCATACTACATTTTTCGCCCAGCGGCAAGAGCCTTTTCAGGGATCGAGCCGCAGATTTCCAAGGAACGTATTGCGCCCGTTCAGGATGATCTTCAGTTTCTGACAATGCTGTATGTCGACTTGGAAAGGCTCCGGCAGGTCACCCGGAACCATTTCGCCGCCTGACATATAAACCATCTCGCCGTCTGCGTAGACCTCAAAATCGCTGGTCGTGCTTTCGTTCTTACCTGTTTGCGTGATACAGAAGACTCCGGACAGCGTAGCGTACTTCCCCTCGAGATAGTATTCGATGCTGCCTGTTTCTTCGCCGAATGGCACGTAGTTTGAGGCGATGCAGTGCGCGAACACGTCGCCGGTGTTGGCATATTCGGTCGAGTCGTTCGCTCGCAGATGGTCCTCCGTAAGGCTGTCCAGGCTAGTGAGCCATATTGGAAGCACCGACGGCTGGTAGGGATTTGGGTTCGGCGTCCGGTTGATTTTATTGTACAGTACCACATCGCCCAGCACGCCGGCATAGCTGCCTTTCGTGAAGCGGATCGTGAGCAGATTGCAGCCGGTGAGGTCCACGCTCACGTTGACCGGCAGGCTGCCGCGCGTGATCATCGGCGCGGTATAAACGCAGACATTATCGGCGTAGATCTCAAGCCCCTGGTCGGAATCCGTGTTCTTGTAACTGCTGGAAATGAACCACACGGCGTCGAGCTGATCGTAATTGCCGCTGAGGTTATAGATGGCCTCGGAATAGGGCGATTTGCCCGAGAGCGCATGCCCGTAGGTGTCGCCGGTGTTCGCCTCAACTTCGTAGCGGTCCTCGATATCGACGTTGTCGCAGCGAAGGGCATCCAGATCGGTCAGGTACATGCTCTGGACAAAGAGATCCGGCGTCGACTCGGCTGTCGGCGTGGCCGTGACGGTGCTGCGGATCGGTTTTTCATAGGCATCGCGCACACAGCTGCGGAAGACCGAGATCAGAGCCAGCACGCCGAAGAGGATCAAGATCCACTTCAGACAGCCGCCGTGCTTTGCAGTCTGCGGTGCTGCTGTACCGCCGCCGTGCTTTGCAGTCTGCGGTGTTGCTGTACCGCCGCCTGCCGCATTGCCGGCCGAGTAAGTCGTGCCGGAGCGCGGCGTGTCACTGTGCTGCGGCCCGGATGCGGACGGTCGGCTGCGGCCGGCCTGCGGCGCATCATCGCGCTGGGGCGCGCCGCCGGTGCGCGGCGCATCGCTGCGCTGGCCGCCGTCTGTTCGCGGGGTGTTCGGCAGCGGGTTATCCTCCCGCTGAGTGTGCCTGTCCCATCGATCCTCCATACGTTCCACTCCCCTCTGTTATGGCCTTCTTTAAATGATACCATAATGTTGCGGGAGAGGAAAGTAAAATCTAGAAAACGGTCAGTTTTCTGCTTCCAGCGCGTCGAGTGCTGCGTATTCCGCGTCCGTGACGGGCTCCAGCCACTCGTTGCTCGTCTCCTCGCCGGGGCACTCGATGGCGATGTGGCTGAACCAGCAGTCCTTCTGCGCGCCGTGCCAGTGCTTGACCCCGGCCGGGATGGTCACAACATCGCCGGGGTGCAGGGCCTGTGCGGGCTTTCCCGCCTCCTGATACCAGCCCAGACCGTCCGTGCACAGCAGCAGCTGGCCGCCGCCGGACTTCGCGTGGTGGATGTGCCAGTGGTTGCGGCAGGCGGGTGAGAAGGTGACGTTTGCGAGAAAAACGGTTTTGGTCGGGTCGGTCAGCGGATTGAGGAAGCTCTCGCCGGTGAAATACTGCGCATAGGCCGTGTTCGGCTTACCGAGGCCGAAGAGTCCGCCATTGGCGTCCGCACCGTCGTCGGCGTAGACCTCCTTCGCCTGCCGGAAGGCGGCCCAGGCGTTCGGCCAGCCGGCGTAAAAGGCGAGGTGCGTGAGGAGCTCGGCCATTTCGGTTTTCGTCACGCCGTTTTGCTTCGCGGTCGTGAGGTGGTAGGTGAGGGAGCTGTCCGTGACGCCCTTGCTGATGAGCGCCGTGATCGTGACGATCGAGCGCAGCTTGAGCGGCAGCTGCCCCTCGCGCGACCAGACCTCGCCAAAGAGCACGTCGTCGTTGAGCGCGGCAAATTTGGGTGCAAAATCATTCAGGGCGTCTCTGCCCGCAGTCTGTTTGACCATGATGATACCTCCTTATTTCAGATGCTGATGATAGAATGCTTCGATGCGATCGAACGGGATGATGTCCATTCGGTCGTAGAGATCGGTGTGTACGGCGCCGGGGATGAGCAGCAGCTCCTTGTTGTCGCCCTGCAGCCGGGCGAAGGCGTCGCGGCTGAAGTAGCACGAGTGCGCCTTGTCGCCGTGGATGACGAGCACGGCGCTGCGGATCTCGTCGGCATAGGCGAGCAGCTTCGCGTTGAGCAGCGACAGCGGGGACGTGACGTTCCAGCCGTCGGTGGAGTTGAGCGAGCGCGGATGGTAGCCGCGCGGCGTCTTGTAGTAGTCGTGGTAGTCCTTGACGAAAAACGGGGCGTCGTCCGGCAGCGGGTCGACCACGCCGCCCGCGCGCTGATACGTGCCGGCCTTGTAGTCGGCGGTGCGCTGCGCGTTGAGCGCCTGGCGCAGGGCGTAGCGGGCATCCGGGTTGTCGTCCGCGTCGAAGTAACCGTTGGCGGTCACGCGGGTCATATCGTACATCGTGGACGTGACGGTGGCCTTGATGCGCGTGTCGATGGCGGCGGCGTTGAGCGCCATGCCGCCCCAGCCGCAGATGCCGAGGATGCCGATGCGCTCCAGGTCCACATCGCCGCACACGGACAGGAAATCGACCGCGGCGGAAAAGTCCTCGGTGTTGATGTCGGGCGAGGCGACACAGCGCGGCGTGCCGCCGCTCTCGCCGGTGTACGACGGGTCAAAGGCGACGGTCAGAAAGCCGCGCGCGGCGAGCTCCTGCGCATACAGGCCGGAGCACTGCTCCTTCACGGCGCCGAACGGGCCGCTCACGGCCACGGCGGCGAACTTTCCGGCGGCATTTTTCGGCTTGTAGAGATCGGCCGCGAGCTCGATGCCGAAGCGGTTGAAAAACGTGACCTTGCTGTGGTCAACGGCATCGTTTTGCGGGAACGTTTTGTCCCATTCCTGCGTGAGGGTCAGGGTGCTGTTCATGGTTGCATACCTCCTGTGCTGGTTTTATGCGATGGCCGCGCCCATGGCGCGGGCGGTCTCGAGTGCGGGGTGGCCGGCGATGGCGCCAGGCTCCGTCACGCCGCCGGCGAACACCGTTCCTGCAAGGCGGCACTTTTCGTAGCACGCGATCCAGCCCTCAAGCCCGTGGATGGCGCGCTCGTCCGTGTCCGGCTCGTCCTCGGTCGCCGAGGCGAGCAGGTAAATGTCGCGGAACGCGTAGTCCGACGGGAAGAGGGCGTTCGCGCGGTCGAGCAGGGTCTTGAGCTGGCCGCTCATTTCGTAGTAGTAAATGGGCGTGGCGAACACGATCACGTCCGCGTGCTGCATTTTTTCCGTGATGGCGACGGCATCGTCGTCGATCACGCACCTGCCCAGCGTCTGGCAGGCGAGGCAGCCGCGGCAGAACGCGATGTTTTTGCCGCGCAGCGAGATGACCTCCACCGCGTGCCCGGCGGCGCGCGCCCCGTCGGCAAAGGCGTTTGCCAGCGCCTCGGAGTTGCTGCCCGCGCGCAGGCTCGCGCTGAGAATGAGAATGTTTTTGGCCATATCGGTCTTCTCCTTTTTGAGCGGCTTGACGCCGCCGCTGTGATCTGATACCATAAGCATACAACCTAAAGCTGACTTCAGGTCAAGCACTTTTTTGTGATTTTTTTCGAGGTGATCCCATGTATACGATTGGTCAGGTGTCGGAGCGGTTTGATCTGCCAGTCTCCACGCTGCGGTATTATGATAAGGAGGGCCTGTTTCCGGCGCTCACGCGCACGTCGGGCATCCGCCGCTTCGGCGAGCAGGAGCTCGAGGCGCTGCGCGTGATCGAGTGCCTCAAGCGTTCGGGGCTGGAGATCAAGGAGATCAAGCAGTTTATGGCCTGGTGTGCGCAGGGGAGCGAGACGTACCCTCAGCGGCACGCGCTCTTTGTGCAGCAGGCCGAGCGGGTGGAGGCCGAGATCGAGCGCCTGCAGAAATCGCTCGACATGATCCGCTTCAAATGCTGGTACTACGAGCAGGCCATGCGCGACGGCAATGAGGACCGCGTGCACGCCATGCTGCCGGACCAGCTGCCGCCGGACATCCAGCCGATCTACGACCACGCGCACGAAACGTAAGCATACAATCACGATACAGAAAGGATGGCGACCCATGAAACAGCGAACGATCCTCTCGACCCTTCTGGTTTGTGCGCTGCTGCTGACCGGCTGCGGCACTGCGGCGCAGACACCCGACGCAACGCCCACCCCCGCGCAGGAGGCGGCGGCCACGCCGACGCCGACGCCAGACCCGCTGAGCACCCTGCCGTATACGGACGGGCAGCTCTACGCCGCGGCCTACCTCGGCTATCAGGCGCCGACGGATCTGGACTTCTTCCAGCAGACGTATTTCGGCGGCCGGGAGTTGCCGGTGCACCACATCTCGGACGGGGATTTTTACCTCATCATCCCGCGCGACCCGAACGCGACCGTGCGCCTGCTGCGCAACGATATGCTCACGCAGACCAGCTCAATCTTTTATGAGCAACCGGACGGCAGCCCGTTCGTGATCGGCTGCAACGTCAGCGATATTTTTCCGGACGTGACGGTCGAGATCACGGCCTCCGACGGGGAGAAGGTGTCGTTTTCGCCCTTCATCTCGCTCAAGGACGGCAGTGTGGAGGTCGGCGAGCGCGGCCTGAACATCACACGCATCTCGACTGCGCCCTGACCGATCGGGAGCACAGCCCCGGATACAGAACAGATCCCCCTTTGTGCAGCCATTATCCTGCACAAAGGGGGATCTTGTTTTTCGCCCGGCTTTACCGGTCGCTGCTTTCCGCGAGCGGGAGCTCCGTGCTTGCACAGACGACGGCGCCCACGCGCTGTATATCGGCGAGGTTCGCCGCCTGCACGGCGTCGGTGACGGAGGACGTGCAGTCTGAGAGCACAACGGCGTCATAGTCGAGCGAGATGGCGTCATAGCACGTCGTGCGGATGCAGTTGGGCGTGGTCGTGCCCGCGAGCAGGACGGTCTGCACGCTGAGCCGGCGCAAAATGAGGTCCAGACTCGTGTGGAAAAACGCTGAGAACCGGGGCTTTATGAGCACATAGTCCTGCGGCAGGACGGTGAATGCGGCCGGAAACGCGTCCGACAGGTGCGCGGCGCAGTCCTCCGAGAGCGGCTTGCCGCCGGCTGCCCACGCGGCCGCGCGCGGCTTTTCCACGTCGGTGCCGTCGGCCCGGTAGTGCCGCACGGCGTAGATGACGGGAACGCCCGCTTCGTGGCAGCGGTCGATGAGCGCCGCGCACGCGGGCACGGTCCCCTCCGCCGCCGGGATGCACAGCGGGGACGCGCTGTCGAGAAAGCCCCGCTGCATGTCGATCATGATCAGTGCCTGTTTGGGCATGGTGCTGCCTCCTGATGGTTGAGATGCTCCCATAATAGCGCCCCGCGCCGGATTTGGCAAGCACGGCTTGCCATCCGCGCCCCGACGTGATATCCTACCGGGTAGCCCCAAAAGGGAGGGGCACTCTTTACAAGCGGGAGCGATCAACATGAGCAGACAACTCGAACCCTATCAGCTGATCGAGCGCAGCATCCAGAAAAAATTCCACAAGGTGCTCTGGACGCCGTTCATCACCGCCATCAAGCAGTACGAACTCATCGCCCCCGGCGACCGGATCGCGGTGTGTATCTCCGGCGGCAAGGACTCCATGCTCATGGCCAAGCTCCTGCAGCTGCTGCAGCGGCACAGTGACGTGCCGTTCGAGGCCGTCAACCTCGTCATGGACCCGGGCTACAACGCCGTCAACCGGCAGAAGATCGAGAGCAACGCGGCGCTGCTGCACATCCCGGTCACGATCTTTGAGACGAACATTTTCGATGTCACGAGCGGCATCGAGCAGTCGCCGTGCTACCTCTGCGCGCGCATGCGCCGCGGCTATCTCTACAGCAAGGCGCGCGAACTCGGCTGCAACAAGATCGCCCTCGGCCACCACTTCAGCGACGTGGTCGAGACGACCGTCATGGGCATGTTCTACGGCTCGCAGCTGCAGGCCATGCCGCCGAAGCTGCGCAGCCGCAATTTCCCGGGCATGGAGCTCATCCGCCCCATGTACTGCATCCACGAGGACGACATCATCGCCTGGCAGCGCTATAACGGGTTGGAGTTTATCCAGTGCGCCTGCCGCTTTACCGAGCGCGCGGCCGCGCACGGCAGCGACGGCAGCAGCTCCAAGCGGCAGGAGGTCAAGCTGCTGCTGCGCGAGCTGCGGCGCAAGAATCCCGACATTGAAAAGAGCATCTTTCACAGCATCCACTCCGTCTGCCTCGACACCATGGTCGGCTATAAATCCGGCGGTGTGGAGCATACGTTCGCCGACTGTTACCGCGAGCGCGGCGAGATGGCAAAGGAGGACGCGGAATGATGCCCATCGAGCGCATGCGCCCGGAGGATTTTGACGCGGTTTTCCGTTTGCTTTCCCAGAGCTTCCCGGCCGGGGAGCGGCGGGATGCGGCGGGGCAGCTGGCGGCCATTCCGCTGTATCTGTGCTCGGCCAAACTGCACCGCGACGGTTTGAAAGGAGAAAACGCATGAAGCATATCCGTATCCTGACCCTGCTGCTCGCGCTCGCGCTGCTGTGCACGGGCTGCACCGCCGGCGGTGCAGCGGAGCCAACGCCCGCCCCGGACATGAGCGACCTCCCGCTCGACGGGGGCTATGCCTACCTGCGCGTAGAGGTGCTCTCGCGCGACAAGGACGCGAAAACGCTGGAGGTGCGGGTGCTCGATTTCGGCGACGCCGACGGGGTGAACGTCGGCGCGGTTCCGGTGGGCACGCAGGGCACGGCCGACTGCGCCGACCTGCTGTCGATGGCGATGATGATCGACTCCGGCGAGTGGATCATCACCTATGCAGACCTCGGACAGCAGACGTTTCCGCTGCGGCTGACATCGATCGAGAACCAAGAGCACTTTTCCGCGCGCAGGGGAATAAAAGCAGCACAGTGCCCGCCGTGAATCGGCGGGCGCTGTGCTGTTTTCAGAGCGGGCGATGCACGCTTACGACTGCATGCCGTGGACATACGACAGCACGTTCTTCGTGAGCGGAAGGGCAAGCCCGGAAGCGCTGTGTGTATGGCTGATGCTCGCAAGCACCACGTAGTCCCCGGTCGCGGCCAGGCAGTAAATATGATTTGTGCCTCTGCTGTCATCAGCGGTACCAGTTTTTGCATATGCCGTGCCGCAGGTCGCTTCATCGAAGCCGTATGCGAGAGCGGTGACATGGAGATACGACCTGAGTGTTTCTGCATTTGCTTTGCTGATACAGTCTTTGCTGAGCGTTTCCGGCTTGTGCTGGTGCTTGGTTTTGCCCTTAATTGTGGCGTTTTCCACCAAATACGGCGTGACAATCTCCCCGTCATTCATGATGCCGGCCATCGATAAGGCAATCTGGATTGGGCTGGTCCGGAGCGTGCTCTGCCCGTATCCCGCCATCGCGAGCGACGCCTGCGTGGTCAGGCTGACCGAGGACGTCAACGTCTGCTCGGTGAAATCCAGATCCGAAATGGGCACGTTGTACAGAAATTTTTCTTCCGTTTCTAGGAAAGCGGCCTGGCCCACCCGGAGCGAGAGCGCTGCAAAGTATGTGTTGACAGAATTTTTCAGTGCGCCTTGCAGGTCCGTGCGTCCATAGACGCCATTGCCGAAGTTGTGAATGCTCGCGCCGCCGATATCAAGCTTGCCTGTGTCGTCGATTTTGAAGTCACCCTCGCCGTGTTCGAGCGCGCATGCAGCGGTGATAATCTTCTGGGTGCTGCCCGGCGGATCCTCGACGAGCCAGCAGCGATTATACCAGAAATCGCCATGATTATACACATCCCACTTCTCGTCGATCTCGTTGGCGTTGAAGGTGATGTTCGGGTCGCTATTACTGGCGGCGGCCAGCAGCGCGCCTGTTTTCCAATTCATCACGATGATCGCACCCTCATGACCGCGCAGCTGGCCCTGGCAGTAATTTTGCAGCGAGGCATCCAACGTGAGGTTCAGGCTACCGCCTTTTCCATTTTTATCCGCATCCAGTAATACATCCTTATACATTTTGCGCAGCGCGGACTGACCGTAGATATTGGAATTATACCCCAGCAAAAAGCTGGTACTTTCTGGATACGTGAGCGTGCCCGGCTTTCCCTTTTCGGACGCGGTGCAGAGCACGGTGCCGTTGCGGTCCAAAATGTCTCCTTCAACGGATGAGTAGATCTGTTCGCGCCATGCGGCCGCAGCGCGGTCAGCGTCGACTGAACTGGAGACGCCTGGCATCATGCCAGAGTGAACCATGATGACCAACATCATGGCTAGGGCAACCACTCCCGCGCACGCGTTCACTGCACCGCCGCGCCCGCCCGGCGTGCGAAGCAATCCTTTCTTTTTCTGGTTCATTGATAGGAGCCCTCCTTTCTTCCAGCATATAGAAGAAACAACACCATCACGAAGCAGATGACCGAGTTCGCCTTGCCCTCACTGAGGAACGCCATTGGGAGCCCCACGGCCGGCAAGAGGTTGAGGTTTGCCGCCATGCAGATAAAAGCCTGACCAACGATCGCATGCAGAAAGCTATAAGCGACCGCCATCTCCGCGCGGTCCTGCATGGCTCCCAGCCGCCGATTGCCGCGCACAAGCAACATCAGGAAAAGCAAAAGCACGACAATGGCACCAACGCCACCAATCGAACGGCAAGCCCACGAGAAGGCGTAGTCTGATTCAGCCACGCTCATGGCAAAGCTATCCAGTTGGCCATCCTTTCCGAACCAGCCTCCGGTTGCGGCGCCCATGTTGTTTTTGCGCAGCTGCCAGTTGTTCACACCCAGCGCGATCAGCTGCTCGTCGGAAAGGCCTTTGTAATTGCTGTGCATGGCAAGGAACCGGCACGTAATTTTCCAAACCTCGTTCCCGAAGCGGTTCACGAGCGGGTTCAGTTTCGTGGCGCGTTCCTTGTCCGCATTACAGGCAACCCCGATCTTTTCGTCGATGGTGACCGCATCCCCGGCGTCGGCGGTGGCCTGCGCAGAATCAGCGGTGCGGATCTGTTTCAGGACAGCCACCTTTGACCCGTTACTCGCGCGCAGGCAAGCGACGGAAAAAATGGCCACAACCAGAGCTGCCGCCAGAACAGCGCCGATGACCTTCAGCAGGGAGCTGCGCTTAAGCTCCGCGGCGCTCGGTAGGAAAATAACGAACAGACAGAGATACGTTAAGATCAGGACCAGCAGCGTGCCGAATTCGCCCAGGAGGGCAAGGAAGAGCGCATGGCCGGCAAGGATGGCAAAGGAAGTGCAGACCCGCCCCAGCCCGCTGCGGTCGCGATCATTCAGGGCAAGTGCCATGGATGCCGCCCCCAGCAATTTTCCAACTTCTGTTAACTGAAAAGAAATACCGTTATCGGCATTACCAAACACGAGCCAGGCTTTTGCCTGCGCGCCGTTCGGGGAGCTGCCGAACAGGCACAAGAGGAGGTAACACCCAACGGAGAGCAGGCAAAGAAGCGCCGCCGCGTTGGACGTGCGCATTCGCAGTACAGCGCAGAAGAACACGAAGCCGACCAAGCCGCCAAACATGGATAATAAATTTGTGATCAGCAGCCCTTTGGCTGTCACGTTATACTGCTGCGAACTGGCGGCTAGCATCACGCGCAGGACCGTACCCAGCACAATCAGGACACACACGGTCAGGGCAAAGACGCCGTCTCCCCTGCAGCTCCAAGCAAAGCAGCACAGAGGCACCAGCACAAAAAAGCAAAGCGGAAAAGAACATGCGAAGAAAGTGTTGGCCGCGTCCGGCAAACGCAGCAGGAGATAACCGCCAAAAGCAGTGGTCACAAGAAGGCATGCCAGGACAATCACCAGCACCTGCTTCGCGCCCAAGGGCCGCAGCGACCGGCGCGTGTCTGACAGTACGTCCGGTAAGCAAAGGAACGCATGAAGTGTGTCGGCGATGAAGCAAAAGATGGCTTCCCAAGCCGTGCGGAGAACGTGCCGGCCTTTTTGGGGCTCTTTTGTCGTAACGAGCGCTGTACTACTCATTTTGTTCATTTTGTGATTTCCCCTCCTTTGTGTGCGTCGTTTCTGCAGCAGTGCGGTGCACGTGCGCGCGCTCTCGCGGCGGCACGTGTGCCGCCGCCTTGCCGGGCGCGCTGTGAGGGGTCGCTTCCCGCGATTTTTCCTCCTGCGGCGGCAGCGATAAGGAAAAAATAGCAAGAGCAAACCCGGCCGCGATGATGACAGCGATCACGCCAGCTATTTGCATCACTAAACTTGCCACTGTGCTTCCCTCCTCATCGATGCACGTGCGTGCGCTCGCGCTTCGCGCCTCCGCCAACATCGACGCGCGTGCTACCATCCGCGGCCGTAGACTTTGCTCTACCGCTCCACCCGTCGTCAAACGTAGGCAGTCCGAGCTTCGTCTCAATGAAACGAATCGGCTGGCAGCCGAGATAAACGACCAAACCGTCCGTAATCTGAAACGGGGCCTTCGCCATGAGCTTGACCATCGTGCCGTCCTCCTTGACGACGACCGTACCGTTTGTCGAGGCATTGTCAAAAAGAAAGAAGCCCTGATCGTCTTTGGCGATGCCAAGGTGGAGGGCGCTGACCGTCGCATAGTAAGGGCTCTTGGCGAGAAGAATGTCACCATTCTTCTCGCACTCTGCGCGCGAGGCGGACGCGGTGGGTCCGCTCACATAGACGTATCCGTCTCCGTTTTTTCCATCCAGGCGGATCGGGAAGGACGTGGTCTTGTGATGATCCAGCAGCTGTTCGACTCGCAACTCCTCCCTCGAATAGAGAACCGTGCCGCGCGGCGCGTGCTCGCGCGTGCGCTCACCGTCTCCATCGAATGTTTCACCTTCTTCGTAAGGACTCAACATTTTGCCCATCCATTTTTTTACTTTCGGTGAAAATGCAAGTGCGATCAAACCAGCTACGATGGTCACTAACAGCAAAACTCCAGCCAACGTGCTCATAGAAATGCCTCCTTTTTTTCCGTGAGTTCCTCACTCTGCGCATATCATATCATTGAATTTTCAGCCGGGAACAAATCGTTTAGACGCAGCCGGACACGGCGCCGGACAGCAAAGCGGCACAGGCAGATCGCCTGTGCCGCTTTGCTGTTTGGGAGGATATTTGCTCAGAGGATCGCGTTGAGAGAAGCGACGCGCCGTTCGGCATAGTTGTCGTCGAGCCCCAGTTCCAGCTTCATCAATTCATTTGCCGCCGCGCCGATGCGTACATCGGGATCTTGCTCGGCAATACGCTGGAAGATGCGCACCGCTTCCAGATAGCCGTTATCACAGGCCCTGCGGATGTAATCGAGGCCCTGCTTCTTATCACACGCCAGCACATCCGGGCAGCGGTTCTCGTAAAGGATCCGGCCGTAGAGATACATGGCCAGCGTGTACCCGGCTTCCGCGGACCGGCGGAGATAGATGACCGCCTTGCCCTGACAGTCCACCCTGCCTTTCTCATTACCCTGCTTACGACAAGCACTGGCCCGATCCATATAGATCATGCCGATCACGCAGCTGGCAAGCGGATCTCCGACCTGCACTGCTGAAAGGAGGTCATTTTCCACTTGCCGGCCGACCAACGGCTTAGCCGCCGCAGCAGCGCACCCATACCGGATGTAGCCGGCCAGTGACAAGCACTGGACTCCGTTCGGCTCGGTGCTGTCGAGGTTGCGCTCGGCAATCTCCAGCGCCTCGTCCACCTTGCCGTCGAGCAGCTTATGCTTAGCCGCCTTAAAGGGGCCGCCGCTGATCTCCGTGTCGGTGCGCTGAACAGGCAGCAGCGCCCGGCGCAGTTCACCGGCCGAGGCGTAGCGCTCATCCGGCGCATACTGGATGGCCCGGTAAATCACGGCGGCAAGCTGCGGAGAAATGTCCTCCAGTGGGCGCGGCTGCGCGGGCACCGTGCCGGTCGCGGTGATCTGCGTATACGGAAATTGGCCTGAGATAAGGTAATACAAAACCATGCCGAGGGAATATACGTCCGCAGAGTATGTCACCGTTCTGCCGTAACACACCTCCGGCGACCAGTACCTGTCCGTACCGACCCGCGTGACACCGGTCTCGCACTGCGACTGCATCCGGTGGGCGGCACCGAAATCGCCCAGGACGAACGAAGGACTCCCGTTTTCCATGCGCGCGTAAATATTATCGGGCTTCAGATCGCGATGAATGATGTTGATATTCTGGCAGCCGGACAGGGCATTGCAGATATCCGCCGCCATCCGGACAAGCACATCCTCGCTGATCTTACCCACCTGAATATAATTCTCCAACGGCACCAGCTTCGGCATAAAGATCAGAAACGTCCGCTCATAGTTACACGCTTCGGCCGACAGATTTTCCCAAAACGGGTCCGTGTACTCAAATGCATCACACAGCGGCATGACATTGGGATTGCCCGCGAGCTTCTGCATGGACTCGATCTCCAGCTTTGTGACCTGATACAGCCAGCGCTGATTGTCGAGCGTCTGCGAGTGCACCGTTTTCGTGCAGCGGCGGAAGGGCCCGCCGCCCGCCTTATCTGACCGCGTCAGTCTCCTCGTATCCACGACCTTCACGACCTGCGGCGTATCGGTGCCGCTCACGTCATAGACATATCCGATGCCGGAACCAATGAGCTTGCCCAGCTTCAGGCGCGTTCCCCGCTGTCTGTTATAAGCTTCCAGCACCTGCTCAACGTCCGCTTTTTCCAGAACAAATTCTCTGGATGTGTTAAAGATTGCCATATTTTTCCCCTTTTCCGGAGGTCACAGCGTCCCCCTTTGTGATACTGCCATTATACACGCCAAACGGATGCCGCCGCGAAAACCATAAGACGCAGACCGGTCCGCCGCTCAATCGCCAAGCTCCTGCGCAAACAGGAACAGCCGGAGCTCTTCGACGGTGAGCCGCCGCGCGGGATCCTTGCAGCCGGCGCGGCGCACCGCCTGCCAGAATGTGCGCGGCAGGCCGCTCGAGCGCGGGATCGGCGGGAAA
>ENA-OYAJ01000178-OYAJ01000178.1-human-gut-metagenome-genome-assembly--contig:-NODE-178-length-21460-cov-4.298342_pt1 | contig 21460 bp, 12 predicted proteins | sample MGYA00243431_ERZ652826 | MGnify/ENA primary metagenome ERZ652826 (study PRJEB26926, sample SAMN06164609) | human gut metagenome | biome: ENVO:00009003; feature: ENVO:2100002; material: ENVO:00002003...
TACGAGATTTCTGCCTGTCTCGTGGGCTCGGAGATGTGTATAAGAGACAGAGCCACTTTCAACACCAGCTTGCTGTCCAGATTTACGTCGTCGGTACTTTCTTCGTAAGATACCTGCGTGATGATCTGTTTGCTCTCATCCACCGAGGCATACCCGAAAGCCAGGCCGTCTTCACGTACCGTCAGCTCGTCTCCTTTCTGATACTGGAGTAACGCACGGGCATAGTAGTCCGGCGTGCCGTTGATGCGTTTGTTGATCGTCTCCGAAATATCATAGGCAAAAACATCCAGGATCGTTTCAAAACTGTAAATCACGGTAGCCACCACCCAGGTGATACCGTTCAGGATCGACAGCTTTGAGTCGCTTGAAAATTCGGTCAGTTCCAGTCGCTTGTTACGCTCCGCAACCGCTTCCTTATAAATTGCATTCAGTGTTCGGCTCATATTTTCTGGTTAGATTATTTGGATACATACCGGTAAGTCTCCTGTCCGATGTGGACGATCCAGTCGCCACCCTCATTCCAGCTTTCCTCTTGTGTCAGCAACCACACGGCCTCCATGCCGGTAGCGATGACATAGTTTCCGCCCGTGTCCCTGGACGGTTCACGGTACTCTCCATAGGGGCTGGAAGGAAGTGTCAGCTCGCAATTCCGGCGCCCATAGTGGTGAGTGACCAATCGGATAAGAAAAAGATCCAATGCCGTACGGCTGACGTCCGCATCACTCAGATCGAGCGACATCAATTCCCGGCATTCGGCAACAGGGAGCAAGCTCCCGCAACTCGTGCCACAAAGCCGCATCCGGTAAGTCCCCCGCAACAAAGGCATAAAATCCAACGGTAAATTGCTATCACACAGGAAAAACTGTTCGCAATCAAGCGGTTCTTGCACGAGCAGCCGCTGCAATTTGGCTGCACCCGGATCGAACAGGCGAAGTGAAATTTCATTCCCGTATATGCGAATTTGCCGTGCCGTACCGATTACGCTGTCGAAACGGTGATAAATGGTCTGCGGCTCGGGGGACAGCACGATGTTTTCCAGTAGGGAGTTATCGCCCCAATCCACTTCCAGTGTACCGCTGCCCGAAATCGTAAACCCCACATCCTGCCGAAGGGTATCCACCGTCAACTGCATGCGCTGACGTCCTGAAGGGTATTTGGGATAAACCCCGCGTTCCCCGCCTGCCGGGACAATTCCGTTACGGCGGTATTCCGCCACCACCTCCGCATTGATAACAAAACCATCCGTATAGGAAAGCTCGTCACCGCTATGCAAGGTATCCTCCAGGGAGAGGGTGGGATTGCTCAACATAAGGTCTATAATTCCTTCAATCGAACCGGTCAGATGGAGGGCCACATCATAGATGTTTTGTCCGGTAGTGACGATATATTTACCCATTGTCATCCTCCTTTTCCCGGGTCTCCAGCAACAACTCTCCGGTTGCTGAATCCATATAGGCGTTGTCGATAATCATATTGTCACTGCTGAATTCACTTTGCAGTTTGGCAGCCAAACCGTTATTCTCGAAATTCCCGTGCAGGAAATCGATCAGCCCGACACCCGTAGTGGGATACTGATACAAACTCCCCGGAAAGGCTTTCAGCAGGAACACCTCGTTCTGGTATTTGGAAGCCCCGATCGTCAGGTCGGTTTCCGCGCCTGAAAACAAGGCAAGGTAACCGTCCCGCAGAATCAGATTGAAAAGTCCCTCTGCATGGATCGTCCCATATTGCGATAGCCGTATGGCACGGGTTACACCGCTTTCGTCCTCCCGGAATACGCCATACCAGCTTTTGTTCGTTGTAGGATTCATCAGGTATTCGGGATGTCCGTTCCCGTTACCCAGCCGTAGGCGTACATGCAGTTCTTTATACAAAGGCGTGTAGGGAATCCGCACACCGATGCAGACATTCGCAAGCTGCCGTACCCGGAAATCGGCAGGAAGCGTAATCTCCCCGTAAATCCGGCCCTCATCCTCCCTGTCGAGAAGCCAGAAGTCATAGAACACCTTGCCCGTAAGGTTCTCGGTGGTATTTACTTCGCCCAAAGCGGCGTTCATGGTAATATCTTGTCTTGACATATATTTGATAAAAAAGCCCCGGACACACCAGCATCCGGGGGCGTGCTACTAAAGATTAGCACAAAAAAAGAGGAAAGGGTTATACTACTGCGGCTGAGAACTGTCGTACAGCTTTTCGATAGTCATCCACAAGTCGTCCGGGAGCTTCTCATCCGAAATCTTCTCACACGACTGTTGCAGATATTTCAGTTCATCGGGCGAAAGTTCGATGTTCAACGGCACATCTTTTTCAACGTCCCATTCGATGCGGTTCGTCTCCTGATTCTCATGAAGTCCTGCTTCCTCGCGTTCCTGATCCGAAATTTCGATCTTGCGCAAGATTTCCTTCTTGAGGTTAAACTCCCGGAATGTACCCTCCTTGGGCAGGATAACCGGAATGTAAAGTCTGTCCTTAATGCTTAGTTCCATATCTTCTTGTTATTTGTTTGTAACGTCTTCCTGATTGTCTGCGGCGAGGGAAGGCATCTCGGCCCGGATATGTTCGATATACCCCTCAAAGTCCGAAACATACTGCGAAATTCCCTGTGCGTAAGGCAAACTGCAATAAACCGTTTCATTCTCGTAGGTCAGCGTGCCGTAAAATTCCGGTGCGGTCTCGGAAGTGAGGGTTGCATTCTTTTTGAAAACGGATGCCTGCACCCGTTCGAGCCGGTTGTTGGAAACAACATATTCGAGTGAATAAGACGCATGATCCGTCTGCTCCTCGGCTGTCTTTGTAGTAGTGATATTTACAATGTTCATAAACTGTTTTTATAAAGTAATAGCCTTTCCGCTAAGAAAGCGGGTGATTAATGATCCCAGTTATTCGTGCTGAACACCTGAAAATTGAAAGAACCGTCGTTACGGGAGGCATCGTCCTGCGTATAAATATCAAAGTAGTAAGAATAGATGGCCTTTACCGTGGGATAGATCGGCGTGTTCTCCGCCGTCGAGTAAATTCCCGTTGCCATGACCATATATTTACTGGCCAATCCCCACGACGAGGGCAGATAAACCCGGTACATACCTTGTCCCAGGCGGCTTACCGAAACACTGGTCGAACCGTCAAAAGTGTGATAGCGGATGGAAGCGGAGGATTTCGTACCGGTTACAATCCCGGAGACCAGGATTTGCTGGAAGCTGCCGTAGCGTCCCGAAGTCATCAGGTCTCTACGGTTCAGTACAATCCAGCCAAAAAAGGTTGAGCTATCGCCGTATCCGATCATCTCGATCACTTCCCGGGAGAATTTGAGCGTACTCTTCGATATCCCGTCTTCAAAGAAATATTTTCCACTGGGGGCTGTTATGGTCATGTAACCAGTAGAAATCGTCGATCCCCATTTGTAGTTCACAAGACAAATTCTTCGTCCGCTATTTTCCAGCGTCCATGGCAGATTGATGTTCTCATTCCAACCGCCGGTTTGGGTACAAACGACATTATCGTAATGCACCGGGTCTGTCTGTACACCGCTGGTGGTGCCTCCACCAACCGTTATCCAGATGGAAGGATCGTTTTCTACAAAAGCGCTTCGGATAGTCCCCTGGATAGTCACGTCTTTGAACGAACCGCCTTGGGCAACGATATTTCCAGAAGCATCCCAGGAGAACTTACCGTTTGCCACTCTTCCCGAACCGTCCGTGTTGAAAACCACTTTTCCCGAACCGAACGAAGCCGAACCATCGTTGTTCAGTTTCCAGCGTGTGCCGTTTACGATGGAACCGTCTGCGCCCAACGACACATTATTCTTATAGATATGGTTATTGTCGAATGCCCAGCCTGCAATCCGGTTGTAAACTTCCTTAGATCCGCTACGGGTATAATTCGCCGACAAACAGAAATATTCAAGCCCGTCCCAGCTCATCATCTGTATGCCTAAAAAACCAGTCCTCACAGTGCTGCCCGAGGCGGCAATCTGTCCGAACACCACATGCCCGGCATTATTGCTCTGGTGCCAGGTCATCGTTATGCCCAGAGGTTTATAGGCACCCGTATACCAATACCCCGAACCGCTTGCCGCCGAACGGATCTGGATCGGCATGGCGCCCACTGTCCCGATACTTCCCGCCGTAATATTATCCGCCCCGATGGTCCATCCGCCGATTCTGCCCCGCACAAACGTGCAACTTAAACCGTTTATATAGCTGACATTGATGATATTCGCCTTGATGCTCGCTGCATCGAGCTTCGTGGAATGGATGCTGCCCGCCGCTATCCGGTCGGCACTCAATGTCCCGGTAGTGATACTGCCGGCATTGATAGCCACGGCATTCACCTGGGCTGCCGTCAATGTGCCGGTGTAAATGCCGTTGGCATCAATGGTAGTGGTGTATCGTTCCGAGGTAGTCACATCAAAAACCGTAGCGTATGCGACATGCCAGGTCAAAGGTGCTGCGGTGGTACCCAAAGCACCTATCAGATAAAAGAAATTTGTACTTGAGAAAGTTCCTGAACCGCAGGTAACTTTATAGATATATTCGCACCAGTCACCGGTTCCGGCTGTCGGAGTGAGCCATTTGCTTGAACCACCTGTTCCGATAGTGTTTGTAGCCCACTCAATACGGTAACCGACGGGAATTTTAGCGATGATACGGGTGATGTATATCTTCCTGTAAGCAGCCCCTGTGCCGAAATAAAAGCCTCCGCAACCCGGCGATGCTGCCCCTGTATTTTTAATTTCCAGCACATATCCGCTATCATTGGGAGCTGCCATACTTATACGGGTGACAGTGACCATTCCGTTTCCCGAATTGTTATAAACATGGGTTCCGTTCGCTCCATTGCGGAAAGTCGGATCACGGTTTATCATCTTTCCGAATGCCATTGCACGAGCCAGTTCTTTGGCTGCATCCGATTTGGTAGTAGCATCTGTAGCCGCTGCACTCACAGCCTCTGTCTTCTTTGTATCGGCGTATGCCTTGGCTGAATTAAGAGCAGAATTTGCAGCGTTTGTCCAGTTCAGCGATACCGATGACGAGAATGTCACCACCCCTGCCGCATTCCAGGATATATTGCCCGCAGCGATGCTTCCCGAACCATCATTGTTCAATTTCCACTTCGTTCCGTTGGTGATCGATCCATCGGCACCCAGAGCTACGCTGTTCTTATAAATTCGTGACGTGTCGATATTCCACCCCGCGATTGCATTGGCAGCTCCCAGTCTCGCCAGACAGTTCCCGCTGGCATCCGTGACGTACAGTCCGAAATCATTGTCGTTGTTGTAATACAGTTGCACCCGTTTCCCGCTTGTTGCGCTCGAACTGGCCCCGTAAACGGCAACTCGTTTATTCCCGCTGTCAAGTGTGATATGATTTGCCGTCAGTGTTGTCGCCCCGATAGTCCATCCACCGATCGTTCCCCGGACAAAAGCACAGGCCAGTCCGTTTATGTAAGCCGCATTGATGATGTTCGATTTTATTTCCGCCGCATTAAGCCGGGCGGTAGCAATCGTTCCTGCCGTGATCTGCGAAGCATTCAACCGCAAAGCGTTTACCGTATTGGCAGAAAGGGTGCCCGTGAAAATACCGTTGGCATCAATATAAGTCAGTTTTGTGGACCAACCCTCGCTCGTAGCCTTCGATGTAAGGGCATCGGCTACGGCACGGGCATCCGTGCCGGCTTTTTTGGCGTCGGCAATGGAAGTGTTCAGCGTTGCAGTCAGCGTACTGATCTTACTGTCGGCATTTTTGCCGGCCTCCGTTACCGCTTCGCCCTTCTTCGTGTCGGTGTACCCTTTGGCCGAAGCCAAAGCTGCATCCGCTTTCCCTTGTGCAGTGGAGGCGGCAGCATTCAACGTTTCCGTCTTTGCCTGGCTGATGGCATTTGTCCAGTTCAGGCTTACTCCGGCACCGAATTCAATCCGCCCCGTCGAGCTATTGTATTTGATAAACTGGTCGCCCTGACCTAACTGGACATTTCCGCCATTATCCACAAAAAAAGTTTTGTAACCATTACGGAAGCCATATATTCCATCCACCGTTTCAGTGACAACACTTCCTGAAGCGTTTTTTACACTCAAAGCAAAACGGCCTATGGCCATTCCAGTCAGCGTTCCATCTGAATTTTTCGCTCCGGCAAAAATTTTGGGAGTAATTACAGTCGTGCTGTTTATCTGTGTTTTATTTGTATTCCAGTCATTCACCCAATCCAGTAAATTTGAATCCGTACCGGGAGATCCCGTGGCTCCGGCCCGTGCTTTGGCAAAACTAAAGGGGACATTGAAAGTTATTCCGTCCGCAGTGACCGGCAGATCAATTACGCCCTGTTCTGCCAATGAAGTTCCGGGATTAAAAACAAAAGTGACCGTAGTTCCCGATTTACTCATACTGCATCCGCTTAGCGTAGGCAACGTACCGATGATAGGAGTAATGACCACCGTACCACGCAAAACAGAAATGACAGTCGAAACCGTGACAGCCGTATGTATCCGGCCGTTTTCGTCAGTAGGAATAGTGCATCCCTGACGCGAGCTTTTCACCGTATAACCGTCTTTGCCGTTACTGCCGGGTGATCCGCTGACAGCCTTGGCCCAACGGAAAGTCAAATTATAGGTAATTTCCGGCATTAACAAAGGAATATTCAAGCTGCCGTGCGCTGCCAGAGTTGTCGTATTCGCGGCAACAACATACGTTATGGTCTTCCGGGTATTATCTACTGTTATAGAACTGAACCCCGAAGGCTTAGTAATACTACCTATCGTAAATGCCGTATAAGGGTTGTTTCCCTGGGTGACCTGAATTGTTGAGACCACTGTTAAAGCAGATGTTATCGTCCCGTCGGAAGAAGCAGGAAAAACATATTCATCCACAGATTGACTGGCATGAAAGGCTTCATCTAAGGTTGTTATTGTCACTTGTCCTTTTGCGACCAACTCTTTTCCCATAATCGTTTCTTTTTCCAAAAGAATAGAGAGAAAAAACAACCTTTGTTTTTACGGTAAAGTCTACCACACATTACGCCCCATAATGACAAAATCAAACGCACCGGCATCTGCCTTGCCGGATGCACCTATATTCTGGATCACAAAATAGGTTGAAGTCCGTTCCAGCAAACGGAAAAAACCGTAATAGGTAGTACTTGACCATAAAATGGCCATAACGGTATAGTCTGTATGCCTCAGATTGTGATAAACCCTGTATTTCCCGTCACCAATATGGCTGAAGGAGGAGATCGTCACTCCGTCTCCCCAAATCTTGCGGTAATAATTATTGTAACCGGTTGAATATTTACTGCCGATATAGAGAACTCCGGGCATACACCAGCGCTCACCCGAACGCTGTCCGAATTGCATGGGACCATAAGCCTCAACGGCATAACTCGAACCTGCATTGGCGAGAATATACATTCCGCGTGCACCTGTGGCGTAAGTCTGGATACTGATGCCTGTGCGGGAGGAATCGGCACGCATACTGATGAGGGAACCACTGGAATTAATGTACAATGAAGCATTACCGATCATTGATGAAAACTCTATCGAAGAGTCCGATGCCGTGTTGATTAACTTATTGCCGCTGATCGTGAATCCTGCGATCTTTCCGCCCGTAGCAGTTATTGTTCCGTTCAGCGTTACATTTCCCGAGATGTCCCATTTGATATTCTGGTTGGCAATATATCCTGAACCGTCGGCGTTGAATTTGATCCTGCCGCTTCCGAACATAGCTGAACCGTCCGTATTCAAGGCCCAATAATCTGCATTTGTCGAACTGTTGCAATTATACATATATCCGTTGTTCTGGATGCCGATGGTGTGCCCAGCCGTTACATTTATGCTATACAAGGCATGGTCGTTAAGGGTGAAACCGCCGATTGTTCCGCCAATGGCCATAATCCCCGAACGGTCTAAGGTGACCTTTACATTATTACCGGCATCACGTACGGAAACGCTGCCATTATAACTACTGCCGCCCACAATCAATGTGCTGTCAATGAGTACTTGCCCGGCACGTACTGTACCGGTATAAACGCCATTCCCGTCAATATAAGTCTTTTGCTTACCGGTTACATTAATCCCTTGTGGAATGCCATTGATAATTACTGTCGAAATTTCTGCATAAGGTTCCGATTCACCCGTACCATATACTGCCACCAAACCGTTATCCTTACCGATAGTCGGAATGCCGATCAACACATAAGGATTTCGGCTGCTGTTAATAGTCAGGTTCGATCCTCCGCAACGCTGGAGAGCTGCATTCAAGGTTTCGTTGATAGATATGGCATCATAAGATGTCAATACCACTATCTTATCAGAATTCAGAGCATTCAGTGCCGAAGCCAGCAAATTACAGTTAGCATCGTTGCTATACACATCGTAATTCGTGCTTGATGCTATCGATAAATTACTTCGGTTAATAACAGTGAGCGTCAGCCCCCGGGAACCCGAATTCACTACTTCGCTGCCGTTTAAATTCACCAATCGGGCCGCATTATGGTTCAGCCCTGTACCCCGGGCATATAATTTTCCATAATTTGCCACATTGTTCCAGTTCAAAGCAACAGCAGAAGAAAACGTAACACTGCCGCTACTGTTCCAGGATATTGCTCCGTTTGCGATCTTCCCGGAACCGTCATTATTTAACCGCCATTTTTCCCCGTTATAGATAGAACCATCACCACCTAATGATACTGAATTTTTCCAGATGCGGGTGTTGTCGAATGCCCAACCGGCGATACGATTATACACTTCCTTTCCGCCCGACTTGGTGTAATTGGTGGATAGACAGAAATATTCTGTATTATCCCAAGCCATCATCTGGAGCCCGATAAATCCCGTTTTTACACTGTTTCCAGTAGCAGCTACCTGACCGAAAACGATATGTCCTGCATTCCCGCTTTGGTGCCAGGTCAAGGTAAGTCCTAAAGGCTTGTAAGCTCCCGTGTACCAATAGCCGCTACCGGTCGAACCCGAACGGATCTGCAAAGGAGTAGCACCTGCTGCACCGACACTCCCTACCGTCATATTATCACCGCCAATAGTAAAACCTCCGATCTTGCCACGGATAAAAGTGCAATTCAGGCCATTAACATACGCAGCATTAATAATGTTAGCTTGAATACTTGCGGCATCCAATTTTGATGAATGAATGCTTCCGGCGGCAATCCGTTCTGCCGAGAGCGTACCGGCTTTAATACTTGCGGCATTGATGGCTACGGCATTGACCTGAGCTGCCGTTAGCGTACCCGTAAAAATACCGTTCACGTCGATATAAGTCAGCTTGGTTGACCAACCCTCGCTCGTCGCTTTAGAAGTGAGTGCGTCTGCTACGGCACGGGCATCCGTGCCGGCTTTCTTCGCATCGGTAATGGAAGCGTTCAAACTCGTGGATAGCATACCGACCTTACTATCTGCATTCTTTCCGGCTTCCGTGACTGCTTCATCCTTTTTCGTATCAGCATACCCTTTAGCCGAAGCAAGGGCTGCATCCGCTTTCCGCTGCGCTTCGGAAGTAACCTCCGTCTTTGCCTGGCTGATGGCATTTGTCCAGTTCAGGCTTACCCCGTTTCCGAACTCGATGCGCCCAGTCACGGCATTGTAGGTGATGGATTGATCCCCGTAACCCAGTATTACGCTGCCTGAAGAATCAAGGGCAAAAGTTTTACGTCCGGCCCGGAATCCATAAATTCCGTCGATGATCTCTGTGACAATCGTCCCTTGCGCATTCACCGTTTTCAACGGGAAATGACCAAGAGCGACACCGGTCAGCGTGTTGTTGGCGTTTTTCACTCCCGCAAAGAGTTTTGGAGTAATCAGTGTGGTAGCATCGATCTGCGTGCGGTTGGTATTCCAGTCGGCAACCCAGTCCAGCAAGTTGGCTTCTATACCAGGCACACCTTGTTTCGACTTGGACCAGGTGAATGAGAGCGTATAGGTCTGACCGCCGACAATTACCGGAATCTGAAGCACGCCGTCATCGGCAAGGCTTTTGCTCCCGGCAGGAACATTGTAAGTTATCGTGTGCTGGACGTTATCGACAACGACAGATGTAAATCCGGCAGGAGTGGCCACGTTTCCAATCCTGAAATCCGCCACCGCCTCATTGCCGTGCGTAACGTTCACCCGGGAGGTAAGCGAGACATTCCGCTCGACCACACCGGCCTCATCGGCAGCAAATATATATTGGGTGACGGACTGGGTGACGGTATAGGCATCTTCCTGGACAACGATGGAGATTTGCCCACGGGCAAGAAGTTGGTTCATATTTGTTTTTCTTTAAAGAATAGCCTTAAACGATTGGAATATGTTGATTGCAACAGAGGGAACGGGAATTAACGACAACGCCTCGTCCGGAAAGGGACAAGGCGTTGCAAACAATCAGAATAGACAGGAAAGGAAAAAAAGATTTGTTATTTGGATACTTCGCACATCAGCACTCCGCGTCCCGTTACATCGGCTTTGGATACGGTAATGGATTTGCCGGTATAAGTCTTCACCACGGAAGTACCGGCGGCGTTCCACAGTTTCCAGGTGTAGGTATAGGTCGTTCCGGCAGCATCCAGTTCTTCACCGTTACGATAAAGCACAGCTTTGGCATCCACATCGTTACTGTTGTTTTTGATCACAAATCCTTTCTGGCTGACCAGATCGACCGTGATGGGATCGGACATATCCGAAAACGATAGGATGTCGCAGACCACCTTGTTGGCCGAAGCATTTCCGGCAGAGGTGTCCGTGTCTTTTATGGCACATTTGAATGTCTCGAAATTCAATACCGCGTCGGCGGTTATGGTAATCTCGTTGGTCGTCCAGCCTGCCGTGACACCACGCTGGTTTGTCGAGGTCAGACAAGACCAGCCTCTGCCCAGCATGGAATTATAGTACGGGCACGACACGGTTGCTCCCGAAGCGGCGGCAGCACTCAGGGCAGAAGTCAGCGTGACGACTTTTGTCGATGTGTTGACTGAAGAAATCGTGTATTGGGCCGAGCCGATCGTAATCTTTCCGCCGGCTTCCATATTGGTAACGGAAGCAACGGTAACCGTGGTAGCACCCGAAGCGGCAGCAGCCGTAAGTGTCGTCGGGGCAAAGACGGCTGAATCCTGAATTCCCCACGCATACGTCACGTTTGTCGTGTCGATGGTGGCACCACGCCACAAATCGCAATGTGCACGCAAGCTCGGGGTTTCATCGTTCTTGAAAACAATGCCGTCCGGAGCGTAACACACGGCTGCGATCATGGCTCCCGCGTTCAGATGCTGGGTGAACTGGATTTCAGCACGGAAAGAGATTTCCAGACCGTTGGCGTCGATATAGGTCGCCTCGAATGAATAACGTGCTTGCGGGGCGGCAACGGTCAAATGGTTCGTCTTGATTGTCAAGGCATATTTGGCCGAAGCCGCGCCGATCGTGCAGCCGTCCTGTCCGCTGGTGATAACCGTACCGTTCTTGTACCATTTCGCCGTGCCGCTCTTGATACCGGGTGTCAGGGTTGCCGCATTCCCTACGGCCGTGATCTGGTCCGTTCCGGCGTAACCGCTGACAAACAGCGAGGGGGTCAGCACCAAATAAGGCGAAGCTACCCACGAGGGAGCATAAACCCCGGTGTCTTTGTTGAAAACTTGGGTAAGAGGTTGGTTGGAACCGATAAATGCTTGTAATGAAACCGCATCGTTCTGATCGATGATACTGATTTGCCCACGGGCGACTTTTATTGCCATATTGTTGGTTTATTTAGGGTTATGATATTTCTACTTCACAGTTGAAAACAGCCTTGCGCCACACATCCGCATCCGTGATCTGCAACGTCCGCCCACGATGTTCTTCCTGGTTCCAAAGAACGTCACTTTCCGCATTCCGGCTGATCCGTGTCCAGAGGAAACAACGGTCTGCTATACGTTCGGTAACCTCGGTGCCCCCTTTGTAAACACGGGCGTAAAGCGTCGTGGAAACCTGCCCGTTATGAAAAACCGTACCGTGCTCGGATTCCACATACAAAGAATAGCTGTCCGAGCCGTCATATTGTTTGAAAACCGTGTGTGTCGCACTGTATGTTTTTTCTTTATAGGTCGATATGAATCGGATTGTCAATACATTACGTTCTTCCCAGCCATGAAAATCAGGAGTGACGGTATAGGCTGCCGATCCGTTGCCGGCACTTTTCCACTGTCCGTCCGATGCCTGATATTCCCAAAGGTGTGTGGCTCCCGTAAAATTATGTTCCGTCCCTGTGAGGACGATAACCGCCGGATCACAAACACTACCGGCCAGCTCGTCAGGATAATGGAATACCGTACCGCCCTCAATGGTGACATAGCGGGCTTTCATCTGTTCATGGGCTGTTTGATCCAAATCCTCCCAGCGGATAGTGACATCACGCAAACTGATCGTATCTTGGGTCCAACTGAACCGCCCGTCGGAGAAATATCCTGTACCGTCTTTGTTGATGACGAAAGAACCGTCCGCCGAACTGATAGAACCATCCGCATTCAATCGTAATAACGGATGCTGGATCGTTCCGCCTACACCGCCCCGGTTAAACCAAGCCCCATATTGTTCTGTCTCGTTGAGCACGCTGTCCGTCGGCTGGTAGAGTGTCGGACGTGATCCTTTTTCCAACTGCGGAGAAGCAAAATGCCAACTGCCGGTTGTACTATCCAGAGAAAGGTTCATGGGAATTCCCGGAAGATATTCAACCGTCAGCGTAACACAATAACGTTCCCAGGTCTTGCCGATGGTGACTTGTCCCAGGATACTGTTCCCTTGCCGTAAGCTCACAAGACACTCTTCATTGCTTTGTGCCCAGAATGAAAAACAATAGTGTTCTCCGGCATGCGCCTGTGCCCAAGCTGCACTCTGGCATTCCAGACGGGTTGTCCCATCAGGCAAGAGATAGGAATGGCCGATTCCGGTAGGTGGCGGCAAGGAACTGACTTCGGCAGTTGTTCTGAAAAGCGGTTCCAAACTATTGACGAGACAGTTTTTATGAATGCGTCCCACGTAAAAAGTGCTTCCGAAGCCGTTTTCATCCCCGGCAGTCAGCGTGCCCGCCACATTGACATCCTGGGTGGCATAAAGCCGTTGAAAGTAAGCCCCGTAGCCTTCAAGAAAACCGAACAGAGGATCGGCAATGCCTGTAATATGCCCTACGCGGGCTTTGGTTGCATTCGAGAACGTGGCCAGCGACGAAAGCTCTACCACATTCAGATCGGCTATTTCCCACCAGTCGTTCTCCCGGCATGCTGCCTGTTTCAAATCGATCAGAAACTCCCGTTCATAAGTGGCCGGAAGATCCACCGTTACGATAAAAAGACGGTATTGCCATTCGGTAGTAAGGGAAATCTCTTCTTCCGCTTCCCGTTCTCCGCCCGTAATACCGAAAGATACCCGGACGGTCGGGCAGCTCCGGGATGCTCTGATTTTATAAGAGAAAACCAGACGGGCAGGATGGGCGGGAATAGTCTCGAAAGATTGGCGGAATCCCTGCGGGTTCAGTGTGTCATCGTCTGTACTGTTTCTTGTCAATCGGAAAATACGGGAAGCTCCGGGACTATCTTTCGTATAGGAAACGGTAAACAAACCGTCCCCGGCAAAACCGTATTCCGATTCTGAAGCCGGACGGCAAAGCGTACGTTCTGTCGCCATACCGTCGATCACATCCATATAAGGAGAATCATCGTCCGAAGCCGTCAGATACAACGCTCCGCTACGACGTTCGTCCATAAGGTTGGTCAGGCGTACGAAATCCAGAAGCTCGCCATCCAGAGGTTCGTCCCCCTCGATAAGGGCTCCCGTAAAATAAGGAGAAGCTGCCTGACGGCCATCGGGAAGAGTGATCGAATCTTCTCCCGTAGTGAGTACTACCATCAGGCTGTAAACAACACGTGTGCCGTCGGCATACTGGCGGCGCACAACATCCCCGGCTTGAAGTCCCTGTCGCTTCTTGGAAGTCGGATCGATGCGGATCTTAAAACGTGAATATTCGTATCGTGACATAAAGTTGCATTATAATTTCTCGACGCTATCCCCGCTGCAAGAATCCGTAACCCAAAGCGATCCGTTGGTGGCCAAAGCCCGTTGAACCTCCAGTTCATACACCCGCATCCGCTTGCGTATAGTCAGTTCATCAAAAGTAGCCGCAACGCTGCCGGTAGTAATACTACGTCGGATAGCCCAGCCCGAGCCGGCCATCCCGGAAGTGAAGAGCCGGGATGAAAGGCTGCCGTCGAAATAGACATTTCCCGATAGCCGCATCCCGTCAGCGATCTGTTGCAGGTGAATATCGTCCGTAAAGAATAGACCGTCACGGGTGAGACGGGTGAGCGTTCCGGCAATTCCGATATGACCGCTGGCTTCTACCGGATTCAGACAGACGATGAAATCCCCGGTCGTGGAGATACAGAACGAACTCGACCGCTTGTTCTGGGCGGCATAAAGGCTGATCGAGGGGATATGACCGAAAAGAGTGCCGACCTCTTCACGGCCGCCACCGGAAACAACCGGGAATTCAGCCTCGGAAAAATAAGCCAAATGGCCGCCTGAAGTGGTGAAATAGCCACCCGAAGTATTTCCGAAACGAAGTTTCCGGTGCACCACGATTCCTTCGTCCTCACTATCCACCCGATAGGTGGATAGCAGGTCATTGCCATAGTTATGCCGCACGCGCAACGAATCCGGGAAATAGGCGGCACCGTAATTCGACACCAGCACGTGTTCCCCGTCGATGTCTGTCAGGTTCGACATCAAACGGACCTTGTTCGTATGATCGCCACCCAGAAGCAAGTCGCCGCCGGCACCCTCCAGACGGACATCACGGGCACCGGAACCTTTCAAAACAGTCACTCCACTGATACGCACCCCGTACCCGGCCGAAAAGGAAAGATCGGCAAAACAGGAAAGGTGGTCCCGCGTAACTGAAAAGAGTTGTTTTCCGTCTGCACCCAGTTCCGCACCATGCAAAGCCCGGAACAGACCGGAGATTTCCACATGACCTGCCACTTTCAGATCACCGGCAACCATGCCGTTACGCATCTTCCAGTCCACATTGTCCCGGTTGGCGTTTTCTCCGTGGTAGATTTCCTGACCGTGGAAGAAAAGACCGTCTGCGGTCATATAGATACCATTCTCTTTGCTCTCACCCAGTAACAGTTCGTTTCTCAGATGCAGGGAAGCATCCGTAAAATCCACCGTTCCCACCCGCAGGTAAACAGTCTGTGTCGAGGGATCGCAGACAAAAGGCTGCATACTGCCGATATACAGGTTACTGCCACCCACATGCAAGTCGCCGCTGATACGGACACCATAATCATAGCCGGTAACTACACCGGTATTGTCGGTCACCGCTTCCCGGAAAGTTTCCAATACACGGTGGTTGTCGATACCGGCACCGAAACCGTAGTCGGCTCCCAAAGGACCATTCATGTTGCCACCGCTTTTGGGCAGGTAATCGATCAGGATACCGTCACCACCGCCACTGCCTTCTCCGGCTATGCTTCCTGCAATGGCTTCGGCAAAACCATAAGCCGTGTTGTGCAAACGGATTGAAGTATCGTCACCCTCTTCTATACCATAGATGTGATCTTCACTTTTACGCTCCTGGGCATTAAAAAAGTTTTGGTACAGTTGCCGGTAGAGGCTATAACAAAGGCTCTCGGGGGAAAGACCTCCGATGCCGGGATGAAGTTCCACACTCATTTTGTATAACTGGTTTTAGAAAGGAATTTCTGGATACGGGAAGTCAGCGACGTGAAATTCGGAAAGTTCAGCGGCTGCATGGTTCCCATCAATGTCGGCGTCATGATCTTGGAACACTCGGTCAGAAAATCGAACATCAGTTGGGCCAGTTCGTTACCCAGCACCAAAGGCTCCGTGGCATTCTCATCCCCTAAAGTGATTTTATTGTCGGCTACCGTTACACTGGTGGAATTTACCGTTTGCGTCACCTTGTCGGCGGTCTGTTTCACCTCTGTCTTATCCACGGTATGTGTGATACTTTCCGCCTGCTGTACAACGGTGCTCTCCTTGTCACTGTCGCTGCGCACAACCGTTGATACCCCTTCGGCCGCATAACGGGTATGCGCTTCGTTGCCCGTAGCTTCCAGTTCATTGTAGTCCGGGGCATTTTCATCTTCCGGATCGAGCTTTTCGGTTTCCGTAATGCCGATTACGGTTTCCGAATGTGCTTCCAGCCGGATCGTTTCAGCGTGTGAATAGTTCACAATATAAGCATGACGGCTCGCCGCGTCGGTGACAATGGTTACGTCCGAAAATAAAGCCGGAATAATCAGAAAACTGCCTGTGCTATCCTGGGCGGCAGCCGGAAGCACCCCCTTATGTATAACCGTCCTCACCGATGCGGTCTCGTCGGGATATTCCCCAACGTCCACCGTACCGGCATAGTCCGCATACTCTTCGTCCGAAGGGTCATCGTGTATCTTGCTCACATACCCGTGAATCATCCGGGCGGTACCTACACCGCCCGTGCCGCCCGGAGCCATCGCCACCCGGTCAATGCTCCGTCCCAGCGCAATTTTACGGATCGCCTCCGAAATCAACTGCTGGCGGTTATCTGTCATCTTACTGTTTGTTCCCATAAGTCGTTTGTTTTCCTTTAGTTCGATGTGGTATAGTAATTTTTTGCCTGTAACCGTCAGTGCCAAAAGAAGTGGTTACCTCTTCGACGATATACACCCCGTTTTTGGCAGGATTACGGGAATCGGTCAGTTCTACCTGGCAGGCAGGGTACAGGCCGAAGTCCCCGAAAAGGGTGACCGAACCCGTAATGCCGTTCAGGTTGTAGTTCCGGAAATATTCCACGCACTCTTCGACAAGCTGGTCGGAAGAAATATTCATCCGGGGGCTCATATAAGGCACTACCGTATAGGTCGATAAATCTACCTTTGTACGGGTGTCGGCCCCGTCGGCAGTGACGTTGCCCGTGATTTTGTGCCGCTTCTTGCTGATTTGGGTGGCATTGATGGTCTGAAATTCCTTACTGCTTTTGTCTGTAGGATCGTAATCGGGATTCAGGCGCACCGTGACCTCGAAAAATCGTTCGTCCGAACCCAGTGCCTTGCCCTGAACGGCCAGAAACTTCGGATCGACTTTCAGCACTTTCAGTTCCGAGGAAGCTACATGCGTGTCGAAATAAATCTGGAACGGTCCCGCCACTGTATCTTCAGGGAAAGTCGGCTGGCTTTTCGATGAAGAGTAAGGTCGTCCGATTGCAATAGCCGGCATCTCGTCCTCACTGTTCTCGTCATATTTCAGAAAGCAGTAAATACGGTAACGGCTCCACGCATTCAGAATATCGGCAACGGTAAAATTGTCTGTAATCTTGATTTTACCGATCTGGATGTTGAACCGTTTCGTTTCCGAATGCAGCTTAAAACCGGTGTCCTTCAATAGATTATATTTGCCTTCCAGCACTTCGTTCACACTTGTGCCGCTTGCCGGAGTTTCAAACTTTGGCGACTGTTTGAGTTTCAGTTTGTAGGCCATATTCTCACACTGGAGTTCAAAACTGCTTTCACTGTTATAAGCCGTCACATACCCCTCGAACATGGTCTTTAATATGCCATTGTATCCCAGACGGACACGGACCCGCTGACCGATCTTGAAAGTATCCTTGTCCATGGCCGTCTGTGTGTTCCGCTTTTCGATGATTACGCCGTCCTGCATCACTTCGGTAGTGATGCGTGAAGCATCCTTTCCCTCCAGTGTCGCAGCGCCCAAAACCGTACTCCGCACAACCGTCCCTTTCGGAAAACGGACAGTAGCCTTACCGATAAGTTTTTTGTAACTTTCGACAATCTCAACCTCCTGAACTTCCGTCAGGGTGATGGCATTCTGTATTTTCATGGGGTTTGCCGGATCAGGATCACCGACCGTAATCCGGCAACACAATACGTCCAAAGGTGCTAAAGCCATAAGCTGTTCAGTTTAAGGATTGAGGCCGGATCAATCACATCCGCACCGAAACGTACCCACTTGATCCATTTGTTCGTATGCTCGATGGCTTCATCCACCACCTCGGCATCTTTCGAGATCAGCTCCACGGCTTCCGACGGTTCCACGGCCACGCATTGCAACGTATAAGGCTGGATATTGCGGCAGGTGGCCGCCGGCAGTGAGTAATTCAGGATGATAAGCTGGCTGATCTTGAACTGTCGCAGAATCGTATTATCGCAATCCAATACCCCTTTGTACTGGACCACTTTCAGGAACTTCGACAATTCAGCTTCGGGATAAACATCCGGATATTTACTGGCAATATGCCCCGTAATGGCAATTTCCAGGTCTCCGCCGCTGACATATTCCTTGCGAGTGTAGTCACGCCCCTGTACCGTGGTCAAGACAATGTTGTTTTTCGATGAGACCTGCACCTGCGGACCCAGATCGACAAAAGTCACCAGTCCGTATTTGCTGTTTGCCTCCACTTTGCCACTCTGTGAATCATAATAAGTACCCTCGCCGCTGATTTTTAGCTCCAGATAGTCCGCAACCATGCGCCCGACGATAGGGTCCGTATAGTTCTTTTGCTCAGCTACGGCCTTTTGCTCCTTGATAAGCTGGTAATATTGGCCCGTTTTATTAACAATGGCACTCTGCGACTGGGTTTCGAGGTATTTATCCCGTACCTTTTGTTCCCAGTATTTCAAATACCTCGGATAAGAGCGAAGCATACCGTAAGCCGTCTGTGTAGCCGTTTGGATAAGGGCACGTTTCAGAATATCCGTATTCTTTGAAAAATAGTGCACCGTTCCATCCTGAAACTCCGCCAGCCCCAGCCCGAGGGCGCGGCGGGTAGCATCACTGATGTACCCGGCCAGACCTCCGTGCGAAAGCAAACCTCCGCTAAGGAGTGTCGAAGCACCGATATTCAATAGGCGACTGCCGAAAAGATTTTTCATATCCTATTTGTTTACAGTTTATTATTGGTTCCAGCTCGCATCGAAATCGTGAACGACATCAATAAGCGTCTGGGCCATCATCTCTTTGAAATTCTGTATCTCGGCCTGCTGGCCTTCGGGCGACTTCATCAGGTCGATCGTGTCCACACTCATCAGGTTCGTGATATTCACCACCACCTGCCGGGGAGCCGCACTTGACAGGCGGCCTGTCCCCGAATAATTACCCCCGGCACCGCCGTCGTCTTCCCCGGAACCGGTGATCCGGTTGGCATTAAAGGGTTCCGTATCGTTAGAATCCGGTTCGTTCGAATAAAGCGAGGAAGAAAAACCTGCTTTCTGAAGAATGTTCTCTGCCGCCTCGGACGAACCGCCGAATTTTTCCCGCAGGGAGCTGATCAGGTTCATCAGAAGAAAATGTATTCTCTGATTTCCACCAAGTTGCTTTTTTCGTTCTTCGTCCGTAGCTTTTGATCCCAGCTTCTGCTGCACCCACCGACCGCTATCATCCTGCGTAAAACCGCTGCGGCTGAGTTCATCGTAATCGAAGCCGGCCTCTTCGATGATTTTACGTGCCCCGGCCATGCTCTCGATAGCGGACAGATAACCCTGTGCCGCCGTCGTAATATGCTTCACCGTCGTTTCGTTCTGGTAGCGGGCATAATGGGGAGTATAAGCCGCATAGAATTCCGGCAGTTCACCGAAATCACGGCTGTAACTGATTTCCCCGTTACGTCCCGTACTCCAGAAAGGTGTTTTGACACCCGTTTTTTCCATAGCTTCCGCCGGGCTGACTTCCTGCTGTCCGTATTTGAGCCCGATATTTTCGATAAAGGCCCGTACCTGAAGCGGATCGGACATCTTGCCGAATTCCGCATAAGCGGCATTCACACGGGACTGGCTGTCACGGCGGGCGATCGTTTCGATAGCCGAGCGGGTATCTTCCTGCCGGGCATCCTCTAAGGTATAAGTTGGCATCGTGTTATAGCCGAAGCCACCGTAACGACCGGCATTGGCAGAACCCATCGAAGAAAAGACTGCGGCCCACCAGTTGCCGGTAAAGGCGCCGATCTTCTGGCCGCTGCTCTCTTCAACGCTTTTGCCGGCGGTCAGGTCATCCACCGCCTTTTTGGTGTCGATGGCCTGCTGATAGGTCTTGCGCAGCGAAGCATAGAGGTCTTCAATGGAATTGTAACGGTACTTTTCATTCGAGTTGATTTCCTCCGTTACGGCATCTTTAGCCTTTTTTACCTGCCAGGTTTTGTAAGCCACCCATCCGAGAGCACCGATCAGACCGGCAATACCGGCCGTAGCTGCAACAGCGCTCGTACCGATGGCGCTAAGTGATCCGGCAGCACCGACAAGTCCGCCTCCAACAGCCACCTGCGACGAGAAAAGCGAGGAAAAGCCCATCCGTGCGGCAAGGGAACCGCCGGCACCCTGCAACAAGGCACGGCCCATCGCTCCCTTTCCGCTGATGCCTGCGGCCTGCATGGCCGCCACCACCGCACGTTTGTTGGCAAATGAAAGCGCCTTGATACCACGGGAACCGCTCAATCCTGTGAGGCCCGCTACCAATTCCGCCACTGAATTACCGGCTGCCTGTTTACCGATAAACCCGATGGCGACACCCACGTTCGTCAGGGCACCGGCCAGCTTGAACAACCGGGTGCCGACAAAGCCGGTAAACAGCAAAGGTTCGATCCAGTAGAAATTCCGGGTGATCCAGGAAGCGAAATTCCCCAATACCGAAAGCACATTCAACACGGCTTGCCCGATAGAAGCCAGACCACGGGCAAATTCCCGTGAATTGAACTTGACAAGAAAATCCCTTAACGTACCGCGAATAACCGGTTCGATGATTTCATATCCTTGCATGAAGGATTCCGAGAGTTGCGAGGTAACTTGTGCCCACAATCCCTTTGTTGTGTTCTGCTTCACCAGTGCCAGTTCGGAAGAAATACCCTGGGAGGCCCGGTTTTGGGAAGAAAGGGAGCGCAGACGGTCGTAATTGCTTACGAACATCATCGCCGCATTTCCGCCGATCTTGCCAAAAACCGTTTGTAGGTCGGCGATACTTGCGCCTTTCTTATTCAGTTCTTCAAAAATGTCCGCAAGCGGTTTCAGGCGTTCCACCTGTTTCCCGTACACGTCTTCCATACGGGTAAACTTTACGCCCAAACGGTCCAGTACATCCTGCCCCTGCTTGGTAGGCTTGGCAAAACGGGTGGCCATGGCCCGGAGAGCCGTACCGGCGAGTGTCCCTTTGATACCCATATTACCGAGCACACCGATGGCGGCTGCCGATTCGGTGAAATCCACGCCCGCCAGACGCAGGTAACCGGCGGCCATCTTATACGATTCGGCCAGTTCAAGGACGTTGACATTGGCACGGGAAACCGTTGAAGCCAGAATATCAGCTACCGATCCCATGCTCGAACTTTTGATGTTGTAGCCGGTCTGGATATTCGTCGTCAGGTCAGCGATCTGGGAGACATCGTTGTCACCGATCAGCGCTAAATTAACGATGGGACGTATCGAGGCATTGATCGTTTCGATACCCATG
>ENA-OYAJ01000183-OYAJ01000183.1-human-gut-metagenome-genome-assembly--contig:-NODE-183-length-21217-cov-7.682402_pt1 | contig 21217 bp, 17 predicted proteins | sample MGYA00243431_ERZ652826 | MGnify/ENA primary metagenome ERZ652826 (study PRJEB26926, sample SAMN06164609) | human gut metagenome | biome: ENVO:00009003; feature: ENVO:2100002; material: ENVO:00002003...
TGAATTCAAAGTCCGTCACGTCCGACCAGTTGGCTGCCCATTCGTGCAGCAGCGCGGATGTTATTCGATACGGATGAGTTTTTTCGGAGCGGCTTTTTTCTGCGTCGGTGTTTCGGGGAGATACCCGAGCGTGGATATTGCAGAAACGACAGCGGCCAGTTGCTTGTCGTCCAGGCAGTCGAGCTGCGCAAAGGCATCGAGAAACAGCGCCTTCATCTGATTTTCCACAATGTAATCGTAACAGTGCCGGCCCTCCTCGCTGACGCGAAGGATGATGTTTTTGCGATTTCCGTCGACCATATATTTTTCGACCAGCCCGAGACGAACCAGCTTTGCGGTGCTTTTCGAGAAGGAACTGGCCGCGAGGCCGAGCGCTTCGGATATTACGGACATGTTGCCGGTGTCGTCCGGATGCTCGTATACATATTCAAGTATCTGCCACTCAATGCTGCTGAAGGTTTTGTCCTCGAAGGATACCGAATCGACGTTTGCCACGCGGTTATATTGGTTGCTGTGTTTGACCACGGCCGAGACAAAGTCGCGGTATCTGCCCATCCATTTGATCGCCATATGTTCTCCTTGGGAAAGTAATATAAAATCATTATACTTTATTTTTCCCGGAGAATCAATAACCATTCAGGCAGCCCAAAAAGATGGGCTGCCTGAACGTTACCGGCAGATCAGAATACCGCGTTGCTGATTGCCGTGTTGGAAACGGCAAACAGCGTAACCAGAAATGTGTTGATAAATCCGGCCAGCCAGAAGTTCCCGGTCTTTTTATAGAGCCGTCTGGCAATGATCGCGGCGAGCGGGAGCACAAGCAGCAGACCCCACAGCAGGATGCCGGCCAGCGCCGAATTCCCGCCCATGGAGGAATAGCCATTGAGCAGTTTTGTGCCGCTGGCATACATTCCGGCGTAGTCCACGATGTGGATTACCAGAAGGCCGCCGACATTTTCCAGGGCACAGAGCAGGTCGTTGACCCATTCCTTCCTGCCGGACACGGCGACGGAGGCGTTCAATGTGAGGCTGTTGATCACATAGAACACGGCAAAGAAGGGGGCATATCGCAGCAGCATGCTAAGCCGCAGCGGATCGATGGTTTTGATGCTCAGCGTGAAGAACCGGAAATCCACCTTGAAGAAATATGCGGCCAGTACGAGCGTCATATAGACGCAGAAGAACGTTACCGCGGCAAGCAGAAGCGACTTCATGACATCCGCAAAGGAAACCCCGGATACAGGTGCGACTGTGTGATCTCCGGTCCGCTTCCACGGCCTGCGGACAAACAGAACATACAGCAGCAGGGCGGCAGCACCGCAGATAACGTTGAACAGTGCAAATCCGTTTACGATCGGCATCGGGAAAGCCTTCGTGTTCTGCCACGGGATCGCGCTATTGAAATTCATGAATTTGACGCAGATCGGGTTGCCGACGGCGGGGAAGAAGGACAGCGCGGCCGGCAGCATGCCAATGACGAACAGAATCCAGTATCTGCACTTGCCGGTTTGGAGAGAGACGCCGGGGTAAGGCTTTCTGACGATCGTAGCAAAAAAGCGCAGTCTGAGCAGCAGTTCTGCAACCGGGATCACCAGCAGGAAGAAACAGATGAGGCACACCAGACCGGCAATGTTCTTAATCAGCCAGATCTGGCTCGACGCCGGAATACCGTCCGGCTGTCCGGCTTTGAGCGTCACATTCATAAAATCCAGAATGTATTCTTCTGCGGCAAACGAATTGTGTGCACCGGGGTGCGTGCGGCCCTTGAGGAAATAGGCCGTGCGCAGCGTTCCCTCTTTGCCGGCGTCGATCGCTTCCGTTCTGGTCAGCGTTTTCTCGCTGCCGACGGTATAAAACTCGTTATATGTAATGTCTGCTGCCTGTTCGTCCAGACCGAACAGAGACTTCATCTTGGCGGATGTGTTTGCCTCGCTTGGGATAGTGATCCCCCAGTGTCCGGAAGCAAATTCGTCAAATTCGGGCGTCAGCGTGGCGACGTTCACGGAAAAATCATCGTAGGAAATGCCGTTGGCTTCGCACATGATGAAGACTGTCTTGGGCACGACGACATCTGCCCCGGCCTGCTGCTTGCACAGCGCACGGTTTGCGGCCATTTGGATCGTATATCCGCCCATGGAATGTCCGACCAGGCCGATGTTTTCCGGGTCGACAAACGGAAGCGTGCCCAGATACTGCAGCGCGCTGTATACACCGCCGTCCTGAACAGCGGCATCGCCCTCGGCGTCGAGCGCAATCTGGCCGTCGGCAGCACCGTCAACAAGATCATCATCCGTCATTTGACCGATGGCGGCGGTTGAGTTGCCGTGACCATATGCGTCCAGAGCAATCACAACATAGCCGCGCCGTGACAGCTCAATGCAGTTGACTTCCTGAACTTCCAGCGTGTTGTTGTACCCATGGCATGCGACAACGGCAGGTGCGGGGGCATCGGCGGTCACGCCGTCAGGTATGAAAATGCGCGCCGCAAGATAGGCACCGTCATCAGTGACCCAGCTTACATCTTCTATGCGCACGTTTCCGCCGTCGGTCAGCACGACATTCTGGACGATGCAGCAGACCAGAATGACAGCAAGCAGAACAGCGAGAAACTTTGCTGCATTTGATTGTTTTTTCATATTCTCTATCTCCCTTCAAAAGGTAATTCAAATATATCATATGCTTTCCGCAGAAACAATTATCAAGCCTGCATGAATTACATAGCGATTTTTTATTTAAATTCACGAAGAGACCATTTTGTTTCTGTGTATAATATAGAAACGCGATGCCGCAGCGCATTTACGCGAAAAACAAAAAGTGACATCACCGGCCGGCCGGACGGCGCGACCTGCGCCGACTACGGCGACGGGGTTTTGCGCCTGATTTGAAATGAAAAAAGCCTGACGCTGCGGCGTCAGGCTTTTTCTATGGGGCGCGGGCGTTATGCCTCCTGCACCATTTTTTCGCGCATTTCCCGGCTGCTGATGACCGGGATGAATTCAAAGTCCGTCACGTCCGACCAGTTGGCTGCCCATTCGTGCAGCAGCGCCTCCGAGCGGCTCTCGTTGATCTGGCAGCAGGTGCTGCCGTCGGCCGTGGCCCAGCTGTCGATATAGCGCACGCCGTCATGCGCGCGGCGGCGAGCCGCTGCGCGACGTATTTGCAGTTGCCGGTCGCGGAAAAATACAGGATCATTTGGCGCCCCTCCGTGTCGTTGTGCGTGTTTGCGCGGAGCATAGCACATTTTTGCACGCACGTCAACGCGGCGCGGCGCGCGTCATTCGCTGAGCGCACGCACGAGGGCGTTCGCTTTTTTCCGGATCTCCTCGGCTTCCGCTGCCTCGAAGTCGCCGGTGCAGCAGCGGCGAATGTTCTCATATCCGGAGAGCGCCGCGCGGATCACGGCGCGCAGGCAGGTGTCCAGATCGTCCTCGAAGAGCTCGTGCCGGATGAAGAAACAGTATTCATAACGGATCGTGCCGTCGCGCTCGTCATACTTGAACGTGCCGATCGCATTCGTGAAGTTCTCTCTGACAAGCGCTCTGCAGAGCGGATATTCCAGGGCCGCATCCGCCATGATCGGAAGAATGACGGAAAGGCGGCACACCCGCGGGCCGGTCTGGACATGGATCTGTGCCCGCAGGCGTACGCCGTCAAACAGATCGTCGATCTCATAAAGCGCATAATCGTCCTGCAGCGTGATCGTTTCGTACTGCCAGGCAACGCTGCCCAGAAACGTTTGCATGGTAGCGGTCGTCCGCTGCATGAATTCCCTGTCCCTGGCGGCGGGGGATTCGGGTGGTTCCTTCCCGGTCATTTCGGTGTACCATGCGTTCAGGCATGCCTGGATCGCGTCCGCCATCTCTTCCATGGAGGCATCCGCGCCCATTTCGTCGCGCTTTGCCCGGAGCGCGGCAATGAGCGCCTCGTCGCTGCCGTCGCTTTTTTTCTCGAGCTCCTCGATCATGCTGTCAAACAAATTTTCCATGCTTGCTTCTCCTTTTCGATTTTTTGTGCCGGCTCAGGCACGGTTTTCTTTCAGATATGCGTGGATCCGTGCGTAGTAGTCGACGGTCGCCTCGTCGGCATACGCTCTGGCGTCGGTTTCACACTGCTGGGTGTAATAGCCAGTGGGGTCATCCGAGCCCTCCACGTAGTTGGAAAATTCCTGCTGGAAGCACTGGACGCTGCGAAACAGCAGCAGTGTCTTTTGCGTTTCGGCGGCGCCATCGTAGACATCGCAGAGCCGATGCTGGTAGGCGTGCCTTGCCTCGTGGCACAAAGACTTCAGCACGGACCGGGCCGAATCGTATTCCAGATGATGCAGGTCGATCGTGATGAGGTGCATCTGGTCGTTATAGCAGGCCAGAAGGTTGTGCTCCAGGTTGCCGGAAATGACATTCAGCGCATGCGGCAGGCCAAAATAGCAGGCCTCGATATTTGCGACCGTTTGCAGCACGTCCAGCTTCTCGCGGGAAGAGAGCTGCACCCAGGTGTCCTCATCCAGCCGGGAGACCACGTCGATATTTTCCTCGAGCGTGACCTCTTCGTGATCGAGCGGATCGTCGGCCGCCGTGGATGGGGAGAAAAACGCGATCCCGAACACGGCGCTCGCGCCAAGCGCCAGCAGCAGGACGGACAGGCAGCACGCGGCAATGGTTCGGATGCCGAGCGCCGAATGGGTCAGCCGCCGCCAGAGGACAACGGCCTTGCGGGCGCCGGCCCGGATGTGGGGCCTGAGCACCAGAACGGCGTAAATGACAGAAAGGCACACGGACGTTATGATGAGGATCCGAATCAGTACGGGCGCCGTTTCCCGGTACACGATCAGCGTGTAGATCTCATAGGGAAGCACGAGGTTCACAAACAGGCTGAGATTGTTGCGCCGCCTTTTCCATGTCACTGCGAGCCCGAGCAGGATGGAAGCTGTGAGCGCGCCCAGCAAAACGAGCCGGGAGCGGTCATACGACAGCCCTTCGATGTTCCGAAACAGCGATTTGGTAAACCACAGCCAGGAGATCAGTCCCCACAGGATGTGATCGAGCGCGTATTCACCCTTGGAGCGCGTGTTTTTGTTGGTCATCTCATTGCACCGCCTTTGCATGCTGCGCACAGCTTGTTCGTGCTCTGTCCTGCTTATATTACAACAATGGGCAGCCGGCAGATGGAAACGCTTAGACAAAGGCGGCGGGCCGCCCGGATGTTTTGGTGGATTGCAGCTGCGCAGCAACAAAAAAGTCAGGCTTGCAGTGCCGACGGCGCTGCAAGCCTGACTTTTCTGGCGGATAGGGTGGGATTCGAACCCACGAGCCGCTTGCGCGACTACCTGATTTCGAGTCTTTTCTGCAACTGTGACAGGGGTGTCCGGTTTGGGGTCGCTTCTGTAAGCCCCGTGTCCGCCGAAAGCCGCTTAAAATCAGGATTTTTCGCTCGGAAAGCCTTGCGGGACAGGCTTTTTTGAAAGTGGGTTCAAATCGTCATTTTTCCCGATTTTGGAGAGAAATGCGGGAAGATAGGAGAGAAAAATCGGGAGACGGACATACACCGCAGGATAGAGCTTCCAACCGACGAAAATCTATTTTTGAGGTGTTACAAATGGATGTATTCCCCATCAACTGGGACAGTGTTCCCGATGTAATGAACAAGGAGCAATTTTTCCGCATCTGCCACATCAGCAAGTCCACGGCGCTGCATCTGCTCAAAAGCGGCAAGGTGCCCTGCGAGTGGTCGGGTAAGAAAACCCGGTGCTATAAAATTCGCAAAGAGGATGTGAAAGCCTATCTGGAGGAGCGGGCGATCTTCCCTGAACTCTACTCTGCGCCGAAGGGCTGGTACGGCACCCACTATGTGGCGAGGCTCTCCAAGGAGCTGCCGGAGGACACTCTGCGGCAGATGCACGGCTACTATGAAAAGCTGCTGCGCAAATACCCGGATGTGGTCACGGTAAAGGATGTGGTGACCCTGACCGGCTACACCCTGACCACCGTCCACAACTGGTGCAGCCGCGGGTCGCTGAAAGCCTTTCAAAAGGGACTGAAGTTCTGTATCCCGAAAATCTTTCTTGTGGATTTCTTCTGCTCCCTGACCTTCCGCTCCATCACCCGTAAAAGCCTCTGGCATATCCAGACGCTGAATGAATTCAGCAGGAAGATAAAGAAATAATGTGCGATTCTGAAATTCGCACACTCGCACCTGCCTTTCGGTTTTGGTAGACTGTAACCGAAAGGCGGGTGCATTTTGCATTGCAGACCTGCCGGGGAAATTTTAAATGGGAGGATCACATATGGAATCGCTATTTGAGCAGCTGGGCGGCACTTACACAAGGCAGGGCGACTATTGCCTACCCAATGTTTGCTTACCGCCCGAAGAAAAACGCCCCATCGGCATTTACGGGCAGCGGCGGCGAGCTTTTCTGAAGGCACACCACCGGGTGCTGTATTATAACCTGCTGACCGCCGGGACGCTGGACGGACACCTCGCAGACATTGAGGAGCAGGCGCAGGAACTCTTTCTTCGGCTGGTAGAACAATACGCAGACACCGAGGGCGTGACGGAGGCCTTGAAAGCCGATGACCCGATGGCGTGGGTGCGGAAGATGAACGGCATCCGAAACCGAGCGAACGAGATCGTGATGCAGGAAATTGTATATGGGTAACGAGCAAGCGGGGGTCGATGACCTCCGCTTGTTTTGTGTGCATAAAAAGAACAATGCTGTTTTGAAACGACATTATTCCGAACTTTGTTGACATTGTTCTTTTATTTGGGTATAATGTACTTGTGATTTTATGCGTGGAGGTATCCCCTATGGCTGAAATGATCTCGGTAAGAGAGGCGGCAGTGCGCTGGAATATAACGGAGCGGAGAGTTGCGACGCTCTGCAAGAATGGGAGAATCGCCGGTGCGGAAAAGCAGGGCAATCGTTGGCTGATCCCCGCTGATACGCAGAAGCCGGCGGATCAGCGGCTTAAAACGGGCGCTTTCCGCAAGACGGAGCGCGCGCCGAAGCTGCCCCTGCCCATCGGCGTGTCCAACTACTGCCTTGCTTCGTCGGAATACTATTATATCGACAAGACGATGATGATCAAGGATTTCATCGACGAGCGTCCGATGGTGACGCTGTTCACCCGCCCCCGGCGCTTCGGCAAGACGCTGAATATGGATATGCTGCGCACTTATTTTGAAAAGAGCGACAAGGATACCTCCGTCTATTTCCGGGACAAGAAGATCTGGGCCTGCGGCCAGAAGTACCGGGATTATCAGGGCAAATACCCTGTGATCTTCCTGACCTTCAAGGATGTGAAGTTCGACACTTGGGAGGAGACCTTTGTGGCCATCCGGGATATTTTCGCAAAGGAGACCCGACGGCACAAGGAGCTGCTGACCAGCGATAAGTGCGACGAGTACAGCAAAAAGACCTATGAAAAGCTGGCAGACGGCAAGGCCAGCGAGGTAGAGCTGGCTTCGGCACTGCTGGACCTGTCCGCTATGCTGCACAAGCACTATGGCACTGCGCCCATTATCATCATCGACGAGTACGATACCCCTATCCAGCAGGGCTATCAGAAGGACTATTACGACAAGGTCATCCGGTTTATGCGGAACCTGTTTTCCGGCGGGTTCAAGGATAATCAGCACCTGTCCTTCGGCTTCCTCACCGGCATTCTGCGGGTGGCCAAGGAGAGCATCTTCAGCGGGATGAACAACCTGTCCATCAACTCCGTGCTGGACAACAAATACAGTGCGTACTTCGGCTTCACCGCCGACGAGGTGATGGAGATGGCGGAATACTACGGCGCTGCCGATAAGTATGACGAGATTTGCCAGTGGTACGACGGCTACCGCTTCGGCAAGACGGAGATTTTCAACCCGTGGTCGGTGGTCAACTACTTCAGCAACGAGTGTGAGCCGAGACCCTTCTGGGTCTCCACCGGCAGCAACGATATTATCGGGGAAGTGCTTGCCCAGGCGGACGAGGAGATTTATAACCGTCTGACCTCCCTGGTCAACGGCGAGACCTTCACCACCTTCATCGACACCGGCGTGATCTATCCGCAGATCAAAAGCAATCCCTCCACCATTTACAGCTTTCTGCTGGTGACCGGCTATCTGAAGGCACTGAAAACCACGCCCTCCTTCAGCGGCGATTTTATGTGCGAGGTCTCCCTGCCCAACCGGGAGATTTCTCTGGTGTATAACAAGGAGATTTTGCAGAGGTTAGAGAATCTGATCCCGCCGTCCACGGCGATTTCCGTTCAGGAGGCCATCTTCTCCGGCGATAACGCACGGCTGAAAGCGCAGATACAGACGCTGCTGACCCAGTCGGTCAGCTCCTTCGATACTGCCGGGGAGAACTTCTACCACGGCTTTATGCTGGGCTTGTGCGCCCTGCTGGGCGGCGCTTTCGTGACCTCCAACCGGGAATCCGGCGACGGACGCTATGACATTCAGCTGAAGCCCACGAAAAAGGGACTTCCGGGCATCCTGATTGAGCTGAAAGCGGAGAAAAATTGCAGCGACGAAAAGCTGAAAAAGCTGTCCGAGACAGCCTTGCAGCAGATCAACGACAAGAAATACGAAACCGAGCTGACGACCGCCGGGGTCAGGACGATTTATAAATACGGCGTGGCCTTCAGCGGTAAAAAGGTCGAAGTGGCAGTAGGGTGAGGCTGACGAATTTCAAAGTATCAGCTTTCAGCTTCCAAAGTATCAAATTGATACTTTGGTGAAATCCCAAAGTGCCAACACGGCGGTTCCAAAGTGTCAAATTGGCACTTTGGAGATGTGCTTATATCAAATGCTAAATGAATTAACAAAAAACGAGGGAGACTGCTTATGAAATCAAATTTTGATTTTCTGAATCGATACTGGCCTGCATTGGCACAGATCGGTGCAACCGCAGAAACCTATGTCTATTCTGATCCCAATGCCTGTATCTATAAACTCGGAATGTTTGCCGAGCGCTTAGTGCAGGAGATCCTTGTCTTTGAGCACATTGCGGAGCCGGCTGTTGACAACACCCACGCAAATCGAATTCGCATTTTGAAGCGAGCCGGTTTATTGCCGCACGAAATTGACAACACGCTATATGTTCTTCGCAAGACAAGAAACTCGGCAGTACATATAGGTACGGACTCCGTAGACGAAGCAAAGACATTGCTATCCTTGACATACAATCTTGCTGTTTGGTTTATGGAAACCTATGGAGATTGGGGATATATTGCGCCTGAGTTCGTTATGCCGAGCGAGACCACGCACGAAGATTTGGAATCCGTTATTGCCGAGCAGGAAAGGAAAATCGAGGAATTGACGAAGCAACTGGCCGTGGTCAAGACCGCCGCTTCGGGCAAAACGCAGAAGGAGCGCGCAAGGCGGTCAGAATCTGTCTCCGCTATGATGAATTGGAATGAGGCGCAGACCAGATGCTTGATTGACGAGCAGCTTCGTCTTTCTGGTTGGGAAGCTGATACGCAGAACCTGCGCTACAGCAAAGGAACGCGTCCTGTAAAGGGGAGAAATATTGCCATCAGCGAATGGCCTACCAATTCGGCCTTTTACAAAAACGGGTATGCGGATTATGCGTTCTTCGTTGGCGAGAAGCTCGTAGCATTGATGGATGCAAAAAAGATGTCGGAAGATGTGGCATCTACCATCGATGTGCAGGTAAAGGACTATGCTGCACATATTAAGCCGGAGGATATTCTACATACGGTTGGAAACTGGAATGGTTATCAGGTCCCCTTCCTCTTTGCTTCAAATGGCAGGGCATATTTAGAGCAGCTGCGGACGAAGTCTGGTATTTGGTTTTTGGATGTCCGGGAACAGGAAAATCAACCGTATCCTATTCGGAACTGGTTTAGCCCAAGTGACCTGATGGAAAAACTTGGCCAGAATACAGCGGCGGCCAATCAGGCGCTGGCTGCAGCAGATAATTCGTTTATGACAGATCCTAATGGGTTGAATCTGCGCGACTACCAGATTAAGGCCATTGATAAGGCAACAGAGGCGATCGTTGACGGCAAGAGAACGGCCTTGCTTGCAATGGCCACCGGAACGGGCAAAACCCGTACTGTTCTGGGACTTATCTACAAGATGCTGGAATCCAAGCGTTTCCGTCGTATTCTTTTCCTTGTGGATCGAGTGTCCCTCGGTGAGCAGGCAATGGACACCTTCAAAGATGTCAAGCTGAAGGAACTGCTGACGCTGGACAAAATATATGAGATCAAAGCGATCGATGACAACATCATCAATCTGGAAACCAAGGTCAGCATTTCAACGGTGCAGGGGCTTTTGAAACGCACGATTCTGGCAGAAGAACCGGATTTGATGCCCGGTGCATTTGATTTGATTATTGTGGACGAAGCCCACCGAGGCTATATTCTTGACCGTGAAATGACGGAAGAAGAAATCCTCTACGATAATCAGGATGATTATATGAGCAAGTACAAGCAGGTTATCGAGTATTTCGATGCGGTGAAAGTTGCCTTGACTGCTACGCCCGCCCTGCACACGACCGAGATTTTCGGGGAGCCGGTCTATACCTACAGCTACCGTGAGGCGGTTATTGATGGCTGGCTGGTGGATCACGACCCTCCATATCTGATTAATACGGATTTCATTGAAAATGACGCACAGTTCAAGAAGGGTGAAACCTTGGCGCAATATGACCCCAACACCAATGAACTTTTGAACGGTGCAGTTTTAGACGATGAAATGGATTTCGATGTGTCGGAGTTCAACCGCAAAATTGTTCTGCCGGATCATACCCGCAAGGTGCTGGAAGAAGTTTCGACCTACCTGAATCCGGAAAGTGGAGAAAAGACGCTGATTTTCGCAGTAAATGATGCACACGCTGACCGTATTGTGGATACGCTCCGAGAGATTTACAAGCCCTATGGCATTTCCAATGATGCCATTATGAAAATCACGGGCAAAACTGCCGGCGGCAACAAAAAGAAGATTTTGCAGGTGATCAAGCAGTTCAAGAACAACCAGTACCCCAACATTGCCGTAACAGTCGATCTGCTGACTACCGGAATCGATGTGCCGGCAATTTGTAATTTGGTGTTTATGCGCAAGATCAACAGCCGGATCCTCTTTGAGCAGATGCTGGGACGCGCTACTCGCCTTTGCCCGGAAATCGGAAAGACTCACTTCAATATCTTCGATGCAGTTCGCGTGTACGAGGACTTGGACGACACTTCCAATATGAAGTCAGTCTCCGTCAGCAAATCAATGGCTGAATTGTTGGAGGATTTGTTCCGTCCGGGTGAGGCCAGCAAGCAGCCTGTCAAAGATCGCATTTTGGCAAGATTGCAGCGTAAGAGCAACAATCTGACCGATGAGCAAAAGTATGATGTATCCGAGCGTTTAGGCGGAAAAACAATTCGGGAATATGCGAAGGAATTGAAAAGCTGTACAGAGGAAGCTTTTGTGCGACGCTGCCGGGAGGATAAGGATTTCCTGCTTTGGTTTGACAACCTGAAGGGCAAAAAGCGCGGACATTACTATTCCGAAAAGGAAGATACTCTTTTAGAAACGACCCGCGGCTATGGTGACACGGAAAAACCGCAGGATTATCTGGACTCTTTTGTGGCCTATGTTAATGAGAACAAAGACCGTATCGAAGCGATCCGCATAGCCTGCACCCGCCCCAGCGATATGACCCGGGCGCAGCTTCGGGAGTTAAAGCTGGAACTGGATAAGGAGAATTTCACCGAGAGCAGCTTGAATGAAGCGGCTAGTGCGGTGAGCAATGAACGGATCGTGGCAAACATTATCGCCTTTGTCCGTCGGGCTGTACTTAAAACGCCGCTTGTAAACCACGATGACCGCGTGAAAATGGCCTTTTCTAAACTGATTTCGGCGCATCGCTTTAACAAAATGCAGCTGGATCTGCTGGAAAAGATCAAGGTATATATGCTTCACGAGAGCCTCCTCAATACCGAGACCTTTGAGGCACCGGCGTTCAAGATGGATGGCGGTTTCGCACGCTTTAACAAAAAGTTTGGCGGGCAGCTTGCGGAGATTATCCGCGAGATCAACACTTATATTTACGAAGGAGCAGCTTAAATGAGCACGCAAGATATTGTACAGAAACTTTGGAACCTCTGCAACGTGCTGCGGGATGACGGTATTACTTATCACCAGTATGTGACAGAGCTGACATATATTCTCTTCTTAAAGATGCTGGAAGAAACCGGTGAAGAAGCCGCCTTGAGGAAAGAAATAGAGCAAGCCTACAAGAAACGCCTGGAACAGTATGCGAAGTCGAGGGGCAAACGGGTTGATGAATTAACGGAAGAGGAAAGGAACGGGCGGAAAAATGCGCTTTATGATTATTCGTGGAAGTATTTGACCTCTCTTTCTGGAATCGCGTTAAAAAAGTACTATAACGTTATTTTGACGGAGTTGGGCAAGACAACCATGCCGAAAATCAGCAACATTTATACGAAAGCGGTTTCCAGCATCGAAGAGCCTAAGAACCTGGAAAAGCTAATAAAAAAGATCGACGAACTCGATTGGTACGAAGCCAAGCAAGAGGGACTTGGCGATTTGTATGAAGGCTTGCTGCAAAAAAACGCGGACGAAAAAAAATCAGGAGCCGGGCAATATTTTACACCCCGCCCACTGATTGATGTGATGACGGAGCTTGTCAATCCGCAGCTGGGGGAAAGGTGCTTTGACCCCGCCTGCGGAACCTTCGGTTTTATGATTGCGGCATATCGTAATGCAACCGACGGAAGAAGTCTTTATGAACTTTCCGATGCAGAGGTAAATTCAATTCAAGGTGGCTATACTGGCGTTGAGTTGGTTTCGGATACACACCGGCTTGCTATGATGAATGCGTATTTGCATAGTGTTCCGGCGCAGATTTCCTGTGAAGACTCTCTTGCGCAAGACGCAAAGAGATTCAAAGAATATGACGTTATTCTCACGAACCCACCTTTTGGCACAAAAAAGGGGGGTGAGCGTACTACTCGGGACGATATTTCTTTCCAGACTTCCAATAAGCAGCTGAACTTTTTGCAGGTGATCTATCGCAGCCTGAAGGCGGACGGCAAGGCCCGCTGCGCTGTGGTACTGCCGGATAATGTGTTGTTTGCTGGCGGTGACGGTGCCAGCGTGCGCCGGGAACTGATGAATTTCTGCAATCTGCATACCATTCTGCGCCTGCCTACCGGCATTTTCTATGCACAGGGCGTCAAGACCAATGTGATGTTCTTTACCCGCGGGACAACCGAGCAGGATAACACCACCGAGGTTGCGTTCTACGATATGCGCACCAATATGGACAGCTTTGGTAAGACCCGGCAGCTGCGCAAGAGTGATTTCGACGAGTTTGTGGCAGGGTATGAAGATCCGTCCAAGCGCACGGGTGAGCGCTGGAGCAGATTCACCCGTGAGGAGATCGCCAAGAATCCGGACGATAGTCTTGACCTTGGCTTGATTCGTGACGACTCCATCGTGGATTATGACGATCTCCCCGACCCTGTAGAAAGTGGCGAGGAAGCGATTGCGAATCTGGAAGAAGCGGTCGATCTGCTGAAAAGTGTTGTGCGTGAGCTTCGTGCTCTGACGGAGGAAAAGTGATGGCAAGAGCAAAAAAAGAAGCCGCCCTCACGCCCGAAGAGCGTTTGCAGGCAGCTTTAGTGCCGGATTGGGAGTGGCCGTACAAGCTGCCGAAGAATTGGTGTTGGACAAATTGGGGCGAGTGCGGGGAGTTCGTTGCAGGAAGCGGGTTTAAAAATGAATACCAAGGTTTTACCAATTATGATATTCCGTTCTATAAAGTTAGCAGTCTCAAAACTGCCAATGAAACTGGTTATCTATGCGACAATACTAACACAGTAGATGAAACGGTACGCAAAAAGCTTAAGGCAGCACTGATACCAGCCAATTCTCTTCTCTTCGCAAAGATTGGTGAAGCTATCCGCTTAAACCGACGTGCAATAAACACTGTGCCCTGTTGTGTCGATAATAATATGATGGCTTTTATTCCTATAATATGCCAGCTCAAATATGCATTCTATTGGAGCAAAGGAATTGACCTATATGATTTCACAAATGCAACAACTGTTCCGGCAATCCGAAAAACTGATTTAGAAAAGATTTCGTTTCCACTTGCTCCTCTCGCCGAGCAACAGCGCATTGTAGACCGCATCGAAAGCCTGTTCACCAAGCTGGACGAGGCCAAGGAAAAGGCACAGGCTGTGGTGGATAGCTTTGAAACCCGTAAAGCTGCTATTTTGCATAAAGCCTTCACCGGTGAACTGACTGCGAAATGGCGGGAAGAGCACGATGTGGGGATGGAGAGTTGGGAACAGTGCTCCCTTTCGGATGTTTGTACGGTAAATCCAAAGAAGGCGGATACCAAAGATTTGCCCGACGAACTTGAAGTGTCTTTCTTTCCGATGTCAGCGCTATCTGAAATTTATGGTGAGATCACAGATCCACAAACAAGGCTATTAAAGGAAGTGCGCAGTGGATTTACAAATTTCTCTGAAGGTGATGTTGTATTTGCAAAAATTACACCCTGTATGGAAAATGGTAAATCTGCGGTTGTCGGTAAGTTGGTAAACGATATCGGCTACGGCACTACAGAATTTTTTGTTCTTCGCTGTTCAGACAGGCTATATAATCGTTTTTTGTATCATTTGGTGCGCGATAAGCTATTTAGGGATAAGGCAAAAGCTGTTATGGCAGGAGCTGTTGGGCAACAGCGTGTACCCAAAAGGTATCTTGAAACATATAAATTGAATTTGCCTAAATTTAATGAACAGCGAGAGATTGTCCGCATTCTTGACGGCTTTTTTGCCAGAGAGCAGTCCGCTAAAGAAGCCGCCGAGGCAGTCCTTGACCAAATCGACCTGATGAAAAAATCCATTCTCGCCCGTGCCTTTCGCGGTGAACTGGGTACGAATGACCCGAACGAGGAGAGCGCGGTGGAACTACTAAAGCAAATATTTTAAAAGTGAGGTAAATACATGAGGATCCAAAGAGTTTCAATTAAAGAATTTAAAAACCTGAAAGGGTTTGATTGCATCTTTTCGGGATCCAATACTGCTGTATTTATTGGTAGCAATGGTTCCGGAAAGTCAAATCTTCTCGAAGTGATTACACGGGCATTTAGCAATGCTCAAAATGTCGCGTGCAGCAAGCCGCTTCCGCTCATTTCTCCGAAAGAAAGACCTGATTTGCAAGACTGTGTAATAGAGTATTCTGTCGCGGATACAAACTATACTTTAAAGTATAACTGCGATATGGGAGGTTTGTTTTTAAATGCAGATCCAGCTCTTAACAACCCGATCAGAGAGAAAATTGAAATCTGGTGTGACGACAAAATTTTACCTCAGAGTGAAGTAAAAAAAGCCTTGCCTGATATTGTGTTGATATATTATGCAGGCGAAACACAGCGTCAAAAAGGGCTTGCTGAAACCACCTACGACACACTTTATGAGAGAAGGTTGATAAGAGCCAAAACCTCTGATTTGCCCGGTTTGCGGTATCTAGATTGCTATGATACGGGAGATTTAACTCTTTTATTGGCAGCCGCTTCTGCATACCAAGGAGATTATTATCGCGAGTTAATCGATCTTTTGGACTGTGGAGAAATTGTCCCGAAGTTTAGTCTCATATTGAGAAAACCTCCCAAAGGAAAAGGTACCGCTGATACATATTGGGGAGCAACTGGTTTTGTCAAGCATTTTCTTGATGATTTGCGTAAAGGAGTATCTGCGACAAGAGATTTAGACTCTCAGTATTTCATGTTTTTCAATAATTCCATTGAACTCAAAAAAGTATCTGCTAATGAATTTGATCTTTTTTCAAAGCTTAAGGCATTGAAGTATTATGGATATCTTGATCACGTTGGAATTGAATTCACGAAGCGCGATGGGGCGCACTTCTCAGCCTTACGGTTGAGCGAAGGTGAAAAGCAACTTTCCTTATTGCTTTTGCTAACAGCATTTACGGCTAAAAATGAAGCTCTCTACCTGTTTGATGAATTCGATACTTATCTCCATTTAAATTGGCAAAAGGCGTTTTCCCAAATGTTACATGCTACTGATGTCGCTGGCCAAATGGTGATAACGACTCATTCTCCTGCAACGGTTGCTGGAATGCAGAGAAAAGATGTGTTTATTATGCATGATGGACGTTGCAAAAATGTTCCAAGTGAAACATACAACCGATCGCTTGATGAGATTATGGAAGAGCATATGTTGGTTTCGATGAGACCTGCCAAGTATAATGATCTAGTGCAGGAATTCAGAGAGGCAGTGATGCTTGGCAGAAAAGATCTGGCTGAAGAAGCTCTGATAAAAATTAAAGAGATTGTGGGTGAATCCGATCCGTTTTTTATTACGGCAAAGATTGCTCTGAATAGGATGAGTTGAAAATGAAATATATACATAAGAACCCTGAACCTATTGGGTTGAGTCAGTACAAACAGACCCCAAATGCTTCTTATATGGGCTTGAGGAAGAAAAAAGCATTATATCGTGCGGTAAAACTTAGTTTAGCTCAAGAGCAAGGGTTTATTTGTTGCTATTGTGGGAGACGTATATCTGGAGCATCCTCTGATACACAAATTGAGCATCTTTATGCAAAAGGAACTCCAGTTTACGATGAAATGCAATTAGACTATGAAACGAATTTACTTGCATGCTGTGATGGTGGTAAACAAGAGCGTAGTGGAGGTGCAATTCGCAAGGAAGACTTATTCTGTGAATCATTAAAAGGAAATACTATTCTTCCCGTTAATCCTTTATGTGTTGAGTGCGAAAATAAGTTTCTATTTTCCGATGATGGAGAAGTCATAGGAGTAAGTAAGGATGCAGAAGTAACAATAAAAATACTAAATTTAAATTCTCCTGTAATTAAAAACATGCGAAAATATGCAATAAATAATTACGCTCTTTATCCTATTACCGATTGGCAGGCAGAGTTGGACAGACTCGCGAACAAAGATTCTGACGGGCAATACGAAGAGTTCTGTTTTGTTTTGAAACAATACATAGAAACCTTTCATGCTTCCGAATTAAGACAAGTTGCAATGGTATAACAATAAAACAAACTTTAATTAATTATTTGAAAAAATAACGTGACCTGAAAGGAGTCTGCAATGGCATCAATATCATTTAAATATTTACAAGACAAACTGATTCTTTGTTATACTCCCGTAATTGGTCTCGATGATATTACAAAGCGCCTTGATACAGAAGATGGTGTTCCAATAAAACATACCTTTTGGGTGACAAAACATTTGTTGTGTAATGACGTTGAAGAAGATAATGATGGGGAAGAAACTTTGTACTTCCACATCGGAACGGTTGGCGAAGTATATACCCAACTTGATTCGGAAGTTTTTAGTACAGATCATTCTTTCTATTTTGGCGCTGGATTCAGCGTCCAATGTAGAATGGACGGGCGAAATAGCTCGGCTGAAGAGCCGTAATAAGGACAATCGGTATGAAGAATACTGCTTTGCCGTTATATACTTTATAGAGCATTATCTTGCGATTTGATATATAAGCCAGACTCAAATGCATCTGTGCTTGTTCACTTTTTAAGTTAATTGAAAAGAAATTTTAGAGGCGCAGCCTTCGGAGAAATCCGTAGGCTGCGCCTCTTTTTGCGTCTTGATAGAAAAATTGAGAAATTTCTCGAAAACACCCTGCCAAATGGCACCCCTTATTCAGAGTAAGTAGAAGGGCCTTTTGAAAAATTGATGGAATTTTTTCATATTACTTTGCCAAAATCTCGAAAAATTTCCCAGTTGGTTAGTAGAGAGGATTTCAAAGAATTTTTTCAAAGTTCCTTCGTACAAATCGAAAAAAATTTCCCAGTTGATTAGTGAGGGGGTTAAAAAACAGCCTTTCTCGCTGGCTACCTATTGAAGGGACTGTTTCCCTGTGTACCTTGAAAATTGAATCGCCGCCTCCAAAGGATATGCTTCCGGCAAGTGACGCCACGACTTCCCGAAACAGGAACGAGCGCACCAAAGAAGCGATACGCCGTGGTGAGACTCCGGGGCAGGAACGATGCGGATGAGCGGCAGCAAACAAAAACCGCCGCAGAAATGCGGCTTCAGAACAGACAAAGGAGGTTCAAACCTATGAAGAAAGGAGAGCTCAGAGAGCTTTATCAGATGATGTTTCCGGAATACCCGGACATCGTGACCGTCAAAGAGCTTCGGGAGATGCTGGGCATCAGCCGCAAGCTGGCCTACAAGCTGATCGACTATGGGTACATCCACGCCGTGAAGATCGGCACGACGCTGAAGATCCCGAAAATCAGCGTCATCAACTATGTGATGGAGAAGGAGGTGAAGAAAGTTGGATGAGATCAAGCGCCTGACGCCCGCCCAAAGGGTACGCTGCAACCGGCTGATCCGGCGGCTGTGCGCCAACTATGACGGTGGCAACTGTCTGCCGTTGGACGATGGCGAAGGCTGCGTGTGCGTGCAGACGATTTCCTATTCGCTGCTGTGCAAATACTTCCGGCGGGCGGTTCTGCCCGCCGACAAGGTACTCTGCGCCGATATTTACCGGCAGCGCACACGGCTCTGCGACCGATGCGGAAAGCCCTTTGCACCCGGCAGCAACCGGCAGAAGTACTGCCCGGAATGCGGCCGCTCCATCCGGCGCAAGCAGAAGGCGGACTCTGCCAGACGGCGGCGCAGCGTCGAACATTAAGCGCCGGGAAAGCCTTGATTTCCGGGACTTTTTTGAGGGAAAAGCGGGTGCGGGTGGCCGTTTCCATCCGCCCCCGCCAAAATCCATTTCTAACATTCTACAAAGGAGAAAAATCTATGAACAACAAACTGAAAACCGTGGACGCAGAGACCTTGCTGTCCACGCCGATGAGCAAGACGATGTTCATCGTGGACGGCCTTATTTCACAGGGTGTCAATGTCATCAGCGGTGCCAGCAAGATCGGCAAAAGCTGGCTGATGCTGTGGCTGGGGCTGCAAGTGGCGCAGGGAAACTCTATTTGGGGGCTGCCTACACTGCAATGCGATGTGCTCTATCTGAGCCTTGAGGACACCCAGCGCCGCATCAAAGACCGGCTCTACAATCTTACCGACAGCGCCCCGGACAACCTGTATTTCGCCGTGACCTCCGGGCTGATCGGCGGCGGGCTGGAGGAGCAGATCACGGATTTCCTGACCGAGCATCCCGCCACCAAGCTGGTCATCATTGACACGCTGCAAAAGGTGCGGGACTCCAAGGGCAGCACCGGAAAAGCAGGAATGTACGGCAACGATTACGATGACATTTCCTCCATCAAGCGCATTGCCAACGGCTTCAACATCGCCATTTTGCTGGTGCATCACCTGCGAAAGCTGCAAGACAGCGACGATCCCTTTAACGATGTCAGCGGCTCTACTGGTATCATCGGTGCTGCGGATACCAACTTTATTCTGCGCCGCAAGCGCAGCGGAAACGCCGCTACGCTGCTGGTCAGCGGACGGGATGTGGAATATCAGGAACTGACCTTGCAGTTTAACGACCTTGTCTGGGAGCTGGTGGAGCGCAAGAACAGCGAGGACATTCACAAGGCAGAGCTGCCGAAATTTCTGTTTCGGGTGGTGAACTTTATGGAGTGCCGCACCGAATGGGTAGGCACGGCCACGGAGCTGCTGGTCGAAATGGGAGAGCGGGAGGTAACGCCCAATATGGTCACAAAGTATCTTGGCCGGTTCGCCTATGAGGTGCTAGAGCCGCTGGGCATCGAGTATCGCACCAAGCGCACAGGCAAAAGCCGACTCATCAAATTTCTGCGCCGTGACGGCGATGACGCAAATGACGCCGGGATCGCTATATAAGAAAATCCCCGTCACAACCGTCATTGCCGTCACAAACCGAAGAAAGGGGGTGAACAAATGCGCAGCAAAAACTACGGGATCAATGTCCGTGTGACCGAGCAGGAGAAGCAGAAGCTGCTGGAAAATGCCCGGTTCTGTTCTCTGACGCTGTCGGAATATCTGCGGCGGCTGGGGCTTGGAAAAGAGGTCAAAGCGGCCATCACGGAGCGGGATTACCGCCTGTTTCGGATGCTGAACAGCCTGAAAGCGGAGCTTCCACAGCTTCAGCAAGAGGAAATTCTGAGCAAGCTGGAAGCAGTTTTGAATGAATTAAAGTAAGCAGGTATCACGCCTGCGCAGTCTAAGCGAGCAGACTGTTTTTACTCCTGTCGGAGCCAAACAGTGTATCCGCTTGCGATGCCTGCGTCATCTGAGCGAGCAGTGCGCTTTTACTCCCGGCGGGGCCGGAGCGCAAAAACACTCGTTAGGGCGTGCCCTAAAACCCCGAAAGAAAAAACTATGAAAGTGAGGACAACACAATGAGAAAATCGGATTTTACTTTACTCACGCTGGACGACCTGTTCTCCACGCAGGCGGAGCGGGACGATGCCAAGCTGGAGCGGGTGCGGAATATTCCACTGGCCGAGCTGCACCCGTTCAAGGGTCACCCCTTCAAGGTGCAGAACAACGAGGAGATGCAGCGGATGATCGAGAGCATCCGCAAGGTGGGAGCCATTACCCCGGCGCTGGCAAGGCCGCTGCCGGGCGGCGGTTACGAGCTGATCTCCGGTCACCGGCGACTGGCGGCGTGTCAGGTGCTGGGCGTCGAGACGATGCCTGTCATCGTCCGGGAGCTGTCTGACGATGAAGCGGTGATCGCAATGGTGGATGCCAACTTGCAGCGAGAGACCATCCTGCCCAGCGAAAAGGCGTTCGCCTACAAGATGAAGCTGGATGCAATCAAGCATCAAGGTGTCACTTCTGCCCAAGTTGGGCAGAAGTTGCTCAGTGTAGAAAAAGTAGCTGACGATGCCGGCGAAAGCCGTAATCAAATTAAAAGATATATCCGCCTGACCTACCTGATCCCCGAACTGCTTTCGATGGTGGACGACGGCAAGATCGCCTTCAACCCGGCGGTGGAGCTTTCCTACTTAGACTCGTATCAGCAGCGGGCGGTGCTGGACGCGATGGCGCTGAACGACTGCACCCCATCCCACGCCCAGAGCATCCGCCTGAAAAAGTTGGCACAGGAGGGCTTGCTGGATGACCAGATAATCTACGCCGTGCTGGCGGAGACGAAGCCCAACCAGCAAGAGCAGCTGAAATTCAAGTGGGAGGAGCTGCGGAAATACTTCCCCTCCGGCTACACCGAGGAACAGATGCGCCGGGACATCATCAAGGGGCTGGAATTGC
>ENA-OYAJ01000184-OYAJ01000184.1-human-gut-metagenome-genome-assembly--contig:-NODE-184-length-21147-cov-5.848236_pt1 | contig 21147 bp, 18 predicted proteins | sample MGYA00243431_ERZ652826 | MGnify/ENA primary metagenome ERZ652826 (study PRJEB26926, sample SAMN06164609) | human gut metagenome | biome: ENVO:00009003; feature: ENVO:2100002; material: ENVO:00002003...
AGATTTCTGCCTGTCTCGTGGGCTCGGAGATGTGTATAAGAGACAGGTGTTATAGAGGTTGAGTGCGCTCATCTCACGCAGCAGCGGGATGAGGATGACCTGCTTGGGCAGGGCCATTGCACAGACGATGAGGGTGAAGAGCAGCTTGCGGCCGACAAAGCGCTTTTTTGCCAGCGCATAGCCTGCCATTGCGGCGGTGATGCAGGTGAGGATCATGGACATAACGGCCATGAACACGGTGTTGATCATCCAGCGCAGCGCGGCCGGAGCAGTCGGGCCGACGGAGAAGTAGATCGGCTCTCCATCCGCGCTGAAAGAGTGGCTGAAGGGCACGGCCAGCTGCCACAGGGGTGCGCTCTTGCCTGCGAAAAGTTTCTGGTAGTTGGTCAGCACCCACTGGCTGGGCCACCACTCGGGGGTCGTGGAGTTGATGGCCGCGCCGGTCTTGAAGGAACCGGTGATGATCCAGTACAGCGGGAACGCGAACAGCACGGCCACGATGCTGATAAGGATGAGGGTCAGTATCATGTAAGCGCTCATCTTTTTCAGCTTGCTGGGGTGACGCTTCAACGGTTTCTGTTTTTTTGCAGTTGCAGTCATTGCCCGGCACCTCCTTTAATGATCCTGACTGCCAAACTTGAACTGGACAGCCGACAGGATGGCGATGATAACGGCCAGCACAACGCCCATTGCGTTGCCGTAACCATAGCGGTAGAGCTTGAATGCAGTGTAGTAGATGTAGTACATGATGGTATCGGTGCTGTGGTTGGGGCCGCCGGAGGTCAGCAGCTGGATCAGTGCGAAGCACTGGAAGGAGTTGATGGTCGTGATGACCAGGATGTACAGGGTGGTGGGCATGATGGCGGGCCACTTGATGCGCCAGAAGCACTGGAAATCGGTGGCACCATCCACTTCAGCGGCTTCCACGATGGACTGGTCTACGTTGCCCAGTGCCGAAACGTACAGCACGATGGGCTGGCCGACAGAAGTAGTCAGCAGGATGAGGATGATGCAGCCCAGAGCGTATTTTTCATCGCCCAGCCAGTTGATGTTCTTGTCGATGAGGCCCACAGCCTTGCCCAGATAATTGAAGATGCCGTAGTAGTTGTTGTACATCCACTTCCACACGACGGTGACAGCCACCGAGCCGGTGACGACCGGCAGATAGAACACGCAGCGGAAGAGGCTGGTGGTCCACTCGGGCAGATCGACGATGGCCGAGCTGACCCACAGCGAGAACGCACAGGTCACAGGCACCGAGACGACCACGATGATGAAGGTGTTGCGCAAAGCGCCGATGAAGATGGGGTCTGCGAACAGCTCTGCGTAGTTGGCAAAACCCACAAAGACGTCGGCACGGTTCATGGTCGAGTCAAAAAAGCTCGTGACCACGCAGAGTATCATGGGGTAAATGACGAAGCCGAGAAAAAAGATGAGGCTGGGCAGAAGGAACAGGTAGGAAGCGATGGTCTCCTGCCGAACCAGTGCGCTGCTGCGCTTCGGCTCTTTGATGCTTGCAGTCTTTGCAGCCAAAGAAATCACCAGACCTTTCGTTCGGATTGGGTGCTTGTCTCACACAAAAAGCCCCTCCCTCGCCGGGATGTTCGAGGGAGGGGCAGTCATTACTTATTTGCCCTCAGGCGGAAAAGTTCAGGCTTCGGCGGCGGCTGCGTTGGCGTTCTGGACAAAGGTTGCAACGGAAGTGGCAACGTCTTCGCCGGTACCCACACGCTGGAGCATGTTCCACCACTCGGTGCGGGCAGTTGCCCAGCCCGGAGTGATCTGGTAGTAGTCGCCCAGATAGGCCATGAACTTGGTGTACTCGCTCATGATGGCGTTGTCGGCGTAGATGTCGCCCACACTGGCGCGGACCGGGAAGTAGGTGGAAGCCAGGACGCTGTCCTTCACCTGGTCAGGGTCAGCAGCGATGAACTCGATGAAGGTCTTGGCTGCCTTGATCTTGGCCTCATCGCCATTGTCGAAGACGCCGAAGCCCCAGATGCCGCCGCAGAGCTTCGGGTCGCCGCTTGCAGTCGGGAATGCCATGGGCATGATCTCGTCGCCGTCGTTGGTCAGGCCGGCGTCGTTGTTGTCGCTGTTCAGCTGCTGGGCAATGTTCCAGCAGAATGCCATCTGCAGCGTGCCGTTGCGGAACAGGGTGATCTCGTCGCCGCCGGCGATGGAAGCGTCGAAGTTGATGCCGTCGGTGTCGTACAGGGTCTGGATGGCCTTGATGTTCTCGGCAGAGTCTGCAGTGTACTTGGTGTGAGCGTCGTCGGTGAAGGTGCCGCCGTACATATTATTGATAATAGCGCGGGTACCCTGGTCGCCGCCCTGACCGCCGCAGTAGATGGCTGCCACGTTCTCGTAGCCGCCCTTGTACAGAGCGTCAACGGTATTCAGGAAGCCCTCGGTGCTCCAGGTGTGCTTATCGGTGTCGAGATACTTGTCAGCGCCCACTTCCTTGACCTTGGTCATGTTGACGGCCATGCAGTGTGCGGTCATGCACAGGGGGTACTCGTAGTAGTCGCCCTTGTCGTTGTGGCAGGCGGAGTTGACGGACTCGTAAATGTCCTTCTTGGCGTCGTCGGTCCACAAATCGTTCAGCGGAGCCATGACACCCTTTGCGCCCCAGTTGGCCACCAGACGCTCGGGGCCTTCCATGATGAGGTCGGGTGCGCTGCCGCCCTCGATGGCGGTGTTCACCTGGTCGTCGCCGTTGGTGTAGTCGAGATACTCAACGGCCACTTTAATGTCAGGATACTTTGCGTTGAAGCTGGCGATGAGCTCCTGCACGGTCTCGTCCTTGCCCCAGCCGCCGATGGGGTATGTCCACAGCTTGATGCTTGCGCCGGATGCAGAGCCGGAAGCGGCAGTGGAAGCAGCAGTAGAAGCCGCCGTGCTGGTAGAAGCAGACTTGCCGCCGCAGGCAGCCAGCGCACCCGCTGCGCTCATAATACCAACGGCCTTCAAGAAGGAGCGACGAGAAATGGCATTCTTCATAATAAGTTCTCCTTACCTATCATCATATCGGCGGTCCTTCATCCCTGACCGCTCTTGTTGGCCTTATTATAGAAAACTTCTTTCATTTTGTCCATCGGTCGCATACACAATTTTCAGAAAGTTTTCTTGTATATTCCGCACAAATATCTGGGATACCAGCCAGATTTTGGCCACTTTCACTAGTTTTGCCGCAAGTTGTAGCCGTTTTGTAATCATTTCTGCGTAGTTTGTCATTTTCGGTTTGAAAATCATTTTCGTTCTCCTTGCCGCAATTTTGAAATTTATTTTCATCAAAGAGTCCTACTTTTCCTCGATTTTTAGATGCTCTGCACAGCTTTTTCTTCCGAATTATGGCGAAAGGCACACTTGTCAAGCGGCCAAACTTCTTTTATACTTTTTATAAAGATGCCCCCTTCCCTGTGCAGCGGAAGGGGGCAAAAGAAGGTATAAGGAATAGTGCGGGCCTTGCGGCCCGCTCGAAGGAGCTTGACCATGGGTACAAATTTTTGGGAATTGCTGCATCAACGACAGGACCAGCTGACCAGATCCGGCCACGCGGTCGCCGACTACCTGCTGCAGCATGCGGACGAAGCGCAGTATCTCTCCATTTCCTCGCTGGCCCGGGAGTGCAACGTCGCCGAGGCGACAGTGTTCCGGTTCTGCCGGGCTTTGGGGTTCGACGGCTACCATGAGATGCGCATTGCGCTGGCGCAGGCCAACGCCACCGGCACACCCTCCAGCCAGAGGGAGCTGCAGCCCGGTGCCACCACCGCAGAACTTTGCGAGCACGCATACGCCCGTTTCCTCACCGCCATCAACGGCACCCAGAACGCCCTCTCTACCGAGGCCGTGGACGAGGCCGTACACCTGATGCAGGAGGCCAGGCAGGTGTTCTGCCTCGGACAGGGCGGCAGTATGCTCCTGGCAAACGACATCTGCGCCCGCTTCGCCAGCCTTTCCACCAAGTTCCGCACCGCAGGCGACAGCCATTTACAGCTGCTGACTGCCAGTCTGATGAACGAGGCCGACGTTGTGCTCTTCGTCTCCTACTCCGGCGCGACCCGCGACATGATGGAGACACTGCGCACCGCCAAGGCCGCCGGGGCAAAGATCATCCTGTTGACCCATTACGAGGACTCCCCCGGCGCATTGCTCGCAGATGTCGTCCTTCTCTGCGGCGCACAGGAAAGCCCGCTGGACTCCGGCAGCATCCCCATCAAGGCAGCATTCCTCTATGTGGGCGAAGTTCTGGTGCTGCGGTATATGCTGGATGACCCTGCCCATAGCAACACCGCGCAGGGCCTCACCAGCGAGGCTATGACCGTGAAAATGCTGTAAAAAGTTCTTTTCCATGTACTGCTAAAACTGCCCGGAACGACCTTCTCCTATCGTTCCGGGCAGTTTTTTGTGTTATGCAATAAAAATGACAGCAGCACGCCCGTTGACTCATCTGATTCAAGGCATTATAATCGACGTATGGCAAAGTTTGTCGAAGAGCAGGAGCGAAGAAAGTATGGATCACAGTCACCACGATCGCACCTACAAAAAGAGCCGCTTTCAGCAGGAGCTGGAGCAGAGCGTCTCCCGTAAGCTGATCTCAAGCCTGCTGCTGGGATGTCTTTTGTTCTGCATTGCGATCGCTGCTGTGAATGCTCTCAACCAGAACGCCCGGCGGGAAGACCATCTGGAGAGTGTCGCCTCCACCTTCCATGAGGTGTACAATAACACGTCAGCCTTTCTGCTGGACACTGGACACACCGAGCTGTTCCTCTCCGAGCTGCGGAAGGATCAGGACAACCTGCGTTATCTTATCAGCCATTACAACGTCTCGGCTCTTGTGGAGATACAGCTCATCCTTACCGACTCTGAGGGAAATGTTCGGTTCACGACCTTTTCGGAGGGAGAGATGAATCTCCACCGGCAGGAATTCAACTGCATCGCCGTGGACAACGCCTGCCATCTTATGCGGGCCGTCTACACCACGGTCTACCACTTCCGAGCCAACAGCTCAGAATACGTTATGATCCATCCGCTCTACCGGGATGGCGAATATCAGGGTGCTGCGGCAGTTTATCTGAATGAGAACGACTGGACAAAACTGTTCAGCCAGTACCAGTACGACGCCATCCTCACCAAATCCAACGGCGATGTCATTACCTGTTCAAACTCCTCCTTCCTCTCCCAGAAGAACGCCAACAAGTATCTGCCCGCCGATGCGGCGCAGTATGTGCGAGTGAACGGGAACCGCTATCTGCGCAGCAGCCGCTCGCTGGAAAACGGCACGGTGTTGGCTTACTCCTTCATCTACTCGCCCACGAATTACAGTTATCTCTTCGTGGGTCTGCTCCTGATCGTACTGCTGGGGCTGAGCTGGGCAGCCATGTTCGCCCGTATCATGCACGCTATGACTGAGCAGATGGTAAAGTCGGTGGACACCCTCGTGCGGCAGATCCGCATCATCCGCAAGGAGGACCCTGATCACATCATCGAGATCGACACCGGCGATGAGATCGAGGAGATCGCCCGTCAGGTCAACAAGATGGTCCGCAGCATTCAAGAGCTGAGCCAGCGCAACATCGCTCTTGCCGAAGTGAACAACCGGATGGAGATGCAGAATCTTCAGGCGCAGATCAATCCCCACTTTATTTATAATACGCTGGACAATATCCGCTATCTTATCCCGACAGACCCCCAGCGAGCCCAGCAGCTGATCGGGCGGTTTATCGGCATCCTGCGCTACAGCATCAACAACACAAAGCACAATGTCCCTGTTAAAGATGATCTGAAATATCTGCAGGATTACCTTGTGATCCAGTCCACCCGCTTCGGTGCGAATTTCTCCTACGAGATCGACATCGACGACGCCTGCATGGAGTTCATCATCCCGAAGCTGCTTTTACAGCCCTTGCTGGAAAACAGCATCAAATACGGATTCCAGAAAAAGCCCTGCATCCATATAAGGGTACGGGGCTGGCTGGGGGAGGATGCACTCTATTTCACGGTAGAGGACAATGGCGGAGGCGTGGACGAGACCATGCTGGAACAGCTGCGAGACATCCTGCGCTCGGATGAAGTGAACATCGAGCACAATGGTCTGCAGAACATCAACCGCCGCATCTGGCTGGGCTACGGCGGTGACAGCGGACTGACCATCGACAGCACCGAGGGCGAAGGCTTCACGGTGAAACTCAAGCTCCGGCTGGGAGGAATGTAAACCATGTATCGCGTTCTGCTTGTAGAAGATGAAGAGATCATCCGCAAGGGCATTCGCTACTCGGTACCGTGGGAGGAGTGCGGCTGCTCGGTGGTGGGCGAGGCAGAGAATGGGGCAGCAGGTGAAGAAAAGATCGCTGAACTGCAGCCTGACATCGTCATTACCGACATTACCATGCCGGTAAAAAACGGTCTTGAGATGATCGCCGACACCCGGGAGAAATTCAACTATATCGCCATCATCCTGACAGGCTACTCGGAGTTTGAGTACGCCCAGCAGGCTATCCGGAACGGCGTATCGGATTATGTGCTCAAGCCTCTCGACATGGACGAGATGCGTACTGCGCTGGAGAAGGCTGTCCGCCTTGCGGGGGATAACCAGTACCTCCAACAGCGGGAGGACGAGGCAGAGGCCGTCCGCAGCCGGACAGCTCTGCCGCCATTAAGCGAAGATAAGGTCACTGACCCGCTGGTGCTGCGCATCGTAGCCTATCTGAAAGAGAATTACCGGAGCAAGATAACACTTGCTGACCTTCAGGAACAGTTCCACTACTCGGAACGGTACATCAACCAGAAGTTTCAGAAAGAGCTTGGCACAACGGTCATTGACTACCTCAACCGCTGCCGTATTCAGAACGCTCTGGAACTCATCCGGAAAGGAAAACTGCCCATCTCCCAAATCGGCTGGGAGTGCGGCATTGGTGAGTACAAATATTTTAACCACGTTTTCAAAAAATACATAGGCTGCTCGGTGCGGGAGTACCAGAGCACCTTGAAATAAGTGTCTATAAAAAAATACCGAACAGCCGCTGTTCGGTATTTTTTCTATTTGTTCTGCAATTTGAGTATTATTTTTGTGCTAGAAGCATTAAAATGGGACTATCGAAAGGTTTCAGGTAAAAAATGGAGGTTTTTACTATGAAAAAGATTTCTCGTCGTTCGTTCCTGATGGCTACCGGTGTTATCGCAGCTTCTGCTGCTCTGAGCGCTTGCGGCGGCTCCTCCGCCAGCACCTCTTCTGCCGGTTCTACCGCTGCTTCCACTGCCGCTTCTGGTTCTGCTGCACAGGGCGGCGGCGACCTCGTGATCTACTCGCCCAACTCTGAGGGCCTGCTGAACGCCACCATTCCTCTGTTTGAGGAGAAATACGGCGTCAATGTCGAGCTGATCCAGGCCGGCACCGGCGAACTGGTCAAGCGTATCCAGTCCGAAAAGAACGATCCCTACGCAGATGTCCTGTTCGGCGGCTCCTGGTCGCAGATGTACACCAACGAAGACCTGTGGGAGCCGTATGTTTCCGCCAACGATGCAAACGTCATCGACGCCTACAAGAACAAGTGCGGCTTCATCACCGGCAATGTGCTGGACGGCAGCGTCCTCATCGTCAACACCGACCTCATCGGTGACATCAAGATCGAGGGCTACGAGGATCTGCTGAACCCGGCCCTGAAGGGCAAGATCGCCACTGCCGACCCCGCCAACTCCTCTTCCGCTTTCGCACACCTGACCAATATGCTGCTTGCAATGGGCGGCTACGAGGACGATAAGGCATGGCAGTACGTCCACGACCTGTTTGAGAATGTGGACGGCAAGATCTGCGAAAGCTCCAGCGGCGTTTACAAGGGAGTTGCCGATGGCGAGTATGTGGTGGGTCTGTCCTATGAGGATCCCTGTGCTCAGCTGGTTCTGGACGGCGCACCTGTCAAGATCGTTTACATGAAGGAAGGTACTGTCTTCCTTCCTGCTTCCGCCACCATCATCAAGGGCGCAAAGAACATGGACAATGCCAAGCTGTTCATTGACTTCATCCTGAGCGAGGAAGTACAGAACATCTGGGGCAGCACCCTGACCAACCGTCCTGTTATGAAGGACGCTGCCACCAACGATGCCATGACCCCGATGGCAGACATCAATGTCATCGAGGAGGACATTCCCTACGTCAGCGCCCACAAGTCGGAGCTGGTGGACAAGTACACTGAGATCTTCACCGATCTGCAGAGCAAGTAATTCAAAGGGCAGCAGGAGGCTAGTATGAGCAGAATATCAGTCAAAGACGCAGTAAAGCGCTACGGGAATAATACGGTCATCCCGGACCTGAATCTGGAGATCGGAGATGGTGAGCTGTTCACCCTGCTGGGTCCCTCCGGCTGCGGCAAGACCACCCTTCTCCGTATGATTGCAGGCTTCAACTCCATTGAGGGCGGCGACATCTTCTTCAACGAGAAGCGCATCAACGATATGGACCCCAGCAAGCGCAACATCGGCATGGTGTTCCAGAACTATGCCATCTTCCCGAACCTCTCCGTCCGGGACAATGTGGCATTCGGTCTGAAAAACCGCAAGGTGGACAAGGCCGAGATCAAGAAGCGGACGGATGAGTTTCTGAACCTGATGCAGATCATGCAGTATGCCGACCGTATGCCCAACCAGCTTTCCGGCGGTCAGCAGCAGCGTATCGCACTGGCTCGCGCACTGGTCATCTCGCCGGATGTGCTGCTGATGGACGAGCCGCTTTCCAATCTGGACGCAAAGCTCCGTGTCGAGATGCGCAGCGTCATCCGCCACACCCAGAAGAGCGTTGGCATCACCACCGTGTACGTCACCCACGATCAGGAAGAGGCAATGGCCATCAGCGACCGTATCGCCGTTATGAAGGACGGCGTCATCCAGCACGTTGGCACTCCCCGCGACATCTACCAGCGCCCGAAGAATGTCTTTGTTGCCACCTTTATCGGCCGCACCAACATCGTGAATGCCCACGTCAAGGACGGCATCATCACCTTTGCCGACGGCTACCATGAGCACATCGACGCTCTGGACAAGGCTGCCGAGCAGGATGTGCGCTGTTCCATCCGCCCGGAGGAGTTCATTATCTGCAAGGACGGCACCGATGGCATCCACGGCACCGTGCAGGAATGCACCTACCTCGGTCTCAACACCCACTACACCATTGACACCGATCAGGGCGACTCGGTGGAGATCGTAGAGGAGTCCTCCATTGGCGAGGGTCTCAAGAAGGGCGAGAAGGTGCTGCTGAAGGTCAAGAAAGAGAAGATCAACGTCTTTACCAAGGACGGTGGTACCAATCTCATCAGGAGCGACGCTTATGAAAAACAATAATAAGTTCCGTCTTGATGTCTGGGGAGCCATTACGCTGGGGACCATCGCACTCTATGCACTGTTCCTGCTTTACCCGATGGCATACCTGATCCGCCAGTCTGTGCTGGACCCCGACACCGGCGGTTTCACGCTGGCTTATTTCACGAAGTTCTTTTCCAAGAGCTACTATTTCGATACCCTGATCAACAGCTTCAAGGTGTCCATCACAGCGACGGTGCTCTCCATCGCCATTGGCACCCCACTGGCATACCTGTTCACGATCTTTAAGATCAAGGGCAAGTCGGTGCTGAATATCCTCATTGTGGTGGCATCTATGTCGGCTCCCTTCATCGGTGCCTACTCATGGATCCTGCTGCTGGGCCGCAGCGGTGTCATCACCGCCTTCTTCAAAAACCTCGGCATCGCCATCCCGGACATCTACGGCTTTGGCGGCATCGTGCTGGTCATGACGCTCCAGCTGTTCCCGCTGGTGTTCCTCTACGCCAAGGGTGCACTGAAGAATATCGACAACTCCCTCATCGAGGCGGCTGAGAACCTCGGATGCTCTGGCATTGTCTGCTTCTTCAAAGTGGTCGTGCCCCTGATCATGCCCACCCTGCTGGCTGCAGCTCTGCTGGTGTTCATGCGATCCTTTGCAGACTTCGGCACCCCGATGCTGATCGGTGAGGGCTACCGTACCTTCCCTGTTGTCCTTTACACCGAGTTCATCAACGAGGTAGGCGGCAGCGACGGCTTTGCAGCCGCTATTGCCGTCATCGCTATCGTCGTCACCACGCTGGTGTTCCTCGTCCAGAAGTACGTTTCCAACAAGAACGCCTTCGCTCTGAACAGTATGCACCCCGTGGAGGAGCGGGAGGCTCGCAAGGGCATCAACGCTCTGGTGCATCTGGTCGTCTACCTTGTAGTGGGCATCGCCATCATGCCGCAGGCCTACGTCATCTACACCTCGTTCAAGAACACGCAGGGTAAGATCTTTGTGGACGGCTACTCTCTGCAGAGCTACCAGACCGCCATCGGCAAGCTGGGTCGCAGCATTCAGAATACCATCATCATCCCCCTGCTGGCACTGGTCGTCATCGTGCTGCTGGCTGTTCTCATCGCTTATCTGGTGGTGCGCCGCCGCAATGCCCTGACCAACGTGGTGGACGTCCTCTCGATGATTCCCTACATCGTGCCCGGCACGGTCCTTGGCATCGCACTGCTCATCGGCTTCAATAAGCCCCCGCTCCTCATCAGCGGCACCATGCTCATCATGGTAGTAGCCCTCATCATCCGGCGTCTGCCCTATACCATCCGCTCGTCGGTGGCTATCCTGCAGCAGATCCCCATGAGCATTGAGGAAGCTGCTATCTCGCTGGGCGCTTCCAAGATGAAGGCATTCTTCCGCATCACGGTTCCCATGATGGCTTCCGGCATCATCTCTGGTGCTATCCTGAGCTGGGTCACCATGATCAGTGAACTGTCTACCGCCATCATCCTGTATACCGGCAAGACCAAGACCCTGACAGTCGCAATCTATACCGAGGTCATCCGCGGCAACTACGGCACTGCAGCCGCATTGTCCACCATCATGACCATCCTCACCGTCATTTCCCTGCTGGCCTTCAGCAAGCTCAATGGCGGAAAGGATATCAGCCTTTAAGTAATCCCCCGTTCTCCTTCGAGTACTGAGTTTCCAAAACGGGCTGTTTCTCAGCAATGCAAATAGCCCCCAACGGAAAAATGAGACAGGCTTCCCGAAAGGTGGGTCGCCTGTCTCATTTTTGTTGTAAGTTGGACGCTTGGGGACTTCAGACCTTTGCGATCCCGTTCATTCCTTCGCTTGTGAAGATCTGCGATGCTTTTCAGATCACGCTTTCCGAGTTTTTTGCAAAGGCAGAGGGAAGTGAGTCTAAAAGGTCACGGCATCCGCAGTATCCGTAACCTGTTCAATGTCTGGGTTGGCAAATCCACGGCAGATGCGGTCTACGGCTTCTTCCCAGCTCATTCCTTCCGGCAAAGGCAACTGGCCTCTGTCATGCTCCGGGCCGTATACTTTTTTGTAGACATCATCCCGGAAGCCGAAGTAGATCACTGCGGCGATCAGAAGCCCCAAAAGCACCGATACCGCTCCTGCACCGGTTGCAATACCTGTCACCACGCCCACAACGAACCCCAGCAGCAGCCAGATCTTTAAGGAATCCAGCGCAATGCTTCTGCGCGCAGATGCGGTAAACAGCGGATGAAAGCCGCTCAGATTTTTGGATTTTCCTTTGGCTTTTTAGCTTCTGCACTGCCATCATAGATTTCAAATCGTTCTTTCATGGTTTTTCTTCCCATCTCAATGGATGCATAATTCCGTTCGGAATGATTCCAAGGAATCATTTTGATGCTTTTATTATAAAGCGTTGATCGGACACCAATATTGTCCATCCGGCAAACTTCCATTGGGATTTTTCTATATGGCTTTGCACAGAAAAACCGCCCCGGCTTCCTGCTATGGAAACCGAGGCGGTTCGTTTACTTTATGGGTGCTTTTTCAGGCGCTCAACACCTACCAACTAGCGTTCAGCTTTTTGAAGTTTTAGTCATATCTGTATTTAGAGGACTTTCCGTACACCTTTCGGAGCGATTTTTTCAGACTGACTACCGTTTCTTTGATGATCTTTGCCTCATCGGCAGAGCAATCTGCAAGCTGTTCGGTCATCCAGCTGTCGAACACCGGCTTTGCTTTTTTGATCTCGATGCAGAGCAGCTCATCCGCCGAACAGTCCAGTGCGTTGATGATGTCGATCAGCGTTTTCAGGCTAGGCACGGAGTTTCCGGTCTCTATATGGCTGATGTGGGTGACCACCACGCCGACCTCATTGGCCAGCTGTTCCTGCGTCATGCCCCTTGCAAGGCGGCAGGCACGGATGCGTTTTCCGATGTCGGCGTAGTCCACCATAATACAAGTCCCCTCCGTTTTGTGAAGTGATACTTGTATTGTATGTGCAATCGACCGATATTGTAATAACCTGAAAGCGCAGTGGACTTATAAATACTGATCGTTCAGAAATACTTTAACTTCCTGCTTTCCGTCAATCGTTGTCACAGCAGTAATGGCATCCGGGCGGAAGGAGTCTCCCGGATAATGCATCTCCAATTTCAGATTGACTTTTTTCCCAGCTTCCACTTCCTGTGCCAGTTTATTCTCAAAATTTTTGAATTCGTTCCGATTGAGTCCAGAATCCTGCGGAATGAGATTTTCCAAATCGTTTGCCCCACCAAAGCGGTCTGCAATCGCGTGTCCACGGTCATCTGTGCTTTTTTCATATCCTTTACCGATGTCATGGATGCTGTCTTTAATTTGCAGACGACCATCATGCTCTTTCAGATGCAGGTCTCCTTCGGCTGTAAACAACCTTCCAAGGTGATCGGTAGTATACTCATATCCGTTTCTTTTATACTCTGCATCCGACAAAAGATCCTGCTCCATACGGTACGGCATTCCATCATCGTTATTTTTGTATTCCAGCTCTTTTTCTAGCTCTGCAAATGACTTTTCCGTAGCAGCATCCAGTTTTTCTTCTGGCTTTTCTATCGCGCCTTTCTGTAGACGCTCAAATGACCGTTTGACGACATCATCCAACCCAATGTGCATTTTTGCTTCCATCGGTTTCGCTTCTGAGATTTCTCGCCTCACAGCACACGACCTCCCTGCTGTTCAAAATTCGTCCTTAGATTTTCTACAGCCTTTGCATCCGGGTTCAGGCTCATGCCCATGCTTATCACGCTATTCAGCACCCAGTCTGCGGCAGCAGCTTTCAGGCCGTACTGTCCCTGCAACTGTTCCAGAAATTCTTTACGGGGTGTGAACGATTTTTCGGCTACGGCACAGTAATCAACGACCGTGCTAATCCCACCAAAGAAATCAAACACAGCTTTCCGGGTCTTAGCCACATCCAGTTCGCCGCCTGCAAAGACCTGTTCCAGATAGCGGCTGTCCCCTGGCTTCAACATCATCTCATGGCGTTTCAGCCAGAGCTTCAGCTGCTCCATCTCCGAAATGCCCAGCGGTTCCAGCTCTTTGCCCGCTGCCAGTTGTCCAAATACAAACTCTGCGTTGATTTCATGCGGCATTTTTGAAGGCTTGTGGTAAACAGCATTTTCCGGCATGGGATACGCCTCAATCTTGCAGAGCACCGCCTCCGGCCACTCATTCTGGTAAACGGCAGCCACACCCAGCGGCAGCTTGGACAATTCGTCGATCTGTGCCTCCTTTAGGGCGGCAGACTTACCTACCAGCTTGCGATCCTCTTCGTCCGGCAGACGCAGGATGATTTTCGTGTTGGTGTTGCGGATGACCGACATATCCAGCAGGCCGGGAGCCTGATCCGCAATGATAAAACCCTCACCATAAGTACGCATCTCCGCAATGGCGTTGGCCAGCATCTCCACCGACTTGCCCTGCAGATTTGCCCCTTCCTGCGACTGTTCCGCCGACGTCTTGCGCAGCAGATTGTGCGCCTCTTCCAGCACGGTAACATGGCGCAGTCTGCTGTTCATCTCGCTGCCACACATCCGGTATTCCTGCAGCTTCATGACCAGAATGCCCATCAGCAGTGATTTTGTTTCCATCGACCCCACCCGGCTCAGGTCCACGACCACATTGCAGTCAAACAGCTCTGCGTCGCTCAGCGCGTCCTCTGCGCAGAACACACTGCCGTAAATGCCGTTGGTCAGTGACTTCACACGGGTACACAAAGCGCCCACATAATCGCTTTGGGTGTCCTTGGAGTAGTGCGATTCCTCAATGACGCCCGGCAGAATATCCAGCAGGTCGAAGAAGGTCGGGAAAACCCCCTTTTCACTTTCCGAATCGCGTAGGTTCCAACCGGCTTTCTGGTAGCTGCGCTCGATGGCATCCTTCAGCACGGCAGGCATGGCTGCATACATGGGCCAGCAGGCATTGAAGATTTCCACCAGACGGTCGATATGTTCCAGAATGTGGATGTCCTGCGGGAACGCAAAGGGATTGATGCGCAGCAGCGGAGTTTCTCTGGGGTTGGTGCCGAACACCTTTACATCCGCGCGGCTACCGAACACATTCTTGTACTCGCCCTTGGCCGGTTCCACCACAAGAAACGACGTCCGTCCATCCTTTGTTATCTCGTCCAGAAGATGGTAGACTGCGTTGGACTTGCCCGTACCCGTAGAGCCTGTGACAAAGGTATGGGAGGCCATTGCCTGCCGGTTCAGGATAAGGTCCGCTTTTTCCTCCCTGCCCATATGGTAGATTTTGCCCAGCTCCATCTTGTCCGCATCCGGCACCGTTTCGTCCGGCACATTGCGGCCGAACTCCGCGTGCTCGATGATTGGCAAGCCGTGCACTGAGCGGGTGGGCAAACCAAGGTGCATCGGAAGTTCCCGCCCGCTGACCAGTGTTGCTGGCGTGTAAAGCAGGCTGTCCGGCGCACCCGCCCACAGCGGACGGGCAAAGACCGGGTGCATGAATCGCTTGAGGTACTCCCGCAGCTGGGCCACCTGTGCCTCATCGTTCTGCCAGACATTCACAGCACCGCTCTCCACCGAGGAGCCCTCGCCCACCATCAATGCGCGATAAGTATTGGCCGCAAGTATCGCCGTAGACGGGGTAGACGAAAGGAAATAAGCCGCACATTTATAACAGCCGTAATCCTCGCTTTCCTTGGCGCGCTTGAGCTGGTTTTCAATGCGTTCCAGCAGTTCCTCCACCGATTTGTTGCACAGCTCGACCTGCTGGGTACGGCCCATGCCGCGGGTGTCTGTTGTGCCGTGGCTCTCCTGCTGGCTGATGGTGTCCGATGTTCCATGCGACGTCCCATCGGAGGTGCTGTGCGAAGTGCCGGTCTGCTCGGTGGCAGAGTGGCTGGTACCCCACGAGTCGTTTACGCCCATGGAGCCGCCGATGTTCCGGGCAATGCTGTTGAAAGCCGTTCTGGATGGTGCCATGCCTCCTATGGCCCTGCCAGCCGTGCCCAGCAGCGGTCCAATAACAGCACCTGCCACCGGAATCGCAACCGAGGCTACTGCGCCGCCCAGACCCAGAATGCCTGCAATGCCGCCAGCCACCGGAGAGACCTTTGTGACCGAGGTGCCGGAGCTGCTGCCGACACCGCCGTTGATGCCGCCGCTGACCCCTTTCGTTTTCTGGGTGCCATCCGTCACCGAGGAGGACTGGCTCGTGCCGTCCGTTGTGGTCGTGCTGACGGTATCGCTGATGGTGTGGGAAGTCCCGCTGCACAGGCTCTCCATCACAGCCGTGCTCTGATTCTCGCTATAGGACCATGTGCTCTTGCGGAAGGGCGAAAGACTGCTGTAGAGGTTTTCGTACCCGCTGCGTATCTCCGCCTGCGTTTCTGCCGAGACAGGCTCTGCCAGAAACAGCGCCGTGTACACCTCTCCGTCCATGGCGTCCATAAAGCGCTCGATGCCCTGCACAAAAGCCTTGTCCTCTGTTTTCGACTTATCGCGCAGTGCTGCCACACAGGACACCGAGGCCACCGCTTCCTGATACTCACCAAATGCTCCTTCTGCCGGATCATTCAGGAGCTTATCTTCCTCCTTCTGTGAAACCGCGGTCACTTCTGAACCGGGAAAGTTGGAGAGCAAAACCTTTTGCAATGTCTTTCCTGAAATATCCAGTTTTCGATTTTCCATACTTTTCTGAGCAGGATCTTCCCGAACGCCAAGATAGATGTTGGCTCCACTTCCTGCATCCGGCACATCGATCATCACCGCCAGACTGCAGCCCTGCGCCATGCTGGAATAGTACACCGTAGAAAGCTTCTGGAACATATCCTCGCCCTTTTTCAGGGTCAATTTCTGCAGCTGGAACAGCTGGATGCACTGGGCAGGGTCCTGCACGTCCAGCATCTGCTGGGAAAGCTCCACCATGCCATAGTTCTGCAGTTCCGTCAGATATTTTTTATACACCAGATGGTCTGCAAGGGTCAGCTGGTCCGTCAGGTCATTCAGCGACCGCTGCGCAGAAAGCTGCTGTTTTTCAAGCACCTCAAGCTCGTCTGCCATGATTTATTTTCCTTTCTGCTGTTAAATCCTCAAAATCTTCCATATCAGGCCCGTCGCAGCCAGTGCCACACCGCCTGCGACAGCAGCACCCATGCCGCCGCTCTCCATCCCGTCAATGGCTTCCTTTGCGCTTTCATGGCCCTGATCGGCCGCTTTCTTGTACCATTGCATAGCCTGTTCTTTGTCTTTTGTCACGCCGTACCCTTTTTCATAACAGTAGCCAAGGTTGTACTGTGCATTTGCAATTCCCTGTTCTGCCGCTTTCTCATACCATTTCACCGCTGCGGATTTGTTTTCCGGCTCACCCCGACCATAGAAGTAGCATTCACCAAGCCGGTTCTGTGCTTCTGCAGATCCCTGCTCTGCGGCTTTCTGGTACCACTCTGCCGCCTTGACAAGGTCTTTCGTTACGCCTTTGCCACACTCATAACAAAGTCCTAGATTGCACTGCGCCAATTCATTACCATTATCTGCAGATTTACGATACCACTCGATTGCTTTTCCAAGATCTTTTGCTACCCCTTCTCCCCTTTCATAGTAATAGCCCAGACTATTCTGTGCATCTGCATCACCTTGTTCTGCAGCTTTCCGATACCATTTCACTGCCTCTTCTTTGTTTTGTGCCACGCCATATCCATTGGCATATAATTCTGCAAGAGTATATTGAGCTTCTGCGCATCCCTGCTCTGCAGATTTACGATACCACTCCGCTGCCTTGGCATAGTCTTTTGTCACACCCATACCGTTAGCGTAACAATAACCCAGATTGTGCTGCGCGTCCGCATAGCCTTGTTCTGCGGCTTTCCGGTACCATTTTACTTCTTCTTCTCTGTTTTGCGCCACACCATATCCATGCCCATAGCAAACGCCAAGATTGTACTGCGCCATATCAACGCCTTGTTCTGCAGCTTTCCGGAACCACTCCTCTGCCTTGGCAATGTCTTTTGCCACACCCATGCCGTTAGCGTAACAAGTACCCAGATTGTATTGCGCTACATCATAACCCTGCTCTGCGGCTTTCCGGTACCACTCCACTGCCTTGGCAAGATCTTTTGCTACGCCTTCTCCATACTCATAACAGTAACCAAACCTATTCTGTGCATCCGCATCACCCTGTTCTGCCGCTTTCCGAAACCATTTCACGGCTTCTTCATTATCCTTTTCTGTTCCTTTTCCATAATAGTAGCATTTGCCCAATTTATATTGTGCTCCCACATTGCCCTGCTCTGCGGCTTTCCGATACCAGAAAACAGCCTTGCTCGTATCCTTTTCCACACCAAATCCGGTATCGTAGCAGTAGCCAATGCTATTCTGTGCGACTGCTATTCCCTGTTCTGCGGCTTTTTCGCACCACATCGCAGCCTTTTTCGGGTCTTTTTCTACGCCTTCTCCTGTCTTGTAGCAATAGCCAAGATTATACTGCGCCCTTGCAAGTCCCTGCTCTGCGGCTCTCGCATACCACTCAGCGGCCTGTACAGGGTCTTTTGTTACACCATTACCATTCATATAGCAAAGGCCCAGATTGTTCTGCGCTCTTGCATTGCCCTGTTTTGCCGCCTTGCTGTAGCATTCAAACGCCTGTTCCAAATCTTTTGCGACGCCTATGCCATGAGTATAGCAGTCACCCAGTTTTTTCTGTGCCTCCGCATAGCCCTGCACTGCCGCCTTACGGTACAGTCCTGCGGCTTTTGCCTCGTCCTTGCCGACGCCGTCGCCGGCCTCATAGCACACACCCAGCTCATACTGTGCTTCCGGGCATTCCTGCTCCGCCGCTTTGGTGTACCACTTCACAGCCGCCTCATTGTACGAGAATTCCGCATACAGCCGCCCGGTCATATACTGGGCCGTCACATTTCCCTGAGTTGCCGCCGCTTCGTACCATCTGCGGGCCTCTTTGTCGTCCTTTTCAACGCCCCGAGCCTGATAATAGCACTCGCCCAGCGCGCACTGTGCCTCGGCATCGCACTGCTCTGCGGCCTTTTTGTACCACACGAGCGCATTTTCTTCGCTTTTTTTCACACCCGTGCCGTTCTGATAGCACCGTGCCACCTCAAACTGTGCCTCGGGGTATCCGTAATCTCTGGCCGCGACCATGTACTGCTGGAACGCCATTTCCGCATTGCCTGCCTGCTGATTTTTCTTAGCCTCCTGCAGGTAGTCCTGCACAGTCTTCTTTTTTGTTTCCTGCTGTGCTTCCTCGCCCAGGCAGAAGCGCTCCACGCACTCCATAAACTCCTGCTTTTTGTCCTCCGGGCCGTTGAACAGGAAACTGTACGCGGCATCCTTCTCTCCGCCGAAATCCATTTCCTTTATCTCAGCGCCCAGTCCGCCCCACTTCACGCGGCCCGCAGCCGGTTCAAACCACTCCTCGACGGGCTTTGCCTTCACGGCTTTCGGGATTTCCATCTTCTTTCCGCCCACGCGGACAGACTCCAGCTTGTCCGTAAAACACACTTCCACCTGAATTTCGCTCATATTCTATCGCTCCTTATGGTTTTATAATCTTTAATGTAATCTCCCTGACTTCTCACCCACATATCGATGCCCGTGCCAAACACCTCGGCTTCTACGATCCAGCCCTTTTCCGTCACTTGCAGCACCTTTGCAGTGGGCAGTCGGTCAAGAACGGACTCCAGACTCGGCCCGGTATACTCGAACCGGATGGTCTGCAACTCGCCGCCGTACATAAACTGGATGCGCTTGCGCATCTCGCCCTCCTGAAAGCGGTCGGTGTACCGCTGTGCAAAGTGTCGGTCGAGGGTCTTATAGTTCTGGATGCGGTCGATGCGGTAAATGGTCGGAGAATTATCCTGCGGGTTCTGGAAATGCTTATCCTTGTCGATGCCCTCAATAAACGCTGCCAGATAGAAATAATACTCGCTGAATAGGATGCCCACCGGCTCGATGGTGCGCACACGAGTCTCGCCATCATGGGTGCGGCAGTAGGTAATTTCCATGACATTGTGATTTTCTATTGCCGTACCGATCTCCCACAAACTCTCGATAAACTTCCGGCCATGCTGCGGCTCAACGTAGTGGAAACGCTCATTGCTGATGAGGTCTTTGACCTGATTCAACCGGTCCAGCGGTGTGCAAGCCCAGATCAGCTTATCCAGAATGGGGAACATTTCCTCCTTGACCATGGAGCGGCTCTCCAGCAGAATTTTGCATACTGCCAGAATCTCGCTACTGGTGAGGAAGCGCGAAAGCGTATCATCCAGCAGATAGCCACCCTTTGCGGAGTTATACAGGATCTCCCGGCGCGGCTCGCTGTCTGCAAAATGATTGCGCAGGGTGTCAAGGTCGCGCTGGATGGTTTTCTCACTGACACCGAAGCGGTCAGCCGTCTGCTGTTTGTTCAGCACACCGCCCTGTACCAGCACCTGTTGGATATAGAGTATACGGTCCAATCTACTATTACGCACAGTCCATTCTCCTTCTCTGCTCATTGTAACACAACACAACTATCCCTGCAATTCTTTGTGTGAACTTTTGTCGTTTTACAGAATTACAAAAAAATTTTGTCTCTTTTGCACAACCCCAGTATACAAAAAAAGATGGACAGCCTGTCTGTCCATCTTCTATAGCAGTTTGCGTTTTTAATGCACAAGCAACATCCGCAAACTGCATATCGCAAATATGCCGTTTTGATTGGCGCTATTTTTGAAAATTGCGATAAAAAGTCAAGGTAGACTATTCTTAAATTGCCAACCTCTTTTGAAGCGATAGGCACTGTTCATCAACTCGTCTGTGATGGTGTAAAGCGCCCGCCGTGGTGAACCATATCCGCCAATCAGCCCAATCACAATCGCAAGATTCAGCACAAATGCAATGCTCAACAGTACCATCAAAAATTTTCTCATACGTTTTTCTCCCATTTGACTTATTTTTCTGCCCCCATTATACAGATTGGGCTGGACGGTATGGTTGTCCATCCTACACAAGCCACAAAAAAAAGGAACACTGCATTCTCATTTTGAATGTACCGTGTTCCTATGGATACGGATTTTCTCTTTGGCCAACGCCATCAGATACTCGTTGATGCCCTTCAAGCTGAAGTCTACATTTGTCCCTGTCATGGCAATGCTGCCGGACAGGGCTTTTTTGTAGGTCTCGGTATCGATGTGGTGCTCTTTCAAGAACACCAGTCGGATGCCCTTGTGGTAGAGGTCTTCGTACAGAGCAAAACCTTCTTCTGCATTTCTGGACATCCGGGATACTGAATCGAATACCACCACATCTCCAGCTCTCAGAATCCGGTAGAGCTTCAGCCATTCCGGGCGGGTGGTGGATGTGCCGGTGTAATCTATCTTCTCCTTATATAAAGAAGCAGGACAATCCACACGGACTGCCCTGCAAAAGTAAAGGGAGAGCATCCGAAGACACTCCCCCAGTAGATAATTATTTTTTTCTTACCATGCAGCGCTTTTTGAAGAATGCGATGCCATAGCAGAGGATGTCATCATAGTCATCCCGGAAGTCCGCTGCATACATCCGGTCATTGATCTGCTGAATGGCAGTATCACAGGCATCCGGCAGAGCATCCAGAGTTTTTGCATACTTGGCTTCAAAAATTGCCACACGGCCATTGCGGATGTCCTTTACAATAACATCACTGCGCCCCTCGCCATGCTCTTTGTTGGATTCCACCACATAGCCAGCACCAGTAAAGATGCCTGCAAGGAAAGCGTGGTAAAAATCCTCCCGGTAGTCGTGGTAGCTGATGGTCATGCGCAGCAGCTTGGTCATTTCCTTTGTCAGAGCTTCGTTGTTTCCACT
>ENA-OYAJ01000191-OYAJ01000191.1-human-gut-metagenome-genome-assembly--contig:-NODE-191-length-20665-cov-5.555459_pt1 | contig 20665 bp, 19 predicted proteins | sample MGYA00243431_ERZ652826 | MGnify/ENA primary metagenome ERZ652826 (study PRJEB26926, sample SAMN06164609) | human gut metagenome | biome: ENVO:00009003; feature: ENVO:2100002; material: ENVO:00002003...
CTCGTGGGCTCGGAGATGTGTATAAGAGACAGGCCGGAGATGCCCAGAGCGATGATGTAGCGGATAGAGACGTTCTTGAACAGGTTGATGATATTGGCCAGTGCGAAGAAGTTGGGGTGGATGATGCCGACGATGAGGGACACGGCCAGCATCAGGACGATGATGGCGTTGTTGCCCAGCCACTTCTTTACAGACTTGCCCGTTACTTTCTTGGTAGCTTCCACGATAGACAGCCTCCTTGTTTACTGATTGGCCGCCGCCGCTTCGGGCGCGGTCTCGAACTGGGTCGCCAGAGCCATGATGTTCTCCTGCGTAGCATCCTTGCCGTCGATGAAGCCGGTGATGCGGCCATCGCACATGACCATGACGCGGTTGGACATACCGATGATCTCGCTCATTTCGGAGGAGATCATGATGATGCTCTTGCCCTGCTTGGCCAGGTCGGCGATGATGCAGTAGATCTCATATTTTGCGCCGACATCGATGCCTCGGGTGGGCTCGTCCAAAATGAGGACATCGGGGTTGTTGGCCAGCCAGCGGGCGATCAGCACCTTCTGCTGGTTGCCGCCGGAAAGGCTCTTGATCGCCGTTTTGGGGCTGGGAACCTTGATGGCCATCTTCTCTTTGTTGGTAGCCACCAGCTCGAGGATCTTCTTGTCGTCCAGCATGATGGGACCCTTGCGCAGGGCGTCCAGAGAGGCGATGGAGATGTTATCGGCCACGCTCAGCACGCCCATGATGCCGGTGGCGCGGCGGTCCTCGGTCAGCAGAGCCACGCTGTGCTGGATGGCGTCGCGGGGCTGCTTGATGGCGACTTCCTGACCCTTGATCCACACCTTACCGGCGGTGTGAGCGCGCAGGCCGAAAATGCCTTCCATCAGCTCAGTGCGCTGTGCGCCCACCAGGCCGGCCACGCCCAGGATCTCGCCCTTCTTCAGCTCGAAGCTGCAGTGGCGGAAAGAGCGCGGATGGATGGAGGTGAAGTCTTCCACCTTCATCATGATCTCGTCGGAGGGGTGGTTCTCCAGCGGGGGATACAGGTTGGACAGCTCACGGCCGACCATCTTGGCGATGATCTCCTCTTTGGTCATGTTGGCGACGTCCCACTTGCCGATATAATGGCCGTCACGCATGATGGTGACTTCGTCGGCGATGACCTTGATCTCGTCCATCTTATGGCTGATGTAGACCAGAGCAACGCCCTGCTCCTTCAGCTCGTTCATGATGCGGAACAGGGACTCGACTTCGTTCGCAGTCAGCGAGGAAGTCGGCTCGTCCAGGATCAGCACCTTGCAGTTTGCGGAAACAGCCTTTGCAATTTCCACCATCTGCATCTGTGCGATGCTCAGGCTGCCCAGCTTCGCGTGGGACTTGATATCCAGCTTCAGCTTTTTCAGCAGTTCGTCGGTGTCCTTATACATCTTGGCGTGGTCCACGATGGTGATGGGACCAGCCTTCTTGGTGGGGTAGCGGCCCAGCCAGATGTTCTCGGCCACAGTACGGGCCGGGATAGGCTGCAGCTCCTGATGCACCATCGCGATGCCGCGGTTCAGTGCATCCAGCGGGGTGGGGATGTTGACCTTTTCGCCTTCGTACTCGATCTCGCCCTCGTCCATCTTGTAAATGCCGAACATACATTTCATCAGGGTGGACTTACCGGCACCGTTCTCGCCCATCAGGGCCATGACTTTGCCGGGGCGGAGCTCCAACTGCGCGTGGTCCAGCGCTTTCACGCCGGGGAAGGTCTTTACCACGCCTTTCATTACCAGACGGTATTCTGACATTCCTCAGAGCCTCCTTGTCTTTGGGTCTTGGAAAGTGCGTTTTTTGCCGGCGGGCTCTTAAAACAAGGCGCGTGCGCGGAGATATTTTCTCGCACGCACGCGCTTTTTTAGCTTTTAATTAAGCCTTATTGGTTCACTGCGCACCTTGCAACGATAGGGTTTCGGCTGCTTACTTGATGTACTGTGCAGCGTTCTCCTTGGTGACCTTGACGTAGTCGACCCAGTAGTACTGCTCGACCTTGCTGCCCTCGACGTACAGCTTGGTAGCAGCTGCGGCAGCGGTAGCCTGGCCCACGTCATCGTTCAGAACGGTGCCGGTCATGTTGCCATCGACGACATTCTGGACAGCCTCGCTCAGTGCGTCAACACCGACCAGATAGACGTCCTTGCCGACGGTACGGCCAGCCTGCTGCAGGGACTGCAGAGCGCCCAGTGCCATTGCGTCGTTGTTGCAGAAGACGACTTCGATCTTCTCGCCGTACTGTGCCAGAGCGTTTGCGACGTCCTGCTGTGCGGTGGTCTGGTCCCAGTTGTCCAGGTACTCGTACAGGCACTCGACTTCCTTGCCGGCGTCGGTCAGAGCCTTGATGGAGTACTCGGTGCGGTACTGAGCATCAATGTTCTCGGGGTCGCCCTTGCACATGATGTAGGTGATCTTGCCGTCGCCGTTGATGTCGCCCTGAGTCTCGGTCTCCAGGATCAGCTCGCCCTGATAAGTACCGGACTGACGTGCGTCAGCGCCGACGTAGCAGCACTTGTCTGCGTAGGAGTCCAGAACGCTCTTGTCGGGCTCACGGTTGATGAAGACGATGGGAGTCTCAGAGGGCTTGATGGTATCAACGATGGTCTGAGCGGAAGTGGTCTGGACGGGGTTGATGACCAGGACGTCCACACCCTGCTGCAGGAAGGTGTTGATCTGCTCGGTCTGGGTGTTCTGGTCGTTCTTGCCATCGACGATGGTGACGGCGTAGCCCATGTCCTTCAGGTACTCTTCCAGGTCGGTGCGGTACAGGGTCATGAAGTTATCAGCAAACTGATAGATGCAGACGCCGACGTTAGCAGAGCCGGAAGCAGCTGCGGTAGAAGAAGCAGCGGTAGAAGCTGCAGTAGAGGAAGCAGCAGTAGAAGCGGAAGAACCGCCGCAGGCAGTCAGAACGCCGGTAGCACCCACAACAGCGGAAGCTTTCAGGAAGTCACGACGAGAAATCATTTTCATAATCTTGTTCTCCTTCATTAACGCTTATCACAGCATCTCGCAAAGCGCACTCGTTACACGTTTTGCGGTTTCTGTTTGTATTATAACCATCCGCCCGACCGTTCGCAATAGAACAAATAGACAAGATTATTTGCCATATTTTGTGAGTGTTCCACAATACATTCTGTTGTATCCAAAAATCTTTTTGTTAAGCAGCACAATTCTTCATATTTGTGCAACCAGCGTCCAAATTTCTTGTGTCTGTGCGTATTTTTATCAAATCGGTTACAAATTTTTCGAGCCGTTTCGCGCCGGGATGCAACAATTTTATCGGTCTGCTTCAAATTTCTATTTTCCCGGGAATCCCGGCAGACTGTCATTCCATTTCGGAAATATTTCTCTATGCATTGACGGATTTCCCATGATTGTGGTAGTATATTACATAATTATCATGATCCGCTGCGGAAGGACTGCTGTTTCTCGCCCTCCTTCCACACCCTATCTCGTTACCTTGTTATAATAGGAGCGACATCATGTCCGAACTTACCGACCAAAATTTGACGCGCCAGCAGGCCGAACAGGAGATGGCCTGTCTGCGCAAGATATATGCTTCCGTCCGTCTTCTCGACCCGAAGATGCTGGCGGAAGAACCCTGCTACCCGCCCTGGAAGAATGTCCATCCCTGCACCAGCTGCGTGGGGCGCGAGGCAATGGCAGGCAAATGCCAGTGCTCCAAGCTGGAAACGCTTGGCAGCTCCCTCTATCAGGTCACAGCCCGCTATGTCGAGGTGGACGGCAAGCCCTATGTGATGGAGATGATCCTGCCGCTGGACGCCAGCGCCCGCAGCTCCCTCCACTCCAACGAGCTCATCTACCGGGACGCCCTCACCGGTGCCTACAACCGCCGTTTCTATGAAGAGGAATTAAAGCACAAGTACCTCAACGCCGGCGTCGCCATGATAGACCTCGACGACTTCAAGCTCTGCAACGATACCTACGGCCACTCAGCCGGCGACGCAGCGCTCCGGCTCATCGTCTCCATCATCCACCGCTGCATCCGCTCCACCGATATGCTGGTGCGGTACGGCGGCGACGAGCTGCTGCTCATCCTGCCCGACATCTCGGCTGAGGCTTTCGTGCGCAAGCTCAAGGACATCAACAAGCGCCTCTTCGCGGCCCATCTGCCCGAGTTCGAGAAGCTGCACGTCTCGGCCAGCATCGGCGGCGTGATGGCCGCCGGCATCCCCATCAGCGACGCCCTGCTCATCGCCGACAAGCGGATGTACCTTGCAAAGCGCCGCAAGAACACTGTTGTCACCGCGGACATCGCCCCCGATGCCGTCTGCTCTGAAAATGAGCACCGTCCGATGGTGCTCATCGTGGACGACTCCCCCATGAACCGTGACATCCTCTCGGAGATCCTCTGCGACGATTTCGAGATCCTGGAAGCCCCCAACGGCCCCAAGTGCCTCGAGCTTCTGAACGCCTGGGGCTCGGATATTTCCATCGTGCTGCTGGACATCGTGATGCCCGACATGGACGGCTTCGATGTCCTCTCCCGGATGTCCGCCCAGGGCTGGCTCGAGGACATCCCCGTCGTGATGATCTCCAGTGAGGATTCCTCCCAGACCGTCCGCCGCGCCTACGAGCTGGGTGCTTCGGACTACATCAGCCGCCCCTTCGATGCCCGCATCGTCCACCGCCGCGTCTCCAATGTCGCCCGGCTCTACGCCCGTCAGCGCCGTCTCAGTGCGCTGGTGTCCCAGCAGTTCTATGACCGGGAGAAGAACGACCAGATCATGATCGGCATCCTCAGCCAGGTCACGGAGATCCACAACAGCGAGAGCATCCACCACATCTCCCGGGTGCAGCGCATCACCAGCATCCTGCTGGAGCGTCTGTGCCAGAAGACCGACATCTACGGCCTGAGCGGAATGGACCGCTACCTCATCACGACGGCCTCTGCCCTCCACGACATCGGCAAAGTTGCTATCGACGACCGCATCCTCAACGCCCACGACCTGACGCCGGAACAAACCGCCATCCTCCACACCCACCCCATTCTGGGTGCGCAGATGCTGGAAAATCTGTCCCAGTATCAGGACGAGCCGCTGGTGAAATTTGCGATCCAGATCTGCCGCTGGCACCATGAGCGCTGGGACGGCAGCGGCTATCCCGATGGCCGGAAGGGCGACGACATCCCCATCGCAGCACAGGTGGTAGCGCTGGCGGATGCCTATGACGGTCTGGTAGGCAAGCGGGACAAGCACGAGGCCCTCTCGCAGGAGGAAGCGGTCGCTGAGCTGACCGCAGGAAAGCACGGTGCTTTCAATCCGCTGCTGCTGGAATGCCTGCGCGACGTAGAAAGCCGGCTCGCGGAGGAGGCTGAGGCCGATGCCCCTCCTCCCCCGAAAAAAGGAATTCTCTTTGACAAAACTGTTCTTGGGTGAGGTATAAAAATGACATTGGAACAAGTATATGCAGCCATTGGCGGCGATTATAAGGGCGTGATGGAACGTCTGCCCAGCGCGGACTTCGTCCGCCGCTTCGCTCTGAAATTTCTGCAGGACGACAGCTTCCCGAACCTGAAAAAGGCGCTGGAAGAGAAGGATGCCCCGACAGCATTCCGTGCCGCTCACACCCTGAAGGGCGTCTGCCAGAACCTTGGCTTCGATGCACTGTACGTCCCGTCCAGTGCTCTGACGGAAGCCCTCCGCGGCGGCAGCCTTGACGGTGCCGACGAGCTGTTCCCTCCGGTAGAGAAAGAATATCAGCGTGTGGTCGAGGCGCTGAAGGCATTAGAATAACGAAAAAATCCCCCGCAGCGTCACAAAGCTGCGGGGGATTTTTCTATTGGATGAATATCAGGAACTGTCTGTCATTATTTCCGGCTTGCCAGCAGAGCCTCGATCTTCTTGATGGGGTCGATGATGCTGGAAACGGACATGTCGTGGTTCAGGGCCACGACGAAGTATGCAGCGTACTTGGAGACGTCAACATCGACGTACCAGTCACGGGTCAGCAGCTCAGGCATACGGTAGGTCAGGTTGGTGCCGGTGACGTAGTCCAGAATGCCGTCGGCCACAGCCTTGTCGAACTTCTCGAGGCCGCTGGTGAAGAGCGGGAAGGTGGCGTTGGCGATGATGCGCTTTGCGCCGCGCTCTTTCAGGTTGGTGGCAACTTCCAGCATGCTCTCGCCGGAAGCGATGATGTCGTCAGCGACAAAGACAGTCTTGCCCTCGACGGAATCGCCCAGGTACTCGTGAGCGACGATGGGGTTGCGGCCATTGACCACGCGGGTGTAATCGCGGCGCTTGTAGAACATACCCAGGTTGCAGCCCAGCACGCTGGAGAAGTACATGTTGCGGCTCATAGCGCCCTCGTCGGGGCTGACCACGATGAACTTGTCCTTGTCGAAGCTGATCTCGGGGTTCTTCTTGAGCAGGTTCTTCAGGACCTGATAGGTGGGCATCGCGTTGTCGAAGCTCATCAGAGGCACAGCGTTCATCAGGCGGGGATCGTGAGCATCAAAGGTGATGATGTTCTTGACGCCCATGGCCTGCAGCTCCTGCAGAGCCACAGCGCAGTCCAGGCTCTCACGGGACACGCGGCGGTGCTGACGGCCGCCGTACAGGCTGGGCATGATGACAGACACACGGTGTGCCTTACCGGCCACGGCCTGGATGAGGCGTTTCAGGTTGGCGAAGTGGTCATCCGGAGACAGGTGGTTCTCATAGTTGAACAGCTTGTAGGTCACGCTGTAGTTGCCGGGGTCAACAACGATGAAAATATCGTCGCCGCGCACCGACTCCTTGACCAGACCCTTGGCGTCGCCGCTCTGGAAGCGGGGGCAGGCGCTCTCGATGATAAAGCTATTGGTCTGGTAGCCGGCCTCGCTGGCCCAGCGCACCAGATGCTTGTCGATGAGGTTGGTCAGCTCCTCGGCACCCGGGCAGGCGATGAGGCGCAGGTCGGCGACCTGAGGCTGGTGGAAGCAATCCTTAGGGGTAATGACAGACATAATTATAGCTCCTTAAAGTTTCTTTTATCAGTTGATAAAATCAGACGTTGAAGTGCATATCCGTTATTTATTCTATCACATTTTCGGCGTTTCGACACTAGAAACTTGCATCCAACCTGCATTTTCTGCGCCTTGCACATCTCTTTGTCGAAAAAGAGCCGGAGACTATGTGTTTTTTACAAAAACCATACGTTCTCCGGCTCAAAAGTCATTCTTTTAAGTTTTTGCTCTTACAGGGCAGCGACAGCAGCCTTCAGCTCTTCGACGCGGTCGGTGTTCTCCCACTTCACGCCCAGGTCTTCGCGGCCCATGTGGCCATAAGCAGCCAGCTTGCGGTAGATGGGCTTGCGCAGGTCGAGGTCGCGGATGATGGCGGCGGGGGTCAGGTCGAAGACCTTCTCCACAGCCTGCTCGATCTTCTCGTCGGCCACGACGCCGGTGCCAAAGGTGTCCACCATGATGGAGACGGGCTTTGCCACGCCGATGGCGTAAGCCACCTGCACCTCGCACTGCTTGGCCAGACCAGCGGCCACGATGTTCTTGGCCACCCAGCGGGTCGCATAAGCGGCGCTGCGGTCCACCTTGCTGGGGTCCTTGCCGGAGAAAGCACCGCCGCCGTGGCGTGCATAGCCGCCGTAGGTATCGACGATGATCTTACGGCCGGTCAGGCCGGTGTCGCCCTGAGGGCCGCCCACAACGAAGCGGCCGGTGGGGTTGATATAATACTTGGTGTTCTCGTCCAGCAGCTCGGCGGGGATGGTGGCCTTGATGACCTTCTCCATCACGTCGGCGCGCAGCTGCTCCATGCTGACGGCATCGCTGTGCTGGCTGGAAATGACCACAGCGTCCACGCGGACGGGCTTGCCGTCCATGTACTCGACAGTGACCTGGCTCTTGCCGTCCGGACGCAGATAGTCCAGCTCGCCGCTCTTGCGGACCTCGGTCAGCTTCTTGGCCAGCTTGTGGGCCAGGCTGATGGGCATGGGCATCAGCTCGGGGGTCTCGTCGCAGGCATAACCGAACATCATGCCCTGATCGCCGGCACCGCCGACCTCATCGTTGGTGCCGAGGGCGATGTCGGGGCTCTGGCCGTCGATGTTGGAGATGACGGCACAGGTGTCGGCGTCGAATCCGAACTTTGCGCGGGTATAGCCGATGTCAGCCACGACCTCTCGGACGATCTTCTGGAAATCGACGTAGCAGTTGGTGGTGATCTCGCCCATGATGTGGACGAGGCCGGTGGATGCGCAGGTCTCGCAGGCCACGCGGGCATCGGGGTCGTGGGTCAAAATCTCGTCGAGGATGGCGTCGGAGATCTGGTCGCAGATCTTGTCGGGATGGCCCTCGGTGACGGACTCAGAAGTAAACAGACGGTGCTTTGCCATTTTTGTACCTCCTTGGCGTTGGTGTGTGTGTATCAATATTGACAGCTTCCTACTCGTTCATCAAGTTCATGCAATGAAAAACGCTCAGAACCGAAGCTCTGAGCGTTGCACTCTTATCTTTCGGTTTCCCGCAGGATTTGGCACCTTATGCTCACACACAGGTTGTCGGGCTTCACAGGGCCTGTCCCCTCAGCCGCTCTTGATAAGTCGGTATTCAGTTTGTCCGGGTAATATCTTATCATTGCTTCGTCGAAATGTCAAGAAGAGTCGCACTCTTTTTTGACATTTCGCGCAGATCGATAAGGATCAATAACCCTTTGCCTGCTCGCCGTTCAGGATCTTGACGGCGCGGGAGGTGCCCAGACGGTCTGCACCCAGGGCGAGGAACTTCTCCATATCCTCGACGGTGGAGATGCCGCCGGCGGCCTTGACCTTGCAGCGGCCAGCCACGCCCTTGACCATCAGCTCCACGTCGTGGAAGTTTGCGCCGGCGGTAGAGAAGCCGGTGCTGGTCTTGATGTAGTCAGCGCCTGCCTCGCAGACGATGTCGCACATCTTGCGCTTCTCGTCGTCGGTCAGCAGGCAGGTCTCGATGATGACCTTCAGGACCTTATCGCCCACAGCCTGCTTGACGGCGCGGATGTCCTCACGGACGGCGTCGTACTCGCCGTTCTTCAGGCGGCCGATGTTGATGACCATATCCACCTCGGCAGCGCCGTTCTCGATGGCAGTCCTGGCCTCAAAAGCCTTGGAAGCGGTGTCCATTGCGCCCAGAGGGAAACCGACCACACAGCAGACCGGGATGCGGCCCGCCATGTACTCGACAGCCTGCTTCACATAGCAGGTGTTGATGCAGACGGAAGCCGTGTGGTTGGCGATGGCCTCGTCGCACAGGGTCTGGATCTGGGGCCAGGTAGCCTCAGGCTTGAGCAGGGTGTGATCGACGTGGGACAGGATCTCTTCACGATTCATGCTTTTTTCCTCCTGAATCGAAGTTGTTTTGAAAACAGCTTCTTAGTTCTTGGTGGCACGGCGTACCTTCGCCATGCCGACAGCGCTCAGGGCAATGGCCGTTGCAGACACCGTTGCGCCGATGATGCCCAGCACAAGGCCGGAGACCAGAAATGCAAAACCTTTCAGACCACGTTTCATAATACCGTACCTCCTGAAATTGTTATAATAGCAACCTCTCCGTCACGCCTGACTGAGAGGTTATTTCTTCTTAAAAACGATGAGCTTACTGAACACATAATTCAGCACGACCACCACTACGTTGGAGAACACCTTCACCGCCATGCCCCACAGGGCCTGGGCATCGTAGAAGCTGGTGACAAAGATGGCCGTCGGGCCGTCGGCACCGCCGATGATGGCGATGGCGGCAGAGCCGTCGGAGATGGAGGGAGCGGGCGCTGCGCCGCCGGTGGCCATCTGCAGCACCGTATCCGGGCCAAACCAGCCAGCCAACAGGCTCAGCGCACCATTCATAAAGCTCTCCACCAGAGCCGCCCCCTGGGCGGCCAGCAGGTTGCCCAGCACCAGCATGATGGCGGCGTCCAATACCAGTGTACCCAGACGGCAGGTGACGAATGCACCAAATTCTTTCAGCGCCTCTCTGCCCTGCGTCCGGCTGGCGAAGACGAAGGCCCGGTTGGTGACGTAGGCGAACAAAATGCAGATGACATTGTCCAGCACATTGCCCCAGCTGTTGGCGGCTTCGTAGCCGAACAGGCGGCTGAACAGCGCATACAGTACGATGTTCAGCAATGTGGTCAGCACACCGAAAACGAGATAAGCCAGCACCTCGCGGTGCTTGATAAACCAGTTTTTCATAATTGTACAAAAACAGCCCCGCCGCCGTTTTCCCGGCAACGGGGCTGTAGTTCGCATTGTGTCTAATGAGACTATGCTGCAGGCTGATTACTCAGCGTCGTCGTTCAGCAGAGCCTTCATGGACAGGCTGATGCGCTTCTTGTCGAAGTCAACATCCAGCAGCTTCACGTCGACCATATCGCCGACCTTCAGTGCGTCGGAGACCTTCTCAACGCGGTCATTGCTGATCTCGCTGATGTGGACCAGACCGTCAACACCCGGCAGGATGCGGACGAATGCACCGAACTTGGTCAGGGACACGACCGGAGCATGGAAGGTGCTGCCGATGGGGTAGTTGTTCTTCAGCTGCTCCCAGGGGTTGTCCTCAGCCTTCTTGTAGCCCAGAGAGACCTTGTGGTTCTCGGTGTCGATGTCCTTCACATACACCTCGATGGTGTCGCCAACGGAGACGACCTCAGAGGGATGCTTGATGCGGTTCCAGCTCAGCTCGCTGATGTGGCACAGGCCGTCCACACCGCCGATGTCAACGAATGCACCGTAAGAGGTCAGGCTCTTGACGACGCCGGTGTAGGTCTTGCCGACCTCGACGTTTGCCCAGAACTCCTCACGCTTAGCCTTGTTCTGCTCAGCGGTGACCTTGTTGATGCTGCCGACGATCTTGCGGCCGGAGCACTCGGTAACGACCAGCTGAACGTGCTGGCCGACCAGAGCAGTGTAGTCCTCGTCGCGGCGCATAGTGGCCTGAGAACGGGGGACGAACACCTTGACGCCCTTGACGTTGACGACAACGCCGCCCTTGTTGAACTCGGTGACATCGCCCTCGACGACCTCGCCGGACTCAGCTGCCTTGGCGATCTCTTCCATGCCCTTGCGAGATGCGAGCTTCTTGCGGGAGAGCTGGATGACGCCATCCTGATCCATAACCTTCTCGACGATGAGGTCCAGCTCATCGCCAACTTTCACCAGGTCCTCGACCTTGGCGGAGGAATCATCGGTCAGCTCGCTCAGCTTGACAAAGCCGGTCTGCTTAGCTCCGATATCCACCTGGATCTCGTTGGCAGAGATGCTGGTCACGATTCCTTTCACAATACTGCCTGCATGAACACGCTTTTCCTCGGATGCGTTCAGCATCTCCTCAAAGCTCATGCTGTCATTGATTTCTGCGCTCATACTGTTAAGTACCTCCTCAATAATAGACGATGGCGTTGAAGCCCCGGCTGTGACGCCCGCCGTCTTTACATCTGCAAACCATTCCGGCCGAAGTTCGCTCGCTGTCTCGACCGTTACGGCTCGCGTATGCTTTGCGGCGACCTGTACCAGCTTTTGGGTATTGGAAGAATGATGACCGCCAATGACAACAATGATGTCGCATTGTTGGCTGAGGTCTTCCGCTTCCTGTTGCCTCGCCCACGTCGCATTACATATTGTATCAAAAATTCGGGCGTTTGTATAGGCTTTTTTGAGAAACTCCGAACTTTCTTGCCATTTTGTTACCTGAAATGTGGTCTGTGCAACTGCAAAAATGGGCTTTTGGGGGTCAGAAGGCCCTTTCCACGCCTTCAACTGGGCCAGATCGCTGAAAATGAATACCTCTCCCCGGGTATGTCCGACGATGCCCTGCACCTCCGGATGGGACACGTCACCGGCCACCACGAGTGTCGCACCGGCGGCTTCGGCCTCGGAAGCGACTTTCTGTATCTTCTTCACGAAAGGGCAGGTGGCGTCGTGATAGGTACAGCCCCGGGCGTCCAGCTCATCGTAAATGCTGCGTGGGACGCCGTGGCTGCGGATGACCACCTCGTAACCTGCAGGGACATCCGCGGGGGTGTCTGCTACCAGTGCGCCCCGGCGCTCGAGGTCTTCCACGGTCTGGGGGTTGTGGATGAGGGGGCCGAGGGTGGCCACCTTGCGGCCCTCATCCAGCAGACCGTAGGTCAGCTTGACCGCGCGGTCCACGCCGAAGCAGAAACCCGCAGTCTTCGCAAGTTTGATTTCCATTGCTTGTCCTTCCTATTCTAGCGTCCTTGCCCTCTCAGTCTCGCTTTGCTCGACAGCTCTCCCGAAGGGCGAGCTTTATAAGCGGGGATCATTCAAGATCCTCTTCCCGAGAGGCAGTGCTTGCCAAAAAATGTCAAAAAGCTCCCCCCCTCGGGGGAGCTGGCAAAGCCGACAGGCTTTGACTGAGAGGTTCTCCCCGGCAAAGCGCTCTGCCAAAAACAAAAACCGCGCCGCAGGTAATGTTCGAACCTTCGGTGCGGTTTATCTATTGAAGGAATAGTTCTCGTAAATAATAATCCGTTAAATCCCGTCTGGATTATAGAGATAGTCTACTTCATTCAGCGCAAAAATCAACCCAGGCAGGCAAAATCACAAATTACAACAAAAAAACACCCCGAAGCCTTGATGGCTTCAGGGTGTTCTGAACTGGAGCTGCTATCCAGATTCGAACTGGAGACCTCATCCTTACCAAGGATGCGCTCTACCAACTGAGCTATAGCAGCACACTCACAGCTCAATTATAATACCATAAACTCTGCCGCATTGCAAGCGTTTTTTGCAAAAAAATCTGGCATTTTGCAAAAAAGTCGGTTTTTACGAAAAAACTCCCCCAGTCTGCTTGCGCAGACAGCCCCCTCGGAGATGGGGCCTTTGGCAGTACGGACAACTTTCCGGTTTTGCCAAGGGCTCCCTCTTTGAGGGAGCTGGCATCGCGCAGCGATGACTGAGGGAGTCTTACTTTATTACTCAATGAGGCCGTTCAGCAGGGCCAGGCACTTGCGGCTGTGCAGCTTGCGGATAGCCTTTGCCTCGATCTGGCGGACGCGCTCACGGGTGACGCCGAAGTCGCGGCCCACCTCTTCCAGCGTGCGGGGACGGCCATCGTCCAGACCAAAGCGGAGACGGATGACCTTCTCTTCACGGGGGGTCAGGCTCTTGAGAGCCTGATTGATCTGCTGGGCCACCATGGCGCGGTCAGCAGCCTTGCCGGGAGCCTCGGCGTTCTCGTCGGCAACGAAATCGCCCAGAGAGGAATCCTCTTCCTCGCCCACGGGGCTCTCCAGGCTGGCGGGCTCCTGTGCCATCCGCTGGATCTCACGCACGCGCTCGACGCTCATGTCCATGGCCTTTGCCAGCTCTTCCGGGGTGGGCTCGTGGCCGTTCTGGTAGACCAGCTGGTTGGTGGCCTGACGCATCCGGTTGATGGTCTCGACCATGTGCACCGGGATGCGGATGGTGCGGGCCTGGTCGGCGATGGCGCGGGTGATGGCCTGACGGATCCACCAGGTCGCATAGGTGGAGAAGCGGAAGCCGCGGTCGCAGTCGAACTTCTCAGCCGCCTTGATGAGGCCGATGTTGCCCTCCTGGATAAGGTCGAGGAAGGCCAGATTGTGGCCCACGTGCTTCTTGGCGATGGAGACCACCAGACGGAGGTTCGCTTCGCTCAGGCTGCGGCGGGCGTTCAGGCCGTCGCGGCGGGTCTTCAGCAGCTCCTGACGGCGCTCCTCGGTCAGGGGGCCGTTCTCCACAGCCTCCATGGCCTCTTCCTCAGCAGCCTTTTCCTCGGCGTCCACGCTGGGCTTCTCGCTGCCCTCTTCGTCGATGTCCTCGGTGTAGCTGCGGCTGTTCTCGTCTTCCTCGAACGAGAAGCGGGCGCTGTTCTTCTTGATGTACTCGGGCGCACCGTACTTCTGGCGGTCGGCCTGCAGGATATGGGCAGCCTCGGCGCCGGCGTGGATGCGCTTGCTCAGGTCAACTTCCTGCTCCGCGCTCAGCAGAGGGATCTGGCCGATCTGCTTGAGGTAGTTCTTGACGGGGTCGTCCAGCAGCTCATCCATCGCAGCCTTCAGGTCGGCGGGGTTCTCCTCGGCGGCTTCTTCCTCGTCCTCGCCGCCCAGACCCAGCTCGTCGCTGTTGTTCTCGGCGTTTTCCACCTCGGCGATGATGCTGTCCACGTCCAGATTCACATCGGCGTCGGCCTCATCCTCGATGATCTTGATGCCGCGCTCTTCAAGGAGCGTATAGAGCGTTTCCACATCCATCCTGCACTGTGCAGCCAAAGTTTTGGCCTCCTGTGCCGACAGGGTGCCTTCGCCTTTCGTCAACAGTTCCTTCAAAGTCATGCCCATTTCGCTCTCTCCTTCTCACCGCGGGGGAAGCGCCCCGCAAGTGAACTTGTCTCATAGTTTCGGTCTTGCTTCATAGAAGTTGTTTTCATGGCCAGACGGTGTGCATGGCTGTGAAAACAGCTTCTCAAATCACAAGACCTCCGTTGACGCCGAACACCTGGCCGGTGATGTAGCTGGCGTCTTCTCCGGCGAGGTACAGCAGAAGCTTTGCCACCTCTTCGGCGGTGCCGAGACGGCCCACAGGGGTCTCTTCGGCCAATGCCGCTTTGTCCTCAGCAGTGAACGAAGCCATCATATCGGTGTCGATGACGCCGGGGGCCACACAGTTCACGGTGATGCCGCTGGGACCTTCTTCTTTTGCCAGCGCCTTGGTCAGGCCGATGAGGCCCGCCTTGGCGGCGGAATAGTGTACCTCACAGCTGCCGCCGGTCTGGCCCCACATACTGCTCACGGTGAGGATACGGCCCGCTTTGCGGCGTATCATCCCGGGCAGGGCCAGCTGGCAGAGGTTGAACGCACCGGTCAGGTTGACGTCCAGCATCCGCTGCCACTCTTCCGGCGTGATGTCGGTGAACAGCTTCTGCTGGGCGATGCCCGCGTTGCTCACCAGCACATCCACCCGGCCCAGCGCCTGCTCGGCGGCGCGGAAGGCCAGCTCACAGCTGGCCCGGCTGGCCACGTCACACTGGATGGCCAGTACGCCCGGCAGCTCTTTTTGCAGGGCTGCGGCGGCCTCGGCGTTGGTGTGGTAGAACACCGCCACCCGGCAGCCCGCCGCGTAGAATGCGCGGGCTGCTGCTGCGCCGATGCCCCGGTCGCCGCCCGAGATGAGGACGGTGCGGCCCTTCGCCGCCGGGGCAGTGCTCTGGGGCTCTGCCGCAGGTTCCGGCTCGCGTTCCGGTCCCGATGCTGGTGTGTTCTCCGGCGCAGCGCTGACCGGCGTTTCCCTCGTTTCCTGCACCGGCGGTGCGGCCGCAGCCGCTTCTTCCGGCTCGGGCAGGGTCGGCCTGCGCTGTTCTGTCTTCGGCCCGGCGTCTGCAAGGTCAAATGTCAGCTCAAATTCGTCGTTGTACAAGAGTCAAACCCTCCTGTCCACTATTTTCGGCCGCAGCGCCTCTTCGTGTCAAAGCCTCTGCGGCGGGAAAGGAAACAGCTTCCCCCACCCCGCCGGAGCTGCGCTCTGCTCACTTTTTCCGGTCTAGGCCGGCCCTGCGGCGCGCCCGGCGGCATTTGTGTGGTTTCGACAAGTTTCCATTGAATAATATAGCACAATCGGGCGAAAAAATAAAGTGGTCACCGGTGATTTTTTCACGCAGTTCCCACTTTTTTCACAGATTCAGGGGTTCACGGGCGGCTTCCAGCGGGGTTTTGCGGCCCGCCTGGCCCGCAGTGAAACGAAAAATTCCTGCAAAAGCTGCTGTGCCTCATCGGCCCGCAGTCCCTTTTCGATGACAGGGTGATGGTTGAAGGGCTGGGCGAAGAGATCTGTCACCGAGCCGCAGCAGCCCGCCTTGACGTCGGCGGCACCGTACACCACCCGCTTGATGCGGCTGTTGATGATGGCGCCGCTGCACATGGGGCAGGGCTCCAGCGTCACGAACAGCTCACACTGCCACAGCCGCCAGCCGCCCAGCTTTTTGCAGGCCGCGTCGATGGCCAGCAGCTCCGCGTGGTGGAGGGCGTTTTTCTCCGTCTCGCGGGTGTTGTGGGCGGCAGAGATGATCTCTCCGTCCTTCGCCACGACCGCGCCCACCGGCACTTCGCCCAGCGCAGCGGCCTTCCGGGCCTCTTCCAGCGCCGCACCCATCAGCTCAAAATCGGTCATCCCATTCCCCTTTCTGCCAGCCGTGCGGCAAACACGAGGCAGTTATTTATAATATGTAACGCGCTGCCGGGCCATACGCTCTTCGCTTTCCGGGCCGCCCAGCCGAAGATGAGCCCCATGCCCAGCGCATAGGCCCGGGCCGTCCAACTGCCGTGCAGAGCCGCAAAAAACACCGCCTGCACCGCCACAGCCCCCGCGCCGCCCAGCGGCTGCAAAAGATAGAGCGCCCCGCCCCGAAAGGCAAGCTCTTCCGCCAGAGGGGTCACAAGGCAGATGCGCAGCGCCGCCCACCCGAGGGCCGCGCCCTCGGGCAGAGCCGTCTTTTCCGCCGGGAGCAGCAGCTGTGCTCCCGCCGCCAGCAGCGCCCAGAGCACGGCCGCCTCGGCCAGGACCCGGCACTGAGCCGGAAAAGACGGCTTTTCCGTTTCCCTTGTCAGTCTTTTCACGGCGCACCCCCCTGTCGGCGGACATTGTACCATACTGCCGCCCCGTTTTGCAAGCAGTTTTTCGTTCATGCGAAGAAATTTCACTCAAAAGATTGACATACCGCCCGGCGTTCTGGTATACTTTGTACGACTTTTTTATGGATTTGTCGTTTTACCAAAGACACACGATGAACGCACCCATGGAGGTACGAACTATATGATACGCATTCTTACCGATTCCGCATCCGACATCCTGCCCGCCGAGGCCGCGCAGCTGGGTGTGGACGTCATCCCCCTCAACGTCACCCTCGAGGACGGCACCGTCATCCGGGACGGCGTGGACCTGACTCCCAGCGAGTACTACGAGCACATGGCCGGCTGCAAAAAGCTGCCCACCACCAGCCAGCCCAGCCCTGAGCTGTTCGAAAAGTTCTACGCCGAGGCTGCTGCCGCCGGAGACGAGGTCGTGGGCATCTTCCTGTCCCATGAGCTGTCCGGCACCTATCAGTGTGCGAAGCTGGCCGCAGACCTGGCCAATGTGGACAACGTCCTCTTCGTGGACAGCACCAATGTCTGCCTCGGCGAGGGTCTGCTGGTGCGTATGGCCGCACACCTGCGGGATGAAGGCAAGTCCGCCGTCCAGATCGCCGCCACCCTCGAGCACGCCAAGGAGCACCTGCACCTCGTTGCCGCCATCGACGACCTGAAGTATCTGCGCAAGGGCGGCCGTCTGCCCGCCGCCGTCGCCGTGGCCGGCGGGATGCTGGGCATCAAGCCCCTCATCACCATCAAGGAGGGCAAAGTCGCCATGGCCGGCAAGGCCCGGGGTCTGCCCGGCGCATACGTCGCCCTCTTCAAGAAGATCGAGGAACTGGGCGGCGTCAACCCCCGTTTCCCCTCTCTGGCCGGTTACACCATCAGCACCCGCGAGGTGAACCCCATCCAGACCTATCTGGTGGACAATCTCGGCCTTTCCGAGCCGCTGGTGCGCCAGATCGGCTGCGTCATCGGCACCCACGCCGGTCCCGGTGCGTTTGGTCTGGCCTTCTTTGATAACGGGCTGGTCATCGACTAAGAGTATATAGGAAGAGGCTGCTGTGCAGACGCACAGCAGCCTTTTTTCGTTTTTCCTTACAGCATATCCGTGATGAGCTTGCCCAGCAGGAGCACCAGCACCACGAGCATCATGGGGCGGATGAACTTTGCGCCCTTTCTCAGGGCGAAGTGAGAGCCGATGATGTTGCCGACGATGTTGCTGATGGCGCAGGGGATGCCCACCGGAAAGACCACCAGCCCGCTGCTCAGATAGGTGAAGAGGCTGGCGTAGTTGCTGGCGAGGTTGAGCACCTTGGCGTTGCCGTTGGCGGTGCGCAGGTCGAAGCCCATCAGGCTGGTGAAAGCGATGATGGCAAAGGTCCCGGTGCCTGGCCCCACCATGCCGTCGTACAGACCGATGCCAAAGCCGATGCCAAGGGCCAGCAGGGCCTTTTTCAAATTCAGGGAGCCGTCATCCCGGTTCTCTTCCGGGAGGTTGCGCTGCCACAGGATGATGACTGCCGCGATGGGCAGGATGATGAACATCATCATCTGCAGCACCTCATCGCTGAGCATCAGGACGATGTGTGCGCCCAAGGCACTGCCCGCAAAGCTTCCGATGGCGGCGAGGATGCCCACCTTGATGTTCATCGCGCCGTTCTTGAAGAAGCTGGCCGTGGCGAACGTCGTGCCGCAGGCGGCGCTGAATTTGTTGGTGGCGTAAGTATAGTGAGGCGGCAGGCCCGCGAAGAGATAGGCCGGCAGGCTGATGAGCCCGCCGCCGCCCGCTGCCGAATCCACAAAGCCCGCAAAGCCGGTCATGAACACCAGAAATGCCATCATCGGCAGACTGATTTGAATACCCATTGTTATGATTCCCCTTAATATTCCTATTTTTTCCACGATTTTACTTGTACAGCTCACCCTCGCAGGCCAAGATCTGGTCGAGTATCATCCGGGACACCCGGGCGCCGTAGACCATGGAGGGATGGTCATTGTACTCGATGATGTCGTGGAAGTCCTTGTTCATCAGGACGATGACATACTCGCCGTAGGGGGTGTGGACGATGCCGCCGTCGTTGCGGCAGGCATTCATGCTGCCGCTCTTGCTGGCCACCCAGATGAGTTCCGGCTCGCCGGTCTCCTCGCAGTCGAGATAGAACTGAGGGAAGTCGTGGGTCAGCATGGTATTGTAGTGCTGCTGACGGAAGATGGCCAGCATCTCGGCGCTGGCCTCAGCGCTGACGAGCGTCCCCTTTGCCACCTGCGCAAACAGCGAGGCGTAGTCCCGGGGCGTCGTGGTGCCGAGGTCGTTGTAAAGATCAAAGTGGAGCGGGTTATGCAGGACGGTGTGGGCAAAGCCCATCTCCCGGATGCAGGCGTTGATGGTGTCCAGCCCCAGATAGTCGATGACCATGTTGGTAGCGATGTTGTCGGAGCAGATGATCATCATGGTGGCGGCGTCTTTAACTTTCAGACTTGCGCCCACGCCCAGCGCCCGGAGCATACCGGAGCCGTCCACAAAGTGCTCGGGCTTGTAAGTAATTTTTTCCTCGAGGCTGGCTTTGCCCCGGCTGGCCTGCAGATACAGGGCTGCGAGGATATATGCCTTGATGGTGGAAGCCGTCTCAAATTCCTCGTCAGCGCCGATCTCGACCGTGTGGCCGTGCAGATCGTCCACAAAGACGCTCATCTTGCCCTGATAGGAATACAGCTCGGCGGCAATACGCTTTTCCAGCGTCATGTTTTTATCCATTTTGGAATCTCCCTGTCGTTTTATACATTATTTAGAGGTTTTCTTCGAAGAACCGCCGGGCGTTGCGGTAGAAGATGGCCTCCACCTCGTCCTCGGTGAAGCCCTCGCAACGGAGTGCGTCGGCCAGCAGCGGGAGCTTGGAGCAGTCGTCCATTTCCAGCTTGCCGCCGATGCCGTCGAAGTCACTGCCCAGACCGATGATCTCAATGCCGCCCACCTGTTTGAAGTGGGCCGCGTGCTTTGCCATCAGGGCCGTGGTGCTGCGGCAGAGCTTTTCTTCGGGCTGGTTGTCGAGGAAGCCGCTGCAGTAGTTCAGACCCACGAGGCCGCCCTTGTTGGCGAGGGCGCGGATCATCTCGTCGGTGAGGTTGCGGCAGTGGGGCGCGAGGGCGCGGCAGTTGGAGTGGCTGGCCGCAAAGGGGCGGGTGGAGTGCTCCACAATGTCCCAGAAGCCCCTGTCGGACAGGTGGCTCACGTCTGCGATGATGTGCAGACGCTCCATCTCAGCCAGGAACTCGAAGCCCTTTTCTTTCAAGCCCGTCTCGGTGTTGGGGGCGCAGGGCCAGATGTTGTGGCCCCCGCCGGGGACGACGTTGGGGCTGGCAAGCTCGTTCTCGTGGTTCCAGGTCAGGGTCATCATGCGGACGCCCAGCTCGTACATCCGGCGCAGCACGCCGATGCTGCCCTTGCAGCAGCCGCCCTCTTCGATGGTGAGCATTCCGCTGATCTTGCCCTCGGCGGCGTTCTTGCGGATGTCAGAGGGTTGATACACCGGAGCAATATCCTCCGGGTATTTTTCCATGATGCGTTTGAAGACGTCGATCTCTTCCAGCGCCGTCACCAGCGGGTCGGCACCGGGGGTCTTGTCGCCCAGATTGACAAAGGCGGCGAAGCACTGCAGCATATAGTCGCCCTTTTTCAGTTTCTGCAGGTCGATGTGCAGATCATTCTGCGCAAAGCTCTTGGGCGCACCCGCCTTTTCGGCGTAGCGCAGCTCACTCAGGGTGTCACAATGTAGATCAAAGACTTTCATTTTTGGTTCTCCTTTGATAGAGGGAAGATGCTTCTTCCATCGGGTCGAGGTTTCTTTTAAGTAAAATCACGCGCCTGTGGCGCGGATTTGGGTTTCTCTTTCGGTCAAATGGCTTTGCGCTCCGCGCGGGCCAGAGGCAGAGCTGGTTTTTTCTTTAAGCTGGTTCTCGCGCTGGTGGCGCGGGGCTGGTTTTTTCTTTTGGTCAAATGGCTTGCGCTCCGCGCGGGCCAGAGGTAGGGAGGGGTGTTT
>ENA-OYAJ01000202-OYAJ01000202.1-human-gut-metagenome-genome-assembly--contig:-NODE-202-length-19990-cov-6.771758_pt1 | contig 19990 bp, 19 predicted proteins | sample MGYA00243431_ERZ652826 | MGnify/ENA primary metagenome ERZ652826 (study PRJEB26926, sample SAMN06164609) | human gut metagenome | biome: ENVO:00009003; feature: ENVO:2100002; material: ENVO:00002003...
ACGAGATTTCTGCCTGTCTCGTGGGCTCGGAGATGTGTATAAGAGACAGATAGAGCAGCGCGCTGAGCGCATACGCATCCCATGCGCGCTCGGCCGTCTGCGTGGCCTTTTTCCTGCGCTCGTTCCGGAGGCGGAATGTATAGCCGCATCCGCCGTCCGCGTCTGCGTGCCGGACCGTCACGCAGACATGCTCCGGGCGCACATCCACACAGCTGCTGCCGCGCAGATGCTCCTGCTCGATCTGCCGGCTCAGCTCCAGCGCCATGGTCTCGATGCCCGCATCCTCCAGACCGCGGTGCGCCTTGTAAAAGGCCGTCCATGTCATTTCCCGGGCACGGCAATCGCGGACACGGTACCTGTAGGGCTTTTTCCTCACGCCGGGATATTTGGCCTCTTCCTCGCGCAGCATGGACATCGGCTCCACCGGCTGCTCCTGCGGCGGCACGGGCTGCTGCATATCCACCAGCAGCATGCTCCAGTCGTCCATGCGCTGGATCGGCGCCAGCGCGATCTCGCTAAGGACCGACCGCAGGCCGGCGGCATCGGCCACCTCGCCATTTATCACCATCTCGATCATCTCGAGGACGGTTTTCTCCGTGTCGCCGTAATATTCCTCCAGCGCATGGTAAGCGCCGTCACTCGTGAGCAGGATGTTGCGGACCGGCGTCTGCGTCCGGTCCAGCGTATGCAGCCGAAGGTGGCTGACCGCGTCCTGACTGACGGTAAAATACGTGCGGTTGGACACGCCGTTGCGGTTATCCGGAGCTGAGGCATACACCACCGCTCCGTTGTCCACGCAGAAGATGCCGCCGTCGCCCAGATGGCCGGTCAGGATGTGCCGCTCATCCATCACGACAAACAGCAGCGTCGCCGACAGCTGCCCCAGGTTCACCTGCTCCGGCAGCTCCAGCCCCGCCAGAAACTCCTGCAGTGCGCGGGCGCAGGCGTCGATGATCGTCTGCTTCTGCACGGTCTCCTCCAGCGCCAGAAAGTCCTCCAGCGGATGCTGCTCAAAGCAGGCGCACAGCCCGCGGCAGTTTTCCACCGCCGCCTGCTGCGCGTAAGCCGCGGAGCTGGCCCCGTCCGAGAGCACGAGGATCTGGTTGCCGTTTTCCGCGCGCCGGTCGAGGATCACATCCTGACAGGGCAGGTCTTTGCGCTCGTGGTGAATGCCGCGCCCCAAATATCGCATAATGTTCATAAAAATCGTGTTTTCCTTTCTGCCGGGCGAGTCGGTTTTTTCACCGGCCCGCCCGGCCGCACAGGCATGACCGCAGATTACTTCAGCTGCGATGCTCTGAGGCTGGTGCGGACGATATCATCCATATCGGTATCTTTTCCGTTGACTGTCGTCGTCGTCGCGAGATAAATCATGTCAAAAAACTGCGACAGACCTGCAACGTCAACGCTGCCGCCCGCATCGTCCGTGACCGCGACCACGTGATCCGCGTAGCTTGTGAGCTCTTTCAGGCGCGGAATGTTCGCGCTGCAGCCGTTGCGCCGCTGCACGCCGGCCGCCGCGAACGTGATCTTCGCTCTCCCGTTGTCGTCTTTCTTTTCACGCCGTTGAATCTCTTCGGCCGCGTTGCGGTATGCGCGTTCGACCGCTTCTTTCTCCTCCTCCGAGGCGCCCTGGCCCGCGTCGGGGTAGCCGTCCGTGAGCAGGAACATCAGCGGCTGGAAGACGTTCTCAGCTCTGTTCTTTCTCCACTCGGTCTTCTGTTCATCCACAGCCTGGAGCGCCGTCAAGATCGCGAGCCCGGTGTTCGTGCAGCCGTAGCTATTTTTGATGTCCAGCTCGTCGGAGTCGTCGTTCAATGCGCCGCGGGCAGCCAGTGAGTCGAGCAGTTCAAACTCCACGGCCGGCTCGCATGCCCCGTTGAAGTGCAGAATATACAAATAGACGCAGCCTTGTAATGTCAAATCTTCCATCATTGCCCGAAGCATCTGCTTCTGGCACTTATTGATGAGTTCGCGGATGTCCTCCGTCGAACTGCTGATGTCGACCAGCAGCACCAGCGGGAGATGGCTTCTGAACGGAGCGTGTTCCATCATTTTTCTCTTCCCTTCCTTTCAAAATGTCAGATCGTATCTATTATTTGCCGCGTTTTTCCGGCGGGTGTCTTTGCACTACGCAAAAAAATTCTGAATTCGAAGCCAGGCACCAAAGCTCAGATCTCTCTGGTATGTAAACTCATGGAGCATCCCCGTGCGATAGTCACGCGCTTCCGGACTGTTCCAAATCCTAAGTGAAGAGTCGGGATAGTTGCGTTCCGGGTCAAATGGTGTATTATCCCAGTCCGGATCCGGATCGCCCTCCCGCCTTTCTGGCGGATCGCCTAAGGGATTGTGCAAGCCCATATAGCACTGCTGCTGCAAAGCAGCGTACGCGAAGTATTCATAGACAGGATCGCGCAGAGTGGCATACAGGTTGCCCCTGACATCGGGATGGCGGTAATAGGACGTCATCGGGCCTCCGGGGTAGTTGCGCATCTGGAAGCTGTCGGTGTCAACGAGATACACCCGATCCTGATCGTCTACCATAATATTGTTGTACGAGAGGTCGTTAACGATGAAACCGAGGCTATGCAGCTCGATGAGCAGGAGCGTGAGGTTGCGTAAGATCAAGTTCAGGTGGTGCCCGCGGGATGCGGCGGGGGTTAGCAGTGTCCTGAGCGTGATGCCCTGCACTTTGCGCATGGCGTAGCCGACAATTGTGCCGTCCGCGGTCGTGAGCAGCGCAACGGGAAACTGAACGGGTACGTTTTTACCCGCTTCGCCATATGCCATCATGCAGCGGAGCTTCCTTTCAAACACCGCATCCAGGGGCGCGTACTTGTAAAGCTTTAGCACCAGGTCCGGATGCCTGGGGACAGCACAAATATAGGAATAGCCGCCATGCGTGTCGTTGAGCTTCTCCAGGTCAGAGCCCGGGATGCGCTCCTTGCCGCTGCTCAACTCAAGGTAATAGGTCTCGGCCTTTATCGTATCCAGCGAAATCTCCTGCGTGCCCGGCGTGATCACCTGCGGATGGATGAGCGGGTAGTCCTTGACGGCTCTGATATTTTGAATGGACGCAACCTCGTCGGGATTCCAGGTCTTGTTAAACAGAATGTAGTAGTCTCCCGGCCAGTTTGGCGTCCGGCGCAGGAATTCCTCTTCCTTCAACGGATTCCCGAAAGCAAAGATCATACTGCGGCGGCAGATGCCGCCGGGCACCCGCAGAAGTCTGGTCCTGCCGCTCTTCTCGTGCGGTAGGTAGAGATCTTCCAGATTCCACAACTGCCACCACAGTAAGTGCTCCGCGCTGCTTTGCTGCACCTTATCCAGGATTAGCTTTGCGTTCTTCTGAAAGTTCGGAAAGCGGGATTCCTCGCGCAGCAGCTGCAGCTCGCACCGAACATTATCCGGCACGATCCAGTAAAATTCCGGCATCTCCGCCGCCGCGTGGAGATCGTCTTCTCCGTAGCAGACACAGCTCGTGTGGAGCACCAGCGCCCATTTTTCCCCTCGTTTCCCGTACAGGGCGCTCCGGTTTGCGACAAAATTTCTCAACGCCTGTGTTAACATCGCTGTTTCCCCCTTCTCTTTGGTCGTTTGTTATACACGCCGCGCGCGGCTCAAAGATACTGCAAAAACTGCTCGACTTCTTTGGCTCCCAAACGGTCCGTCTGGAGGCCATCCTCTTGCAGGCGCCGCTTAATATACTCGTTTAACGACTCGGAATAGTCGCCCAGGCCCGACATGGACAGCTGCGCTGCCGCCGTCTGCCCGCCGCCGCCAAACAGCCAGTCTTTCTCGTGCTGCATATCCGGATGGAACACATACGGATAGCGGCTGTATGCCGCCTGGAGACTGAACAAAACGGCACACTCGGTTTTGTCACGGGGATTCAACTCTCCCATATTCGCCAGCTCGAGAAGGTCATTGATACCGCGTACGGTCAAATCCAGATGGATGCCGAGCGCGATCAGAAAACTACGCTTTGGCAGCACCTGCTCTCTGCGAAAGCGCTCCATAGAGCGCTGATATGTACCAAGGAACCGATCGCTATTCCAGTAGAGCGCCTCCTCCGGCTCACAACAGCACAGCGCCTTCAGCCGAGCAAACAGCCGCTCATATGCGCCCTGCATCAACGGCAGCAGCCGGTCGACAATATCCGCAAACACGGCGTCGTCCGCCGCGCCCTCGACCGTCAGCGCGCCATCCGCCGGTGCATCTTCCAGAATCTGCTCCGCCAGCATCGTCCTAAGCGGCGGCCTATTCAGCTGCGCGAAAGCCGCGTTGACCATGGTTGCGTCAAGCTGCTGGCGATCCGCCGCCGGCCTTGCCTGAAACGCCTGAAACAGCTTCTGATACACGGCGTGGTAAGCCTGAAACAGAGCATACGGATGCAGATTTGCACCGTGCATGACCAGATAGTACCAGATCATGTCATCCGCATTGCGGGCGTAAAGCCCGGAAAATCCGGCCCATTCCCGCAGCATCTCATTCGTCTGGTCGATCGACCGGCCGGTGAGAATGGCAATGCCCAGCACGTTCTCCCGCTTCGCCGGCGCCTTGGAGGCAAGGGAGTACGCCGTGGCGCGGCTGACGTTGCACCCTTCCGCAACAAGCTTCGCAAAGCGGTCTTTGGTCAGGTTCGTCTCGACCATCACCGCTGTGATCTGCTGCTTCCAGATCCCATTTTGGCTCTGTGCCTGCTGCATGATCGCTTCGTACTCTTCCAGGTTCCGCACATTGGCCAGCATGGACTCCAACGTATAGGTGTCCATCTGCTGAATACCCGCTTCTTTCCGTTCGCTCATAGCTCTCCCATCCTTCCTGTGTGCTGTTATCTTTCGTCCACGACCGCCAACGTCAGCCCGGCACGACTCCGGAAAGCCCGCTCAGGATGCGCACATCCTGCGCACGATGACAGCCGTGCAGTTATCCGCATAGGGATCGTCCCCCGCGAACTGCACCAGCTCCGACGCACCCGCGTCAAAAAAGAGATAATCACGCATGGCCCCGGCATCCAGACGCCCGGTCACGCCGTCGGAGCAGAGCACAAGCGCGTCCCCGTCATGCAGTTCGCCGGTGCAGGTATGCGCGAGTTTCTCCGCTGAACCACCCTGCATGCCTAGAAAGCGCAGCAGATAACACGCGTCGCCCGCCAGGACCGGCTCGCCGGTCTGCTTTTTATATCCCGCAAGATTGTGCTCCTCAGTCAGCACGCGCGGTTCCCCCTCGGACGGAAACAGCAGCGCCGGACTGTCGCCGATGTTCAGGACGAAAAAGTCCTTGCCGCGCAGCAGCGCGAGCACCAGCGTGGATGCACTGCTGCCCGCCAGCGAGCCGTTGAGGTCCGCAACGGCCGCATAGGCAGCGTCCGCGAGCGCAAAGGCAAGCGCGTCCAGCGGCGTCTCTTCGACGTCCGTCGTTGCCTCCCAGCAGCGCTGCGCTGCCTGCGCCGCGCGGCGGGACGCTTCCGCGCCGGCCTCGCCGCCGCCGACACCGTCCGCAACGAGAAAATAATTTGTCTGCCCCGCGGGCAGCGTCCCGAAAACGGATTCCGGATCCTCCGGCGTCCAGAACGGCACCGCTCCGCCAACCGCAAAGTTATCCTGATTTTCCGCTCTTCCGCCGCAGCTTGTTGCTGCCGAGTAGAACATTTCTTCCTGTTGATTCATTCTGCGCTCCCCTTCTGCTCTAAGCATCAATTTTTGGGCATACACCGCCCAATGTGGATGCCATCATTATAACCGCTTCAAATAACCTGCGCCGCAATCTTTTAGACGGCGCTCAGCGCCGCTTTCTAAAGAAAATGCGCACCGGCTCCGCCAAAGCGGTATCATAACCTCAGCAGAGGGCGGCAGGAAAGTGTATCATTCTGCCTGATCGGCCAAAAATCAACAGATTCCGCGCGTTAAGTATAGCATCCGCCACCCGGTTTGCGCAACAGAAAAATTCCACACACGCCGGCACACATCACCCATTCAGACAAGAAAGGAAAATCCGCATGAACGACCGTATTGTCAACATCCCGCTGGAGCACTCCAGCTACCCCGTCCGCATCTCAACGATCCAGCGCTTTATTCTCAACGAGATCAAACGCCTGTCCGACGCGACCGGCTATCCCGGCGATCAGCTGCCGGTTCGTTTTCTGACCAGCAAGGAAACGAACGGCGGAAAAACCATCGCGGAATTCGTGTCCGAGCGGCGCGGCGGGGTCTATGTGCCCACCGGCTTCAACTTCTATCTTGATGAGATCACGAAGCACTCCGCAAACCAGATCATCGACACAACGCGGCACGAATTCGCGCACTACGTCCGCCTGATGCAGTACGGCCACTGCTCCGAAAACAATGGGCACGACGCGCTGTGGAAGGATATTTGCAGACATCTTTCGTGCAAGCCGGAGCGGTATTTCCGGCCGCATGTGACGCAGTGCTTTTTCGGAACATACGCGCAGGGAATGGAAAACGAGGGCAGATAAAACCGGCATATGAGGCCGCAGCGTATCGGCAAGATTCAAAAAAACTTTACATTTTTGCCCTTGACCTAAAGTCAGCTTCAGGGAGTAAGATGGCCATAAAGAACATGAAATGGAGGTAAGCCATATGAAATCCCTGATCCTTTACTATTCTTACCGCGGCAACACGCAGCGCATCGCCGAGCGTATCCACGCCGCCATCGGCGGCGACATCGCCCGCATCGACACCGTCGTGCCCTACACCGGCTCGTATGACGACGTGGTCGCACAGGGCGAGCGGGAGGTCAAACAGGGCTTTCTGCCGGAGCTCAAGGCGATGGACATCGACCTGAGCCGCTACGACACGATCGTGCTCGGCACGCCCGTCTGGTGGTGCACCTGCGCCCCGGCCACGCGCGCTTTTCTGACCGCGCACGACCTCGGCGGCAAGACCGTCTACCCCTTCGCCACGAACGGCGGCTGGCTCGGCCGCACGCTCAAGGACGTGGCGGCGCTGTGCCCGGGCGCGGACGTGAAGCCGGGCCTGGATGTACGCTTTAACGATGCGACCCTGCGCACACCGGACAAGACCATTGACAGCTGGATCGCGGCCATCCACGACTGAGGGGGCATCGCCATGAAAAAGCTCATCCCCCTGCTGACCGGCGCGCTGATGCTGCTGAGCCTCGCCGCCTGCGGCAGCAAGACCACCGCGCCCGAGACCACCACGGCCCCCGCCGCCAGCGGCGGCAAGACGCTCGCCGTCTATTTCTCCGCGACCGGCAACACGAAAGCTGCGGCCGAGGCCATCGCCGCCGCGACGGGCAGCGACCTGCTGGAGCTGGAGCCAGCCGAGCCGTACACGAGCGCCGACCTGGACTACAACAACGCCGACAGCCGCGTCTCGCGCGAGCACGACGATGCGTCTCTGCGCGACGTGGCACTCAAGACCACGACCGTGGCAAACTGGGCCGACTATGACACCGTCTATATCGGCTACCCGATCTGGTGGGGCATCGCCGCGTGGCCGGTGGACACGTTCGTCAAGGCCAATGACTTCACCGGCAAGACGGTCATTCCCTTCTGCACCTCCGGCAGCAGCGACATCGGCGAGAGCGGCACGCAGCTCGCGGCGCTCGCCGGCACCGGCGACTGGCAGACGGGCAAGCGCTTTGCCTCCGCCATCACGCAGCAGGAAGTTGCCGACTGGGTCAAGTCCCTCGGCAATTAACCGCAAAAACCGCATCCCCGGCCGACGGCGAGAAGCGTCGGCCGGGGATTTTTTGCAAATCTTTATCTCATCTATACAGGATTTTTTGTCATTTCCTTGAATTTTCGCCTGAAATATGCTATCTTGTCTCTTAGCGGCAACGCCGGATTTCGGGACATTTCCTGTCGGCGCTGTACCGCCGCAGATCACGCGGCCGGGAAACTTGCAGAATCAGAAAGGATGACCCGATATGCAGCCCGAAATACTCGACGTCCTGTACCGGCTCGTTGGCGAGCACGGCTGGAACTGGGGTATGGCGCGCAATCTCATCAATCGCCAATTTGGTACCAACTACACGATCAAAGAACTGCAGCGGTTCTATCTCCGCCGTCCGCGGCCAAAACCTGACACGGTTTTTAAATAAATGTATCATAAGAAATCCCCGGCGTCGGTATTCACCGCACGCCGGGGATTTTTCCCTGTTCACAGGTTTTCTGGAGCATCGGCTGAATATGTTCGGATATTAGGATAATACTGTGTGATCAATTTATAATTCTCCTCCGTAAACGGAAGGATTGCAATCGTTTTCATATGAAACACAGCAAACTGCATATCCTGCCACCACGGCCAAGTCTGTCCAAATAAGATAGCTTTTTTCTTTGCAAACTTTGTTTTGTCCAAAGACGCGTCCTTTGTGCACCGGATAATACGGTGGAAATTACTATTACTGAGTCCTAAATTGCACACGCATACATCTTCCATATCCGCCCACTTATAGAAATATTTTTTTCGAAATGAAAGAACGCAAATGCCATTGTTTGAGACCATATACTTCGCAAAGAGGAACCTCATATTACAAAAAACAAAATATGCAACAAGGAACAGCAAAACATACACAGCCAGTGCCGCTATAATATCTGCATCTGACAATATAACAGCATTCTCAGACACATCTTTCGCCATCGAATAAGCAATCCAAAAAAAGGCAAACACGATGGCGGGTATTGTAATCACCAATTCAACAATCAAGCTGCCTTTTTCTTCGCTGTTCAAAGGAACGCACTTCTCCGGTTTCCGTTCGTCCATCGCACACCTCTACCTTCTGGCGTTTCACCGCAATACAAAGGGTTCTGACATCAGTATACATGGCTGCGTACTGCCTGTCAAACGAGCAAAAGGCAACAGACTAAACGCGTGCGGTGCCGATGTCCTGCGTCAGCGGCCCCGCCATTCGTAGTCCGCTGGCAGCTGCCCATTGCGCCTGCTCTCTGCATTCCATTCGATTTTAAAATGAAAAGAGACATCCGATCGGATGTCTCTTTTCATGGTGGAGATAAGCGGGATCGAACCGCTGACCTCTTGAATGCCATTCAAGCGCTCTCCCAGCTGAGCTATACCCCCACAGGCAAGGTGTATCTTATCAGAAAACGACACGAATGTCAAGAACGTTTTTGCATTTTGGCGAAAAAATCTGCGCGGCGGCCGGACCGCCGCGCAGAGCTCTTTTTTCCGTTTGTATGTGCGTCCGCGCGCTCACGCCTCGCAGTCCCGGCGGACGATGTCCGCGATGGCGGCGGCCAGCTTCTTGTGGCCGTCGGGGTCGAGGTGCTCGCCGTCGAGCGCGCTCATCTGCGCGACCGTGCCGGCGTCCAGAAAGCGCAGGCCATACGCCTCGGCGATCATCTGATACTGCGCCGCCACACCCTGCGAGACGGCGAGCGACTGCGCGTCATACTCCGGGTCGCGCTGCGGCGCGGACGGGCCGAGCGGCGGCGGGGCCACGAGCAGGATCTTCGTCCACGCGGGCAGCATGCCGATGACGAGCCGCACGAGCTGGTCCATGCCGGCGCCCACATCCTCGGCGGAACGGGACTTGTCGATCTTGCAGTCGTTCGTGCCGAGCATGAGGATGATATACTGCACCGGGCCGTGACTCTCGATGCTCAGCGGCAGCGTCTCGAGTGCGGATCGGCCCGCGCGGTTATCGTCCGGAAACGCCGCCGTGCGGCCGACCAGGCCGTCCTCCGCGACGTAATACCCGTCGCCGAGCAGGGCCTGCAGCACGCCGGGATAGCGAATGTCGCGCCCGTAGCGGTGCTTCCAATCGGGCGTGAAGCCATAGGTGTTGCTGTCGCCGAAACAGAGGATCTCGATCACGCCGCGCACCTCACTTCAGGAAACCGCTGATGATCTGCTCTTCGGCTTCCTTTTCGGTCAGGCCGAGGGTCATGAGCTTGTTGAGCTGCTCGCCGGCGATCTTGCCGATGGCGGCCTCGTGGATGAGGCTGGCCTCGACGGAGTTTGCCGTGATCTCCGGGCGCGCGCCGACGGTGCCCTCGTCCATGATGATGGCATCGCACTCCGAGTGGCCGGCGCACTTGTTGTTGCCGCGGATGTTGGAGTTGAACATCTGGCTGGAGTGGTCCTTGGCGACGGAGCGGGAGATGACGTTCGTGCTGGAGTCATAGCCGTCGAGATCAACGGAGAAGTTCGTCTCCGCGTGCTGGTGGCCGTGCGTCATGATCTTTTCCTTGATGATGAGCGTGGCGCCGTCCGACAGGTGGGCCTGCGTGTCGCGATAGGTGGAGTCGATGCCCTTGATCTGGGTCGTCTCCATCTCCATGTAGGCGTTCTCGCCGAGGTCGACGATCGTCGTCGGGTTCATGACGTTCTCGCCGTTGCCGTCGCCCTCGCCGTAGTGCTTTTCGATGTAGCGCACCTTGGCGTTTTTGCCGACAAAGAAGCTGTGGATGCCGTCGTGGCGGGACTCCTGTGTGCCGCAGTTGTGGATGCCGCAGCCGGCGACGATGGTCACGTCGCAGTCCTCACCGACGTAAAAGTCGTTGTAGACCATATCCTTGAGGCCGGTCTGGGAAATGATGACCGGGATGTGCACGCTCTCGTTTTTCGTGCCGGGGGCAATGTAAATGTCGATGCCGGGCTTGTCTTCCTTCGTGACGATGTTGATGTGCGCGGTCGTGTTGCGGCCGGCGAGCTTGCCGTCGGCGCGGATGTTATAGGCACCCTCGGGGATGCCGTGGAGGTCGGCGACCTCTTCGAGCAGTTTTTTCTCAATTGCATCCATGGTGTTTCCCTCCCTCAGACCTTGTCAGCCAGACGGCTGCACACACTCGACGCCTGCATGAGCACGGGCATGATCTCGTCCTTGCTGCCGATGGCGCGGATCTCGCCGTCGACGAGCACGACGATCTTGTCGGCCGTCTCGAGGATGCGCTCCTGGTGCGAAATGATGAGGATGCTGCCGTGGATCGTCTCGTGCATCTTCTCGAACACGCTGATGAGGTTCTGGAAGCTCCAGAGGTCGATGCCGGCCTCGGGCTCGTCGAAGATGGACATCTTTGTGCCGCGGGCGAGCATGGTCGCGATCTCGATGCGCTTGAGTTCGCCGCCGGAGAGGCTGGCGTTCACTTCGCGGTTGACATAATCCCGCGCGCACAGGCCGACCTCGGACAGGTAGGTGCAGGCCTCGTTCGTCGAGAGCTTCTTGCCGGAGGCGATGCTGATGAGGTCAAAGACCGTGATGCCCTTGAAGCGCACCGGCTGCTGGAAAGCGAAGCTGATGCCGCGGCGGGCGCGCTCGGTGATGGACATGTGGGTGATGTCCTCGCCGTCGAGCAGGATCTGACCGGAGGTCGGCTGCTCGATACCGGCGATGAGCTTGGCCATGGTGGACTTGCCGCTGCCGTTCGGGCCGGTGATGACGACCATGCGTTCATCGACCGTAAGGCTCACGTCCTTGAGGATCTGACGGACACCGTCGTCCGTTTCGGCCTCAAAGCAAAGGTGTTTGAGTTCAAGCATTGGTTTCATTCCCTCTTCTCTAGTTTCAAAAATCTTCGTCGTCAAATTTATCGGACAGGTCTTTCTTAAAAGACAGTTTTGACTCTTTGTGCCGGATAAGGCGGCCGATGTTGCTGCGATGCTTGACCACGAGCAGGATCACGCAAAACAGGCTCAGCAATGCCGGCAGCTTGCCGCAGGCGGCGAGCACGCCGATGGGCGCGATGAGCGCGCCGCAGATGCTGCCGAGCGACACATAGCGCGTGGCCCAGACGATGCCGACAAAAATCAGCAGCGAGACAAGGCCGGTCGGGAAGCTCACGATCAGCAGCATCGTCTCGGCGCAGAGCACACCCTTGCCGCCGCGAAAGCCGTAAAACACCGGGTAGATGTGGCCGAGCATGACACAAAAGCCCGCAAACACCTGCCCCGTGGACGCCGCGCCCTGCGTGCTCATGATGAGCCCGCCGGCCACGACGGCGATGACGGTTTTGAGCACATCCGTGCCGATGACGATGGCGAGGCCGGGCGCGCCAAACGTGCGGTAAAAATTCGTCAGGCCGGCGTTGCCGCTGCCGTAATCGCGCACGTCGCGGTGAAAGACGTATTTCGATGCGATGATCGCCCCGTTGAGCCCGCCAAGCAGGTAGGAGAAAACGGCGATGGCCGCGAGCAGTCCGGGGATCATTCCTGCTCTCCCTTCTGCCGGATGACCATGCGGATAGGCGTGCCCTCCAGACCGAACACGGCGCGGATCTGGTTTTCCAGATAGCGCTGGTAGGAAAAATGGAACAGCTCCCGACTGTTACAGAACACGACGAAGCACGGCGGCTTGACGCCCGTCTGCGTCATGTAATAGATCTTCAGGCGGCGACCCTTGTCCGTCGGCGGCTGGACGCGCGCCTGCGCGTCGGCGAGGACGTTGTTGAGCATGCCGGTAGTGATGCGCATGGCGCTCTGGTCGTTGACAAAGTTGATGAGCTCGAACAGCCGCTCGGTGCGCTGGCCGGTCAGGGCCGAGATGAACAGCACCGGCGCGTAGGACATGAAGCTCAGGTCGCGCAGGACGTCCTTGCGCATTTTCTCCATGGTGCCGGTCTCTTTGTCAACCAGGTCCCACTTGTTCACGACGATAATGGACGCCTTGCCCGCCTCGTGCGCGAGGCCGGCGATCTTCGTGTCCTGCTCCGTCACGCCGTCGCGCGCGTCGATCATAATCAGGCACACGTCCGCGCGCTCGATGGCGAGCTTGGCGCGCATGACGGAGAATTTTTCAATGCGGTCGTCCACGCGGGACTTTCGCCGGATGCCGGCGGTATCGACAAAGATATACTTGCCGTATTTGTTTTCAAAGCGGGTATCGACGCTGTCGCGCGTCGTACCGGCGACGTTGCTGACGATGACGCGCTTTTCGCCGAGGATGAGGTTCACGAGCGAGGACTTGCCAACGTTCGGCTTGCCGATGACGGCGACGCGGGTATAGTCCGCGTCCGCATCGTCCGCGTCCTCGGGCGGGAAATGCTCCAGGCAGGCGTCGAGCAGGTCGCCGGTGCCGTGGCCGTGTACGGCGGAGACGGCGATCGGGTCGCCGAGGCCGAGGGAGTAAAACTCATAGATGCCGGGATCGACCGCGCCGGTGGAATCCATTTTGTTGACGGCCAGCACGACGGGCTTTTTCGAGCGCAGGAGCATATTGGCCACTTCCTGATCGGCGGCGGTGACGCCGGTGCCGATCTCGGTGACGAGCACGACAACGTCGGCCGCGTCAATGGCGAGCTGCGCCTGCTCGCGCATGAAGAGCAGGATCTCATTATCGGTGCTCGGCTCGATGCCGCCGGTATCGACGATGTCGAACGTGCGGCCGCACCACTCGCACTCGGCATAGAGCCGGTCGCGCGTGACGCCGGGCGTGTCCTCGACAATGGACAGGCGGCGGCCGCAGAGCTTATTGAAGAGCATGGACTTGCCGACGTTCGGCCGGCCCACGATCGCAACCAGGGGTCTGGACATGATTATCCCTCCTTATGGGGATTGTATTTGTAGTATTCCGCGCCGTCGGTGCTGCCGCTGCCCCGGTCGGGCAGGTGCACCTCCGGCAGGATGCCGAACATGGCGTCACAGAGGGCGAACCCGTCGGCGTCCACGGGGTAGATGGGCACGCCGAGCGCGGCGCTGGCCTGCTCGAGCGTAATGTCGTCGAGAAAATCCAGCTCATCGTGGCGCACCATGTTGTTCGAGATCAGCAGCCGCTCGCCGAGGTCCTTGCCGCGCAGCTGCGCGATGAGGTCCTGCCCGGTGATGAGGCCGGAGACATTGATGCTGCGGCCGAAGAAATCATTTTCGATTGCGTAGACGTGTCCTTTTATTGTAGCATACTTTTCCTGCGCCGTACACAAAAGTTTTTCCAGAAACGGCGCCGCCGAAACACCCGCCGCCATGGAAAACGGCACGCCGTCCGGCGGGTCGGACAGGCTCAGCGCCGAGCGAAACTCCGTCTGCTGCAGGCGCAGCATGCCGACACCGTTTTCCAGCTGGGTGAATTCCTCGTAAAACTCCTCCGGCGGCAGCGCGCGCCCCGCTTTGAGATACAGCTCATCGGCGCAGAAGAAGATGCGCGTGCCGAATTTTTCGACACACTCGTCGCCGAAGGCGTTGACGAGGTCGAGCGTCTCGGCCGCGTGCTCGGGCGTGAACGGCGTGAGTGGATAGAGCCCCTCGCGGAACTTCGTCAGCCCGACCGGCACGATCGACACGCTGTGCACCTTTGGATAGAGCGCCGCGAGGTCGTGCATCGTGCGCTGCAGCTGCGCGCCGTCGTTCAGGCCGGGACAGCAGACGATCTGGCAGTTCATGGTGATGCCGCCGTCAGAAAAGCGGCGCATGATCTCGAGCGTTTTGCCCGCGCGGGGATTGCCGAGCAGAAACGAGCGCAGCTCCGGATCCGTCGCGTGCACGGAGACGTTGATGGGGCTGATGTGCAGGTGGATGATGCGCTGCACCTCGCGCTCGGACAGGTTCGTGAGCGTCATATAATTGCCCATGAGGAAGCTCAGGCGCGCGTCGTCGTCCTTGAAATACAGCGTCGGGCGCATGCCCGGCGGCATCTGGTCGATGAAGCAGAACACGCAGTGGTTGGCGCACGAGTGGGCGTTGTCCATGAGGTAAGTCTCAAAGTCCAGCCCCAGCTCGCCGCCGAGGGGCTTCGAGACGTGCACGGTGTGCTCCGTCCCGTCCGGACGGCGCAGGCACACGGCCAGCTCCGGGTCATAGGCGTAGTATTTATAATCCAGCACATCGGTGATCGGGTTGCCGTTGATGGACACCAGCCGGTCGCCGGGATGGGCCGCGTGGCGCAGCGGGCTGTCGGGGTCGATGTGGTTGATCGTGCAGCGATGCATACGCCGCGCCTCCTTTGCTCAGAATTCCTTTGCTGCGCGCCGGGAAACTCCGGCACATAGCAAAAGAAGAGGGGCAAGCGCTCCTCTTCTCAGCTTCTTTTAGTCGTCAACCTTGATGACTTCGCGTCCGTTGTACTTGCCGCAGGTCTTGCAGGCGTGATGGGGCATGACGAATGCGCCGCAGTTCGGGCACTTCACAACCGCAGGAGCGGTGAGCTTCCAGTGGGACGAACGACGCTTGTCACGTCTCTGTCGAGACACTTTTCCTTTCGGGACTGCCATGATGACACCTCCTCGTCAGTCGCTGTTATGAGCAGCTTCCTCTTCTTCGTCAGTTTTATTATCCAAAAGCTGCTCTAATACAGCCATTCTTGGATCGCGGGGTTTTTGGCACCGGCACGGCCCGAGGTTCAGGTTCGCGCCGCAGCGGTCGCACAGTCCGGCACAGTCGGGCTTGCACAGGCACTTGGTATCCATGCTGAGGATGAAGCAGGTGGAGAGCACCTCGTCCACATCGAGCCAGTCTCCGTCGAGCGTAAACACCTCAGGATCGTCGTCCTGCGCATCCGCCGTGATGTCGGCGTGCAGGTCGAGGTCGACCGTGCGCGGAAACTCCGCGCCGCAGCGGTCGCACACGCACAGCATCTCCGCGTGCAGTTTGCCCTGCAGCGTGAGGATGCCGGCCGTATTGACCACCTTGCCCTCGGCCGTGATCGGCGCGGTGTAGGCCCGGACGGAGGGAAAGTCGAGCAGGGCCGTATCCAGCTCCTGCGCAAACGGAACACTGCCGCCGGGAATTTCTATGATTTCTCTCAGATTCAGCTTCATAGCGCACCTCGCACAATCGCTTTAGTATTATAGATGATATCCACCCCAATTGTCAACAGGAATTTGTGTTGACAATGCGCTGAAAATCCGCGATAATCGTTGCGTGGAGATGGTGTGTGACATGAAAGAGATCCAGATACGCAAAAATGACGCCGGCCAGCGGCTCGACCGCTTCGTCGGTAAGGCCGTTCCCCTGCTGCCGGAATCGCTGCTGCAGAAATACATCCGCCTCAAGCGCATCAAGCGCAACGGCAAGGGCGCCAAGCGCGACGTGCGCCTCGTCGAGGGGGACGTGCTGCAATTATACATCAACGACGAGTTTTTTGAAAGACCCACGGAGCAAAATGCCTGGCTCAAGATCGCGACGCCGCGGCTCGACATCGTCTACGAGGACGAGAACATCCTGCTGGCGGACAAAAAGCCCGGCGTGCTGTGCCACAGCGCCGGCGAGTGGAGCTGGGACACGCTCATCTCGAACATCCAGGCCTACCTGCGCCAGACGGGCCAGTGGGACCCGAAGGCCGAAAACGCCTTCACCCCCGCGCTGTGCAACCGCATCGACCGCAACACCGGCGGCATCGTCATCGCGGCGAAAAATGCCGAGGCGCTGCGCATTTTGAACGACAAGATCCGCGACCGCGAGATCGAAAAATCCTACCTCTGCGTCGTCTCCGGCCGGCCGAAGCCCGCCGAGGGCCGGCTGGAGGGGTATCTGTTCAAGGACGCGGTGAAAAACCAGGTCTACGTGACGAAAAAGCCGCAGCCCGGCGCCAAGACCGCCGTAACGGAATACCGCACGCTGCAGAGCCGCCAGGGGCTCTCACTCGTCGAGTGCCGGCTGCTGACCGGCCGCACGCACCAGATCCGCGCGCAGATGGCCGCCGCCGGCTGCCCCCTGCTCGGCGACGGGAAGTACGGCCGCGAGCGCATCAACCGCACCTACGGCGAGACGGGGCAGATGCTCTACTCCTACAAGCTCACGTTCACGCTGCCGACGGACGCGGGCATCCTCGAATACCTGCGCGGGCAGACATTCCGGGTGCCGCAGGTAGCCTTCGCGGAGAAGTATTTCCCGGGATTCCAAATTCCATAAGCGCACGGCGCCGGACGGAGCTTCCGTCCGGCGCCGTTTGTTTTTGCATCGCTCAGAGCCGCTCCATGCGCAACGCCGCATAGACATCCCGGCGGGTGAAGCTGTCCGTGGGAACGAACCACGCCTCCGGCAGCGCGGTCACGTGATCCGCCGGGTGCGCCGCCTCGGAGATGAGGCCGTTTTCCCGGCACCAGGCCATGGCGCCGTCGTAAGCGCCGGCGCGGCCGGTCTGGCGCAGCTGCGCGACGCGGCGCGTGATGGTCTCCGCCTTCGGCGCCAGCAGCATCGCCAGCTCGCCCACCGTCATGGGATCGTCGAGCCGCAGGCGGTTATCGGCAAAGACGATCGCCAGCTGCTCGCCGAGCGCAAAGGCCACCGGCGTGCGCTTGGCCATGTTGTAGCCGTCCTTCTGGAAAATGATCTGGCCGCAGAAAAAGTCCGGGTCCTTTTCCAGCGCTTTGCGCATCGGCTCGACCATGGCGCGGATCTCCGCCTGCAGCGCCGCCTCCGGATCCGGCTCCGTAGACGGGAGCCAGCCCGCACCGTCAAACGACGCCGCCATGTACTGATAGCCCATATGGTCATAGACATCGTAGCTGGTGAAGCCGCCGGTCATCTTGTCCACATAGTGCGGCGGGCGCGCGAGCGTCATCGTATAGCCGTAGCGCGTCTGCATGAGCGTGTGCAGGCGGCTGAGATCCTCCACCGCGGCGTCAAAGCCGGGGAGGTATTCGCGCGCGCCGTACACAAACGGCTTCTTGCCGAAAATGATGTGCCGGTAGCCGTGGTTCGTGATCTGGTGGCCCTCGGCGAGCATGCGGCGGATGAGGCGGTCGTTGTGCTCCGCACCGCCCTGCTCGTCGCAGTGAATGTCCGGATAATGGTCAAAGCGCACGCCGCCCCACGCGGCGCTGCCGAGCTTGCCGGCCTCGTCGGGGTAGTTGGCGCTCGTATCGCCGATAACGTCAAAGCTGCCTCTGGCGCCGTACTGCGCCAGCGTGTCGAGCAGGACGTCCGTGAGCGTGCGGCCGTCAAACCGGTCCGGTGACGCGGGCAGGCCCATCGGCCCGTCGTCAAACGTCATGGCGCAGATGCGCCGGGTCGTCTGCACGCGCTCAATGCGCCGGGTGTAGCCGACATAGTGTTTTTCTGCGGGCGTGATGAGTTTCTTGACGATCTTTTTGCCCTGTTTCCCGACTTTAACGATCCAAGACATGATAGGTCTCCCCTTTCCAAGTGATATCCTGCAGGCAGCACTTTGCGGCAAAGAGCGCCCATTTGACGTAGGCGGCCGCACCGGCATGGGTGCGCCTGCGCTTGGTCAGCTGGCTCTCGGCGACACAGCGCGCCTTCCCGCGCCGTCCGTCCACGGCCGTTGCCCCGCGCAGCAGCGCCGCGCGGACGGCCGGCAGCGTCAGCGCGTCGGCCTCCAGCGTCACGACGCCGTTGCCGATCTCCTCCGGTAGGTGCGCATCGCTGCCGGCCGTGACCGGCTTTGCCGCGCGCTGCGCAAGCGCGCACGCCATGGCGTTGGCCTGCGGGTTCTTGCGGTCGGCCCGGCCGTTCCAGACCTCGATGCCGTCGAGCCGGTCGAGGTAGGCATCGAGCCGCTGCGCGTCGCTGCTGCGCTCGAACGGGTGCGCCATCACGGCGAGACCGCCGCAGGCGTGCACGGCGTCGATCGCGGCGCCCAGCTCCCGCGCGTCGATCTGCTCGGTGACGAACAGGCCCAGCAGGTGCCCCTGATCCGTCGAGAGCTCAATGCCGGGGATGAGCAGAAAATCCGGCGCGTCCCACGTCTCGGTCAGGGCGCGGTCATGATCGCACACGGCGACGCCCTGCAGGCCCCGCGCACGCGCGCACGAGACGATCTCGTCAAGGGACATGCGCCCGTCCGGCGAGTGCTCGGAATGAATGTGCAGGTCGAGTTTGACCTCCATGGACAGGACTCCTCTCTGCGCGGAAATCACCCGCGCGCAAACAGGCTGTTTTTCAGATAGACCCAGAACACGCGGTTATCGCCCCGGCAACGCAGGGCCTCCTTCGCCGTGAACAGGTCGGCAATGCTGCGCAGAAACGCGCCGATGCGCCCGGCGCGCAGATAATGCAGCGCGGCCAGCGTGTCGTTGAGCAGAAAACGCATGCGCACGCCGGGGCGATAATCCTGCGCGGCATAGGTCACCCGCTCCCCCGCCGCGGCGCGGGCATAGTGCGCCGTGAACGGACTTTGGGCCGCCTCCGTCATCGGGAAGCTGCCCCAGACGCGGGGGTTGACCTCCAGCAGGCAGTCGCCCTTGAACTCCACCATGGCCATGCCCGTGAAGCCGAACGAGTGCAGCAGCCGGTACGCGCGGTCAATGAGCGCGGCATCGTAAAAGCTCTCGCAGCAGGTCGACGGGCCGCCGGTGACCGGGTATTCGCGGATGCGGCGGTGGCACAGCGCGCAGATCAGGCGGCCGTCCCGGTCCAGCAGCAGGCTCACGCCGATGCCGGGGCCGGTGATCCTGTCCTGCACGATGGGTGCCGGATCGTAGCGCTGCATGCGCGCAAGGAGCTGCGCATACGCCTCCGGCGTGTCGGCGACGGCGTAGCGGTCGGCGGCCTTGAGGCCGAATTTCTCGCCGCAGTGCGGCTTGATGACAACGGGATAGTGCTCCGGCGGCACGCCGTCATATTGCCGCGGCACCGGAATACCGAGGCTCTGCGCGCGCGCGTGCACCGTCTCCTTATCATTGAGCGCGTCGAGCACGGGCCGGGGCGCGATGAGAAAATCCGCGACCTGGGCAAACCGCTCCCGCTGCGCGGCGACCGTATTGAGCGTGACCGCGCCGACGCAAAACAGCACCGGGCGGTCATACGTCTCCAGCAGCGCCGCGAGCCGGTCCGCGTAGTCGGCGTCGGCCGCAGCGCCGTCGATCCACCGGAAAGCGGCGCAGCAGCGCGAGGACGCGACCGCCGGCACAGCGTGCACGTCGGCACGCGTCTGCGTCACGATCACCTGATAGCCCGCGCGGTGCAGCGCGCGCACCGCCGCGATGGACGACCGGTATTTTCCGTCGGTCACGATGGCTGTTTTCATGTCCGTTCCCTCCCGCTCCTGGCGCGGAGCTGTCGATCTCATACCCCTTATGATACCAAACCTGTGCGGAAAATACAAGACCTGTCTCTTATACACATCTCCGAGCCCACGAGACAGGCAGAAATCT
>ENA-OYAJ01000209-OYAJ01000209.1-human-gut-metagenome-genome-assembly--contig:-NODE-209-length-19709-cov-7.528595_pt1 | contig 19709 bp, 17 predicted proteins | sample MGYA00243431_ERZ652826 | MGnify/ENA primary metagenome ERZ652826 (study PRJEB26926, sample SAMN06164609) | human gut metagenome | biome: ENVO:00009003; feature: ENVO:2100002; material: ENVO:00002003...
GCGCAAAATCGTTCTTATGATACCAGAAGAAATTCTCTTTTTCTTTCTGGGAAAGGACGCGCGTGGAGCAATATACGACCGCTATTGAAGTGCCCCAATTTATCGGGACCTGCACAATTTCAAACTCGATGCAGTCGGTCCACAAAAGCCGGTATGTGTTTTTTCTCCAGTAGGTTGTCATGCCTTCTGCATCTACGATATATGCAGCTGAAAATGCACCCTTCAAGACCATGTAGATAGATGCACAAAAGCCTACTACACCTACTATAATAAAAATCACGCCGCAGAAAAAGCCGAAATCATATGGGCGCGAAGGATCATTCGGTACATACTTTGTAAGAATCCATGAAAAAAAAGCAGTCCCGCCCAAGAAGAAAAAACTCATAAATACATAAAGCCCGGTGTAAAAATTGGAAATCTTTCGTTTTTTCATTTCCGGCCCCACCTCCCGGTTATATTGCACGTCTATTACGTCGCAAATAGTAGCCACCGATATTGGATATTTAAAAACAATTCAACCGAATTTCACATCCAACCGAACCGTTTTTCAACTGAACCAAATGGTCACAGAAGTTCATGAGCAAACCGTATTCTGTGCGAACGAAAAAGCAGCAGTTGTGCTTGCTGTAGTCTCCACCGTCGTCCAGCTCCGCAAACACTTCTATCGCGATATGCCCCAGCTCGTCTTCTCGAAAAAAGCGAAAAGATACACATGCCGTAGAAGCATCTCCTCTTTCTTCGTTTGCCCAAAATCCTTCTTTATTCCCGTTGAGAAATCTCGTAATTTCGGAAATCAACTCATCAATCAAAGAATCTGAGACATATATTTCAGAGGTGGCAGTGATTATGGGAGAGGAACACACAACTGTCAGCTCAATCACATCATCGTCTTGCCATATTTTTCTCAGCGTTATATTATCCTCCATTGTAAAACCTCTCATTTTCACTATGGATTAAATTTGAAATCATCAAATATCTTTCAGGTTCGATTATAGGCCTAAGAAATCGCAAAGGAGCGCAAAAACAAAACCGCCAAACTGCGAGCCCGGCGCAGCGGGTCGCAGTCGTAGGCGCTGCGGCGCAGCGTGATACAGCAGACAACGATGATGATCTGTGGTGACGGTTGTACGCATCATAGTGACCACTTATCCATTTCCCAGCGGGCGGTGCAACAGCACCGCCCGCGCGATATCCTTAGTTTAAGCACGACAGGATACGGATGTAAACTTTTTCAATTAGCAATTACGCAATTGATTGATCTGTTTTGCAAGCAACTCGCTTTTCTTTTTAGAGCAGCGGCCACACGAAATCACCCATTGCCCATTCGGATCAAATGCAACATAGGGGTAACTTTGTCTTTTCGACAGTTCTGCCGATGCCATCCAATGCACATTAGATATCACAACCTCATAGCCGTCAGAATCAAGCATTGGCGAAGCGTTTTCTTTGAACAAATGTGCACCAACGTAAATATCCGGATTCCACGCAATATGAACGTCCGGATGCTTCCTGCAATAAACGGATATCCCATCTGATGTAACGATGACTGTTTTGTTTTCTGGTAAAAGATAAAAAACGATACCCATAAGGATGACAATAAGATATAAAACGGCAAATAAAAGAATCAGCAGCGAATCGAATCCAATCATCCAAGCGCAAAAAATTGCCGCCACCGTCAAAAGTCCAATCAAAACATAAACAACCGACATATAAGCGCCAATCGTACGGAATTTCAAGCGGTCCTTTTTCATATCATTCATGAAAGTTCCTCCTTCCATCAGAAACGGTATCTCGATCTCCACCTAGCTCGATATCGCGAGTGCCTAATTACCCTTTTCCTAGGTGCTCTTCTTCGAGAGCGTCCGCTTCCAAATGTGGTCTTAAACGCTCCTTGAATTTGTCCCAGCATACTGCCAAATGTTAAATTTGCAGTCGCTTGAACAGTTGTACATACAGCCGTACCAATTCCACTGCCTCTCGCAATAATGCCCACGCCTCTCGATGCAAATGTATCTATTGCAGTTAAGCCACCATTAAGCACAGCTTCTCCCCAATCGACTTTTCCTTTCGTTGATTTTTGACTCAAAGCACTGGAAAGTGTTCCGACAGCACCAGATACCGCAGATACAGCGCCAAGCATAGCCACACCGCTTACGTCTAGCGCAGCCGCAAGTATAGGCGCAGCGGTTGACACCACTCCCGCCACAAAACCAGTAACCATTCCGCTTAAAGCACCCGCCATAATTTCCGATTTATCGCCGCCCTGCAATGCAGATGAAAGCGCACCAGAAATTGCGCCAACAAGGCCACCAATAAGCGCACCAGCAATTATAACTGGAAACCCGCCATCTTGGTCAACAAGCATAATCGGGTTATTCTCACAATACGCGAACATATTGGCGCTGAGGAAGCCGTTGGCATCGGTGGTGGCGAAGGTGTCGGCGTTGATGAACCGGCAGTTGGCAAAATCGTAGTACCGGCTCTGGAGGTAGTAGAGGCGCGTCTCACGGTCGTAATAGTAACCACGGTAACGCAGGGGGTTGATGTGCCCGATGAAGGTGGCATCCGTGGTCTTTTTGCCGTCAGCACCATGCACGGAGTAGTTGCCCCACGCGCCGTAGTTGTAGGACGCGGCGAGCGTGCCGTTCGCGTTCAGCAGCGCAATGACATCGCCCTGCGCGTTGAGGACATAGTAGTAGAGCGTCGAGGTCGAGCCGTCGTTGTAGATCATGGCGAACGGCTGGTTGCCGTCGTCGTACACGAACTCGAGGGACTGCATCGCCTGGTAAACCGTATCGTCGCTGTTGCGCGTCTCCCACTGCTGGCGCATGACCTTGCCGGAGAGCGTGGTATAGGTATAGGTCGTCGTGCGCTGGTTGGAGGTGGTGTAGACCTGCTTGCCGCTGCGGACACCGGACATGTCGTAGGTATAGGAGACCTGCTTGCCGTCCACCGTTGCGGAGGCGAGCTGGCGGCCCTTCGTCCACGTGAAGGTATAGTCCTTGCCGTTGTAATATGTAACCGGGTTGCCGGAGGTCGGGAGGTCGCTCGTCTGCGACTGCCCCTCATACAGGACGTCCTTGGTCGTGCCGTTCGCCGTCACGCTCGTGAGCAGATCGGGCCACGAGGGGTTGGTGTAGCCAAAGGACTTCGTGACCGTGCCGTCCTTCGTAATACTGCGGATGTTGCCCGCCGTGTCGTAACCGCTGCGGCACAGCGTGATGCAGCAGACAACGATGGTGATCTGTGGTTGTGTGCTGACGGTTGTACGCATCATAGTAACCACTTGTCCATTTTCCTGCGGGCGGTGCTGTTGCACCGCCCGCAAAAAACTATATTATATGGATATAAATATCTATACTTTTAAGTACTTTCTTACGGCGTGATAAGATATAAAAACGATCAAAATTACACATGCCACAATAATAGTTTCTATCTTCCGAATTCTTTGGTCCTTATTGTGGCCATCCGAAGAAAATATAACATCATTCGAACTTCGGATTTCAACAGCTTGCAATGCATCAAAACCATAACTCATCACATATGCATAGTTTTTCTCATCAGAAACTGTTATCACAACCGGGTTTTGGCTGTCAACTAACTGTTGGAGTACATCTGTCAACTTTTGCTTTTCGTCTTTAACCGAATTCCAAGCCCAAGAATTATAGTAGGCATCATAGTAAAACATACCACTATCGGTTTCAAGTTGAATTGTAATACCTCCATGCCGAGAAGTAAGTAGCGAAAAAGTTGTAATGTATGTCTTTACTGTATATGTGTTTTTCTCCGTTTCTTGATCATAATGAAAAAATGCATAAACAAAGAGAAAGGTCACAATCGTAAAGCAAAGGCCATAACTCAATATACACCGCACACAACGTTTAAAAGCTAACTGCTGCTTTGTTTTTTCCCTTTTACTTGTGCTCATCTATGGCTCCTTACACGATTGGTTGCCTTATTACTAATGTAAGATGTCGAGCCTCCCCAGCCAAGCATAGAAAAAATAGATTTACCTGCTCTTTTACCGAATTTGATTGCTCTTCTTTTAATGGGTATTCGCACTTTAGGCGAACTGCTTCGTCTAAATTTGGGGATTGATTTAACGAGACTCTTTAGTTCCGTCGTTGCCTGTTTTGTGGAAATAAAATCATCTGCCGCCCCTGATATCACTCCCATGCCAGCCGAAATAAATGCATCAACTACAATGGTGCCAGCTGATTCACCCGATTTTACATCTGATATAACAGATTCAGCAACACTAAACAAAACGCCCACAGCCGCACCCGCATTCGGTAAAGCAGCCGAAACCGCGCCAGACGCAGCACCCCATAGCGCACTTTTTAACGCCTCGTTTTGATTTTGACCACACAATCTCGCAGATGCATAAGATATAACCCCGCCTATTAACGCGCCCGCAACAATGTGCCATATTTCTCCATCCTCATCCGTTCGCATGACCGGGTTATTCTCGCAATATGCGAACATATTGGCGCTGAGGAAGCCGTTGGCGTCGGTGGTGGCGAAGGTATCGGCATTGATGAACCGGCAGTTGGCAAAGTCGTAGTAGCGGCTCTGGAGGTAGTAAAGGCGCGTCTCGCGGTCGTAGTAGTAGCCGCGGTAGCGCAGGGGATTGATGTGCCCGATGAAGCTGGTGGAAGTGTTCTTCTTGCCGTCCTTATCATGCACGGAGTAGTTGCCCCACGCGCCGTAGTTGTAGGACGCCACGAGCGCGCCGTTCGCGTTCAGCAGCGCAATGACATCGCCCTGCGCGTTGAGGACGTAGTAGTAGAGCTCCGTTGTCTGGCCATGCTTGTAGATCATGGCGAACGGCTGGTTGCCGTCGTCGTACACGAACTCGAGGGACTGCATCGCCTGGTAAACCGTATCGTCGCTGTTGCGCGTCTCCCACTGCTGGCGCATGACCTTGCCGGAGAGCGTGGTATAGGTATAGGTCGTCGTGCGCTGGTTGGAGGTGGTGTAGACCTGCTTGCCGCTGCGGACACCGGACATGTCGTAGGTATAGGAGACCTGCTTGCCGTCCACCGTTGCGGAGGCGAGCTGGCGGCCCTTCGTCCACGTGAAGGTATAGTCCTTGCCGTTGTAATATGTAACCGGGTTGCCGGAGGTCGGGAGGTCGCTCGTCTGCGACTGCCCCTCATACAGGACGTCCTTGGTCGTGCCGTTCGCCGTCACGCTCGTGAGCAGATCCGGCCACGAGGGGTTGGTGTAGCCGAAGGACTTCGTGACCGTGCCGTCCTTCGTAATACTCCGAATGTTGCCCGCCGTGTCGTAACCGCTGCGGCGCAGCGTGATACAGCAGACAACGATGATGATCTGTGGTTGTGTGCTGACGGTTGTACGCATCATAGTGACCACTTGCCCATTTCCCTGCGGGCGGTGCTGGTGCACCGCCCGCAATTGATAACTACGACAATATGCCCGTTTATTATTCTGGATCAATCTCCCGAATAACCGGTTTTCCGTTAGAAACCTGACGAAAATATTCTCTAACCGCTTGATTGTTCCCTCGGTTGATTAAAATTCCCGGCACAATCAGCAGCGCGAAGAAAAGCATACACAGTCCAGCTTCGCAGAGAATTACAAGTCTGGTATACACGCCCACACGGATGACAACAAACACAAACCACGCCAAAAGCACCGCCAGTTTCAGCAACACCTGCATTGGATAGCGAAAACTACCCTCAAGGATTGTGTGATTTCCCTGCGTCCGGAGCGTGCCGAAAAACACACGCTTCGGGTACATATCATATCCATGTACCATAACCGCCCAGACACGCTCACCTTCTATCTGTCCGTATAGGCCACGCCGGTCGTTTGCTGGCATTTTCACGCTACGCAACAGTTTTCCAAGAGCACAGTCAGTTTGCATGCCTGCACACAGCTGAGCCTTGGCTTCATTTAGCGACAGTGGTATTTCAAAGTGTTGCTTCATTCTGGCTAGCGTCCTTTCGTAGGTCTACCTTTTATAGGAATAACCCATGTATAAGTAATCAATCCGTGAAACTCATATCCTTCTCCAAACGAAACTGAATATCCATCATATGTTGAAGAAGCCAGCATCGTGCAGTTTTCGCCGCGAGGCGGAAACGGAACGGTGCTGGCTTCTTCTGACGCCGTGGTGCCGGTGGCCGGACTCGAACCGGCACGCCTTGCGGCACTTGATTTTGAGTCAAGCACGTCTACCAATTCCATCACACCGGCAAATGCGGTCGTTTGATTATACAACAGCCGGGTGCATATTTCAAGTACAAATGCAAATCTCACGCGGCGGCACAAATTGCAGCCGCTCCGGCGGCTGCTCGGCAAACGAGCACACGGCGGCCATGCAGCCGGGAATGGCATCATACACGCGGCAGAGCGCCCCCGCCTCCGGCGGGACGAGCACCCCGGCCGCGCGCCGGAACGGGATCGTGCGCAGGTCGCCCGCGCCCGTGAGCTTGAACCAGCTCTCGCGCAGCGTCCAGAGCTCGAACGGCTGCAGGTCGCCGCAGTCCGCCTGCGCGAGCCGCCGCGCCATGGCCGGGTGCAGCGGGCGCACCTGCTCCACATCCGCGCCGACCGGCGCGGCCGACACGGCCACGAGCGCCGCCGTGCGCGTGTGGCTGACGGAAAAGTGCAGCTGCGGGCACGCCGGAAAATACGGCTTGCCGCCCGGCAGCTCCGCCGTCTCCGGTAGGTCGATGCCCCAGACCGCGCGCACCGCATATGCCAGCAGCGACACGCCCCATGCGCTGCCGTGCGCCTTTGAGCGCGCAGGGCGCGCCGGCTGCGCGTCCGTGATCTGCGTCCAGAAAAGCTCCATGTGACCCACCTCGTTTCTTATGTCACAGAATAACACGATTCGTAATTTTTTGCTACCACAATTGTAAATTGTGTGATATACTGAAATGAATATTTCTGCACGCTCCTGCTTTCCCGGAAAGCAGACGCCACTAACCGCAAAGGCGCCCACACACTGCCTTTGGAAAGGAATATGGACTACATGAAGAAAATTCTCGTACTTGAGGATGAGCCCAGCATCCGCAGCTTCGTCGTCATCAACCTGCGCCGGTCCGGTTACGAGCCCATTGAGGCGGCCGCAGGCGAGGAGGCGCTCGAAAAGCTCAAGCAGAATCCGGACACGCTCGTCGCACTGCTCGACGTGATGCTGCCGGACATCGACGGCTTTGAGGTCTGCCGCCGCATCCGCGCGACCGGCTCGAAAATGGGCATCCTCATGCTCAGCGCCAAGAGCCAGGAGATGGACAAGATCACCGGCCTCATGACCGGCGCGGACGACTATGTCACCAAGCCCTTCTCCCCTGCCGAGCTGATCGCGCGCGTGGACGCGCTCTACCGCCGCATCGGCGGCAGCGAGAACACCGAGGACGTGCTCTCGAGCGGGCCGTTCGTGCTGCACCTGCGCTCGCGCACGCTCGACAAAAACAGCGACCACATCCGTCTGACGCAGACGGAGTTTGCCATCATGAAGCTGTTCATGGAAAACCCCGGCCGCGCACTCTCGCGCGAGGACATTCTGCACGCCGTCTGGGGCGCGGACTACAACGGCGAGGTCAAGATCGTCGACGTGAACATCCGCCGTCTGCGCATCAAGATCGAGGACGACGCGACCGAACCCGAATACATCACCACCGTCTGGGGCTACGGCTATAAGTGGGGCTACTGAGACCATGCAGGACGTCACCCCCACCCCCGCAGGCGAACCCAAACAGGAAAACACCTTCCGCGGCCTGTTTTCGCGCATGGCCATCGGCCAGTGCGTGCACGCGGCGCTGTGCGTCGCCGCCGGCGCGGCCATCGGTCTGAGCGCCGGGCGCGTGAGCACCGCGCTGGGCATCGTGCTGGGCATTCTCGCGGCGGCCGTCGGCGCCGTGGTCTGCGCGCTGTGGTTCCGCCGGCGCGTGTCGCGCCCGGTCGAGCAGATCACGGAGGTCACGCGCACGATCGCCGGCGGACGCTACGGCACGGAGCTGCCGGTGCAGCGCGACGATGAGCTCGGCCGCCTCGCGACCGCGATCAACGAGCTGTCGCAGGAGATCAGCCGCAGCGAAAAAATGCAGTCGGAGTTCATCTCGTCGATCTCGCACGAGCTGCGCACGCCCCTGACCGCCATCACCGGCTGGAGCGAGACGCTCATGTTCGACGCCGCCATCCAGGGCGACTCCCGCCGCGGCATCGCCATCATCTCCAAGGAGGCCGCGCGCCTGACGAGCCTCGTCGAGGAGCTGCTGGAGTTCACCCGCATCCAGGACGGCCGCTTCAACCTGAGCATGGAGCTGCTCGACATCGAGAGCGAGCTCGAGGACACCATCTTCACCTATCAGGAGCTGCTGCGGCAGGACGGGATGCAGCTCATCTACAACCCGCCCGAGGAGGAGATCCCACTCGTGCCCGGCGACCCGGAGCGGCTCAAGCAGGTGTTTCTCAACATCCTCGACAACGCCGCCAAATATGCGCGCGACGGCAAGACGATCGAAGTGTCCGTTTTTTCGGACAGTGAAGCTGCTACCATTCAATTCAGGGACCACGGGCCCGGCATCCCGGAAAACGAGCTGCCGCACGTGAAGGAGAAGTTCTTCAAGGGCGAAAAGCACAAGGCCCGCGGCAGCGGCATCGGTCTCGCCGTGTGCGACGAGATCATCACCCGCTCCGGCGGCACACTGACGATCGCCAACGCCCCCGGCGGCGGTACGCTGGTCTCGGTGCGCCTGCCGTTCGCGCCGGAGAGCGGCAATTAAATTCGTATTTCATTCTAACCGAGGTAACCATATGAGCAAAACCGAATCCGCAAAACCCGATACCAACGTCTCGTTCCGCACGTCCATCGGCGGGCAGGCGCTCATTGAGGGCATCCTCATGCGCGGCCCGACCCGGCAGGCCATCGTCTGCCGCACGGAGGACGGCATGGTCGAGAAGGTCGAGGAGCTGCACCTGGTCAAGGAAAAGCACCCGATCCTCGGCTGGCCGCTCATCCGCGGCGTCGTCGTGTTTCTCGACTCGATGGTCAAGGGCATGAAGGCGCTGACCTATTCGGCCGACCTGCTGCCCGAGGACGAGCAGGAGGAGCCCGGCAAGATCGACCTCTGGATCGAAAAGCACTTCGGCGAGGAGAAGGCCAAGGACATCATCATCGGCACGGCCGTGGTGCTCGGCATCGCGCTGTCGATCGTGCTGTTCATCCTGATCCCAACGCTGCTCGCCGGCCTGACCAGGGGCTTCATCCACAGCCCCGTCGTGCGCAACCTCTTTGAGGGGCTACTGCGCATCGTCATCTTCCTGTTGTATCTGTGGGGCGTGGCGCACATGAAGGACGTTGAGCGCATGTTCGCCTACCACGGCGCAGAGCACAAGACCATCTTCTGCTACGAAAAGGGTCTGCCGCTGACGGTCGAGAACGTGCGGCCGCAGTCGCGCTTCCACCCCCGCTGCGGCACGAGCTTTCTGTTCGTCGTCGTCATCATCAGTATTCTCGTGTTCTCGCTCGTGAGCCTGCGCGTCGGACTGTGGGACAATCCGTGGGTGCGCATCGGCCTGCGGCTGCTGCTGCTGCCGGTCGTCGTGTCCATCAGTTATGAGATCAACCGCTGGGTCGGCCGGCACGACAACCTCTGCTCGCGGATCCTGTCCGCGCCGGGCAAGTGGCTGCAGCGCCTGACCACCAACGAGCCGGACGACAGCATGATCGAGTGCGCCATCCGCGCGCTTGAGCTCGTCATTCCGGAGCAGAAGGGCAGCGACGCCTGGTAATCCGTCAGCAAAGGACTGGAAGATAGAGAGATGCCAAAAACCTATAACGACCTGTATCTGGCCACGCGCACGGCGCTGAAAAGCGCCGGCGTGGAGGCCTACGCGCTCGAGGCGCGGCTGCTGGTGGCCTATGCCGTCGGCAAGACGAAGGAGGAATTCGTGCGCGACCTGCGCCTGTACACCTCCGACGAAAATGAACAGAAGATCGCGGCCCTGCTGCAGCGCCGCATTGCCGGCGAACCGCTGGCCTACCTGATCGGCGAGTGGGAGTTTCACGGGCTGCCAATCGTGGTCACGCCCGACGTGCTCATCCCGCGCATGGACACCGAGGTGCTCGTGGACGCGGCGCTGCACGTGCTCGTTGGCCGGAAAATGAATGCCCGCATTCTCGACCTCTGCTCCGGCAGCGGCTGCATCGGCTGCGCGCTGGCGCACGAGCTGCCGGCCGCGCGCGTCGTCATGGTGGACATCAGCGAGGAGGCCCTCGCCGTGAGCAAGGAAAACCTGCGCCGCAACCACCAGAACCGCACCATCTGCCTCAGGGCCGACGCGCTCGAAAAGCCCCCGATGGGCATCGGCACGTTCGACCTCATCGTGTCCAACCCGCCCTATGTGGCAAGCATGGACATCCTCACGCTCGACAGCTCCGTGCGCGACTATGAGCCGCTCGGCGCGCTCGACGGCGGCGAGGACGGACTGATGTTCTACCGCGCGATCGTGCGCCACTGGACGCAGATCCTCCGCCCCGGCGGCTGGCTCATGTTCGAGGTCGGCGAGGATCAGGCGGACGCCGTCATGACGCTGATGACAGAAGAAAAATACACCGATGTGACCGCCCTTGAGGACACCGCCGGCATCCGGCGCGTCGTCGTCGGCCGCATCTGATACTTAGAGGTGAATCACTATGGCTGAAAAGAAAAAATCCGCACCCGTTTCCACCGGCCCCGTCAAGCCGGAGGATAAGAAAAAAGCGCTCGAGACCGCCCTCGCCCAGATCGAGAAGAACTTCGGCAAGGGCGCCATCATGCGCCTCGGCGACGACATTCCCGTGAACGTGGAGGCCATCTCCACCGGCTCCCTGTCGCTCGACCTCGCGCTCGGCATCGGCGGCGTGCCCCGCGGCCGCATCGTCGAGATCTACGGGCCCGAGTCGTCCGGTAAGACGACGCTTGCGCTGCACATCCTCGCCAGCGCCCAGAAGAAGGGCGGCGAGGTCGCGTTCATCGACGTGGAGCATGCGCTTGAGCCCGCCTACGCCCGCGCCCTCGGCGTGGACATTGACAGTCTGCTCATCTCCCAGCCGGACACCGGCGAGCAGGCGCTCGAGATCACGGAGCAGCTCGTGCGCTCCGGTGCGCTCGACGTCGTGGTCGTCGACTCCGTGGCGGCGCTGCTGCCACGCAGCGAGCTCGAGGGTGAGATGGGCGAGTCGTCCGTCGGCGTGATCGCGCGCCTGATGAGCCAGGCCCTGCGCAAGCTGGCCGGCACCGTCAGCCGCACGAACTGCATCGTCGTGTTCATCAACCAGCTGCGCGAGAAGATCGGCGTCATGTACGGCAACCCCGAGACGACGCCCGGTGGCCGCGCACTGAAGTATTTCTCCAGCGTGCGCATCGACGTGCGCCGCATCGAGACGCTGAAGGCCGGCGGCGAGATGATCGGCAACCGCACGCGCGCCAAGATCGTCAAGAACAAGGTCGCGCCCCCGTTCAAGGAAGCGGAGTTCGACATCATCTACGGCGAGGGCATCTCCAAGATCGGCGAGATCGTGGACCTCGGCGTCAAGCTCGACCTGATCGACAAGGCCGGCGCGTGGTACACCTACGGTGATGTGCGCGTGCAGGGCCGCGACAGCATGAAGGAATTTCTGCGCGAACACCCTGACGTCTCGGACAAGATCGAGGCGGAGATCCGCGCCAACGCCCACAAGCTCATGAGCCCGCAGGCGCGCAAGGCCGCCATCGCTTCCGGCCGCGCCGTTGAAGTGGCCGCCGATGACTTTCAGGGCTGATGGCCCGGCTCATCGAGCTCAAGCAGACCGCGCCGGAGCGCTTTCTGGCGCGGTTTGACACCGGCGAGGAACTGCGCACGACGCTCGCCGTCGTGACGGACTATCACCTCAGCTGCGGCAAGGAGTTGACGGAGGCCGAGCTCGACACGCTGCGCGCAGCCTCCGAGCGCTCACGCTGCCGGCAGCGGGCGCTGCGCATCATCGGCGCGCGCGCCATGTCGGTCAAGGAGCTGACCGACCGGCTGAAGGAAAAGGGCGAAAGCCCGGAAAACGCCGAGGACGCCGCCGCGTGGCTGCAGGAGATGCACCTGCTCGACGATGCGCAGTACGCCGCCATGTGCGTGCGGCACTATGCCGCCAAGGGCTACGGCGCCGGACGCATCCGCAGCGAGCTGTACCGCCGCGGCATCCCGCGCGAGCAGTGGGACGACGCGCTGCAGGAGCTGCCGGAGCAGGACGGCCAAATCGACACGCTGCTGCGCCGCCGCCTGCGCAGCGACACACCCGACCGCGACGAGCTGCGCCGCGCGTCGGACTATCTCTACCGCCGCGGCTTCGGGCGCGACGAGATCCGCGCGGCCATCGCGCGCTATCAGGATAACTTTGAGGAGTATTGACCCATGCCATATCGAATCTGCCTGATCTCGCTCGGCTGTGCGAAGAATCAGGTCAACAGCGAGCAGATGCTCTATCTGCTCAATCAGGCCGGCCATGAGGTGGTCGGCGAGGTGGACGGGTGCGACGTCGCCATCGTCAACACCTGCGGCTTTATCGACAGCGCCAAGAGCGAGGCCATCGACCAGATCCTGCAGCTCGCCGAGGTGAAAAAGGCCGGCGGACTGAAGAAAATTCTCGTGACCGGCTGCCTGTCGCAGCGGTACGAAAACGACATTCTCGAGAGCCTGCCGGAAGTGGACGGCATGCTCGGCACCGGCAGCTTCGGCCAGATCTGCCAGGCCGTCGAGGACGTGATGCACGGCGGAAAGCCGCTGTACTTCGGCGACAAGAGCGGCCCGATCGAGGAGATCGGCCGCGTGGTCACGACCGGCCCGGGCTGGGCGTACCTGCGCATCGCCGAGGGGTGCGACAACTGGTGCGCGTTCTGCGCCATCCCCGCCATCCGCGGCCGCTACCGCAGCCGCACGCTTGACACCATCGTGCAGGAGGCGCGAGAGCTCGCCGACCTCGGCGTGAAAGAGCTGATCGTCATCGCGCAGGACATCACCCGCTGGGGCATGGACCTCTACGGCAAGCCGAGTCTTGCGCGGCTGCTGCGGGAGCTGGCAAAGATCGACGGCATCCGCTGGATCCGCCTGCACTACCTCTACCCCGAGATCATCGACGACGAGCTCATCGACCTCATTGCAAATGAGGACAAGATCGTCAAGTATCTCGACATTCCCATCCAGCACATCAACAACGACATTCTCCGCCGCATGAACCGCCACTGCACCGGCGACGAGATCCGCGCGCTGCTGCAAAAGCTGCGTGCGCGCATCCCGGGCCTTGTGCTGCGCACGAGCCTCATCACGGGCCTGCCCGGCGAGGGCGAGGCCGAATTTGAGCAGCTGTGCGTCTGGCTGCGTGAGGCGCGGCTCGAGCGCGTGGGCGTGTTCCCGTTCTCCCCCGAGGAGGGGACGCCCGCCGCCGTGATGACCGACCGCTGCGAGCCGGACGAGGCCCAGCGCCGCGCCGATCTCATCCTCGAGCTGCAGGCCGGCATCATGGACGACTACAACGCCGCCTGTATCGGGCGGGACATGACCGTTTTGTGCGAGCACCGGACGAAGAGCGGCATGTGCTCCGGCCGGACGTACGCCGACTCGCCGGAGATCGATGGCACGGTCTACTTCACCGGCGCGGCCCGGCCCGGCGACATGGTCACGGTGCACATCACCGGCTGCGACGACGGCGATCTCGCCGGCGAACAAATCCACGAATGAGGTGCTGACATGACGACTGCAAACAAAATTACCATCTTCCGCGTGATCCTCATCCCTGTGTTTCTGGTGCTGATGTATCTGCGCTTTCCCGGCCATACGTACTGGGCATTCGGCGTGTTCGTGCTTGCGAGCCTGAGCGACTTCGCCGACGGCTACATCGCGCGGCACTACAATCAGGTGTCCGATTTCGGCAAGTTCATGGATCCGCTGGCCGACAAGCTGCTGGTCGTGGCGGCCATGCTGCTGTTCGTCGAGCAGCATCAGATGCCCGCATGGGCGCTGCTGCTCGTGGTCGCGCGGGAGTTTGCCGTGACCGGCCTGCGGCTCATCGCCGTGGACAATGGCCGCGTCATCGCCGCCGCCTGGTCCGGAAAGATCAAGACCGCCTCGACCATGGTGGCCATCTGCCTGATGCTGCTGTGGAACATCCCCTGGCTCAACACCGTGTGCTGGGTGGTCATCGTCGTGACGACGGTGTACTCCGGCGTGGAGTACTTCGTGAAGAACCACGACGTGTTCCAAAAAGCCGCCTGAAACATAGCAAAAAAGCCAGCGGGCATCGTGCCCGCTGGCTTTTTTGCTTTCCCTCAGAACGTGAACGCCTGCAGCGGCTTGTCGTACTCCGAGTGGCCCGTGGAGAACGACTGCCCATTGACCGTAACGCGCACGGTCGTGCAGTTGAAGTTATCGAGGAAGGTATTGACGAGGCTGCCCATGTACATAAGCTCACCCGTCGAACCGCTCTCGCGCAGACCGGCGAGGAACGCCTCGTTCATATCGAGGCTGAGCGCGTCGCCGTCTTTTGAGATGGCGAGCACCTGGCTGCCCTTCGGCAGGGCGTCATGCGCGATGAGCTGCTCCGCGATCGCCTGCGCATACGCCGTCGTGACGGCCGGCTCCGTGTCCGGGATCTGCGCCGTGTCGGCGTGCAGGTCGCTCGCCTGATCGTTCGGGAAGTAGACCTTGCAGGACGTGTCCACGCCGCCAGTGGCGGCCGTCTGCGTCGGCGGTGTCTCCGGCGCGGGGGTCTGCTCCGCTGCGTCCTTCTTGCCGCAGGCGCACAACAGCGCCAGCGCCAGCACGCACGCGAGCAGGAGCGAAAGACATTTTTTCATGTTCGTTCCTCCTGTGCGGCCGCGCTTGGGCGCCGGCCGCGTTTTTTCCAGCATACCACACCGGCGCGCGGCGCGCAACCTTGACATTGCCGGGTGCATATGCTAAGATGATGAATGCGATGAACGGAAAGAGTACGCCCATGACCCGGTCTCAGAGAGGCGCCCAGATGCTGCGAGGGTGCTGTCCGGCAGGGCGGAACGTGCGTCCGGGAGCGCGGCGGGAGGAAATGCCCGCCCGAAGGCACCGCGTTACGGTGCAGCGAGCGAGAAACGAGAGTGGAACCGCGAAGGACTTCGCCTCTCATGCCGGACGGCATGGGGGCGCTTTTTTATTGCAAATACGTCTCAAAGGAGCCTGAATATGAAACTGTACAACACCATGTCCATGCAGAAGGAAGAGTTCGTGCCGATCGAGCCGGGCAAAGTGCGCATGTACGCCTGCGGCCCGACGGTGTATAACTACATCCACGTCGGCAACGCGCGCCCGATCATCATGTTCGACGTGCTGCGCCGCTATCTGGAGTACCGCGGCTACGAGGTGACATTCGTGCAGAACTTCACCGACGTGGACGACAAGATCATCAAGCGCGCCAACGAGGAGGGCATCTCCAGCGAGGAGGTCGCGAAAAAATACATCGCCGAGTACTTCACCGACGCGCACGCGCTCGGCGTCCGCGAGGCGACCGTGCACCCGAAGGCCACCGAAAACATCCAGCAGATCATCGACCTCATCACGACGCTCATTGACAAGGGGTACGCCTACGAGGTCAACGGCGACGTGTACTACCGCACGCTGAAGTTCCGGGACTACGGCAAGCTCAGCCACCAGCCGATCGAAGACCTGCAGTCCGGCGCGCGCATCGACGTCAACGACATCAAGGAGAACCCGCTCGACTTCGCGCTCTGGAAGGCCGCCAAGCCCGGCGAGCCGTTCTGGCCCTCGCCGTGGGGCAAGGGCCGCCCCGGCTGGCACATTGAGTGCTCGGCCATGTCCAACCGCTACCTCGGCAAGACGATTGACATCCACTGCGGCGGCAGCGACCTTGCCTTCCCGCACCACGAGAACGAGATCGCCCAGTCCGAGGCCGCCAACGGCTGCAAGTTCGTCAACTACTGGCTGCACAACGGCTTTATCAACATCGACAACAAGAAGATGAGCAAGTCGCTCGGCAACTTCTTCACCGTGCGCGAGGCCGCCGCCGTCTACGGCTACGACTGCATCCGCATGTTCATGCTCATGAGTCACTACCGCAGCCCGCTCAACTACTCCGGCGAGATCCTCATGCAGGCCAAGGCCGCGCTCGAGCGCCTGCGCACCGCCAAGAGCAACCTCGAGTTCTTCATCGCCAACGGCCGCGACGGCGAGCTGAGCGAGGCCGATGCCGCCTTCGTGCAGGGCCTGGACCAGTACCGCGAGAAGTTCGACGCCGTCATGGACGACGACTTCAACACCGCCGACGCGATCTCCGTCATCTTCGAGATGGTGCGCGAGATCAACACCGCCGTCTCCCCCGCCGCCGACCCGAGCAAGGCGCTGGCGCAGGCGTGCCTCGACCGCTTCCTCGAGCTGTGCGACGTGCTGGGCATCCCCTTCGGCTCCGACAGCAGCGAGGACCCCGAGGCAAAGGCCATCGAGGAGAAGATCGCCGCGCGTCAGGCCGCCCGCAAGGCCAAAAACTGGGCCGAGGCCGACCGCATCCGCGACGAGCTCAAGGCCGCCGGCATCGTGCTCGAGGACACCCCGCAGGGCGTCAAGTGGAAGCGCGCATAAGTAAGCCCGATCGCATATCTGACGACCGCCCCGGCCATCTGGCCGGGGCGGTTTTGCCGTCCGCGCACAAAAATCCCCGATTGGAAACCCAATCGGGGATTTTCGCAGTTTATGGGGTAAGGGATCGTTCGCGTCAGGGATGCTGCGGCGCGTCGGAGTCTTGCGCTTCCGTCTCTTCCGCAGCCGCTTCGTCTGCCGGGGCCTCGGCCGCATCGGCGTTATCCTCAGCGGTCACTTCCGGCTCGGCTTCGGCTTCCGGGGCGTCCGGCTCGGCCGGGGTCTCCACCGCTTCTTCCGCAGTCTCGGCCGCGGCTTCCGCCTCGGCGGCTGCCTTTGCCTCCGCTGCGGCGGCGCGCTTGGCCTCCTTGGCTTCCTTGGCAGCGGCGTGCTTGGCCTGGAGCTTCGCGTACTCCTCGCCCAGCCACATGCGCAGGCCCTGCTTGCGCAGCGTTGCCGCTTCTTCCTCGGTCATGGTCCCGGCCGCGACTGCCTTCTTCAGCTTCCGGCAGTAGAGCAGGCGCAGCACCGCGACGATCACGGCCAGCACGATGAGCACGATGAGGATGTAGAACAGCGGGCCGTGGTGCGCCTTGACAACGGCGAACTGCAGATCGCGGTCCATGGTCTTGAAGACGAGATAGCTGCCGTCGCGGCTGCTGGACGTGCTCGCCCAGGTGCCGTTCTGGTAGGTGTAGACCGTGTAGCTCGCGCCGGTGTCCGGTGCGTAGACACGCAGGGAGACGGTGTTGTCCGTGTCGTCCTCGACCGTGTCGTTGAGGATCTCGACGTTATACTTCATGTACAGCTGCTGGTTGCCGCGCAGCGTCGGGCCGTCGTCCTCGGCGGAGGTGATGTGCACATCCGTCGCCGGGTCAAAGACGCCCTCGGCCAGCACGATCGGCGTGCGGCTGTTGTCGGCATACAGGTCGCCGGCCACGACCGTCGAGACGGCGGTGTACTCCGCCTTGACCTCGAGGTCGAAGGTCAGGTGGCTGTAGTCATGCTCCGGCCAGGAGCCGTAGTTGCCCTCCACCGTCGGGCAATCGGGGATCTGCGATTCGTCGATCGAGCCGCCGTAGGCGAACGTGATCGTCTTGACGACCTCGCCGTTGGCCGTGAAGGTGACGGCAAAGCTCGAGAACTCCGCCGGGATGCCGTCGCGCGCCATGAAGGCATCATAGCTCATGCCCTCGGCCTTGCCCGCGTAGCTGATGCCGTCGATGCCGGCCTCCGTCTCGTGGACGAAGTAGTTATCGGCCGCGCTGCCATCCTTGTCGATCTCGCCCGCGATGGTGCCGACGCAGTTGCCGGAGCCGTTGAGATTCACGAGCGTGTTGCAGCCGCTGACGTTCATGCCGTAACCGGCGATGCCGCCGATGTAGTTGCGGCCGGTCAGCTCGCACTTGGCGAAGCTGTTGCGCACGGAGCCCTGCGACTGGCCGACGACGCCGCCGACATAGTCGCCCGCCGTGCTCTCGGCCGTGCCGTAGCCCTCGCAGCCGCTGATGACGCCGAGATCCGCGTAGCCGCAGACGGCGCCGGCGCAGTCCTTGCGCGAGGTGGCATTGCCGTAGTTTTTGCTGTCGAGCAGCACGCACTTGGTGAAGTACTTGGCCGTCAGCGTGGAGTCCTTGATGACATTGGAGTCGCTCTCGGGATCGAAATCGTACTCGATGTCCATCGTGCCGGCAACGCCGCCGACGTTCACGTCGCCGTCGACCTTGCCGTAGTTGTCGCAGTTATAGACCTTGCCGTCGGTCGTGCTCGAGAGCTCTTCCTCCGAGACGTCCTGGATGATGTCGTCCTTATCCTTGCTCAGGGCAAGCTCGAGGATATCGCACAGGCGCATCATGACGACGTTGAACTGGTCGTTGACCCCCTTCATGTCGCTGATGATCTGGGTGCTGTAGGTGGCCGTCTCCACGCTCAGGCGGGACAGGCCGGCCGAAATGCTGCCGAGATCGTCGAACATCTGCTCCATCGCGGTGCGGTAATCGCTGCCGATGTCGGGCAGGTTGAGCGGATCGTTGCTGGCGAGGTATTTCGTGACCTGGTCGAGGTAGCTCATGCCGGTCGAGAAGTTGCCGCTCGAGGATTTGAGGGCGTCAAACGCGTTTTTGAACGCGGCGCTCATGTAATCCATGCGGGTGTGGCCGGTGGAGTCCTCGGTGAGGTAGTACAGATTGATGATCTTCGTCATCGTGGAGATGTCGCCGGAGATCGCGCCGATCGCTTCGGCAGCGTCGCCCATGCCCTTGAGCAGGGCGTCGCGCTGCGACTCATAGGTGCCGAGGTTGTCGGGGTTGTACTCGTAGCCGTACTTGTCGGACATCTGCTGCCAGTTGTCCGGGCGGCTGGCGATCAGGTCATAGGAGCCGGTGCCGTAGGCGTTGTCCATGACCTTCATGAGCCAGGCGCAGTAATCCATGGCCGCGTTGAGCTGGTCGGACGAGACGCTCAGGTCCTTGGCCGCGTCCTTGAAGGCCGTCTTGTCTGCCTCGGTCATCTCATCGACGATGTCGAGATAGTCAAAGCCCTTGTTGAAGTAATCGATCGATTTGTCAAGCGAAACGGCCGCCGCGGAAAACTCCGTGATCGCGGGGGCGAGCATTTTCTCCGCCGTGTTGATGCGGATGAACACTTCGTTGACGGTCGAGACCGTGTTGTCCACGTAGTCCGTGGTGCGCTCGGCCACATAGCGCGCGCTCTCCGTGGCGCGGGCCGCGCTGTCGCTCAGCACGCCGACCGTGGCGGCCAGCGACGACGCCGCAGCGCCCGTATGGTTGAGCAGGGTGTCCATCAGATCATGGAGCGTGTTGAGCTCCTTGGCCATGGCGCCGATCGAGCCAGACTCCACATCGAGCGTGATGAACGGCTCCATCTGGCCGCAGATGCCGCCGACGTCCTTACGGCCGGAGGCCGTGCCCCAGTTCGTGCAGCCGGAGACGAGGCCGCTCTGGCGGCCGACGATGCCGCCGATGTTGTAGCCGACGTGCTCAAAGCCGACGCCGCCCCAGTTCGTGCAGCCGATGATGACGCCGGACGAGAAGCCCTGTCTCTTATACACATCTCCGAGCCCACGAGACAGGCAGAAATCTCGT
>ENA-OYAJ01000217-OYAJ01000217.1-human-gut-metagenome-genome-assembly--contig:-NODE-217-length-19025-cov-6.872061_pt1 | contig 19025 bp, 15 predicted proteins | sample MGYA00243431_ERZ652826 | MGnify/ENA primary metagenome ERZ652826 (study PRJEB26926, sample SAMN06164609) | human gut metagenome | biome: ENVO:00009003; feature: ENVO:2100002; material: ENVO:00002003...
CCGCAGCTCATGACCGGCGTCTGCCTGCCGAACCGCAACATCGCGCTCGCCAGCCTGCGCCGCGAGGGCGTCAAGAGCTACATCAACTCCAAGGTGCTCGAAGTGACCGAGCACGAGGTCAAGATCCAGCACAAGGACGGCACGGAAGAATGGCTCAAGGGCTTTGATTATATTGTCCTCGGCCTCGGCTCCCGCAAGTATGATCCGCTGTCCGAAGAGCTCAAAGCGTTCGTGCCGGAAGTCCACGTCATCGGCGACGCCATCAAGCCGGGTCAGTCCAGCGATGCCATGCATCAGGGCTTCCACGTCGGCTACGAGCTGTAAGTCACTGTATTCTCTTTGCTATTATTCTTTTTCATCCTCTTACTCCTTTCAATCTTATCACAGCGCGAAGGCCCGCCGGATGCACACCGGCGGGCCTTTTGCCAATATGCGTTCTTTTGTAACAGAATGGGGTGAATGTTGGAAAATTTGAAATTCGTTCACTTGTTTTTTGCACAAAAAGCTGTTAATCTATAAACAGAGACATTGCCGGTTGTATGTTTGTAAGCCGTATCGTTACCACGAATGGGGGCAAACACGTTGAAGAGAAGAAACAGACCGCTCTGCGAAACACCGCGCAGCGGGTATTTCTGCGGTCCGGACAAGTATCTCCGGCTGCAGGAGCATACCATCAGTGAGGAGCTGTTCCCCGTCATGGAGGCGGACAGCTATTTTGTGCTTGTCCGCAGCGGCAGCGGCAGCTTTATCATCAACGGGGAGGAATTTCCCGTACAGCCGGGCTGCGTTGCGTGGATCCAGTGCTCGCAGGTGCTGACGATCTGCCCCGAGTTTGGGCAAACGCTCAAGATCTGGGTCGCTGCCTTTGATTATCAGCTTTTGAGCTACTATATGTTCAATCAGATCACGAACCTGCGCGAGATCGAGATCGTTACCGGCCTGCCCGTGATCGGGCCGGACGGGGAGGACGTCAAGGAGATCGCGCGGCTGTTTGCGCAGTTCCGGCACCTGAGTGCGAAAAACAGCTGCGGTTCGGCTGTGATCCGCAGTTCGTTCCTGCGTAAGATCGAGCTGCTGTATAACCGCGCAGCCGCGCGGCGCAGGGATCAGTATTCGCCGATGGAGATGCCGCTCGGCCGGCGCGCCAGCCTCTATATCGCCACGCACAGCACGGCGGAGCTCACGGCGGCCTCGGTCGCGGAGGCGGTCTCGTCCGATGCGGATGAGACGGCACTCAACCACGCGCTGCTCATTGCGACCGGGCTGAACTTCAGCCAGTATGTCAACCGCACGCGCCTGATCCTGGCCATGTCATACTTCCTGTATGACAGCCTGCCGTTTGACTATGTGTCGTCCATCTCCGGCTTCCATATGAGCATCACGTTTTTCCGCCGCTTCAAAGCGCTGACCGGCACGACGCCGCAGGGCTATCTGAATGACATGCTCAGCGACGGGAAGGGCGGCCGGGTCTACCGCGGCATGATTATGAGCGAGACGCTCATTTCCGCCATCAGCTATCTGTACGAGAATATGTCCGAGCCGATCGACGCCGAAAAGATCGCGCGCGATCTCTACACGTCGGAGAACATCCTGCGTGTGCAGCTCAAGACGCGCCTGAACTCCAGCTACAAGCAGATCCTGTCCATGTTCCGCGTGCGCTACGCGGAGGCGCTGCTCACGACGACGGATCTGCCGACGGTCGATATCGCGATGGAAACGGGCTTCGGCTCCGACCGGACGATGGGCCGCGTGTTCTACGCGCTCAACAAGATGTCACCAGGCGAGTTCCGCAAGCAGAGAGGACAGGGGAGGAAGCAGCATGGCTAACGAACGTTCATCCGACACGGCGTTTTTCAGCTCCCAGGACGAGAAGCCCGTTCTGGCCGGCGCGCATGACTATTTTGTCAACAATGTCCTGCCCAGCGATATCAAAGCCTGCATCCGGAAGATCAAGGCGCCGACACTCTATGTCAACAACCACGACGAGACGTTTCTGCTCGTCCGCAGCGGCCATGGCACGCTGACGGTCAACGGTCTGGATTACCGCCTGCGGCCGAACACGCTCATCAACCTCGGCCCGTTCCACCGCTACCGCTATCTGCCGGATGACGGCGAAGTGCTCGAGATCGCCGAGAGCCGCATGAACAGCGGCACCTATGTCTATCTGGTGGCGAACCCGTATATGAAGTTCGAGCAGTTTTATGTCCCGTCCGAGCCGCCGGTCGTGGCGCTCAGCGGACTGTATGCCGAGATCGCGAACGATGCCATGAACGGCATCCTCACCGAGACGGAAAAGCAGTCGCCCGATCAGCTCCAGCTCTGCTTTTGCTATATGATGGACCTGCTGGGCATTCTGACCGAGAAAATGCCGCGCGCGTATTTTCACCAAACACCGAAGTCCGCGAAGGACTGAACACCGAAAACAGAATATGTTGACAAAGCCTCAAAAGCGGCAATGGCCGTCTTTTGGGGCTTTGTCATTTTTGCCACGAAATTTGATGTGAAATCTGATTTTTTGTCGTTTTCAACGATAGGAAAACAGAAGGCATCGGCCGGAAGAACGGCGCAGGTAATGTTAAAATATTATCGTTCCTTAACAAAAGCATAACTGCTGGTGTGAGTCCGAGGGGACGGGAACCCCCCGGAAAAAGTCAAAGATTTGCGTTAAGAAAGGACAAAAATCATGTTTGAAAACGAATTCAAAGGTAAGGTCGTTCTTGTTACCGGTGGTAGTCGCGGCATCGGCTTCGCGGCCGTCAAGGGCTTTCTCGCTGCGGGTGCCAAAGTGTACTTCCTAAGCCACTATGAAGAGACCGGTGCCAAGGCTCTGGCAGCGCTCAAGGAGATCAACCCCGACTACGAGGTCATGACCAAGGCCATCGACCTGTGCGACTACAAGGCCGTTCAGGAACTGTACAAAGAGATCATTGCCAAGTGGGGCCGTCTGGACGTGCTCGTCAACAACGCCGGCACCGACAACAGCACCTGGCTGACCAAGCTCAAGCAGGCCGAGTGGGACGCCGTCTGCAACCTGAACATGAAGGGCCCCTACACCATGATGAAGTACGCGATCCCGCACCTGATCAAGACCAAGGGCTGCATCGTCAATACCGCTTCCGTCGCCGGTGTCTACGGCTGCCCGACCGGCCTGCCGTACCCCGCCAGCAAGGCTGCCCTGATCGCCATGACCAAGTCCGTCGCTTATTCCTTCGCCGACAGGGGCGTGCGTGTCAACGCGGTCGCTCCGGGCGTTGTCAACACCGACATGGTCGCCAATATGCCGCAGTTCGCCAAGGACTCCGTCGGTGATACCATCCCGATGAAGCGCTTTGCCGAGCCCGAGGACATTGCCAACGGCATCCTGTTCCTGTCCTCCAGCGCCGCATCCTACGTCACCGGCGTCTGCCTGCAGATCGACGGCGGCTACCGTCCGAACAACCTGCCGAAGTAATTTTCCAAAGCCGCTGATCCCGCCCGCTGAGGGCGGGCGGGACCGGCGTATGCCAAATTCAGTGCTGTCAGGAAGTGATGGAGATGCGCACGCAGCATTTCAACATTTTCAATACCGGGACGGAGAGCTTTTTCACACCCGGCACGCAGCTGGCGAGCATCGCCCGCGTGAAGCCGGATGCGCCCGCGGTCATTTATGTTTCCCCGGAAAACAAGGAGTCCGTCATGACATGGCGGGAGCTCCACGAGCTCTCGAACCGCATTGCCTGGTACCTGCTCGATCAGGGTATCGGCCCCGGCAAGAGCGTGCTCGCCGCGCTGCCGAATATCCCGACGCACATCGCGCTCGCATTCGGCATCTGGAAGACCGGCGCCTGCTATGTGCCGGTGTCCAACCGCGCGCCGCAGCGCAACCTGATGGAGATCTGTGCGTGTGTGTCTCCGGCGCTCGTCATCACGAACCGCAAAAAGCCGGACGGCTATCCCGGCCTGAGCACGGCGGAGCTCAGAACGCTGTGTGCCGGCTGCCCCGCGGACTTGCCCCCCGATGTGCTCGCCATCCCCAATCTTGCCAACTGCTCCGGAGGCACGACGGGGAAGACGAAGGTCATCGAGCAGGACATGCCCGCCGGGGAGAGCGACGAAGGTCTGCGGACCTGGTTCGCCGTGTCCGGCATGCGCTTTGAAATGCGCCAGCTGCTCGCGGGCCCGCTGTTTCACGGTGCGCCGCACTCGGCGGCCTTCAATGGCCTCTACTGCGGCAACACGCTCGTCATGCCGGCCAAGCTCGACGCCGAGACCATCGTGCGGCTCATCAAAAAGTACCGCATCGAGTACGTCCAGATGGTGCCGACGCTCATGCAGCGCATCAGCCGCATGCCCGGCTTCCGGAAGGAGGACCTTGCGAGCCTCGAGGTGCTGTGCCATACCGGCGGCGTCTGCTCGCAGGATCTCAAGCGCGAGTGGCTTCAGATCATCCCGCCCGAGCGGCTCTACGAGATGTATGCCATGACCGAGTGCATCGGCATGACGTCCATCCGCGGCGACGAGTGGCTGCGCCACCCCGGCAGCGTGGGCAAGATGCACTGCGGCCGGGTGTCCATCCGCAGTGAGGACGGCCACGAGCTGCCCACCGGCGAGGTCGGCGAGATCTTCATGTCCTGGGGCGATAACAGCCCGCGTGTGACGTATAAGAACATCCCGCCCATCCCGACGGACAGCGAAGGCTTCCGCAGCGTCGGCGACATGGGCTATGTAGATGCTGACGGCTATCTGTACTTTGCAGACCGCCGCAGCGACATGATTGTCACCGGCGGAGAGAACGTCTTTGCCGCCGAGGTCGAGATGGTGCTCAAAAAGCATCCCAAAGTGGTTGACGCAGTGGTCATCGGCCTGCCGGATCCGGATTGGGGTCACCGCATCCACGCCATCGTGGAGACGAATGGCCCGGTCGGAAATAAGGACCTGATCCGCTTCGCGCTCAACTATCTCCCCCCGTACAAGATCCCCAAATCCATTGAATTTACGGATCGCATTCCCGTTAATGAAAACGGGAAGATCGTGCGCAGCAAGCTGATTGAGGAGAGCCTCGCCAAAGGCTACTGACCGGCGCTGCACACAGGAAAGCAATCAAACTGTCCACGGCAAATGCCGAATCATCAGACAGGAGAATACACTATGGAAAACAACAAAAGCTACATGAAAGGCTTTGTGCCGTATGCTGTTGCAGCGGCCATCCTGAGCCTTTGCGGCGGCTTCACCGCTTCGGTGCCGACCGCGATCTCCACGGCCTGGAACGCGGATGCGTCCCTGACCTTCATCACGCTGGCTTACTCTCTGGCCGCCGCCGCCATGGCGCCGATCATGGGCAAGCTCGGCGGCGCGATCGGCCGCAGAAAGATGCTACTCGGCGCGATGGCGCTCTACACCGTCGGCCAGGCGCTCATCGCCATCTGCCCGCAGAACGTCCCGCTGCTGCTCGTGTTCCGCTTCATGGTCGGTATCGGCGCTGCCGGCATCGCTCCGGTCGTCATGTCCTACATCATGATGGAGTTCCCGCCCGAGAAAATGGGCCAGGGCTTCACGATCTACATGGCGCTGGCCTGCGGCATGGTCATCTTTGGACCCACCCTCGGCGGTATCGTCATGAAAGTCATCGGCACGGCCAGCGCATGGCGTATCGTCATGTGGATCTGCGTCGCACTGTGCGTGATTTCGTTCTTCATCTGCTTTGCAAAAGTCAAGGATAATCCGAACATCCCCAAGGGCTCTATGAAGGGCTTTGACTGGGCGGGTGCCGTGTTCGTCCTGCTCATGTTCGGCGCGCTCGTCTGCGTGCCCACCTTCGGCCAGCAGAACGGCTGGGCCAGCGTTGCAACGCTCGCATCCATCGGCGTGGCCGTCGTCGGTCTGATCGTCCTCTTCCTCGTTGAGAAGAAGGCTGCCAGCCCGATCCTCAACGGCAAGTTCATCGCCCGCAAGAACTTTGTGCTCCCCGTGCTGATCATGTTCCTCACGCAGGGCCTCATGACCGCCTGCCTGACCGAGGTCATCCGCTTCGGTTATGCCATCGACAAGGCCACCGTCGCTGCGGTCGCCATGAGCATTGAGTACCTCGGCATGGCCATCGGCACCATCGTCCTCGGACCCATGGCCGATAAGAAAGAGCCCAAGATCGTTGCTGCGATCGCGCTCGTGTTCGTTGCCATCGGCTCTCTGATCATGCTCTTCATCGGCGAGAATGCCGGCATCCTCATGATGGGCGGCGCGCTGTTCTTCGTCGGCCTCGGCCTCGGCGGCAACACCACCATCTTCATGAAGGTTGCGCTGTCCGGCGTTGCTCCGGCTGAGTCCTCCTCCGCTTCCGGCACGTTCAACGTCTTCAAGGATATGTGCGCTCCGTTCGGCGTTGCCATCTTCGTGCCCATGTTCGTCACCGGCATGACCAAGAAGGCTGCCACCGGCATGGCAGTGCCCGCCGCTGCCGCCAGCGCGCTGCACTCCGTGGCGCTCGTGCAGCTCATCTGTGTCGTCGTCGGCATCGTGGTCTGCTTCCTGATCCCGAGCGTGCACAAGAAGGCAGAAGCCGCCAAAGAGTAATTTCTTCCGACCAATCAACCTCATTCAGTGCGATACGCACAGAAAGGATTGTCATCTAACATGAAAGAAATCGACAACAAACTGACTCAGAAGTTTGACGAGTATCCGTCCTTCGGCGTCCTCAAGGGCGTCAAGGTCTTTGTCACCGGCACGAACATCGCCGGCCCCTTCGCCGGCTGCCTCATGGCCGAGATGGGCGCGAAGGTCCTGCAGGCCGAGGCTCCGACCATCGCCTGCCAGACCCGTGGCACCCTCGCCTGGAGCCAGAACCACCGCAACGAGTACTCCATCACCATCAACTCCGCCAGCCCCGCCGGCAAGAAGATCTTCCTCAAGTGCATCGAGTGGGCCGACATCTGGATCGAGGCCGGCCGTCCGGGCTCCTATGCCAAGCGCGGCCTGACCGATGAGGTCTGCTGGAAGCACAACAAGAAGCTCGCCATCGTGCACGTGTCCGGCTACGGCCAGTTCGGCCCGTCCAAGAACAAGCCCTCCTACGACGTTTCCGGTCAGGCCATGGGCGGCTACATGTACATGAACGGCGTCTCCCCGACGTCCGGCCCGCTGAAGGTCAACCCGTACCTGTCCGACTACATCACCGCTTACAACGCCTGCATGGTGGCCCTCGCCGGCTACATCAACGCGAAGAACAGCGGCGAAGGCGACTCCTGCGACGTTGCTCAGTACGACACCATGTTCCGCCTGCTCGACAACTACCCGGCCAACTGGTTCAACAAGGGCTACCCGAAGCAGGGCGAGCCCGTGCCCTTCCGCACCGGCAACAAGAGCGACCAGGCTGCCTGCTTCTCCTTCTACGACACGAAGGAAGGCAACGCCATGTTCGTCGCCATCGTCGGCCAGGGTCCTGTCACCCGCGGCTATCCGATCATCGGCATGGGCAAGCCCGGCGTCACCGAGGGTATCCCGAAGAACTGCACCGGCTTCCCGCTGTTTGACCCCCGCGGCAAGAAGGCGGACGAGCTGTGCGCGAAGTTCTGCGCCGAGCACACCTGCGACGAGATCGAGGAGATCTTCAACAAAGCCGGCATCCCGTGCCAGCGTGCCTACGGCCCGGCTGACATCGAGAAGGATCCGCAGTACGAGGCTCGCGAGAACATCGTCGAGTGGGATGACCAGTGCTTCGGCAAGATGAAGGGCATCGGCGTCACGAACATCTTCAAGAAGAACCCGTCCCAGATCGTGGCTTCCGCGCCGTGCTTCGGCGAGCACAACCGCGAGGTTCTCAAGGACTTTGGCTACACCGACGAGGAGATCGACGCGCTCTACAAGAAGGGCGAGCTCGCGACTTGGACGCCGGCGGACACCGCCCGCATCAAGAACTTCGTTGAGTGGCACTTCTTCTGGGATCCGGAGCGTCAGGCCAAGCGCATCGGCCTGGAGTATCCCCCGAAAAAGTAAATCTTAGCGCAAATAGACGGTAAGCTGTCAGCGTGGGCTTTTGCCCGTGTTGGCAGCTTATCTTGAATCCGGAGAAATCTGTAGAAAAACACGACAAAAAGGAGGCACAGCATACATGAGTTTCAAAAAAATTGACTGCAACCTCACGCAGGCGTTTGATGAATATCCCGAGTTCGGCGTCCTGAGCGGCGTCAAGGTCTTTGTGTCCGGCACGGCGATCGCCGGCCCATTCGCCGGCTGCCTGATGGCCGAGATGGGCGCGAAGGTGCTCCAGTCCGAGGCCCCCAAGATCTCCTGCGGCACGCGCGGCACGACGAGCTGGTCGCAGAACCACCGCAATGAGTTCTCCATCACCTGCAACCCGCGCACGCCCGCCGGCAAGAAGATCTTCAAGAAGTGCCTCGAGTGGGCGGATATCTGGATCGAGTCCAGCAAGGCCGGCACCTATGCCAAGATGGGCCTCACCGACGAGGTGTGCTGGGGCGTCAACAGCAAGCTGTGCATCGTGCACGTCTCCGGCTACGGCCAGACGGGCCCGTATAAGTCCAAGGCCTCCTACGACGTTTCCGGCCAGGCGATGGGCGGTTATATGTACATGAACGGCGTGTCCCCGACGGATGTGCCGCTGAAGGTCAACCCCTATCTGTCTGACTACGTCACGGCCTACAACGCCTGCATGACCGCGCTGTCGGCTTACATCCACGCGCTCAAGACCGGCAAGGGCGAGTCCTGCGACGTTGCGCAGTACGACACCATGTTCCGCCTGCTCGATAACTACCCGGTGCTCTGGTACAACAAGGGCTACCCGAAGGACGGCGAGCCCGTGCCTTACCGTACCGGCAACCACTCTGACCTCGCGGCCTGCTTCTCGTTCTACACCACGAAGGACAACAAGCAACTGTTTGTCGCCATCAACGGTCCAGGACCGGTTGAGAAGGGCTATCCCATCATCGGTGTCGGCACGCCGGGCGTCACCCCGGGCCTGCCGAAGGGCATCCCCGGCTTCCCGCTCAACACCCCCATGGGCCAGAAGGCGGACCAGGCGCTCACGGACTTCTGCGCGCAGCACACCTGTGCCGAGCTCGAGGAGATCTTCAACAAGGCCGGCATCCCCAACCAGCGCGCGTATGAGCCCGGCGACATTGAAAACGACCCGCAGTACGCCGAGCGCGAGAACCTCGTCGAGTGGGAGGACCAGATCTTCGGCGAGATGAAGGGCATCGGCATCACGAACCGCTTCAAGAACAATCCCTCCAAGATTGTGGCCTCCGCGCCGTGCTTCGGCGAGCACAATCGCGAAGTCCTCAAGGACTTCGGCTACACCGATGAGGAGATCGACGCGCTCTACAAGAAGGGCGAACTCGTCACCTGGACGCCGGCGGACACCGCCCGCATCCGGCACCTGCCCGACTGGGGCTTCTTCTGGGACACCGAGCGCCAGTGTGAGCGCATCGGCATGGAGTGGCCGCCGAAGGGCGAGTAATATCCGGGGCCGGCTGCACACACCGGGATTTCGTTGTGTGCAGCTCGCCCACAGCAACTGATGAATCAAAAAGGAGAAACCAATGGGTAGACTCGATGGAAAAGTCTGTTTTGTGACCGGCGCCGGCTCCGGCATCGGCGCCAAGACCGCCGAGCTTTTCGCGCAGGAAGGCGCGAGCGTCATCATGGCGGATATGCAGGAGGAAAACCTCAACAAAGTTGCCGAGAGCATCCGCGCCGCGGGCGGCGAGGTCATGACGACCGTTGTCAACATCACCGATAACGACGCCGTGAAGGCCGCCGTTGCTGCCGGCGTTGAGAAGTACGGCAAGCTTGACGCACTGGCCAATATCGCCGGTGTGCTCGACGTGGCCATGCGCCCGATCGACGATTTCCTCACCAGTGACCTCGACACGACGCTCAGCGTGAACGTCAAGGGCACGATGTATGTTACCCGCGCGGCCGTCAAGCAGTTCGTCGCGCAGGGCTACGGCACCATTGCCACCGTCGCCTCCGTCGGCGGCGTGAACGGCAACGGCAGCGCAGCCTACACGGTCTCGAAGGGCGCGGAGGTCGCGCTGACCAAGCACATCGCGCTTCGCTTCGCCAACGGCACGCAGAAGATCCGCGCCAATTGCGTGTGCCCCGGCACGGTCATGACCCCCATGACCACGCGCGCCATGAAGGCCAGAGGCAAGTATACGAAGGCCGCCAAGGCCATGCAGGCATCCACCGCCAAGCACTCCACGCTCGACGTTGGCACCTGCTCGGATCTCGACATTGCCAAGATCCTGCTGTTTTTGTGCAGCGACGATTCTGCGCCGCTCAACGGTCAGGCGCTCGTTGCCGACTACGGCGCAAACCTTTAAGCAACCTCGGCGCAGCCGCGCCGATCACCGGAAACAATATGACGACCATCAGAAAGGAAGTGTACGGTTATGAGTAACAGACTGGAAGGAAAAGTCGCGCTGGTCACGGCGTGCACCCGCGGCATCGGCCGCGCGATCGCGGACCTCTTCGTTGATGAGGGTGCGAAGGTTTACTATGCCTGCCGCAACATGGAGACCGGCAAAGCTGCCGTCGAGGCCGCAAGAGCCCGCGGCGGTCAGGCCGAGCTCGTGTACTTTGAGGCGCACGATCCCGCCACGCACAGAAGCATGATCGACGAGTGCATCGCCAAGGAAGGCCGCCTCGACGTGCTGGTCAACAACTTTGGCGAGTCCAACCCCCGCAAGGACCTCGACATCACCAAGTGCACCTACAAAGAGTTTGAAAAGACGGTCTGCGTTGACCTTTCGACCGTGTTCAACGCCTGCCAGGAAGCGCTCAACAAGGCCATGATCAAGCAGCACTCCGGCAGCATCATCAACATCGGCTCCGTCGCCGCCGTGTGCCCTGACCGCACGCAGGTCGGCTACGGCGTGGCCAAGTCCGGCATCAACCACCTCAGCCGTCAGATGGCGCGTCAGGTCGCGCACGCAGGTGTGCGCGTCAACGTGCTCAACCCCGGCATCATCGCTACGGAAGCCGTTGCCAAGCACCTCACGCCCGAGACCCAGTCGCGCTACACGACCAACTGCATGATCAAGCACCTCGGCGAGCCCATCGACATCGCCTACATGGCGCTCTATCTCGCCTCCGACGAGTCCAAGTACGTCACCGCGCACGTGATGAACGTCTCCGGCGGCTGGATGTGATGTTCGCTTTGTCTTCTTTCAGATAAATCCCATCATTCCCAGCGGAAAGAGCCCGGCTGATGCCGGGCTCTTTTCCTTTGCAGTCGGAGCAGCATCCCGCATGGGCTCCATGCGCTTATATTTCCAGAAAGGGCGGATGCCGGCATGGCGTCCGCCCTTTATGCGCTTATTTCTCGTCTATATACTCCATACTCCATCACGTCCTGCACACGGCACTGCAGCAGCCGGCAGAGCTGGTTGATGGTGTGGGTCGATACGTTGCCGCCGTGCTTCATGGCGTAAAAGTTCGACAGCGGGAAGCCCAGCTTTCCCAACCGGAGGTCACGCCCTTTTCCTTCATGGTCCGGAACAGTGGCTCGCAGCTTATCATTGGCAGACACCCCTTTCGTACAAAACCAGTATAAAAACTATGTACGAATTCTGATATCCGCTATCGTTCGTATATACTTATATTGACATATATCGCGCTGCCGTGCTATACTGTAAACAGGCTGCTTTGCGCGGCTATGAGAGAAAAGGGGGATGCTTTGTGGATTTACTAAGAATACTAATAAATCTTTTACCATTGATTTTGCTGATCGTGGTGATCATGTCTGTAAAGTCAAAACGGGAGAAAGCACGCAGCAAAGACGCTGAGCAGCGCAAGCTTGCAGACGATGTTATTGCTGCCATTGAGCGGGCAGCCCCCGATCTCGAAAAGGCCGTTATTACTTACAGTACCCCCAGCCACTACAGAAGCGGTAGTGTTCAGTTCAAGTCGCAGCGTGGATATCTGTTTGAGTACAATGTTTCGTCCCACGGATACTCCGCACTCTCTCCCGAAGCGGCAGGGTTTGTGGCTAACAAAATCGCAGAGCACTTCGGGGGATGCCGCGAAGTAAGAAACGATCGTGACTGTGATTGTTTCCAAGTTCGGATACGAAAAGAAGAAAGTAGAACGAAAGCCGATATCGCCGATATCTGTGTGTAATAACTTTAAGGAGAGAATGCAATGGAACTCATCCACATAGATTCTGTAATAATTACTTGCGTTGAAACATATCGGCATGGCCAGGGTAGTCAGCGATTACTGTTGGACACAGACACGGGCGTTGTTTATTTTGAAGACAAGAAGCCCCGCTATGACGCCAACGGGCGGGTCATGGTCATCCCCAGGGACCAGCTGCCCGGTGTCATTGCCCGGGCCAGAGCACAGATTTCTGCAAAGGCAGCGGAAGAGGAGAGAAAGCACTCCTTCACGCAAGTCTGACGCCTACCGGCAAGCAGCGCCGGAAACGCCCCGGCCGGGATGGCCGCAGGGAAGCCCGGAGCAAAATAGCTGTTGCCCCAAAAGAAAGGATTCCCATTTATAACAAGCACAAACCCGCACACGGTCAGCCGTGTGCGGGTTTTGCAATGGAAAGAAGGGATGTATTCGATTTACATAATGCAATAAATTGGTTTACATAATCGAAATCCTGATTTTCAGATCGCTCAGCGGATCGGCCGAGCAGGTGTGGAACCGGGCGCACTTTCCGCTCAAAGCGCGGCAGGGAAGTGAGGGCGGCGGGCGATTGTTTTCGCTCTTTTCACAAATACCCCCTTTTCATCCGGGCGGTTTTATATTACAATAAAACGACGAATATGAAAAAGTGAGGGGTAGTTTTATGGGAACAGAACCCAAATATAAACGCATCCTGCTCAAGATCAGCGGCGAGGCGCTGGCCGGTGAGCAGAAGACGGGGCTGGACTTCGGCGTCATCGGTCAGGTGTGCGACGTCATCAAGACCTGCACCGAACTGGGCGTGCAGGTGGGCGTCGTCATCGGCGGCGGCAACTTCTGGCGTGGTGTGAAAAACGGCGAGGGCAAGATGGCCCGCTCGCGCGCCGACCACATGGGCATGCTCGCCACGGTCATGAACTGCCTGGCCGTGTCCGACGTCATGGAGCAGAAGGGCATCCCCGTACGCGTGCAGACGGCCGTCGAAATGTCGACGTTTGCCGAGCACTATACCTGGGAGCGCGCCGTGGCGCATCTGGAAGAGGGCAAGGTCGTGCTCTTCGGCGCCGGCAGCGGCTGTCCGTATTTTTCGACCGACACGGCCGCCGTGCTGCGCGCCGCCGAGATCGGCGCGGACGCGATCCTGCTTGCCAAGAACATCGACGGCGTTTACAGTGCCGACCCGCACGTCGATCCCGGCGCCGTGAAGTATGACGCCATCACCTATGACGAGGTGCTGGCAAAGCATCTGGCCGTTATGGACCTGACGGCGACGTCGCTCGCGATGGAAAACGACATCCCGGTCGTCGTCTTTGCTCTGGCCGATCCGCAGAATATTGTCCGCGCCGTGACGGGCGAGCCCGTCGGCACGGTCGTGACGAAATAACATCAAATTTGAAAACCCGATAAGGAGGATACACCATGTCTACCGATTATACCGAGTTTGAATCCAAAATGAAAAAGACTGCTTCGGTCCTCACCGAGCAGTACGATTCCGTCCGCGCCGGCAAGGCCAACCCCGCCGTGCTCGACCGCATCACGGTCGATTACTACGGCTCGCCCACGCCGATCCAGCAGATCGCGTCGATCAGCACGCCGGACGCCCGCTCGCTGCTCATCCAGCCGTGGGATGCTTCCGTGCTCAAGGGCATTGAAAAGGCCATTTTGGCGTCCGATCTGGGCCTGAACCCCCAGAACGACGGCCGCACCATCCGTCTGGTTTTCCCGGCACTGACAGAGGAGCGCCGCCGTGACCTCGTCAAGCAGGTCAAGAAATACGGCGAAGAGGCCAAGGTCGCCGTGCGCAACATCCGCCGCGACGCGATGGACAAGTTCAAGGCGCAGAAGAAAAAGTCCGAGATTACCGAGGACGACCTCAAGATCATCGAGAAGGATCTGCAGAAGCTGACCGACGATTATATCAAGGAAGTTGAGCGCATCGCCGACGAAAAAGAAAAGGAGCTCATGGAGATCTGAGCTCCCGCACCCGCAAATGCGATACGGGGGGATTTTTCATCCCCCCGTTTGAATATCCTGTCTACAGGTGCCGCCCATCCGGGCGGTGCAGGAGGAACTATGGCAAACGATAAGACGATTGCGCCGCAGGTGGATTTCTCGCGCCTGCCGCGCCACGTGGCGATCATCCTCGACGGCAACGGCCGCTGGGCCAAAAAGCGCGGCCTGCCGCGCACGGCCGGCCATGCCTACGGTGCCGAGGCGTTTCGCCGCATCGGCAACTACTGCAAGGCCATCGGCATCGAATACCTCACGGTCTACGCCTTTTCCACGGAAAACTGGCGCCGCCCGCCCGAGGAGGTACGCACGATCATGAGCATCTTCGATAAATATATGAAGGAAGCGCTCTCGATCATGGAGCGCGACCGGTTCAAGATGCGCTTTTTCGGCGAGCGGTCCGGCCTCTCGCCGGAGCTGCAGCGCCTCATGGCCGCGGCCGAGGAGAAGAGCACGCACTATGACGGCTGCCAGATGAATCTGTGCATCAATTACGGCGGCCGGGACGAGATCCTGCACGCCGTGCGCCGGTATGCAGAGGCCTACAAGGCCGGTACTGCGCCGGAGCTCACGGAGGACGTTTTCAGCAATTACCTGTACTCGGCCGGAATTCCGGACCCCGACCTCATCATCCGCACGAGCGGGGAGCAGCGGCTGAGCAACTTCCTGCCCTGGCAGGGCGCGTACTCGGAGCTGTATTTTACCGACACGCTCTGGCCGGACTTTACCGAGCGCGATATGGACGCGGCCCTGGCAGAGTTCCAGCGGCGCGACCGGCGCTTTGGCGGCGTGAAATGACCGCCGCACCCGAGAGAAAGACAAACGGGAGGAACCAAGCATGAAAAACAGACTGATCGTTGCGGCCATTGGCATCCCGGCGCTGCTGGCTGTGATCTTCTTCACCCCGATCTGGGGCTGGGGCATCGTGGTGGCCATCATGGCGTCGTTCTGCGCGTGGGAGCTGCTACACACGACGATGCCGAAGTTCGTGCCGCGCTTTGCGGTGTATGCCGGTGTGTGCGGCGCGGCCATCGTGCTCGGCGCGGCGTTCGGCCGGTCCGAGCTCGTGTTCAAGATCGCGGCCTATGTGCTGTTCGTGGCCATGTTCGTCGAGATGATGATCTCGTTTCACAAGCCGGAGCGCATCCCGTTTCAGGATCTGGCGCTCGTGTTCACGGCGGGCATCGTCATCCCATGGATGCTCTCGTCGCTCGTGCGCCTCGGCCTGAACGACCCGAAGGCACCGTATCTGCTGCTGCCGTTTGTCATCACGTGGCTGAGCGATTCGGGCGCGTTCTTCGTCGGCCGCAGCATGGGCAAGACCAAGCTCGCCCCGGCCCTGAGCCCGAACAAAACGGTCGAGGGCTGTGTCGGCGGCTTTGTGTGCGCCATTGCGGCGGCCATGCTCTACGGACTCGTGCTGCACCTGTGCGGCTACCGCGTGCAGATCGGTCTGCTTGCCATCTACGGCTTCTTCGGCAGCCTTGCCGGTCAGGCGGGCGACCTGGCGTTTTCCGCTATCAAGCGCGAGCACGGCGTGAAGGATTACAGCAATCTGCTGCCCGGTCACGGCGGCATGCTCGACCGCTTTGACAGCACGATCTTCACGGCACCCATGCTCGAGCTGCTGGTGCTGCTGGCACCGGCCATCTCGGTCGCGGCACAGTAAAGGAGCGTAGCTATGGTACATTCGATTTCTATCCTCGGTTCCACCGGCAGCATCGGCCGCCAGACCGTTGCCGTCGCGGAGCATCTGGGCCTGAACGTTCGCGCACTGACGACGAACCGTAATATTCAGCTCGCCGAAGAGCAGGCGCGCCGCCTGCACCCGGCGTTCGTCGCCGTGACGGATGAGGCGGCGGCCAAGGCGCTGCGCATCGCGCTCGCCGACACGGATATTGCCGTCGGCAGCGGAGAAAACGCCCTGTGCGAGGCGGCGGTGCTCTCGGACACGGACGCCGTCGTCACGGCGGTGTCCGGCGCGGTCGGCCTGCGGCCGACGCTCGCGGCCATTGAAAAGGGCCGCCGCATCGCGCTGGCCAATAAAGAAACGCTCGTGTGCGCGGGCGACATCGTCATGCGCCGCGCCAGGGAATGCGGCGCGGAGATCGTGCCGGTCGATTCCGAGCACTCGGCCATCTTCCAGTGCCTGACCGGTCGAGAGGGCGAGCTGCACAAGATCCTGCTCACCGGCTCCGGCGGCCCGTTCCGCGGCTGGACGCGCGAGCAGACGCGCGATGTCACGCCCGAGATGGCCGTCCGCCACCCGAACTGGAGCATGGGCGCGAAGATCAGCGTGGACTCCGCGACCATGATGAATAAGGGCCTGGAATTCATCGAGGCCATGCACCTGTTCGGCGTCACGCCGGACGATATTCAGGTGCTCATCCATCCGGAGAGTGTTGTGCACTCGATGGTCGAGCTGCTCGACGGCACGGTCATCGCCCAGCTCGGCGTGCCGGATATGGGTCTGCCCATCCAGTACGCGCTCACGTATCCGGAGCGCAAGCCCAGCCGCAGCGACCGGCTGGACTTCACGGCCTATCCCGGTGGGCTGCATTTTTACGCGCCCGATCTCAAGGCGCTGCCGTGCCTTGCGCTCGCCATGCAGTGCGCGCGCACCGGCGGCACCGCGCCGACGGTCATGAACGCAGCCAACGAAATTGCCGTTGGCCTGTTTTTGGGCCACAAGATCGGGTATCATTCTATTTATGAAAGCGTTGCGGCGGCGGTGGAGGCCATCGCACCGGCCGCAGCGCCGGATCTGGACGTTATCCGCGCGGCCGATCAGGAGGCGCGCGCCTTCGTCCGGGCATATTTCCATTTCTGAAAGGACACCTGCATGTATATTCTGCTCGCAATTCTCGTCTTTGGGATCCTCATCGCCGTGCACGAGCTCGGCCACTTCCTCGTGGCCAAGGCGTGCGGGGTGCGTGTGGATGAGTTCGCCATCGGCATGGGCCCCGCCATCTGGAAAAAGCAGAAGGGGGAGACGCTCTACGCCGTCCGCTGCCTGCCGATCGGCGGGTTTTGCGCCATGGCGGGCGAGGACGAGGCGATCGACGACCCGCGCGCGTTCACGAGCCAGCCGGCATGGAAGCGGTTTCTGATTCTCTGTGCCGGCGCGTTCATGAACTTCGTGTTCGGACTTCTGCTGCTTTTGCTCGTGTTTGCGCAGGCAAAGAGCTTCTCCACGCCGACGCTCACGGACTTCATGGACGGCTGTCCCTATCAGGGGGAGGACGCCCTGCAGGTGGGCGACACGATCTGGAGCATCGACGGGCACCGCATCTATTTCACGACCAATGTCAGCGAATATCTTGCCCGCGGGGGCGACACGCATGATATTGTCGTCAAGCGTGACGGCGAAAAGGTCGCGCTCAACGATTTTTACCTCGTCGCGCGCGAGTACCCGGGGCAGGACGGCAAGATGTACGGCTTCTACTTCGGCACGAAACCGGCGACGTTCGGCGCCAAGCTCCAGACGACGTGGTACAGTGCGATGGACTTTGTGCGCATGGTCTGGATGGGGCTGAGCGATCTGCTCGCGGGTGCGGTCGGCGTCAAGGACCTGTCCGGCCCGGTCGGCATCGTGAGCATGATGAACGAGGTCGGCAAGGAGTCGGCCACGAAGGCGGCCGCCTTCTCGAACATCGCCTATTTCTCGGCGTTCATCGCCGTGAACCTCGCGGTCATGAACATGCTGCCGCTGCCGGCACTCGACGGCGGGCGCGTGTTCTGCCTGCTCGTCACGTGGGTGCTCGAGCGGATCAGCCGCAGGAAGATCGACCCCAAGTATGAGGGCTATATCCACACGGCGGGGCTGGTGCTGCTGCTGGCACTGATGGCCTACGTCATGTATAACGACATTTCCAAACTTGTCACCTGAGCCGGGGCGGATTTGTCCGCCTCGGTTTTTTTACGGCTTCGGCCACCTTGGAGAGAGATAGGAGTGCTTATGAACAGAACCCAGACAAAACAGATCCATGTCGGCCCCGTCGCCATCGGCGGCGGCGCGCCGGTTGCGGTGCAGTCCATGTGCAACACGCACACCTCGGACGCGCGCGCGACCATCGAGCAGATCGCCCGGCTGCATGACGCCGGGTGTGAGATCATCCGTCTGGCCGTGCCGGATCAGGCCGCGGCGGACGCCCTGCCCGAGATCGTGCATGCCTCGCCCATCCCGGTCGTGGCCGACATTCATTTTGACTACCGGCTCGCGCTCGCGGCAGCGAAGGCCGGCGTGCACAAGATCCGCATCAACCCCGGCAACATCGGCGAGCCGGACAACGTTCGCAAGGTGGCCGAGGCCTGCCGGGAGCGCGGTATCCCCATCCGCATCGGCGTCAACGGCGGCAGCCTGGAAAAGCGCCTGCTCGAAAAGTATGGCCACCCGACGCCGGAGGCGCTCGTCGAGAGCGCGCAGGGGCACATCGACCTGCTGCACCGGTATGATTTTGACGACATTGCCCTGTCGATGAAGAGCTCCACCGTGCCGCTGACGATCGCGGCCTACCGGCTCGCGGCCGAGCGGTTTCCGTATCCGCTGCATGTCGGCGTCACGGAGACCGGCACGGCCTATAACGGCATCATCCGCTCCGCCGTCGGCATCGGCACCCTGCTGTCCGAGGGCATCGGCGATACGATCCGCGTCTCGCTCACGGCTGACCCCGTGGAGGAGGTGCGCGCCGGCATCGCCATTTTGAAGGCGGCCGGGCTGCGCCGCGAGGGCGTGCGCTTTGTCTCGTGCCCGACGTGCGGCCGCACACAGATCGACCTCATTGCACTTGCGCAGGAGGTCGAGCAGCGGCTCCAGGGGCTGGAGCGCGACATCACGGTCGCCGTGATGGGCTGCGTCGTCAACGGCCCCCTGTCTCTTATACACA
>ENA-OYAJ01000239-OYAJ01000239.1-human-gut-metagenome-genome-assembly--contig:-NODE-239-length-18012-cov-7.523194_pt1 | contig 18012 bp, 9 predicted proteins | sample MGYA00243431_ERZ652826 | MGnify/ENA primary metagenome ERZ652826 (study PRJEB26926, sample SAMN06164609) | human gut metagenome | biome: ENVO:00009003; feature: ENVO:2100002; material: ENVO:00002003...
CACTATCCTCTTCGTCGGCAGCGTCAGATGTGTATAAGAGACAGATTGAAAGCTTAACAGATTTTTCTAATGGTCCTTATATACAAGATGGTTATTATATGAGTGCTCATTATGGCTATTATATGACTATACATGGAGAGCTTCCAGCTATTGGTTTTGGACAGAAGATTTTTAGAATTTTAATTGCAGATGAAGGGTATATTGTATTTAGATTGGGGGATTTTGATGGCATAGCATTTAAGCTAAGTGATGAACAGATTCAGAAATTTTTAGATTTATTTGGAAGTGAATATGCTTCTGAAAATTCCAAAAATAATACTTCAAGTGTAGAAGCAAGCAGTTCTGAAAGTTCTAATTCAGCAAAACTATCTAACACAGATATTCCAGATAATTATTTCTGTGCGGGTTCTAAGAAAATCACTTCATCTGATGTGAAAGCAATTAAAGCAGGTATGACCTATAAGGAAATTATCAATCAGCTTGGTGAAACTGCAAACTTTGGACAAGGAAATATTCGTCAATATATCGTAGACGATAAATTGGTATTACCATTGAGATTTGATAGCTTGTCAGATGTTTGCAAAAAAACAGGCGAGGAACTTTTGAAGCAAGCTATTTCATATAAAGTGCCTGAACGCATAAAGGATAAGCTGAATGACAATATATACGCTGTAGTTATAAACGATAAGTTTATAAGCTGTATTAATGGTGAGCCAGATAACTGCTGTACAATTGATTTATCTGATGCAGAGATTAAGTTTGAAAATGGAAAAACTGCTACTGCTGCTGATGTTAAACCTATGTCCAGTGTGCTTATCAGCTATGATATGGTTGCAGAATCATATCCGGGAAGTATGCACTGCTTAAAGGTAACTATTCTCGATAGCAACTCATAAAAACACATAAAAGTCTTTTAATTAAAATAACTAAATAAGGAACGGCTCATACCATTCTGTTGAACATTGACGAATATTATGCTATTATTATTGCAAAATAATGTTTAGAGAGGTTTTTGGTATGAGCTATTCCTTTTTTTCTACGCTTTCACGCCTTAAATACATAAATCGTTGGGGTTTGATGAATAATACAAGAAACGAAAACCTTAGCGAACATAGCCTTGAAGTAGCATTTATTGCTCATGCACTTTGTATAATTAAGAATAAGCGTTTCGGCGGAAGCATTGATGCAGATAAAGTGGCAGTTTATGCAATGTTTCACGATTGCACAGAGATTATTACAGGCGACTTGCCAACACCGATAAAATACTCAAGCAAAAAACTGCGTGAGGCATATAAGGCTGTTGAGGAAGAAGCTGGAGAAAGACTTTTATCAACTCTCCCAGATGATTTGAGAGAAGAATATGAAAAATATTTTGTAGTACAAGACGGCGATGAAGAAATATGGAAAATCGTAAAATCAGCGGATAGATTGTCAGCACTGATAAAATGTATTGATGAACGCCGAATGGGCAATATGGAATTTTGCAAGGCAGAGGAAAGCACAAGAAAAATAATAGAAGAAAATATGACACCTGAGCTTGCAGAATTTATCAAAGAATTTATGCCGTCATATGGAATGACACTCGATGAGCAAATTAAAAAAGATAATGAATAAACCGATAATAATATAAGTTTTTAAGGCTTATTATATTTCTCATTGACGGTAGAAAATTTATATTAGGAAATTTTCTGTTAATATCGCCGATTTTTGCGGATTTCGTTGAATTTTGCCGATATATAAGCTATAATGACAAGAATGGAAAGGTATTTAAACATCTTATCCTATGTGCTTATGCACTGCAACATTAGAAAGGCTGTGATGAATTTATGCAAGATAATCACAAGAATGATGACTTTGAGGATATTTTCTCTGATTCGTCATATTCAAGCTATGATGATATAAACAATTTTCCGGTTGAGGTAAGAAGTCGTCCCTCAAGCAATGCCCAAAAGAAAAATAAATCTCAAAAATTCAAGAAAATGTGGATTGCTAATATTGCAATCTGTCTTGTTTCAGTTATATTTATATTAGGTGGTTCGGCGTGTATATATGCTTATAGCTCAATAAGCCGTATAAACTATAATAAACTGCCAGAGAATAGTTCAAGCTCAAGCAAAAGTTCAAGCTCATCAAAGGCAGAAAGCAGTACAACATCGTATAATATGGGGACTATTCCCGATACCTTAAAATCTGATAATGATGTTCTTAATATTATGCTTTTTGGTGCAGATAAAAAAGTTGAAGGCGAAGCTTATGGTCGTTCAGACTCTATGATTTTGCTTTCTATCAACAATAGAACAGGTGACATCGTTATGACATCGTTTTTGCGTGATTTGTGGGTTGAAATTCCAGGATATTTTCCTCATAGACTTAATACCTCGTATGCACTCGGCGGAGCGGAGCTTGCAATAGAAACTATCGAATATAATTTCGGCGTAGATGTAGACAGATATGCGATAGTTGATTTTGATAGCTTTACAAATATTATAGATACTCTCGGCGGTATAGACCTTGAGCTAACTGACGAGGAAATCGACTATATAAACTGGCAGAGCTGGAAGAACAATCAGGTTCAGACAAGACACGAAATTACTGCAAAGGCCGGTGTAGTTCATCTTAACGGACGACAGGCTCTTTGGTATTCAAGAGATAGAGATAGTGCTGGTTCTGACTGGGATAGAACAAACCGTCAGAGAATCGTTCTCAATACGATTATGAAGGATTTGAAGAAGTCTAACCTTGCACAGATTATGAGCATTATATATCAGGTCGGACCTATGATTGAAACAGACCTCGACAAGGGCGAAATTGTTTATCTTGCTCAGAATGCTTTGAACTATCTTAATTATGATGTTACCGCATTGAGTGTACCTGATTTATCAGGCGGAAATTTCTCTTGCCCAAAAATTGACGGAATGGATGTTGTTACAATCAACGATTGGGACGCAGAGAGAGCAAGAATCCAGATGGCTATTTTCGGAAGCTCAGATTGTGAAGTTTCAAACAATTCATCAGAAGAAACAACTATTGACGAACAATACAACAATGCAGCTTAAATATTAAAAAAGAATCTCCTATGCTTACAGCTTTAGTAAGCGTAGGAGATTTTTCTTGTTTAAAATGCCAATATCAAGTTAAATTTATAACAACCCAGTCGGGTGTTTCTTAAGCAGGGGCATTAAAATTCAAAATACGTTATTTAAATGATATTACATAAATCCTGAAAAAATGCAAAAAAATAAGGAAACTTTGCAAAAATACTTGACAATAGCTTCCCACGGATTTATAATAATATACTGCACCATAATAGATAAATATTCCCTTTTCGTGTGCTTGACTACAAGATATTATCACATATTCGACAAAAAATCAAGTCTAATTTTTCAAAAATTTTTCTTTATGACTTTGCCGAATATATAAAGGGAAAGTTAAAGACGGTTAAATGATGAATGGAGTGATTGGCCAAATGGTAAATGTCAAACCTGTGCGTCTCGGTAATACCGAGAGAATGAGCTTTGCCCGTATTGACGAAGTTATTGATATGCCTAATCTCATCGAGATTCAGAAAAATTCATATCAATGGTTCCTTGATGAGGGTTTGCGTGAGGTTTTCAGAGATGTTTCTGGTATTTCTGATTATACAGGTAATCTTACGCTCGATTTTGTTGATTATGAGCTTGATACCGAGCACCCCAATTATAGTGTTGAAGAGTGTAAGGAGAGAGATGCAACTCATTCCGCACCACTTCGTGTAACTGCGAGATTACACAATAAAGAAACAGATGAGGTTAAGGAAAGCCAAGTATTTATGGGCGATTTCCCTCTTATGACACCAAGCGGCACATTTGTTATCAATGGTGCTGAGCGTGTTATTGTTTCACAGCTTGTCAGATCTCCTGGCGTTTACTATAAGATGGAATATGATAAAACAGGTAAGCAGCTTTTCAGTGCAACAGTTATCCCTAACAGAGGTGCATGGCTTGAGTACGAGAACGATATTAATGATGTTTTCTATGTCCGTATTGATAAGAACAGAAAGCTTCCTGTTACAACATTTATCAGAGCTTTAGGTCTTAGCTCCGACACAGATATTATAGATTATTTCGGTGCTGACGAAAGAATCCTTGCAACAATTGAAAAGGATTCATGCAGCAATACCGAAGAGGCTCTCAAGGAAGTTTATAGAAAGCTTCGTCCAAGTGAGCCGCCAACAGTAGAAAGTGCTCAGGCACATATCAATGCACTTTTCTTCGACCCAAGAAGATATGATATGTCAAGAGTAGGTCGTTATAAATATAACAAAAAGCTTGGCATAGCAAATAGAATTGCAAATCAAAAGGTTGCAGAGCCTATCGCAAACCCACTCACAGGTGAGGTTATGGCAGAGGCAGGTCAGGTTATCTCTCCTGCTCTTGCAAGAGAAATCGAAGATGCAGGTGTAAATATTGCTTTCGTTGAGCATATTGAGGGCAAAATCGTTAAGGTTATATCTAACGCAATGGTTGATATTTCCAAGTTCGTTGATTTCGATGCAAAAGAAGAATGCGATATTAAAGAGCGTGTTCGTTTTGCTGTTCTCAGCGAAATTCTTGGCGAGTGCGATAATGACGAAGAACTTAAAAAGGAAATCTGCCGCAGAAGAGATGACCTCGTTCCAAAGCACATTATCATTGATGATATTTTTGCAAGTATCAACTATATGAACTGTCTTGCAAACGGCATTGGTAATACTGATGATATCGACCACCTCGGCAATCGTCGTATCCGCTCTGTTGGCGAGCTTCTTCAAAATCAGTTCAGAATAGGTTTCTCCCGCCTTGAAAGAGTTATTCGTGAGAGAATGACACTTCAGGCTCAGGACCTTGAAAATATGTCCCCTAATGCGCTTATAAATATTCGTCCTGTAACAGCTGCAATCAAGGAATTCTTTGGTTCATCACCACTTTCACAATTCATGGATCAGAATAACCCTCTTGCAGAGCTTACACATAAGAGAAGACTTTCAGCTCTTGGTCCTGGTGGTCTTTCAAGAGATAGAGCAGGATTTGAAGTTCGAGATGTTCATTACAGCCACTATGGTCGTATGTGTCCTATCGAAACTCCTGAAGGTCCTAACATCGGTCTTATCTCATATCTTGCAACCTTTGCAAAGATTAACGAATATGGCTTGATAGAAGCACCTTTCCGTAAGGTTGATAAGGATAAGGGTGTTGTTACAAATGAAGTTGTCTATATGACAGCTGATGTTGAGGATAACTATATCGTTGCACAGGCTAACGAACCACTCGATGAAGAAGGACACTTCATTCACGAGAAAATCAACGGTAGATGCAGAGATGAATTCGTTGAAGTTGAGCGTGATAAGGCTGACTATATGGATGTATCTCCAAGAATGGTTGTTTCTGTTGCTACTGCGATGATTCCGTTCCTCGAAAACGATGACGCAAACCGTGCGTTGATGGGTTCTAACATGCAGCGACAGGCTGTTCCGCTTCTCGTAACAGAGTCACCTATCGTTGGTACAGGTATGGAATATAAAGCAGGTGTTGACTCAGGCGTTTGTATCCTTGCTTCCGAAGATGGTGTTGTTGAGAGTGTAAGTGCTGACCAAATCAAGATGAGATATGATTCAGGCAAGACTGAAACTTTCCACATTATTAAGTTTACACGCTCAAACCAGGATACATGTATCAACCAGATTCCAATAGTTAACAGAGGTCAGCGTGTTAAGAAGGGCGAAGTTCTTGCTGATGGTCCTTCAACAAATAACGGTGAAATCAGTCTTGGTAAGAACGCTCTTATCGGATTTATGACTTGGGAAGGTTATAACTACGAAGATGCTGTTCTTATCAGTGAAAAGATAGTTCGTGATGATGTTTATACATCAATTCATATAGAAGAATACGAAACAGAAGCTCGTGATACTAAGCTTGGTGCTGAGGAAATTACAAGAGATATTCCTAATGTCGGCGACGATATGCTTAAAGACCTCGACGAGCGTGGTATTATCCATATCGGTGCAGAGGTTCACACAGGCGATATTCTTGTCGGTAAGGTTACACCAAAGGGTGAAACAGAGCTTACAGCAGAAGAAAGACTTCTCAGAGCAATCTTCGGTGAGAAGGCTCGTGAGGTCAGAGATACTTCCCTTAGAGTTCCTCATGGTGAATACGGTATCGTTGTCGATGTTAAGGTATTCACAAGAGAAAATAGTAAAGATGAGCTTCAGCCAGGTGTAAATCAGGTTGTCAGATGCTATATCGCACAGAAGAGAAAGATTTCTGTTGGTGATAAAATGGCTGGTCGTCATGGTAACAAGGGTGTTGTTTCCAGAATACTCCCTGTTGAAGATATGCCATTCCTCCCAGACGGTACTCCGCTCGATATAGTTCTTAACCCATTGGGCGTTCCTTCTCGTATGAATATCGGTCAGGTTCTTGAGGTTCACCTCGGTTATGCCGCTAAGGCACTTGGCTGGAAGATTATGACGCCTGTCTTTGACGGTGCTCACGAAGATGACATCTTTGATATTTATAAGGATATAGAGAAAAAGGCGAAGGCAGGAGAATTGCCGCCGCCTGAAAATCCAAGCAAGATTGACTTTACAGAATGCTTCAAAAAGGACGGCATTATTACTAACGAGTGTAAGACAAGAATGCGTGACGGTAGAACTGGTGAGTGGTTCGATAACCCTGTTACAGTCGGTTATATGTACTACCTCAAGCTCCATCACCTTGTCGATGATAAGATTCATGCTCGTTCTACTGGTCCATACTCACTTGTTACTCAGCAGCCTTTGGGTGGTAAAGCTCAATTCGGCGGACAGAGATTCGGTGAAATGGAAGTCTGGGCGCTTGAGGCTTATGGCGCTGCCTATACACTTCAGGAAATCCTCACAGTTAAGTCTGATGATGTTGTCGGTCGTGTTAAAACTTATGAGGCTATTGTTAAGGGACAGAACATTCCTACACCTGGTATTCCTGAATCATTTAAGGTTCTTATTAAGGAACTCCAGTCACTTGCTCTTGATGTTAAGGTTCTCGATAAGGATAATAACGAAATCGACCTCAGACAAAACTTTGACGAAGATGATGATGTTGGTCTGAACGCTGATTCCGACTCCGAATTTAACGAGAAAAATGTTATGACCACTATGGATGGCTATATGCTCGATGGTGATGATGAGGACGAGGACAATATGTTTGACGAAAGAGGAATCGTAAACGACAAGGACGATGCCGACGAAGATATGTTCGGAGAGGATTCCGACTATGAGGGCGGCGACTTCTTCGGCAATTCCGATGATGATAAATAATCGACAGGAGGAAGCATTTAATGGAATTTAATGTATTTGAATCTATAAAGATTGGTCTTGCTTCACCCGAAAAGATAAGAGAATGGTCTTATGGCGAGGTTAAAAAACCTGAAACCATTAACTACCGTACTCTAAAGCCAGAACGCGATGGTCTTTTCTGCGAAACTATCTTTGGTCCGCAAAAAGACTGGGAATGCCACTGCGGTAAGTATAAGAAAATTCGCTTTAAAGGAAAAATCTGCGACCGTTGCGGTGTTGAAGTTACTCGTTCTAAGGTAAGAAGAGAGCGTATGGGACATATCGAGCTTGCTGCTCCTGTATCTCATATCTGGTATTTCAAGGGTATTCCATCAAGAATGGGGCTTATCCTTGATATATCACCAAGAACACTCGAAAAGGTTCTCTACTTTGCAATGTATATTGTTACTGATCCGGGCAATGTAAGAGAAATCGAGAAAAAGCAGTGCCTTACAGAAAAAGAGTATAGAGACCTTAAAGAAAAGTATGAAGACGATTTTGAGGCTATGATGGGTGCAGAAGCTATCAAAAAGCTTCTTGCAGAAATAGACCTCGACCAACTTTCTGATGAACTTAAGGAAGAACTCGAAAATGCTTCTGGTCAAAAGAGAGTAAGACTCCTCAAGAGAATTGAAGTTGTAGAATCTTTCCGTCTTTCAGGCAATAGACCTGAATGGATGATTCTCGATGTAATTCCTGTTATTCCTCCGGATATTCGTCCTATGGTTCAGCTTGATGGCGGACGCTTTGCAACATCTGACCTTAACGACCTTTATAGACGAGTTATCAACAGAAATAACAGACTTAGCAGACTTTTAGAGCTTAATGCTCCTGATATTATCATCAGAAATGAAAAGAGAATGCTTCAGGAAGCAGTTGACGCACTTATAGATAACGGCAGAAGAGGCAGACCAGTTACAGGCCCTAATAACAGAGCCTTGAAGTCACTTTCCGATATGCTTAAAGGTAAGCAGGGACGCTTCCGTCAGAATCTTCTCGGTAAGCGTGTTGACTACTCAGGTCGTTCGGTTATCGTTGTTGGACCTGAACTTAAAATGTATCAGTGCGGTCTTCCTAAGGAAATGGCTCTTGAGCTTTTTAAGCCTTTCGTTATGAAAATCCTTGTTGAAAATAATGCTGCCGGCAACATCAAGGCTGCTCGTAAGGCTGTTGAAAGAGCAAAGCCAGAGGTTTGGGACGCACTTGAAAAGGTTATCAAGGGACACCCGGTTCTTCTCAACCGTGCTCCTACACTTCATAGACTTGGTATTCAGGCATTCGAGCCTGTTCTCGTAGAGGGTAGAGCATTGAAACTCCACCCACTTGCTTGCACAGCATTTAACGCTGACTTCGACGGCGACCAGATGGCTGTCCATGTACCGCTTTCAGCAGAGGCTCAGGCAGAAGCAAGATTCCTCATGCTTGCTTCAAATAACCTCCTCAAGCCATCAGATGGACGACCAGTTACAGTTCCTACTCAGGATATGGTTCTTGGTTCATACTATCTTACACTTGATAAGGACGGCGAACCAGGCGAGGGAAAAATTTTCCGTGATTGCGATGAAGCTATTATGGCTTATGATGCAAAGGTTGTCAGCCTTCACGCTAAAATTAAAGTTAGAAGAACTCTCGAAATCAATGGCGTTATGAAGACAGGTCTTGTAGATACAACTGTTGGTAGAATCATCTTCAATAGACCTATTCCACAGGATTTGGGCTTTGTTGATAGAACTAACCCTGAAAATGACCTCAAGTTTGAGATTGACTTCCTTGTTGGCAAAAAGCAGCTTGGAAAAATCTTTGATAAGTGTATAAGAATCCATGGCACACAGAGAACATCTGAGGTTCTCGATGCTGTTAAAGCACAGGGCTATAAGTATTCTACAAAGAGTGCTATTACTGTTGCTGTTTGTGATGCTGAAATTCCACCAACAAAGAAAGATATTATCGCTCGTGCAGAAAAGCAGGTTGACCAGGTTACAAAGATGTATAAGCGAGGCTTTATGTCTAACCAAGAGCGTTACGAAAAGGTTCTTAAGGTTTGGGAAACTGCAACAAATGATGTTTCTGACGCACTTCAGGCTAACCTCGGCAGGTATAACCCAATCTTTATGATGGCTGACTCTGGTGCCCGTGGTTCTATGAGCCAGATTAGACAGCTTGCTGGTATGCGTGGACTTATTGCGAATACAGCAGGTAAGACAATAGAAATTCCTATCAGAGCTAACTATCGTGAAGGTCTTAACATTTTGGAATACTTTATTTCATCTCGTGGTGCGAGAAAGGGTCTTGCCGATACAGCTCTTAGAACGGCTGACTCAGGTTATCTTACCAGAAGACTTGTTGATGTTTCACAAGATGTTATCATCAGAGAGGACGACTGTGGTACTACTGAGGGTATCGAAGTATTCGAGATTAAAGAGGGTAAGGAATCTATCGAAAGCTTCCACGAAAGACTTCTCGGCAGATACCTTTGCGAAGATTTCAAAGACCCAGCAACAGGCGAGGTTCTTGTTTCTAAGGATAAGCTTATGGGTGATGATGAAGCAGACCTTATCGTCAGCAAGGGTGTTGAACGCATTAAGCTTCGTTCAATTCTCCATTGTCGTGCAAAGCACGGCGTCTGCAAGCGTTGCTATGGTGCTAACCTTGCAAACGGTCAGCCTGTTACAGTCGGTGAGGCTGTTGGTATTATTGCCGCTCAGTCTATCGGTGAGCCTGGTACACAGCTCACAATGAGAACCTTCCATACAGGTGGTGTCGCAGGAGCTGAAGATATTACACAGGGTCTTCCTCGTGTTGAAGAACTCTTTGAGGGCAGAAAGCCTAAGCATCTCGCTATCATCAGTGAAATTGCCGGTGTTGTCAAGTTCGAGGAAATCAAGAAGAACCGTCACGCTGTTATTTATAATGCTGAAACAGGTGAACAGAGGTCTTACCTCATTCCATTCGGTTCAAGAGTTCGTGTTGAAGAAGGTCAGGTCATCGAGGCTGGTGAAATGATTACAGAGGGTTCTGTAAATCCACACGATGTTCTTGCAATTAAGGGTACAGAAGCTGTTCAGAACTACCTCATTCAGGAAGTTCAGAAAGCATATCGTATGCAGGGTGTTGATATCAACGATAAGCATATCGAAGTTATCATTCGTCAGATGATGAAGAAAGTCAGAATTGATGATAACGGCTCTACAAAGCTTCTCCCAACAACTCTTGTTGATAAGAGCGAGCTTTATGCTGCTAACGATGAGGTTCGTGCAAGAATTGCAAATGGTGAAGAGGGACTCACAGAGGCGACCTATACACCAATGCTTCTTGGTATCACAAAGGCTTCTCTTGCAACAGATTCCTTCCTTTCAGCCGCATCATTCCAGGAAACAACAAGAGTTCTTACAGATGCAGCTATCAAGGGTAAGGTTGACCCACTTATGGGCCTTAAAGAAAATGTTATTATCGGTAAGCTTGTTCCTGCTGGTACAGGTATGCACCGTTATAGAGATGTTGAATATAGAGAGGAAAATCCATCTAATTCAGCTGAATAAAAACATTTAGATTGTAAATCAGGCATAGCTCAGATTATGGGCTATGCCTGATTTTTATATTATGTTGATTGATAATGTCGTACTAATACCTGCATTTTTGCTATACCTTCTTTTTGAGAGCGAATAATAGCACTGATTATTGGTCTTAGCTCTTGGCAAATTGAATATTTCATAGCATTTTCGCCCATTCTTACAGCACCCATATGATGCGGAATCATCTCGCAAAGAAAATTATAGTTTACATTATTAGTTTGTGGTGAAGATTTCATTTCGCTGAACATCTTTTGTGTGATTTCATTATATATTCTCGTATATGGTTTAAGCTGAATAGGTGAATTAGTCTTAGCACAACAACAAACCTCAATCGAAACCATATCATCTATGCTTTTAGTTTGCTCAGCAATTATGTTCAAGGCTATATTCTGCACTTCTATGTCAGTAGTGTAGCGGAGTATGTTTAGTGACATATCTATTGCGGCTCGATGATGTGGAATCATTTGTTTTATGAAGTTGCAGGAAATGCTGTCTGTAATTTTAACCTCTGCCATACAGCGAATCATAGTATCAAGAATAACGGAAAATGTGTCAAGATAACGCCTTGCAACATTGCTTATTTTTGGCGGAGTATTTGCTTTATTCATAAAAATCCTACCTCCTGAAATAATACTCTTAATATTATATTCAGACTGTTTGTTTAATGTGAATTAATAGCATTTTCAATGTAATATCATTGTAACTATCTATTAGCTAATAGATTTCCATAAGACACTTAAAAGTTTCGCTCGAGGTGGCGTGCCGCCACTGTCAAGACGCGGAATCGCTCGGCAAACCTCGCTCGTATTAAGTTAGGGGAGTTTATTCACGCGGAAGACTAAACTACCGATTAGCTAATAAATTTCCTAAAGACACTTAAAAGTTTCGCTCGAGCCTTTTCAAAGGCTCGCAGTTTCCAAAGGCAGAGCCTTTGGTCGCTCTCCGCAGAGAGCGAAACTCTTTTGGGCGAAGCCCAACATTTATTTTTCCCTAGCGGTGGACTTTGTCCGCCGCCTTTTCTTTTGTAATCAATAAACTACTGGTTCAAATGTAGGGGCGAACTGTGTTCGCCCGTTCGATAGTCTACCAGCAATATTAGCCATAAAGTGCGGACTTTGTCCGCACTTAGAGAGAAAAAGATGTTAAGGGCTTTGCACTTAAAACCCACGAGGGACTCCGTCCCTCGACCCTGCGAGCCTTTAAAAAGGCTCGAGCGAAACTTTTAATTGTCTTAGATAGGTTCGTTAGCTAATCGTAGAAGCGAACTATATTCGCTCGATAGTTTCATCGACCGCGTCAATCAACTTCTCTCACTCACCACGAGCGAGACTTGTCGAGCGATTACGCGTCTTGACGGCGGCGGCTCGCCGCCTTGAGCGAAACTTTTAATTGTCTTAGATAAGCAAAAACTAATTTTTATTATAGTGCAGAAAAAGCTAAAAATCAACAACATTAAAAATATGTTGACAAGTTCTGAAAACAAGCCTATAATTAAATCATAAAAGTTAAATAAGTTTACGAACCGGGGAGTCAATCAAATTGTTCTGAGAGTGAGGTAGTGCCTCTTACCCGTTGAACCTGACCGCCGTTATTGCGGTGAGGGAGTTTTGTAGTTATCGCTCTATGCGTATTTTTGCAGAACTTCCTTTCGGGGAGTTCTTTTATTTTGCCTTTTGCTGAATTTTATAATATTTTTCGGAGGTATTATACTATGGAAGATAAGTTGATTATCGGAGGTCACGAGTTTAATTCCCGTTTTATTCTTGGTTCAGGTAAATTCTCACTTGAACTTGTAAATGCAGTCATCAAGCATGGCGGTGCTGAAATAGTTACACTTGCATTAAGACGAGCAAATAAAGGTGGAGAAGAAAATATTCTTGATTACATTCCAAAGGGTGTCACACTTTTACCTAATACATCAGGTGCAAGAACTGCCGAAGAAGCTGTTCGTATAGCAAGACTTTCAAGAGAACTTGGCTGTGGCGATTTTGTCAAGGTAGAAGTTGTGCACGATTCAAAATACCTCTTCCCTGATAACTATGAAACAATCAAGGCAACAGAAATCCTTGCAAAAGAGGGCTTTATTGTTATGCCATATATGTTCCCTGACCTCAATGCTGCTCGTGATTTGGTCAATGCAGGCGCAGCAAGCGTTATGCCTTTAGGTGCTCCTATTGGAAGTAACAAGGGACTTGCTACAAAAGATTTCATAAAGATTTTAGTTGATGAAATTGATGTTCCGATTATTGTTGACGCAGGAATCGGCAGACCATCACAGGCTTGTGAAGCTATGGAAATGGGTGCAGACGCTGTTATGGCTAATACTGCTGTTGCTACTGCTGGTGATGTCGCTACAATGGCAAAAGCATTTAAGCTTGCTATTGAAGCTGGCAGACTTGCTTATCTTTCAAAGCCTGGCAGAGTTTTACCATTTACAGGTGAAGCATCAAGCCCACTTACAGGTTTCCTTGCAGACTAATATTAAAACAAAAGAAGGATTTTTATTATGCCTAATGAAACAAGTATTATGGAGCAGGTTCTTGCATTTCACGATAAGTATGATTTTAATTCATTCACCGCAAAAGATGTACAGAACGCTCTGAATAAAGATAGAATTGATTTTTACGATTACGCCGCCTTACTCTCCCCTGCCGCACTTCCATTTCTTGAGAAAATGGCTAAAAAAGCTCAGCTATGTACGAGGAAGCAGTTCGGCAACACAATAGCTCTTTTCACACCAATTTATATTGCAAATTACTGCGAAAATCAGTGCGTTTATTGTGGCTTTAACTGCAAGAATAAAATTCATCGTGCAAAGCTGAATATGGAAGAAATAGAAAAAGAATATCAAGCTATTGCAGCAACCGGTTTGAAAGAAATTCTCATTCTTACAGGCGAATCCCGTTCTATGTCTGGCATTGAATATATCGGTGAAGCTGTTGAGCTTGCAAAGAAATATTTTTCACTTATCGGTCTTGAAATATATCCAGTTGAAGTTGATGAATATAAATATCTCCACGAAAAGGGTGCAGATTTTGTTACCGTTTTCCAAGAAACCTATAATACAGAAACCTATAAAAAAGTTCACCTTGCAGGTCAGAAAAGTATATTTCCATATAGAATCAATGCTCAGGAAAGAGCCATTCTCGGTGGTATGCGTGGCGTAGGCTTCGGTGCATTGCTCGGACTCGATGATTTCAGGCACGATGCTTTCTGCGTTGGTGTACACGCAACTCTTATTCAAAGAAAATACCCTCACGCAGAAATTGCCGTTTCCGTTCCAAGACTTCGCCCATACATCAATGGCGAAGAAACAAACCCTCGTGATGTTCACGAAAAGGAACTTTTGCAGATTATGTGTGCTTATAGATTACTTATGCCTTTTGCAAGCATAACAATCTCAACTCGTGAAAGATCAGATTTCCGAAATAATGCCGTAAATATCTGCGCAACAAAGATTTCCGCAGGTGTAAGCGTTGGTATCGGCGGTCACTCCGAAAAAGAAAAGGGCGATGAACAGTTCGAGATTTCCGACCCAAGAAGTGTTGATGAGGTTGTTGACGCACTTCATCAATATGGCTTACAGCCGTCATTCAACGATTACATAAGACTTATTTAATATGAGTATGCTTTTTGTAATTACAAGCAGTAAATCGTGCAAAGAGGATTTTCTCACACGAATAAAGCGAATCGCCTCTGCAAATCCAGACAGAATAATTCTTCGTGAAAAACATTTAAGTCAAGATGATTTGCTTAAGCTTGCCATAAAATGCAAAGAAATTTGCGACAAATATTCCGTTGCATTTTCTGTCAATAGTAACATTGAAGTTGCTCGTAAAGTTAATGCTGATATACATTTGCCATATAAACTTTTCGTTGAGAACAACGAAAATATAAAAGATTTCTCCACAATCGGAGTATCTGTCCATAGCATTTCAGAGGCAGAAACCGCTGAAATGCTTGGTGCATCATATCTTATTGCAGGACATATATTTGCAACGGATTGCAAGAAGGGTCTTAAACCTCGTGGTATTGAATATCTTTCAGATATTTCAGAAGCCGTTAAAATTCCTGTTCTTGGCATAGGAGGAATAAGCCTTGAAAGACTTTCCTCCGTTTTACAAACAGGTGCAGCAGGTGCTTGTGTGATGTCACATTTTATGAATTGTGATAATCCCGAAAGCGAAGTATCAGTATTCAAAAAATTTGCTAACGACTAAAATTCCTATATACAGCAAAACCACCGTTCCGAAATCAATCGAAACGGTGGTTTTGTTTATATGGTAAAAAGCTAAGAAATAAGCTTAATGCTTATTTTATAATTGATTCACCTGTCATTTCAGCAGGCTGTGGAAGTCCCATAATCTTGAGCATTGTAGGAGCAATGTCTGCAAGTCTGCCGCCCTCACGGAGCTCGCAAGGATAGCCTACTACGCAGAAAGGAACAAGATTTGTTGTATGAGCTGTGAATGGAGAACCATCAGTATCAATCATCTTATCAGCATTGCCGTGGTCAGCAGTGATAAGAGCAACACCGTCCATCTCACGAATAGCTGTAACAACCTTACCTACGCACTCGTCAACAGCCTCAACTGCCTTAACAGCAGCCTCAAATACACCTGTGTGACCAACCATATCGCAGTTAGCATAGTTAAGAATAATCATATCATACTTACCAGTTTTGATAGCAGCTACGAGCTTATCTGTAACCTCATAAGCACTCATCTCAGGCTGTAAGTCATATGTTGCAACAGCAGGTGACTTAACAAGGATTCTGTCCTCGCCCTCATATGGTTGCTCAACGCCACCATTGAAGAAGAATGTTACATGGGCATACTTCTCTGTTTCAGCAATTCTAAGCTGTGTCATACCCTTATTGGAAATATATTCACCAATTGTATTTTTGAGTGACTGTGGCTTGAATGCAACTTCAACATTAGGCATAGAAGCGTCATACTGTGTCATACAAACATATGTTAATGGGAAGAAGCCATTCTTTCTCTCAAAGCCCTTGAACTCAGGGTCAACGAAAGTACGAGTAATTTCTCTTGCTCTGTCAGGTCTGAAGTTGAAGAATACGATGGAATCTCCAGGCTTAACTGTTGCATTTTCTTCGCAAACTGTTGGAACAACAAATTCGTCTGTTACATCGTTTGCATAGCTTTCTTCAACAGCCTTAACAGGGCAGCAAGCCTTGTTGCCTTCGCCATAAACCATTGCAGAATAAGCCTTTTCAACTCTATCCCAACGATTATCTCTATCCATTGCATAATAACGACCCATAACAGTTGCAATCTTGCCAAGACCGATTTCCTTGAGCTTGTTTGCACACTCTTCTACGAAATCCTTACCGCTTGTAGGAGGAACATCACGACCGTCAAGGAATGCGTGAACATAAACATTCTTAACGCCCTTCTTCTTAGCAAGCTCTACGATAGCATACATATGAGTATTGTGGCTGTGAACACCACCATTTGAGAGAAGTCCCATAATATGGAGAGCCTTACCCTCTTGAGCCGCATTATCAACAGCCTTGAGGAGAGCCTCATTCTCAAAAAATTCGCCGTCTTCAATAGACTTTGTGATTCTTGTAAGTTCCTGATAAACTATACGACCTGCACCAATATTTGTATGACCGACCTCACTATTACCCATCTGTCCGTCAGGAAGACCTACATCAAGTCCCGAAGCACCGATTTTTGTAACAGGATTTTCTGCAAAAAGCTTATCAATATTTGGTTTCTTAGCGGCTTTGATTGCGTCTCCACGCTTTTCAGCCTCAAGACCTACACCAAAACCGTCAAGAATCATAAGAATTACAGGTTTTTTCATTATTTAACTTCCTTTCGTGATTGCCAATAAGCTGAATTATTCAGCTACGCTTGTTTCAGTAATTATAGCGGAATACAAAAACAAGCCTAAGGTAATACTCCGTTTGCCTCAAAAGGCGAACCCATCACACCAGATATACGGTGTGTGGATACATATAACAAGACGCATAATCTACTTATATTTTATGCAGATTAAGAAATTCCCAATGAACTACCTAATTGCGAACTTCGTTCGCAATTTAAAAGAAAGAGATGTTAAGGGCTTTGCCCTTAACATCCACGAGGGACTCCGTCCCTCGACCATGCAAGCTTTTGAAAAAGCTTGAGCAAAACTTTTAAGTGTCTTAGGGCAATTCATTAGCTAATCGGTAGAGCCGAACAGCGAAGCCTGTTCGGCTACGGTAGCTACTTCATCCGCGTCAACCAACTTCTCTCACCCACCACGAGCGAGACTTGTCGAGCGACTCCGCGTCTTCGCCGTGGGTCGGCACCCACTTATTTTGAAGCTTCTTCGAGGAGAACGCCGAAATCTGCTGCCTTGAGTGATGCACCACCAATAAGACCACCGTCAACATCTGGCTGTGCAAGAAGCTCTGCTGCATTCTTTGGATTCATAGAACCACCATACTGAATTGTCATACCGTCTGCAACTGCCTTGTTGTATCTCTTTGCAACAACACCACGAATGAAAGAACAAACCTCGTTTGCCTGCTCAGCTGTTGCAGTCTTGCCTGTGCCGATAGCCCATACTGGCTCGTAAGCAATGATAACATTCTTAGCGTCTTCTTCAGAAACGCCTGTGAATGCTGCTACTGTCTGAAGTTCAACAACATCTTCTGTAATGCCGTCTTCACGCTCAGAAAGCATCTCACCAACGCAAAGGATAACCTTAAGACCTGCTGCAAGAGCTGCCTTAACTCTTCTGTTTACTGTGAGGTCAGTTTCGCCGAAATATTGTCTTCTTTCGCTGTGACCGATGATAACATATTCTACGCCCATTTCTGTAAGCATATCAGCAGAAATTTCGCCTGTGAAAGCACCACTCTTCTTGAAGTGAACATTCTCAGCACCAACCTTAATGTTTGTGCCCTTTGTAAGCTCTACTGCTGTTTCAAGGTTTGTGTAAGGTACGCAGATAACTACGCCACAAGTTGCTTTCTCAGCAATTGGCTTTAGTTCTTCAATAAGAGTCTTAGCCTCTGAACGAGTCTTATTCATTTTCCAGTTTCCTGCGATAATAGCTTGTCTTAATTCTTTATTCATTATGATTATCCCC
>ENA-OYAJ01000246-OYAJ01000246.1-human-gut-metagenome-genome-assembly--contig:-NODE-246-length-17549-cov-6.958100_pt1 | contig 17549 bp, 18 predicted proteins | sample MGYA00243431_ERZ652826 | MGnify/ENA primary metagenome ERZ652826 (study PRJEB26926, sample SAMN06164609) | human gut metagenome | biome: ENVO:00009003; feature: ENVO:2100002; material: ENVO:00002003...
CGAGATTTCTGCCTGTCTCGTGGGCTCGGAGATGTGTATAAGAGACAGGTTATAGATCATGCCGCTGCCTTCGTTCGTGCCCGCGATGCCGCCGACGTTGTTCTCGCCGGAAATCGTGCCGTTGAACGAGCAGCCGGAGATCGTGCCGTAGTTCGTGCCGACGATGGCACCGATCTCGTTGAGGGTGCCGGCGGCGTCGATGTTGCCGGTGACCTTCAGATCACGGACCGTACCGACCGCCTGCACATAACGGAACAGGCCCATATGGGACGCATCGCCCGAGAGCTCCAGCCCGCTGACCGTGTGGCCCTGCCCCTCGAACGTGCCGCCGAAGGTCGGGATCGGCACAAAGTCCGACCCGCTCAGGTCCACATCGTTGTCCAGATAGACCGTCTTGCCCTGCGAGTACGTGTCGAGCTTGCAGCTTTTGCTCAGCTGCACGAGATCGTCCGCAGAGTAGATGTGGATCTCCGTGGCGTTCGGCTGGGCAGCCGCGCCGCACAGCAGGCACAGAGCCGCCACGAGCACCAGCGCAAGCAGACGACGCACATTATGTCTTTTCATCGGAACCCTCCTCACCGTGCAGATCCGCCGCCGGCACAGTCTGCGCCGGAGCCTCCTCCATCTGCACATTTCCGATATCGATCGATGCGCTGACCGTGCCATTCACGCGGCCATGGATCTCCGCATCGATGTAACCGTTGATATAGCCGCGCACGTGTCCGTTGACACGCATGGCCCCCTGCAGATGCTGCTGCGCGGCGTGGTGGCCAATCGTAAAGGATGTTTTTTCAACCAGAGAGTCGCCCAGCAGCAAAATCTGCGGCAGGACGCACATGACCAGCACCATCGAGATCAGCGTGCCGCGGCCCAGGCAGATGCCGATGGACGCGACCGTGTTCTCCGAGGACAAGAAGCCGATGGACATGCCGGCTGCGGCGAGGATGGTGCCGGAGGTCACGACCGTCGGGAACGCCTGGTTGAGCGCCTCGATCATGGCTTCCTTATAGGGCATCTCCTCCTTGAGCCGGAGGTACCGGCTCGAGATGACGATGGCGTAGTCGATGTTCGCGCCCATCATGATGGAGCTGACGATCAGGTACGCCAGGAAATACAGATTGTTGTGCAGGATCGTCGGGAACGAGAAGTTGATCCACACGCTGCCCTGGATCACAAGGATCAGCAGCAGCGGCAGCGCGACCGACTTGAACGTCAGCAGCAGCACGAGGATGACGAACACGACCGTGAGAATACTGATGAGCGTGTTGTCCGTGCTGAAGGCGTCGGAAAAGTCCTTGTCCTTGGCCGTCTCACCGACGAAATAGGACTCGTCGTAATACTTGCCGACGACGCCCTTGATGACCGTCAGGTAATCATAGGTCTCCTCGCTCTCGACCGGGAGGTTGAGATAGAGGATCATGCGCGAATAATTCTCGGAGTGGAGTTGCTTTTCACCGTCGATGAGGCGGTCATACATCTCCTCGAGGTCGTTCATGGTCGCGGCGTCGATCTTCGAGCGGTAGATATCGCGCTGCTCATACAGGAACTTGAACATGTTAATGAGCGGCACGGAGCAGTTGTCGATATTGCTCAGGTCCACGAGCTGACCGATGGCCTTCGTGTAATCGTCATTCGCGGTACAGTAGGCCGTGTACAGCGCGCGCGACACGCCGATGTCGATATCCGTGAGCTCGGCGAACCGGCGCGGCGTGAGCGAATCGGTGACCATGTAGCCGTCCTTGGCCTCCTCGCCCGCGAGTGCCTGAACGTGATCGACGCCCTTGAGCTCATTGAGATCGTCGAGCAGGTTTGCCTCGCTCTCAAAGTCCGTGAACGGGAAGATGAGCACGACCTGATTCGTCTCGCCGAAGGTGGCGTTGATCTTCTTCTCGGCGATCTTGTAGTCGTTTTGCTTGATGGTGTCGAGCGTGCTGTAGCCGAACACGTACGGGCACTTGCTGCTGAGCAGGAAGCCCGCGACGATGATGACCAGAAAGATCGGCGGCACGATATAGCGGCTGCGGATGGCAAAGCGGCCGAGCGCATCGATGCGCGGCAGGAACAGGCGATGGTGCGTCTTGTCGATCCACGGGCTCATGTACATGATGAGCGCCGGCATCAGGAAGAACACCGTCAGCATCAGAAACAGGATCGACTTGATGAGCACGAGGCTCATATCCTCGCCGATCTTGATCTTCATGAACGAAAGCGCCAGCAGACCCGAGATCGTCGTCAGGCTCGAGGCCGAGATCTCCGGGATGGCCAGCGTCAGCGCGCGGATGGTCGCCTCGCGGGGCGCGAGGTGCTCGCGCTCTTCCGTGTAGTGGTGGCACATGATGATCGCGTAGTCGATGCCGAGGCCGAGCTGCAGCACCGCCGCGATGGAGTTGGTGATAAACGAGACCTCATGGAACCAGTAGTTCGTACCTTTGTTGACCCAGACGGCCACGCCGAAGGTGATGATGAGCACCGGGACCTCCGCGTAGGTATGGCTCGTGAGCAGGAGCACCATGAAGATCGAGCACATGAGGATGATGAGCACGATGCGCATCTCGCGCTCGAGGATCTCGCCGGTCGGGTTGCCGATTTCCGTTGTGATATAAGTATCGTAGCCGTCGAGCGCCGCGCGGACGTTCTTCACGCCCTGGATGCTGATCTCGTCGAGCTTTTCCCCGTCGAACGTGACCTCGAAGAGCGCCGAGGCACTATTATAATGGTGTGTGTCTTTTTCAAACACCACGTCCTTGACACCGTCCACACCGCGCAGCATCTCGGCAAGCTCCTCCGCCTGCGCAAGCGTCACGTTGGACACCATGACCTTCGCATCCCCGTAGGTGATGAACTCGCGGTTCATGATCTCCAGCCCCTGGCGCGTCTGCGTGGAGTCCGGCAGATAATCGGTCAGCTCATTGTTGACGTCCGTCTTGCTCGCCGAGAAGATCGACAGCACGCACGCCACGGCAAACAGCACCACGAACAGCCGCCGTTTGTCCACAATGAACGCCGCCAGGCGCTCCATAAACGATTTCTTCATACCCCAGCCCCTCATCGGGCGGCTTCCCCGCCCGGGATCTCTTTGCGCATCCGGTCGGAATCGGTTACACAAAAAGTTAAAAAACAGTAACAAAATGTGTTTTTCAGTTCTTTTCGGGTGCAACGGCGCAAAGTTAACATAAACAATTACGGATTCTTTTGTATCATACGATATCCCAAACACGATGTCAACTGCGAAAACAGATTTTTCCGCGATTTTCCTTAATTTTTTTCCACAATTTCAAGCAAATGCGCGCATTTTCGCGCCGGTTCTGCAAAAAATCAGACACTTCGTCAGAAAATCAACCGCTCGTTGCTTTTTCGCTCCATGTGCTGTGTGGTGACATATTCCTGTAAAACGGCGTCGAAAAATAGTAACAAAAATCGACCCGTTGGAATCAAAATTGGATTCCGGCGGGTCGAATTTTGTAACTTTTTCACGCTTCAAAGATCTTTTCCACGCGGCGGATATACGCCGGCAGCGCGCCCTCAAAGTCCACGCCGAAGCGGCGCGGCGTGTCGCGCCAGAGCGAGCGGCAGATGCTCTCGTCCGTGAACGCAGTGGCCGTTTCGAGGGCGGCGCTCAGCGGTGCGCCGCGCACGAGCAGCGCCGCGAACGCGGAGGCAAACACATCGCCCGTGCCGTAAAACACGCCGGGATGCGCCGGGCGCATGCTCGCGTGCATCTCCCCGGTGCGGCAGTCGCAGGCGACGTTGCCGATCACGTCCGGCTGCGGGCGCACGCCCGTGACCGTCACGACCCCGGCGCCGAGCGCGCCGAGCGCCTGAAACAGCTGCGCAAGATAGGCGTCGCCGTGCGTGCCAGGCTCATACGGCAGGCCGGCCAGCAGCGCCGCCTCCGTAACGTTCGGCGTGATGACATCCGCGCGCGAGAGCAGGCGGCGGAAGGCTGCGCACATGCGGTCGTCGATCTTGGAATAATAGCTGCCGTTGTCGGCCATGACCGGGTCGATCACAACCAGTGTATCCGGCGCGGCGATGCAGTCGAGCGTCTGCGCGAGCAGCCCCACCTGCTCGGGTGAGGCGAGATAGCCGGAATAAACCCCGTCGATGCGCGCGCCGATGCGCTGCCAATGGCGCGCGATAGGCAGCATATCGTCCGACAGGTCGCGGAACGTCCAGCCGGTGAACTCGCCCGTGTGCGTGCTGAGCACGGCCGTGGGGATGCAGGCGCACTCCACGCCCGTGGCGGAGATAACCGGCAGCGCCACGGTCAGCGAGCACTTGCCGAGCCCGGACAGATCGTGGATGGCGGCGATGCGCTTGAGCGGCGGTAACGTGTTGTCCATAGGATGACCTCGGTTCCTTTTTTAGAATGGTGTACAGCAGACGGCCCCCGGCGAGATACCGGGGGCGCGTGGAAATGGCTCAGCCATCGGACGACGGGAGCGCGCGCAGCTGCGCGTCGATCTCCGCGAGCGAGTCGGCCGTCAGGCCCGACTGGGCAAACCCGGCCACCTGGCGCAGCGTCATGGCGGCGGTCATCTGCAGGGCCGGATTCTTCAGGATCTTGGGGAAGAACCGCTCAAGGACCGCGACCGCCTCCGGCGCGCCGAGCAGCTTCTTCATCGTGTCGTCCACAGTGTATGTCACGTTGCTTTCCTCCCTGTCTCCGGAGGCCGGAGGACAGATTTCACAAAAAATCAGAGATTTTGTAGTGATTATACACAAATCACGGCCGATTGTCAAATCCCGTGCTTCCGGCAGGGGCCGCTGGTGCGTCGCGCCGGTCCAGATAGCGCAGGAACTGGCGCGTCGCGGCCGAAACATGCGCCTGACCGAGCAGCGCGAGGGCAATGTCGCGGTAGAGCGGCGTGTCGAACTTGCGGATGGCGATGCGGTACGGCATGCGGCGCAAGATCAGCTCCGGCAGCAGGCTGACGCCCAGCCCGCACTCGACCATGGCCATGATGGTGTAATCGTCCCGTGTCGTGAAGCGCACGTCCGGCGTGACGCTGCACTGCGCCAGCGCATCGGACGTCTCGTGGTTCCCGGCCTTGTCGAGCAGGATAAACGGCTCCGCACCCAGCGCCTGCACAGGGCAGGTGTCCCCCGCCGCGAGCGGGTGCTCCGCCGGTAGGACCGCGGCGAGATCGTCCTGCTGCAGGAAGATCGTGGCAAACTCCGGCCGCGTCGGCAGGCACACAAAGCCGCAGTCCACCTGCCCGGACGCGAGCCAGTTCTCAACCTCGCAGTAGTCGCCGAGCAGGAGTTCATAGTCGATGCCCGGATAGTCGTGCGAGAACGCGCGCATCCAGCAGGACATTGACGAACACGCCTATGTCACCGTGCATGGTTCCTATACCCGAAACACAGCCTCCCGCCGCAGCCATCCGTCTTTCACCATGACCATTTACACGGACGACGATCCCGAAACGCCGCTGTGTCTGGAGCCGCCCGTGCTGGACGACCCCGATGCTTTTTTCCCGCACGGCACCCACGACGGTACGATCGTCTACGCCAAAAACAGCCGCCTGATCCTGAAGTTCACGCCGGACAATCATCTGGCCCCGTCGTTTTACGTTTGAAAACAGCCCCCCCGGACCAATTGGTCCGGAGGGCCGGCTCTTTGCGAATGCTCGCGACGCGCACAGGGAACGCCCGAGCGGGGATGGGCTTTCCCGCTCGGTTTTCGATCTTCGCCATCGGTGTCTGCAAAAAGAAACACCAGCCGACTGGCTGGTGTTTCTTTTTGGAGGCGCCACCCGGATTTGAACCGGGGGTCAAGGATTTGCAGTCCCATGCCTTACCACTTGGCTATGGCGCCAAAAAATGGAGCGGGCAACGAGATTCGAACTCGCTACCTCCACCTTGGCAAGGTGGCGCTCTGCCAAATGAGCTATGCCCGCAAAATGGTGCCTCCGGTCGGAATCGAACCAACGACACGGGGATTTTCAGTCCCCTGCTCTACCAACTGAGCTACAGAGGCATATGCAATTGAAAAAACTGGTGGGAACAACAGGGCTCGAACCTGTGACCCCTTGCTTGTAAGGCAAGTGCTCTCCCGGCTGAGCTATGCTCCCGTTTCGCAGCTTGCTCATTATACAAGACGCCAAAAAAATTGTCAAGGGATTTTCGGTAATTTTTTCGGCAAATGTACATTTTCGGGGCGGCGATGCCGCCCCGAACACGGTCAATCCGCTGCGGCGTCAGCGTTTTCGGCGTCGAGCAGCGTCTGCAGCTCCGCCGGGGTGAAGACATACTCCGCATCGCAGAACTGGCAGTGCACCTGCGTGTCCTTGCCCTCGGCGATCATGTCCTGCAGCTCCTGCACGCCACACTGGCGCAGCGCCTGCTCCACGCGCACACGCGAGCACGCGCAGCGATAGGCCATCGGGTGGCGCAGGACGATCTCGGGCTCCAGATCGCGCATGACCTGCGGAAGGATGGCGTCCGCCCCGTCCTCGTCGAGGATGGTCGTGAGCTGGTCCATCATGAAAATGTTGTCCTCGAGCTTTGTGATCAGATCCTCCGGCGCACCGGGCATGAGCTGCACGAGAAAGCCGCCGGCCGCCCTGACGCTGTGGTCGGTATCGACAAGCACGCCGAGGCCGCAGGCCGCGGGGATCTGCTCGCTCTCGACGAGGTAGGCGGACAGATCCTCCGCGATCTCGCCGCTGACGAGCTCCGTGCTGCCGATATACGGCTCGCGCAGGCCGATGTCGCGGCTGACGGTAAACATGCCGTCCTTGCCGACGGCGCCGCCGACGTCGAGCTTGCCGTCCGGGCGCGTGGGCAGATCGAACGCGGGGTTCGAGACCATGCCGCGCACGTTGCCCTCGCTGTCCGACACGGCGATGATGCTGCCGAGGCCTCCGCCGCCGCTGATGCGCAGCGTGAGCGTGCCGTTTTCCTCCTTGAGCAGGTCGCCGAGCATCGACGCTGCGCACAGGCTGCGGCCGAGGGCGGCGATCGCCGTCGGGCTGCAGTGGTGGATGGCGTTGGCGCGCTGCACCGCGTCGCGCGCGGTGACGACCGAAATTTTCACAAAACCGTCTTTCGAGACGGCGCGGATGATCTCATCCATTGCTTTCACCTCAAAAATCTTTGAAATAAAGTGTGTAGCTGTGTTTTGCCGCAGTAGGAGATTGCCCACGATTCAGACGCCGTATTCCAGGCTGCGCATCGCCGTGAGAAAAACGCGTCCGGCGTCCGCCTGCGGGCCGTCGCGCCGGACGGTCACGTCCAGAAAGCCCGCCTGCGCGAGCAGCTCCGTGAGCCGCTCCGGCGTGTGCGCATACTCAATGTGCTCCTCCGACGCGCGCGACCAGAGATCGCCCGCGCGCGTGAACAGATCCATACCGTAGTGCATGGTCTGTGCAGCCGCGTCAAACTCCGCCCGCCAGAGGCACAGGACATCGTCCGTCTCGTCGACGAATGTGCCGCCGTCGAGCGCGCGGAACGACGCCGGGTCGCGGATGTCCAGAATGAGCATCCCGCCCGGGCGCACGAACAGGTGCAGCCGGTGCAGCACCTCCGGCAGCTCCTCCGGCGGCAGATAATCAAACCCGTCGAGCGAGCAGTAGGCCGCGTCGACCGTGCCGTAAAGGTCGAGCTGCGACGCCTCCTGGCACAGCAGCAGCGGCGGCACCGCATCCGCGGGCAGGTCGGCATTGTGCGCCTGCGCCTGCATGAGCATGTCGGGCGAGCCGTCGGTCGCGATCATCTCGTACCCGCGCGCGGCCATCAGGCGCGTGAGCGTGCCCGTGCCGCAGCAAAAATCCAGCAGGGTGTGGCACGCGCCGCGCCCCTGCTGGAAACACTGCTCATAAAAGTCCGCAAACGCGGCGTAATCCACATCGCGGGTCAGCGCATCGTACCACGCGGCAAGGGCGCCGTAAGCGCTCACGCCTGCTCCTCCGCAGATTTCTCAGCCTGCTCCTTGAGCCGGCCGAACACGATCTCATACCCGCCGGTGCCATACTGCAGGCTGCGGTTGACGCGGCTGATCGTCGCGCTCGAGGCGCCGGTCTTTTCCAGAATTTCGTTGTAGATTAGGCCCGCGTCGAGATACTGCGCCACCTGATAGCGCTGCTCCATGGCCTGCAGCTCCGTGACCGTGCACAGGTCATCGAAAAACTGCTTGCACTCGTCGACGGTCTTGAGCGTCAGGATGGCACGGTACATGTCATCGCAGCGCGGTTTTTTATGCTGTTTATTCATATGCGCTCCTTATTTCTCATCAGATATATGGATGCTGAAACACAATATTTTTCGGACATTATTCTACTCTAATTATTTAGGAAAGTAAAGAGGAAAACCGTCCGGAAATTTCATACGCCGGAATTACGGGTGTTTTACTTGCTTTTATACTATAAATAAGGTATGATATTTATGTGGCAAACTGCTGCCGCACAAGCATCCCACCGCCCATGCAACAGGAGGTTTTGTCTATGATCATTGCCGGGATCCCATTCACCATGCCGGCCATCTGGATCGGCCTGATCGTGATCTTTCTGATCATCGAGGGGCTGACCGCCGGTCTGGTCACGATCTGGTTTGCCGTGGGCGCGCTCGCCGCGCTCATCGCCGCCATGTTCCACGCGCCGCTGTGGCTGCAGCTCGTGTGGTTTTTCGCCGTGTCGATCGCGGCCTTCGCCGTGACGCGCCCGCTGGTGAAAAAATATATCAACGGCCGCACCCAGCCCACGAACGCCGATATGCTCATCGGGCAGGAATGTCTCGTCACGGAGGACATCGACAACCTGACCGGCCGCGGCGCCGTCACCGTCGGTGGGAAGGTCTGGACCGCCCGCACCGACTCTGACGCTCCCATCCCCGCCGGGACCGCCGCCACCGTGCTGCGCATCGAGGGCGTCAAGCTCATCGTCACACCCGCCTGCGTGACCGCGGGCGCAAAAGAATAAGGAGGAATCACCATGCCATACGTTCTCTACGGAATCATCCTGATCGCGCTCATCATCCTCGTGCGCAACATCCGCATCGTCCCGCAGGCGCAGGCCTATGTCATCACCCGCCTCGGCGCCTACAAGACCACGTGGGGCGTCGGCCTGCACCTGAAGATCCCGTTCATCGAGTCGGTCGCCAAGCGTCTGTCGCTCAAGGAGCAGGTCGCGGACTTCCCGCCGCAGCCCGTCATCACGAAGGACAACGTCACCATGCAGATCGACACCGTCGTCTACTACCAGATCACCGACCCGAAACTCTACACTTACGGCATCGAGCAGCCGATCCTCGCGATCGAGAATCTCTCGGCCACGACGCTGCGCAACCTCATCGGCGACCTCGAGCTCGACCAGTGCCTGACCAGCCGCGACATCGTCAACACCAAGATGCGCCAGATCCTCGACGAGGCCACCGACCCCTGGGGCATCAAGGTCAACCGCGTGGAGCTCAAGAACATTCTCCCGCCCAAGGAGATCCAGAACGCCATGGAAAAGCAGATGAAGGCCGAGCGTGAACGCCGCGAAGCCATCCTGCGCGCCGAAGGCGAGAAGCGCTCCGCCATCCTCATGGCCGAGGGCGAGAAGGAGTCGGCCGTGCTGCGCGCCGACGCGAAAAAGCAGGAGCAGATCCTTGAGGCGCAGGGCCGCGCCGAGGCCATTCTGACCGTGCAGCGCGCGACCGCCGAGGGCATCCGCCTCATCAACGAGTCCATGCCGTCCGACGCCGTCATCAAGCTCAAGAGTCTCGAGGCATTCGCCGCCGCTGCCGACGGCCGCGCGACGAAGATCATCATCCCGTCCGAGATCCAGGGCGCTGCCGCGCTGGCGGCCGGTCTGGTCGAGAGCGTCAAGGGCGAGGCCCCGAACGCCTGACCCACAACCGAATTTACACCGACCCCGCGCCGGGACCGGCGCGGGGTTTTCGGTAAGAAAGAGAGAGAACACATATGAAGCTTCCGTTTTTCAAGAAAAACAAGCCCGCCCCGGCGCCGGAGGCCCCGGCCGCGCCGCGCGCGCCGTTCCCCTTCGCCGCACCGGCGCAGGACGAGCCCGTGCCCGCAATCCACATCGACGCGCACGTGCTCGCCTTCCTGCGCAAGTACGACGCCGCGCCCGACCAGCTCGACACGCAGAAGCTCACCGACGCCATGCTCGCCGCGATGCAGCGCGGCCTGCGCGGTGAGGCGGGCGGTCTGCCGATGCTGCCGGCCTACCTCGCGCCGCACGGCCACGTCACCGCCCCGGAGGACAAGCGCGTCGCCGTCATCGACGCCGGCGGCACGAACTTCCGCGTCGCCACCGTGCACTACGAGTTCGGCCAGCCGATCATCGAGGACGAGCGCACGCTGCCCATGCCCGGCTCGGAGCAGGACGCCGACTGGATGGACTTCATCCGGCTGGCGGCCGACGCGCTCGAGCCGCTGCTCGACCGGGTCACGCAGATCGGCATCTGCTTCAGCTACCCGTCGGAGAACACGCCGGAGCTGGACGCGAAGGTGCTCGGCATGACGAAAGAGGTGCAGCTGACCGGGTGGGAGGACCACCTCGTGGGCGCGGATCTGGCCGAGGAGCTCGAACGCCGCGGCTGCACGAAGCTGCCCATCACCGTCATCAACGACACCCCGGCCACGTACCTGAGCGGCTCGACCACCATCGCCAACAACTACGCCAACGGCTTTGCCGGGCTTGTCAACGGCACGGGCACGAACACGTGCTGCCTGCTGCCGGTGCGCGCGATCGAAAAGCTCGGTCGCGACGCCGACGGCGAGATGCTCGTCAACCTCGAGTCCGGCTCGTTCACCGACGTGCCGCAGAGCGCGTTTGACAAAGCGCTCGACGCGGCCTCGGCCGTACCGGGCGCATACCGGTTCGAGAAGATGACGAGCGGCCGCTATCTCGGCGAGCTCAGCCGCCTGGCGCTCATCGCCGCGGCGAACGACGGCCTGTTCGCGCCCGAGACGGCGGATAAACTCTCCACGCTCGACGTGCTGACCGCCGCCGACGCGGACGCCTTCGGCGCGGACCCGGACTGCGGCGCCATCGCGGCGCTGAGCGGCGCCGCGGACGCCGACCGCAAGACCGCCGCCATGGTCATTCAGGGCGTGTTCGGCCGCGCGGCGAAGGCGATCGTCGCGAACATCGCGGCCATCGTCTTTCTGACCGACGGCGCGAAGAACCGCTACCGCCCGATGGTCGTGGCCGTGGACGGGTCGCTGTTTCGCTACTCGACGCTGCTGCGCCCGGCCGTCAGCGAGGAGCTCGAAGCGTTTCTCGTGCAGAAGCACCAGCGTTACTGCGTGTGCAAGCCCGTGCCGAACGCCTCCGCCATCGGCACGGCCGCCGCGTCCCTGCTGCAGGACTGATACAAGGCAGAAAAAGCCGGATGTCTGCGACATCCGGCTTTTTTGCGCCCAAGTGGTGCGGTTTTTACAAATACGGCGTAAAATTACGGAGCAGGTGGGGAATTTCTCACGAGTCCGTCTCCGGCCAGAACAGTGCATCGAGCGTGCAGCCCAGCGCCTGGCAGATGGAAATGCACAGACGAATGGTGGGGTTATAGTCCCCTTTTTCGATAGCGACGATCGTCTGGCGTGACACGCCGACGGCATCCGCCAGCTGTTGCTGCGACCAGTCACGCGCGGCACGCGCCGCCTTGAGTTTCAGATTCTTCATGCGTCCTCCCGTCGGCCGCGCACGGCCGACACGATCGACGCCGCCGTGACCGGCACAAAGGCGATGCCCAGAATCAGGTTCATGCTGCTCTCGCGTGTGAGCAGACCGTTTTCCAGCAGCGGCTCCCCGGCCACAAAGCGGGCGATCGCCACACCGAGGTTGAGCACGGCCACGAACGCAAACAGCACGATCGACGCGACCGGACGCTCATGGATGCCGAAATAGGCGTCACTGCGGATGGCCGTGACAACAAACACATCAAGTGCGAGCATCATGCCGAGAAAACACGCCGTGTACAGATCGCACCAGTGCACCTCAGCGACCGAATCGAGCACCGCCACGACGGCGAGATATCCCAGCAGCGTGAAAAATGCGCTGCTGTATGCCTTGGCGCGCGCGGCGAGCTGCCGCTCGTCAAACTGCGGCGCGTCACCGCTCCGCTTATTGCGCAGGGAAACGAACAGTGCCCAAAGAAAGACCGCCACAGCCACACCGGTGGCAACACCAAAAAGCTTTGACAGATCGTGCATAGCAATGCCTCCTTCAAATTCAAGTGCAATGTACCACTTATCATTCTAAATGTCAAGTATATTTTACTTATAGTCAAGTATAAAAGATTTTCAGCCGTAAAAAAGAGCACCGGGACGGTGCTCTTTTTCAGACTCTGCTTTTGGATGCTTGGGATGCACCGGCTCGGCCGGCCGGCTCATTTGAGCGGTTTGTCGCGCTCGGCCCAGAGATAATTCGTGTTGCGCCACAGAAAGGCCAGCAGCTCGTGCCGGTAGCGCTCGGGGTCGACCTGCGCGGACATGGCGTGCTCCGCGCCGGGGATGACGATGAGCCGCTGCGGCCGCCTGCAGGCGGCGAGGTTGCGCTCGCTGTGGTGCAGGGGGACGAAGGTATCCGCGTCGCCGTGGAAAAACAGGATAGGCAGGTCGAGCGCCGCCATGCCGGGCGTGGTATCGACGGCGGCGAAGTCCAGCCCATTGCGGCGCAGGATGCGCACGCAGGCGCGCGCGAGCGGCTTTTGCAGCCAGCGCGGCACATTTGTGCCGTGGCGCACGGCGTCCGCGACCTCGCGCTCAAAGCTGGAGTAGCCGCAGTCGGCCACGACGCAGGCGAGCTCCCCCTTCAGCTCCGGCAGCTGCGCCGCCAGCAGCACCGACGCCGCACCCATGGACACACCGTAGAGCGCGATGGGCCGCTGCACGCGCGAGTGCTCCCGCACCCAGTGCACCCACTGGGCGATGTCATAGCGCTCGAGCTGGCCGAACGTGAGGCACTTGCCCTCGCTCAGGCCGTGCGCGCGCTCGTCGATGAGCAGCAGGTTGCAGCCGCCGGAGGCATACAGCGCCGGAAACTGGGCGCTGAAATCGTGCTCGGCGTGGCTGTGGTAGCCGTGGCAGAGAATGACCGTGGCATGCGCATGGGGCACGCGGTAGAGCCGCGCGTGCAGGCGCGTGCCGTCGGGCGCAGGGGTGAACACGTCCTCGTGCGGCTGCTCCCGCATGGCCGCGACGCCGGCGCGCACGCGCGTGAGCGCCGCCCTGCCCTGCTCGGACTCGGCCGTCCAGCCCTGCTTGCGCAGGACGTGCTGCTCCCACGCGGCCTGGGCGTCCGCGCGCTCCGGCACGCGGCCAAGTGACTTTGCCAGCACGCGCTGCTCGATATACCACACGAGCAGCCACACCAGCACCGCCGCGCCCAGCAGGCACAGCAGCACAATCCAGATTGGCTTCATAGATGCTCCTCCGGTGCGGCACACAGATCGAGCACAATCTTCTGCGCCAGCAGCAGGCCCGCGCTGGCCGGCACCCACGGCAGCGAGCCGGGCACGCTCCGGCGGCCCGGCGGCGGGGCGCAGAGCGCCTCCGGCGTCATGGCAGGCTCCGGACTGAACACGACCGCGTGGTGCGTGATGCCGGCGCTGCGCAGCTCGCGGCGCATGACGCGCGCGAACGGGCAGCCGCTCGTCTGGCTGATGTCGCAGAGTTCAAACCGGCTCGCGTCCATCTTGTTGCCGGTGCCAAGCGCCGACACGATGGGGATGCCGCGCGCGTGCGCGGTGCGGATCAGGTCTACCTTGCAGGACACGAGGTCGATGCAGTCAGCAATATAATCATACTCTGTGTCGAAAAACCGTTCCCGTGTCGCCGCCTCGTAGCGTTCCATACGCGCATCGACGGCGATGTCAGGGTGGATGTCGTGCACGCGCGCGGCCATGACGGCCGCCTTCGGCTGACCGATCGTGGAGTGCAGCGCGCAGCACTGGCGGTTGATGTTGCTCTCGCTGACGGTGTCCTCGTCCACGAGCGTGAGCGCGCCGACGCCGGCACGGGCCAGCGCCTCGGCACACCAGCTGCCCACGCCGCCGAGGCCGAGCACCGCCACGCGGCTGCTGCGCAGGCGCGCGAGCGCGGCCTCGCCGAGGAGCATCTGCGAGCGGATGGTCTGCTCGGTCATAGCGCGCCCTCCCGCTCGAAGGTCACGACGAAGTCCGTGCCGTCATAGCCCGCCTCCGCGACCTCCCAGCCGGCTTTCTCCTCGGTCTCGAGCGCGTCAGCAAGGGCGCGCGCATCGAGCACGGTCGTGTCATAGCGCTGTGTTTTTGTTCTGGTCATGGCTGTTCCTCCATTGAAAGCTGAAAAAAAGAGCCGTCCGGCTTGCTCAAAAGCGCAAGCCGTCGCCATCCGGCATTTTGCGCAGCAAAAATGCCGGACGCATAAAATCTCATTCGAGGCGGGCGCTTCGCCCCCTCGAGCTCCCCCGCTGCTCTGTCGACATGGAGCAGCCGCACTTTATGATAGACGCAGAGCCGCCCATCGGGCGGCTCTGTCGCATATCTCGCATATCTTTCGTGTGTCTGATTTATCCGACGTACTTCATGCCCTTGAGATCGGTGCTGGTCCAACCGCCGAAGAACGTGTCCTCCCAGGCGCTGAAATCGTCCGTGCGCAGCGCCTGATCGCCGAGGTAATCGCAGTAGCGCTCGCCCTGGCCGACGTAGTACACGAGGTGGTAGCCGCAGTAGGAATCGCTCTCGTTAAAGACGATGCCCACATCGCCCGGCTGGCGCGCGGGGTCGAAGCAGAAATCGTTGAACTCCTGCACCATCTGGCCTTTGTAGACATGCTCATACAGGCCGCCCTTCGTGTTCGACCCGCTGTCCTGGCTGAAGGACTCGGCCAGCTGCGCAAAGTCGTCCTCGGTCTGGCCGCTCTGCGTCCAGCGCTCGTAGACATCGTCGATCGCGTCTTTCGCCTTCTGCTTATCCTCGTCGGAATACGTGCCGTCGCTGTCGCTGTCCTCGGCCTTGATGAGGATATGGCGGACATTGACGGTGTTATACTGGTTGTTGTCGCGGCTCTCGAAGAGCACAACGTAGTAGCCGCTGTTCTCCTGCTCCACGACGGTCACGTCATTGGCGTGGCGGTCGGCGCTGTAGAGCCAGTCGGCGTACACGGCGGAGCTGAAGCCCGAGCCCTTGGTGTCGGTATTGTCCGTGACGCTCGGCGCAGCGGTCGTGCCGTCCTCGGACTCCTTGGCAGGCACGTTGGCCTCGACAGCGGCGGCGAAGCTGTCCGCGTCATGCGTGGCGGCGGCGATCTTGTCGGCCGTGGCCTTGGCAGCCGCCATCGTGGCATCCGTGGTCCTGGAGGTCGTGTTGCCGTCGTCGCCCGTGCTGTCCTCGGTATCTGCCTGCACGAAATAGTACTGATAGCTGTAGGTGTCGTAGGCGCTGGCGTTCTTGGCGTAGCTGGCCTCGATCTCCTCGGGCGTATAGGTGTAGCTGTCGTACTGCTGCTGCGAATACTTCGTGGCAAGCTGGCTCAGCTCCATCATGTGGCGCACGACCTTCTTGGTCACGCCGTTGCCGTAAGCCGCCTGGAGATACTTGCTGACGGAGTTGTACTTATACTGCTTGGCAGCGAGCTCGATGTAGGAAAACTGCTCGTCGATCTCGTGCTGGTCGTCCTCGTCGAGCGTGACGCCGGCCTTCTCGGCGGCATCGCACAGCGCCGTGACCTGCACCAGGTTCTTCTTGGCAGCGTCCTTGAAATAATCGTCCCAGGTGTCAAACTCGTCGCTGATGCCGCACTTCTGCTCATCGAGCGCCTTTTTGGTGTCCAGATTGACGGCGCTCAGGTAGCTGCCGTACTGGTTGCAGAACGTGAGATAGGCGGAACGGTAGGCATAATTGACCTCCGCCGAGGAATACTTCACATCGCCGACCTGCAGCGCGGGACGCGCGGTGTAAAAGAGGCTGGAGTTGCCGATCAGAATCGCGGCGACGAGCAGCACGACGATGATTGAGCCGACCGTCCACTTGATCTTGCTTTGCTTGCGCTCTTTGGCTTCCTTCTGCGAGGCGACCTGGCGGCGCTCCGTGCCCAGCGCACGCTCGTCTGTGCGGCGCTTCTTGTCCTGGGATGCACTCATTCGTGATTCACCTTATCCTTTGAAAATTGTGTTGCCCGCGGAGGCAGGCTCCGGTTGCGGAAAATATGCATAGATTATAGCGCAATCGGCCGAGGGTTTCAAGTTCTTTCTATTTCCACGGTGCCGGTTCGTGCATTTTTTCGCACCAGTGCGCATACAATGGCCGTATGCGAATCTACCGGGAGGTGAAAACACATGGGCCAGGACCTCGACGACTGGATCTTCGGCGGTCAGAGCACCGCTCCGAGCGACCGCTGAACCAAAGCTGCTGCCGCTGTGCGCCGACGGACACGCACGGCGGTTTTCCTTTTGCGCGCCGCGCAGAGGATTTGCCAGCGCCCCGCATGGCAGGGGCGTTGGCACGAGGCAGTGAAAATTCGGCGTTTTTGCTGAACGTTTCGTTCGATTTTTGTTGATTAAATCATTGACAAAAAGAAAACGAGCTGCTATACTGTACCCAGAACCCGAGGAGAGCAGCAGCCCCTCACGAGGGGCAGCGCCTTTAGAATACAGGTTCAGCGGAATCGTTGGAGGTGAGTCCGATGTACTGAATCGTCCGGAAGCAGACAGGGTTCTGCGGCTCCGGAGACGGCACGCAGTGGTGCGGAATCTTGCAAACGCATGTTCCTTCCCAGCGGTCGGAGTCCGCGTGCAGCGCAAAACCTCTGCACACGGCAGGAAACGAAAACAAAAGGAGGTTCGGGTGATGGAACCGAACATGGCAGGATAGCCCCTTGTTCCGATGTTGGAGCAAGGGGCTATCTTTTTGCCTGAAAGGCAAAAAGATAGCCCGATTTCATACGAGGCGGACCTTGCCCCCGCGCGCTCCCCTGCGATCGTGCCGACGTGCGCAGCACACGAAACACCTTATCCGCCGAACCGGGTTCGGCACCTTCTCCTCGAGGAAAAGGCTTTGTTACCATGTCCAAGATGTTTACATAATTCAAGTTTACATAAGTTCGGATATGCAACAGAAAACAAACACCTCATCCGTCGCAACACGCTGCACTGCAGCACATTTTGCTTAGAGAAGGCGATGTTGTCGCGTCCAAGAAATTTACATAATATTGTTTACGTAATTATAGCTATTCCCACAGCAATGCAATCGCTGCCGTGATGCAGCCGGTCAGGACGCTCAGGTCGGCCGTGTTCCAGATGATGCGCCGGAAAAACGGGATGACCGCCCGCGGCAGGTACACATAGTCCGTGACCGACCCGCGCGCCCAGCGTTCGATGAGGTTGGCCAGCGCGCCGCCGAGCATCAGGCCCATGCCGATCTGCAGCGCCGTGCCGCTCCGGCGGCAGACGCACACGGCCGCCACGGCCGCGAGCGCGGCGGCGGACGCGGTCTGCAGTGCAGTCGCCGCCCGCGGCTTTTGCGCGAGCCTGCTGCACAGCAGGCCCCGGTTGTGCGCCCGGCGCAGCTGCACGCGCGGCCCGACGCCTGTCTCTTATACACATCTCCGAGCCCACGAG
>ENA-OYAJ01000254-OYAJ01000254.1-human-gut-metagenome-genome-assembly--contig:-NODE-254-length-17211-cov-6.551352_pt1 | contig 17211 bp, 16 predicted proteins | sample MGYA00243431_ERZ652826 | MGnify/ENA primary metagenome ERZ652826 (study PRJEB26926, sample SAMN06164609) | human gut metagenome | biome: ENVO:00009003; feature: ENVO:2100002; material: ENVO:00002003...
ACGAGATTTCTGCCTGTCTCGTGGGCTCGGAGATGTGTATAAGAGACAGATGCGGGGATGTCCCGCGTTACACGATCACGGTCAGCAGCATCTTAAAGCGCGTCTGCCCATAGACCGCGTGCGGCACGTGCGCCGGCATGACGATGCTCTCCCCGGCGGAGACGAGGTGCGCCTCGCCGTCGATGGTGAAGCGGCCCGTGCCGTCGAGCACGGTGACGAGCGCGTCGCCGTCGGCGGTGTGCGTGCTGATCTCCTCGTCCTGCTCGAAGGCGAAGAGCGTCATGCTCAGGGCGCGGTTTTGCGCGAGCGTCTTGCTCACGATCTGCCCCGGCTGGTATTCGACCTCGTCGCCGAGGCGCAGCACCTGTGCTTTTTCGATGTTTTTCAGACCCATGATCCGATCTCCTTTGTTCCTGACTGTTGAAATTTTACCCGCCGTGCGGCGGTCGTATACGTTCGTTCAGTTGTCGAGGCCCGGCACCTGCGGCAGGGTCGCAAAGCTCTCGGCGAGCTGCGCGTCGGTGGGGATGAAGTCGCTCATCTCGCCGTTGTGGAACTTCTCGTAGGCGACCATGTCGAAGTAGCCGGTGCCGGTCAGACCGAAGACGATGGTCTTGGCCTCGCCGGTCTCGCGGCACTTAATGGCCTCGTCGATGGCGACGCGGATGGCGTGGCTGGACTCCGGCGCGGGCAGGATGCCCTCGATGTGCGCAAACTGCTCGGCCGCCTCGAACACCTTCGTCTGCTCGACGGAGCGGGCCTCCATGTAGCCGTCGTGATACAGCTGCGAGACGATGGAGCTCATGCCGTGGTAGCGCAGACCGCCGGCGTGGTTCGGCGAGGGGATGAAGCCGCTGCCGAGCGTGTACATCTTGGCCAGCGGGCAGACCTTGCCGGTGTCGCAGAAGTCGTAGGCGAACCTGCCGCGCGTGAGACTCGGGCAGGAGGCGGGCTCGACGGCGATGAACCGATAGTCGCGCTCGCCGCGCAGCTTCTCGCCCATGAACGGGGAGATGAGGCCGCCGAGGTTGCTGCCGCCGCCGGCGCAGCCGATGATGATATCCGGCACGACGCCGTATTTGTCAAGGGCCGTTTTCGTCTCCAGGCCGATGACCGACTGGTGCAGAAGCACCTGATTGAGCACGCTGCCGAGCACGTAGCGGTAGCCGGGGGTCGAGGTGGCGACCTCGACGGCCTCGCTGATCGCGCAGCCGAGCGAGCCGGTCGTGCCGGGGTACTCGGCGAGGATGCGCCGGCCGATCTCCGTCTCCGTGGACGGGCTCGGCGTCACGGACGCGCCGTAGGTGCGCATGACCTCGCGGCGGAAGGGCTTCTGCTCATACGAGCACTTGACCATATAGACCTTGCAGTCGAGCCCGAGGTAGGCGCAGGCCATCGACAGGGCCGTGCCCCACTGGCCGGCGCCGGTCTCGGTCGTGACGCCGCGCAGTCCCTGCTGCTTGGCGTAGTACGCCTGCGCGATGGCGCTGTTGAGCTTGTGCGAGCCGGAGGTGTTGTTGCCCTCGAACTTGTAGTAGATCTTTGCCGGGGTCTGCAGCTGCTTTTCCAGGCAGTAGGCGCGCACGAGCGGCGAGGGGCGGTACATCTTGTAAAAATCGCAGATCTCGTCCGGGATGGGGATCTCGCGGTCGTCGTTGTCGAGCTCCTGACGGATCAGCTCATCGCAGAACACGGGGCGCAGATCGTCGAACGACATCGGCGCGCCGGTGGCGGGATTGCGCAGCGGGGCGGGCTTGACCTTCATGTCGGCGCGGACATTGTACCACGTGCGCGGCATTTCGTCTTCGGACAGATAGATCTTGTAGGGAATGTTTTCGTTTGCCATGGTGTTAGCTCCTTTCGACCGGGGCCTTTCCGGGCAAGAAAAAACGACCCTTGTCCACGGAAAGACCAAAACTGAATTTGATCCTTGGGACAAAAGCCGGAAAACTTCTGCGGTGCCACCCAAATTGGCGCAAATGCGCCCGCTCGGCGACGTGCCATCACACGTCTTTCCCTGGTAACGGGGGAAAAGCCCGTCGGACTTTACCGCCTCACGGCGTCTCGTCCGCCCTCCGCAGTCCATTCGGCAAGGTCGTCTCTGCTGCGCTCGCACCAACCGGCAGCTCTCTGGGAAAGACGCAAACCCTCGCTTACTCCTCTGCATCTGTGGTTTGCTGCTTTGAACTTGGCGCAAGCATACGCTCTGGACAGGCGGTTTGTCAAGCGGGCAAATGTACTTTTTCCGCTTTCCACAAATGCGGGCGGCCGCACACGAGGATATTTCGCCATTTAAACACAAAAAGATGAAAAGAAACCGAAAAATTCGGGTGCTTCTCACACTTTACATTCGCAAAGCGGCGGCTTATACTGAATTTACCGGAATTGGGTCCGAAACCGGCAACTGAGAATGGGAGTGATTTCTGTGGCGGAAAACAAGACATTATGCATTGCCTGCAAGTACAAATTCCACGACCGGGATCTGCAGCCGTGCGCGGACTGCCTGCGAGCCACGCAGCTGGTGCAGCGGGGCGTCGACCGGTATCAGAAAGCGGCGCAGCCGCAGCCCGGGACGCCTGTCCCGGAGACGCGCAGGGCGCATCCGTCGGCCAAAACGCTGTGCTTTGCCTGTAAGTATATGTACTGCGACTGGGACGCTGAGCCCTGCCGGACGTGCCTGCGGCACAGTCTGGCGGAAGCAGGGCAGACGGACGCCTTTGAGCCGGAGACGTCGTCGAAAGCAAACGATTTATGAATTTCGCTAAATATATCGTTCAAAAAAACTAATAGTTTGGCGGTTATCGCCGTTGATTTCCGTTCGGGATTTCCGCTATAATAAAAGCGTGCAAGGGAGCACATCTTCGAAAAGCGAAGGTGCGCTCTCTTGTCTTTTTTTATTTCCTTCGCCCACAAAAAACGGAAAAAACACAAAAACCGGTAAACGGACCCACCGGCGCGGGCGAAAAAATCAAGAACAGGAGGATATGAACATGAAACTGAAACGACTGACGGCACTGCTGCTTTCTGTGATGATGGTGCTTTCTCTGGCCGCATGCGGAGGCGGCGGTGATACAAAAGATGATTCGGCGTCCGGCGACCTGTCGGGCAAGGAGATCATCATCGGCAACATTACCCCGGTGACCGGCGCGCAGGCGGCCTACGGCCTGGCCATCACGAACTCCATCCAGCTGGCGATCGATGAGATCAACGCCGCCGGCGGTATCCTCGGTGCGACCGTGAAGCTCTCCACCAAGGACGACCAGGGCACTCCGGCCGAGGCCGTTTCCGGCTTCAACTCGCTGCTCAGCGAGGGCGCGTCGGCCATCATCGGCGCAACGCTCTCGAGCTGCACGTCCGCGATCACGAGCCTGGCCGACGATGAGGGCATCGTGCTCGTGACGCCGAGCTCCACGGCAGACTCCATCACCACCAAGGACGACTATGTGTTCCGTTCCTGCTTCAAGGACAGCTTCCAGGGCGAGATGGTCGCGGCCTACGCCAAGGATCAGGGCTGGACGAAAGCCGCTGTGCTGTACGCGACCGGCGACACCTACTCCTCCGGCCTGCACGATTCGTTCGTGAATGCGGCTGAGAAATACGGCATCGAGATTGTCTGCGAGCAGTCCTCGTCCGACACCGGCGCCGTGGACTTCTCCTCGCAGCTGGCGACCATCGCCGCCTCCGGCGCGGACATGCTCTTCGCTCCGTACTACTACGATGCAGTCGGCCCGAAAATCATCCCGCAGGCTCGTGAGGCCGGCTTCAAGGGCGCGATCATGGGCTGCGACGGCTTCGACGGCACGCAGGACTACACCACCGGCGATCTGAGCGCTTATGAAAACGTCTACTTCACCAACCACTACTCCCCGGAGGACAGCTCCGAGATCGTCCAGAACTACGTCAAGAACTACACCGCCAAGTACGGCTCCGAATCCATGAATGCGCTCGGCGCACTGGCCTATGACGCCATGTACATGGTCAAGCAGGCCATTGAGAAGGCCGGCAGCATCGACCACGATGCCATCCGCGACGCGATGAGCGGCATGCACTATGTCGGCGTCACCGGCGACATGACCCTCGACGAGACCGGCACGCCGGAAAAGAGCGTGGCCATCCTGACCTTCACGCCCTCTGACGGCAAGCTCGTGCAGAAGTTCGTCAAGACGCAGAGCTGATCTGCCCCGGCTGTGCAGCCGGAACCGGACAAAACAAGCGATCACCTCAGCGCGAAAGCGCCGCCCGGCGCTTTCGCGCGCAATCATTCCGGCGCGGCTGGCCTGCGCGTGAACCAGAAAGGCAGGGAGAGAATATGACTGACTTTTTACAGCAACTGATCATCGGGCTCCGCCTCGGCAGCGTCTATGCGCTCGTGGCGCTGGGCTACACGATGGTTTACGGTATCATCCGACTTATCAACTTTGCACACGGCGACTTCATCATGGTCGGCGGCTATACGCTGTATTTCACCGTGCCGATCCTGCTGCACAGCATGGGTCTGCCGGCGTGGACGGGCGTGATCGCGGCCATCGTGATCTGCGCGCTCGTGGGTGTTTTGGTCGAGCTGGTGGCCTACCGGCCCGTGCGCCGCAAGGGCACGAGCATGTCGGCCCTCATCACGGCCATCGCCATGAGCCTGCTGCTGGAAAACCTCGCGCAGGCCATCCCGGCCATGGGCCCGAACCCGCGTGTGATCTCCGATGAGATCTTCAGCACGGCGCCGATGTCCCTCGGCGGCGTGTCGGTGAACATGGCGGCCGTGATCACGATCGTCATCGCGGCCATTGTCATGGCGGCGCTGCAGCTCTTCGTGCAGAAGACAAAGCTCGGCCGCGCCATGCGCGCCGTGTCCGAGAACAAGGAGGCGTCCACGCTCGTGGGCATCAATGTCAACCGCACGATCGTGACGACGTTCGCCATCGGCTCGGGCCTTGCGGCCATCGCGGCGCTGATGTACTGCGCGCAGTACCACACCGTGACGACGACGATGGGCTCCATGCTGGGCCTCAAGGCGTTCGTGGCGGCGGTCATGGGCGGCATCGGCCTGATCCCGGGCGCCATGCTCGGCGGCATCGTCGTCGGCATCATTGAAGCGCTCGTGACGGCCTACATCAGCTCGTCGCTCGCCAACGCCGTTGTGTTTCTGATCCTGATCGTGATGCTGCTGGTCAAGCCGGCCGGCATCCTCGGAAAGAATGTAGGTGAGAAGGTATGAATACGCTGCAAAAAACAAAACTGCGCGGTACCGGCATCAACTGCGGCCTGATCGTGCTGCTCTTTGCCGTGGTGCTGCTGCTCAGTCAGGTGCTCCCGGAAAATACCTACCGCCGCGTGCTGATCCCGATCATCTGGCAGATGTGCATTTTCATCCTGCTCGGCACGTCGCTCAATCTCACGCTTGGCTACCTGGGCCAGCTCACACTGGGCCACATGGGTTTTGCCGGCGTCGGCGCCTACACCGCTGCGCTGACCTCGCTTGCGCTCGAGCGCGCGGGCCTGTTCGAGGCATCCAAAGCAGCCCCCGGCCAGCTCATTCTGGTCATTCTCGGCTGCTGTCTGCTTGGTGCCATCTTCGCAGGGCTGCTCGGCCTGCTCGTGGGCATCCCGGCGCTGCGGCTGCACGGTGACTATCTGGCCATCGTGACGCTCGGCTTCGGCCTCATCGTCGAAAACGTCATCGCAAACCTGCCCTTCGCCGGCGGCGACGGCCTTGCAAGCGGCACGGCGAGCTCTTCGCTCTACGCCAACGGGCTCGGTCTGTCGACCTCACTGCAGGCGAAGTATGTGTGGCTCGTGCTGGGCATCACCATTTTGTGCATTGCGATCATGTGCATGTTCATCCGCTCAAAATACGGCCGCGCCATCGAGGCCATCCGCGACGATGAGATCGCCGCGTCCGCTTCCGGCGTGAACACGACGTATTACAAGATCCTCACGTTCGTCATCTCGGCGTTCTTTGCGGGTCTTGCCGGCGGACTGTATGCCACGTGCTTTTCCTCGCTCACAACGGCGAGCTTCACGTTCACCAGCGCTTCGATCTGGAATTCGACGTTCATCGTCGTCATCGTGGTCCTTGGCGGCATGGGCTCCATGACCGGTTCGGTGCTGGCAGCCATCGCCATGTACCTGCTCAACTACGAGATCAAAAACGGCGCATGGGTCTCGGCACTGCCGGGCTTCGTGCAGACGCTGTTCCAGTTCCCGATGCTGATCTATGCGCTCGTGCTGCTGGTCATCATCATTTTCCGTCCCAGAGGGATTCTGGGCACCTACGAGTTCTCGCTCGACCGGCTGCTGTTTGACGGCCGCCTGGCCGAGAAGAAAAAGGCCAAGGCCAGGAAGGGAGGCGCCGACGCATGACCGATACCAGACCCGTTGTGCTCAAAGCGGAGCACCTCGGCATCACGTTCGGCGGCCTGAAGGCCGTGTCGGACTTCAATATGGAGATCCATGAGGGCGAGCTCATGGGCCTCATCGGCCCGAACGGCGCCGGCAAGACGACGGTCTTCAACCTGCTCACCGGCGTGTATGTGCCGACGGAGGGCGCGTTTTACCTCTGCGGCCAGAAGCTCAACGGCAAGCAGACCTATCAGGTCGTGGAGGCCGGCATTGCCCGCACGTTCCAGAACATCCGCCTGTTTAAGGCCTTGACGGTGCTCGACAATGTCAAGATCGCCTTCACGAAGGACATTCACTACAACCTCGCCGACAGCCTCCTGCGCACGAAAAAGTATTGGCGCACAGAGCAGGAGCTGACCGACAAGGCCATGGAATATCTGCGCATCGTCCATCTGGACGACAAGGCCGGACAGCTCGCGTCCAGCCTGCCCTACGGCCAGCAGCGCAAGCTGGAGATCGCCCGCGCACTGGCAACGAACATGAAGCTGCTGCTGCTCGACGAGCCGGCAGCCGGCATGAACCCGACCGAGACGGCGGAGCTGCTCTCGTGCATCAATACCATCCGCGATACATTCCATGTGGCCATCCTGCTCATTGAGCACGATATGAGCCTGGTCATGCGCGTCTGTGAGCGCATCCAGGTCATCAACTTCGGCCAGACGATCGCCGCCGGGCTCCCGGAGGAGATCGCGAGCAATCAGGAAGTCATCGAGGCGTATCTCGGCGAAGAGGAGGCGGACGACGATGCTGAAGATTGAAGATCTGGAGGTGTCCTACGGCGCCGTGCAGGCGCTGCGCGGCATCAGCATGGAGGTCAACGACGGCGAGATCGTCTCGCTCATCGGGGCCAACGGTGCCGGCAAGACCACCACGCTGCACGCCATCACCGGCCTTGCGCCCATTAAGAGCGGTTCCGTGATCTACGATGGGCACGACCTGCGCAAGACGGACCCCAGCCGCATCGTCACCATGGGCCTTGCGCACGTGCCGGAGGGCCGGCAGGTGTTCACGCGCATGACCGTGGCGGAAAACCTTGCCATGGGCGCGTACTTCCGCAAGGACAAAAAAGCGATCGCGGAGGACCTCGAGCGGGTCTATGCGCGCTTCCCGCGCCTGAAAGAGCGCGCCAAGCAGCTCGCGGGCACGCTCTCCGGCGGCGAGCAGCAGATGCTGGCCATGGGCCGTGCCATTATGAGCGCGCCGAAGCTCATCGTCATGGATGAGCCGTCCATGGGCCTGTCGCCCGTGCTCGTGCAGGAGGTGTTCTCCATCATCCAGACCATGCACGAGCTGGGCATCACGATCCTGCTCGTGGAGCAGAACGCGAAGATGGCGCTTGCCATCGCCGACCGGGCCTATGTGCTCGAAAACGGCCGGATCACCATGTCCGGCACCGCACGCGACCTGCTGCACGACGACAAGGTCCGCAAGGCCTATCTCGGCGCATGAACGCAGACAGCAAAAGCGCACACACCCGCGGGTGTGTGCGCTTTTTTTCCGCCGGAGCCGGGCGCGCAGCCGTGCGACGGCGGCGCACAGTGCCCGGGCAGAGGCTTTTCCGATATGCCCGGCCCGGCCGACTGGTCGCACGAGGGCATTGACTATGCCGTCGCGCACGGTCTGTTTGTCGGCACGTCCGACACCACGTTTTCTCCCACCGGGGCGATGACGCGCGCCATGCTCGTGAGCGTGCTCTAGCGCATGGAGGGCGAGCCTGCGCACACGGACCGCAATCCCTTCACGGACGTCGGCACGGACTGGTATACCGACGGCGTTCTCTGGGCGGCGGAGCATGACATCGTCTCCGGCATCGGAGACGGCCGCTTCGACCCGAACGGCTATGTGACGCGCGAGCAGATCGCGGCGATCCTCATGCGCTATCTGCAGAGCATCGGGGCCTGAAGTGAAAAAACATGCGCGTACCCGCTTTGGGTACGCGCATGTCTGCGTTTTTATGCCTGCGGCGTTTCCGCAGCGTGGGCTGCAAACCGGCGCGACGGCCGGTAGATGAGCAGCGCAATGAAGATGAGCACGACCGTGGTCGAAAGGCTGATCGGGTAGGCGAGCAGGATCGATTGGAACGTCCGGTGCATCGGGAAGATGGCCTTGATCCAGAAGATACGCACGCCGCAAACGCCGAAGAGCGTCAGAATGGCCGGAGCGAGCGAGATGCCGAAGCCGCGCAGATAGCCCGACAGGACCTCATACGTCAGCGTGAAGATATATGACCCGAAGAGGAACAGCAGCCGGGTGTAGCCGATGGCAATGACTTCGGGATCGCTGTTGAAGATCGCGAGAATATACTTGCCCGTCAGCAGTACGAGCGCGATGGCGACCGCAGAGGCAATGAAGTCCTCGATGAGGCACAGAAACATCGTCTTCTTGCAGCGGTCGATCTTGCCGGCACCGTAGTTCTGGCCGACGAAGGTCGTGCACGCCTGACTGAAGGAGTTGAGCACGTCGTAGGCGATGATCTCGATGTTGAACGCGGCGCTCGAGGCGGCCATGACGACCGTTCCGAGGCTGTTGATGGCCGACTGGATGATGATGTTCGACAGCGAGAAAATGGCGGTCTGAATGCCGGCTGGCAGACCGATGCGCATGATCTTGTTGAATGCGTTGCGGTCGATGCGAAGCTCCCGCAGTTCCACGCGCACAAGGTCGCCGTGCAGCAGGCGGCGCAGCAGCAGTGCAGAGCTGACCGCGTTGGAGAGCACTGTTGCGATGGCGACGCCGTTGACGTTCATCTTGAGCACGATGACGAAAAACAGGTTGAGGATCACGTTCAGAACGCCGGAGACCGTCAGCGCGATGAGCGGCACCTTCGTGTCGCCGACGCTGCGGAAGATGGCAGCCTCGAAGTTATACAGCAAAATGACTGGCATGCCCAGCAGGTAGATGCGCAGGTACGCGAGCGCGAGCGGGTACACATCGTCCGGCACATTGAGCAGGCCCATGAGCCCGGCCGCAATGAGCTGGCCGAAGACCGCCACGAGCACGCCGCCGATGAGGGCTGTGACGATAGAAGTATGTACGGCGCGGTGTACGGTCTCGCGGTCGCCGCGGCCGATGGCGTTGGCGATGACGACGTTTGCGCCGAGCGCGATGCCGATGAACAGATTCAGGATCAGGCCGATGACCGGGCTGTTGGCGCCGACGGCGGCCACGGCGGCCGTGCGCATATCGCCCGTGAAGTTGCCGACGACGGCGATGTCGGCCGCGTTGAACAGCTGCCCGAGGATGCCGGTCGCGGCGACGGGCAGAGCATAGCGCGGGAGCTTATTCCAGAGCGGCCCGTTGAGCATGTCCATATGCTGCTGTTTGGTCATTGCCTGCATAGTTTCCTCACCTTTTGTTCGAAATGCGTAAAAATCTAAAGACATATCATAAGTGAAGCACAGCCGGGAATCAAGGCCAAATTTGTATAATTTCCTATCAGTTTGCAGAAAACCTCATTGCATTTGCGCGCGCAGCTGCAAAAGCGTGTTCTCCCGGCAAAAAGGAAGACCCTTTTGATAGTCCGAACCCCGCTCCGGGTACCGGAGCGGGGTTGAACGCGGTGTTTAATTGATCTTGAGCGTCTCCCAGAGCGTGTTGACGTAGGTCAGCGTGTCCTGGTCGAGGTTGCGGTAGGCGCTGCGGTTGTACGCGTCGCGGAACGAGCCGATGTCGGGGTAGAGGATTGCCATGGTGTCCTCGCCCATGTCGTCGATATACTCCGGGTCGTCGTACACGAGCCGGTTCGGCGAGGCGTAGTAGATATACTCGGCGTTGGCAACGGCGGCCTCGCGGCTGAGCATGAAGTTGATGAAGCACTCGGCCAGCTCCTGATCCCGGCAGCTCGTCGGGATGCACATGGCGTCGATGAAGTAGTTCGTGTTCTCGGGGTAGTAAAACTGCAGATCCACGCTGTCGGCCTGCGCGTCGCACATCGTGAAGTAGTCGCCCGCGTAGTAGGCGGACACGGCGGCCTCGCCGGACTCCATCATGTTGTAGATCTCGTCCATGACGTAGCTCTTGACGAGCGGGCGCTGGTCGATGAGCGCCTGCAGCGCCTGCTGCCAGTCGTTGCGGTCGGTGGTGTTGACGTCGATGCCGGCGCGGTACATGGCCGTGCCGAGCGCGTCGCGCGCGTTGTTGAACTGCAGGATGTTGCCGGCGTATTTCGGGTTCCACATCAGGTCCCAGCCGCCGGTGTCGGCGGCGTCGACGACGTTGGCGTTGTAGATCACGCCCACGATGCCGTAGGTATACGGTACGGTGTAGGTATCATCCGGGTCATAGTACAGGCCGCGGAAGTCCTCGGAGATATACTGATAGTTCGGGATGTTGTCGTAATTGAGCGGCAGGAGCATGTCCTCGCTCTCCATGCGCGCGATCATGTAGTCCGACGGGATGACCACGTCGTAGCTCACGGCGCCGCTCTTGAGCTTGGCGTACATGTCCTCGTTGCTGGCGTAGGTATCGTAGTTGACCTTGACGGGCACACCGTAGGTCGCCTTGTACCAGTCCTCGAACGCGGCGATGGTGTCGAGCGAATCGTCCGAACCGTCGGAGATGTATTCGCCCCAGTTGTAGACGTTGAGCACGCGCGTTTCCTGCCGGCTGCTGTAGAAGCTGATGCCGGCGATGAGCAGCGCGGCGGCGGTGAGGATGCCCACGGCGGCGCGCACGGGGTGGCGGCCCTTGTCGCTGCGGGCGGCGCGGGCGGGCTTGCCCTCGCGCTTGGCGCGGCGGGCGTCGCGGATGCGCTGCGTGTCGTCCTCGTCGACGAGGTTCGTCAGCAGCAGCAGCGCCAGAATGACGAAGAAGATGATCGTCGCCAGCGCGTACATCTTCGGCGTGACGGTCTTTTTCGTCATGTTGTAGATGCGGATCGGGAGCGTCTGGAAGCCGCTGCCCTGCGTAAAGTAGCTGATGACGAAGTCATCGAGCGAGAGCGTGAAGGCCATAATCATGCCGGTGATGATGCCGGGCAGGATCTCCGGGACCTCCACGCGGAAGAACGCGCGCACCGGCGTGCAGCCAAGATCCATCGCGGCCTCGGGCAGCGCACGGTCCATCTGCTGCAGCTTCGGCAGCACCTGCATGATGACATACGGCAGGCAGAACGTGATGTGCGCCGCGAGCATCGACCAGAAGCCGAGGCTCGTGGTCGCGCCGAGCAGCCGGCCGAAGAACACGAACATGAGCATCAGCGAGATGCCGGTGATGATGTCCGGGTTCATCATGGGAATGTCGGTCGCCGTGTCGAGCGCGGCGCGCAGATATTTGTTGCGCAGCTTGTTCATGCCCACGGCGGCGGCCGTGCCCATCGCGGTCGAGACGAGCGATGCGATCACGGCGAGGATGAGCGTGTTTTTGAGCGCGTTGAGCGTTTCTCCGTCGCAAAACAGCTCCTGATACCATTTGAGAGAGAAGCCGGAGAACACCGACAGGCTCTTTGCCTCGTTGAACGAGAACACCAGCAGGATCACGATCGGCGCGAACAGGAACACGAAGATGAGGGCGGTGTAGATTTTTGCAGCTCGTTTCATGTCACACACCTCCGTAGACGCGCTTGTTCGTGCCGCGCTTCATCAGGGCCATGGCGGCCAGCAGGATCAGCATGAGGATGAAGGCGATGGCGGCGGCAAAGTGCAGGTTGTTGGCCACGTACTGCCCCTCGATTGCGTCGCCGATGAGGAAGAACTTGCCGTTGCCGAGCTTCTGCGAGATATAAAAGGTGCTGATCGACGGGATGAGCACCATCGTGATGCCGGACACGACGCCCGGCAGGCTCAGCGGGAAGATGACCCGCCGCAGCACGCCGAGACTGTTGCAGCCGAGGTCGCGCGCGGCCTCGATCAGGCGCGTGTCCATCTTGGCCATGACCGAGTAGATCGGCAGGATCATATACGGGAAGTAGTCGTACACCATGCCGACGACGACGGCGCCCTCGGTGCCGATGATGTGCGCCTGGCCGAGGTGCAGCGCGGAAAAGAGCATGTTGAGCAGGCCGGTGTCCTGCAGGATGGTCATCCACGCATAGGTGCGGATGAGGAAGTTCATCCACATCGGGATCATGATGAGCGTGATGATCGTTTTCTGCGTGCGCGGGGCGGCGCGGGCGATGATATACGCGATGGGGTAGCCCATGAGCAGGCAGATCGCCGTGGAGATGACGGCCAGCTTCACCGAGCGCCAGAAGATGAGCAGGTACGTGTGCACCTCGCGCGTGGCGCCGCTGTCGTCGGTGATCGTGCTCACGGCGGTGAAGAATTTCGTCAGGTTTTCGGTCGTGAACCGGAAGCTCTCGTCCGTGAATGCATAGTAGGCCACGAACACGAGCGGCACAGCCACGAAGATGACCGCCCACACGGAATACGGTGCGAGCGCCAGACGCTGCGCCAGCGAGACGCGGCGGTTTTCGGTACGGATGCGGCTGCTCATTCGTCCGGCTCGCTTTCTGCGTCCGAGAGCTCGTCCAGCTCGTTGCTGAACGAGGAGTAGTCGCCGTACATGCCCGAATACTCGGACTTTTTCATGATGTGGATGGCGTCGGGCTCGATGTACAGGCCGACCTCTGCGCCCTCGTCGACGTAGTCCGTCGTCTGGATCATCCACTTGAAGCCGTTGATGTCGATGATGATCTCATAGTGCACGCCCATGAACGTGACGGACGTGACCGTGCCGCGCAGCATGCCCTTTTCGATGGGCACGATGTCCACGTCCTCGGGACGGATGACGACGTCCACGTTCTCGTTTTTGGCAAAGCCCTTGTCCACGCACGTGAACGTGTGGCCCGAAAACGTCACGCGGAAGTCCTGGCGCATAATGCCGTCGACAATGTTGCTCTCGCCGATAAAATCGGCCACGAAAGCATTCTGCGGCTCATTATAAATATCGAGCGGCGTGCCGATCTGCTGGATCTTGCCCTCGGACATGACGACGATCGTGTCGGACATGCTCAGCGCTTCTTCCTGATCGTGCGTGACGAACACGAACGTGATGCCGGTGGCCTTCTGGATGTTTTTGAGCTCCTGCTGCATGTCCTTGCGCAGCTTCAGGTCGAGCGCGGCGAGCGGCTCGTCGAGCAGCAGTACGCGCGGACGGCTCACGAGCGCACGCGCGATGGCGACGCGCTGCTGCTGCCCGCCGGACAGACGCGTAACGTTGCGGCGCTCGAAGCCCGTGAGCTTGACGAGCGCGAGCATCTCGTTGACCTTCTGCTCGATCTCGTCGCGCGGCAGCTTCTGCTCGCGCAGCGGAAATGCCACATTTTCAAACACGTTCAGGTGGGGGAAGAGGGCGTAGCGCTGAAAGACGGTGTTGATGTTGCGCTTGTGCGGCGGAATGTCATTGATGCGCTCGCCGAGGAAGAGAATGTCGCCCTGGTCCGGCGTTTCAAAGCCGCCGATGATGCGCAGGGTCGTGGTTTTGCCGCAGCCGGACGGGCCGAGCAGCGTCAGAAATTCGTTGTCGTAAATGTCGAGATTGATGCTGTCGAGAACGGTCTCGCCGTCAAATTGCTTGCTGACGTTCCGGAGTTCAATGACTTTTTTCATGGCTGTGTTTCCCCCTTCTTGCACAAAAAACGCCGCTGCAGATCAGCAGCGGCGTTTGTGAAGCAAAAACATATACCATTGGGCGCGCAGCGGCCGTCCGCGGCCCGTGCGCACCGTTCCCAACAGAATGTCGTGTCTTGAGAGTCTATATAGCAAAGATTACTTTTACTACTCTTATTGACCATTTCACAAGTCTGGATGCTGAAAGCAGCCTGGTTTTAAGTGACCAACTTATAAAACTTGAGCTTTTAACTCAATCAATAAGGCAACAGAAGTTGCCACCGCACGAAGTGCGGTTTGCGGCATTCGACCCGGCTGTCCGTATGGCCTTGGCCGGCGTGCGGGGCACGGCGGCGGTCGCATCCTGCTTCGGAAAGACTCTAGGCATCATTCCAATTGAGGCGATTTATTTTATCAGAAATCATTCCGCCTGTCAATCATTTTTCGACGAAATTCTTGCCTCTCAACACGGCAAAAATTCACGCTTTGTGCATGGTTTACATAATGATGAGAAAAACAGAAGAGAAGTTCGTCAATTTCGTGACCCACAAATGTTTTTGCTGAAAAATCATGAGATTGCGTCTCCCACCAGACTTGTATGATTTAAACGAAATCGGTTTACATAACCTCTGGTCTTTCGGCACTTTTGTGCAATGCTTATGAAAAGTCGACAAAAATAAATGCCGATATTTGTGATTTATTTCACTTGAAAGATTCCGGGGGGCGCGCTATCATAACCTTAGCAATGTGTTTACACTTTGTTCTTAGTTTGTTCATGAACTCCATGAAAACATACTATGAAAATTTTGCATCGAACAGGGAGGACGGCGTATGACCCGCGAGGAAGCGCTCGACAAACTGTGCCACAGTTATTCGGGATATTTTGATGTTGTGCGCCATGAGGAACCGAAGGGTTATCTCGTCGCAGAGGCCGGGCTGCATATCCACTCCGAGAAGTATGTGCTGGTCAAGGCCGCCAAGCTCTGGGAAGCGGACAACAACGAATATGTCTACATTTTCTCGGTTCCCGTGCTCACGAAGGAGATCTTCGAGCAGTGCCGCGAGCAGGCGCGTGCCGACGGCATGCAGCGGATCGAGCCGGGCCCGAATCATATGTGCTCTTATATCACGGCGATCTTTTTGTGTGATACCTGTGAGCCGGATGCGCTGCGCGCTCTGCGCCGCACGCGTATTTATAAGAGCTTCAAGCTGGCGTTCCACGGCTGGATGGATTACCACACCGGCGTCGTGGAGCTCAGCACCGGCAAAACGGCTGCCAATGGTAGCGGACGCAGTACAGCACAGTTGTTGAAGACAACACTGTTTAAGAATATGAAAGAAGGGAGTTAATTCAATGAATGCTGCTGTAATTCTGATTATTGGTATTGTCATTCTCGCCCTGGGCTACGTGTTCTACGGCGGATGGCTGTCCAAACAGTGGGGCATCGACCCGTCCCGCCCGACCCCGGCTCACGAGCTGGAAGACGGCATGGACTACTGCCCTGCAAAGGCCCCTGTTCTGATGGGACATCACTTCTCCTCCATCGCGGGCGCCGGCCCGATCAACGGCCCGATCCAGGCCGCTGTGTTCGGCTGGGTTCCGGTGCTGCTGTGGGTTCTCATCGGCGGCATCTTCTTCGGTGGCGTGCATGACTACGGCGCACTGTTTGCCTCTGTCCGCAATGACGGTCAGTCCATCGGTACCGTTGTCGAGACCAGCATCAGCAAGAAGGCCAAGCGCCTGTTCCTCATCTTCTCTTACCTGACCCTGATCCTGGTCGTGGCCGCGTTCGCGTCCATCGTTGCCAATACGTTCAAGGCCACCTATGTGGACGGTGTTGTGGATGTGGCGGCTTCCGCGGCCAACGCCACGACGGCCATCATCTCGCTGCTGTTCATCGTCCTGGCCATCTTCTTCGGTTTCTTCGTGTACCGCAGAAATGCGCCGATCGGCGTGTCCACGGTCATCGGCGTTGTCTGCATCGCTCTGATCATGTGGCTCGGCATCAAGTGGCATCCGATCTACCTGAGCTACCAGACCTGGATGATCATCTGCGGCATCTACATTCTGGTCGCTTCCGTCACGCCTGTGTGGATCCTGCTCCAGCCGCGTGACTACCTCAGCTCGTTCCTGCTGTATGCGATGATGATCCTCGCGATCATCGGCGTCATTGGCTGCCACCCGACGCTGGATATGCCTGCGTTCACCGGCTTCAAAGACACCATCGCCCCGACGGGCAGCTCCCTTGGCTATATGTTCCCGGCTCTGTTCGTTACCATTGCCTGCGGCGCCATCTCCGGCTTCCACTCCCTCGTTGGTTCCGGCACGACGGCCAAGCAGCTCAACAATGAGAAGGACGCGCAGCCCATCGCCTACGGCGGCATGCTCATTGAGTGCGTGCTCGCGCTCGTCTCCCTGTGCGCTGTTGCGTACATCTGGCAGGATTACAAAGCCGGCACGACCGTCACCCCGACCGTCGTGTTCGCGACCGGCCTGTCCCAGATGCTCGGCAAGATCTTCGGCTCCGGTGCCGTGTCCATCACCTACACGCTGATGGTCCTGGCCGTGTCCGTGTTCTGCCTGACCTCTCTGGACACCGCGACCCGTCTGGCTCGCTACATGTTCCAGGAATTCTGGCTCAAGCCCGGTGAGAAGGCCAGCGATCCGACCGTTACCGGCGCTCGCAAGGTCCTCTGCAATCCGTACGTCTCCACCGCGATCACCGTCGTGCTCGGCATTGCCCTCGGCATGACCGGTTATGCAAAGATCTGGCCCCTGTTCGGCGCTGCCAACCAGCTCCTGGCCGGCCTCGGCCTGCTGGCCGTCGCCGCATGGCTCGGCAAGATGGGCAGAAACAACAAGATGTTCTACTTCCCGATGATCTTCATGATCCTCGTGACGCTGACGTCTCTGGTGTTCACCATCAAGTCCCAGATCACTGCCATCATCGCCGGTGGCACCGGCCTTGCCTGGTGCTACATCCGCGCGATCCTGGCCATCCTGCTTGTCATCCTTGCCATCGACCTCGTCATCGAGGGCAGCAAGGCGCTCGCAGCGCAGGCCAAGGCGAAGAAGGCTGCCTGATTCGGCACCAACCAGCCAAAACAGAACAACCCAAACGAAGAGCACTCTGCCTCGGCAGAGTGCTCTTTTTGCTGTCTGTGCGACGGTTGTGATGGAAGCAAAGATGATATAGCGCCGCGGGGGAGCTTGAGGGGGCGAGGCCCGCCTCGAATGAGATCGGGTCTTTTTTATGGCCGGTGCAAC
>ENA-OYAJ01000255-OYAJ01000255.1-human-gut-metagenome-genome-assembly--contig:-NODE-255-length-17206-cov-6.999359_pt1 | contig 17206 bp, 17 predicted proteins | sample MGYA00243431_ERZ652826 | MGnify/ENA primary metagenome ERZ652826 (study PRJEB26926, sample SAMN06164609) | human gut metagenome | biome: ENVO:00009003; feature: ENVO:2100002; material: ENVO:00002003...
GTCTCGTGGGCTCGGAGATGTGTATAAGAGACAGGGCCAAGCCGCAGCCCCGGCCGGAGCGCAAACCGGAAAAGCCGCCGGTGAAAAAGCCGGAGGCCTACCGTCCTGCCCCGAAAAAGCGCGAGCCGGCCGAGCAGCGCCAGTCGCACAAGGCGGGCATTCTGCTGACCGTGCTCATCATCTGCGCGGCCGTGCTGGCCGTGCTGCTGCTGCGCTCGCTCGGCGTGTTCGGCACGCCCACCACGGCGGAGACCACGCCGACGCCGACCGTCTCCGTTGCCACACCCGCGCCGACCGAGACGCCCACACCCACCCCGACGCCGAAGCCGGAGCCGACGTATGAAGTCGTTACGGCGGACGTCTCCTGGGCGGACGCCGAAGCGGCGGCCGAGGCCAAGGGCGGCCACCTCGTCGTGATCGACAGTGCCGAGAAGTGGACGCGCGTCGCCCAGCTGGCTGACGAGTCCGGCCTGACCTATGTCTGGATCGGCCTGCACCGCACCGACAGCGGCGAGCTCGCCTGGGTCAGGGACAACGTCGACCCGGTCTACAACTGGGCGTCCGGCGAGCCGTCCGTGCACGATACCAACGGCGCCGCCGAGGATTACGTGCTCATCACGAGAACGTCCAGCGGCTGGTATTATAACGACTGCATCGGCGATCCCGCCGGCCGCTACCCGCAGTTCTACAGCGGCAAGATCGGCTATATCATCGAGATCGACCCGTAAAATGCGCAAAAAGCTCCCCGGCCATCCGGCCGGGGAGCAATTTTTTGCGCAGTGTTCAGGTCTGCCAGTCGGTGACCGGCTTTCCGTCGCTGTCGGTGAATGTGCCGCAGGCGATCATGATCAGGTCGACCAGCGCGCCGATGCCGAAGCACCCGGCCGTGAGCAGCCAGAGCACGCCCGTGCCGATCTTGCCGACGTAGAAGCGGTGGATGCCGAGCCCGCCGACGAAGATGCACAGCAGCAGCGTAATCAGGCGCGATTTCGGGCTGGCGTTCGGGTCGACGGTCTTCGTCGGCGCCACGGCGCAGCCGCACTTCGGGCAGACGACGGCCTCATCGACCAGCTGCGCACCGCACTGAGCGCAGTATTTCATGGTGTTTCCCCCTCTTTCGCCGCCGCAGCGGCTGCAATACTGGTCACATGGCGGCGATGCCTGTCACATGACGAAATCAGTGTAGCATTCCGCCGGGGCCTTGTCAATTCCGGCGCGGCTGTTTTCGTCAGAAATCGCCGCACCGTGCCGAAAAAACCGCCCCGGAAGTTCGACTTCCGGGGCGGCGTTTGTTTTTTGCGGTGGTCACGATCAACAGAAAGGAAACAGGCGGGATGTGCCCGCCCGAATTCATTCCGTATCGTCTTTGATATATTCCATGATATCCCCGACCTGACAATCGAGAATCCTGTAAAACATCTCTATGGTATGGGTGCTGACGCTTTCGTTGCGCTTCAGGCGGGTGATCTGCGCGGGGCTGATGTTATGCTTTTTGATCAAGGCGTATTGTGAGACCCCTTTTTCCCTCATGACGTTCCACAAATTGTCGTAAGAAATCATTTCCATTCAAGCCTCGCTTTCTACTTGAATGTTAATCGAAATCGGCATATAATGACATTAACCAATATCGGTTAATACTAGACGTAACGCTTGATCAGAAGGGAAGTAGTTTTGTCAAGATGGGGGGCGGAAGATCAGACATGTTTCCCGCTGCGTGCATATGCGGCCGCTGACAGAGCGGCACATATTATGAGGAAGGAACAATAAAGACATAGAGAGGAAATTCCATTATGGAAAAGAAAAAAGTAGCACCGCATGCGCTTATTTCAGGTATTTTATTCGTGCTGATGGCCATTGTTCTGATGGTAGACCTGATTTCCGAAAGATATCGAGTTATTTTTGTATTCATTTATCTGCTTTCGACTGTGGGATATGTGATCACGGCGATTGCGCTTTTCATGGCAAATCGTGCGCATCCCAAGCTACTTGTCATTGGTTTTATCATCCAAGCGGTAGTAGTTGCTTTTGCGCTGATATTCAACCTCGTCAGTATCAATGCGGCATTTATTCTGTCGAGGCTTTTCATGCTGGTGGCATGGGTTGGCGCGATTATGATCAGTGTCGCGTGTTTGACAGAGTGTTTGCCGCAATACAGGGCGGCAGTGAAAAAAGTGTGGTTTGTTCCTGCAGCCTGTTATGCCGTTGGGGTGATTATTTGGTGGATTTGGTTTGCTGCTCAATATAGAAACATCAGTGCTAGTTCTTTTGTGTTTGATTTGCTTTTGAATGTGCCGGGCCTTCTGCTTGCGATGTTGTGGGTTGTGAATCCGGATGCGTTTGCGCAGAAAACGGCCTACGCTTCTGATCCGGGGCAACCGGAATCGGCTGCGCCTGCGTCAGGGGCGGCAGCCACGGCCGAAAGCACGGCGTATTACAACCTGGGGATGCACGTTGTGCTCTTGCTGCTCACCTTTGGCGTATGGTATCTGATCTGGATTTACCGCATGACAGGGTATCTCAACCGTGTGGAGGACGAGCAGCCGCGCAATCCTACGAATCAATTGCTGCTGTGCATTTTTGTCCCGTTTTACACGGTTTGGTGGGTCTATCAAAGCGCGCAGAGGATCGATAAGCTGGCTGCGGCCAAAGGCATCGCGTCAGATTTGTCCATGCTTTGCCTGATCCTCGCGATTTTTGTCGGGGTCGTTCCGCCGATCCTCATGCAGGACAAAATCAACGCCATCGTAACGACAGACGGTGCGCCGGATCAGCCGGCGGACAGCGCACAGACGCAGACGGTAGGTCGTGCGCCTGTTCGGCAGCAGGCAGCAGCGTCCTCAAAAACGGATGCGGATACGGCAGAAGCACTGAAAACGTACAAGGAACTCCTCGACAGCGGTGTGCTCACCCAGGAGGAATTCGACGCCAAGAAAAAGCAGCTGCTGGGGCTGTGATTCGGTATGTAAAAAAGGAGTGGGACGCGTGCCCCACTCCTTTTTTACATGGAATGAAAAAGAGAGGACAGATCCAATCTGTCCTCTCCCAAAAGTATTTGCTTGATTCAGATGATTACTCGCCGAAGTAGCGCTTGAGCAGACCCTCGAAGGCCTTGCCGTGGCGGGCTTCGTCGCGGGCCATCTCGTGCACGGTGTCATGGATCGCGTCGAGATTGTACTGCTTGGCCAGCTTTGCGAGCTGGAACTTGCCGTCGGTCGCGCCGTTCTCGGCGTCAACGCGCATCTCGAGGTTCTTCTTCGTGCTGTCGGTGATGACCTCACCGAGGAGCTCGGCGAACTTCGCGGCGTGCTCGGCTTCCTCGTGCGCGGCCTTCTCCCAGTACAGGCCGATCTCCGGATAGCCCTCGCGGTGCGCCACGCGCGCCATGGCCAGATACATGCCGACCTCGGAGCACTCGCCCTCGAAGTTGGCTCTCAGACCGTCGACGATCTCCTTCTGCACGTCGGCCGGAACATCGGAACCGAACGCCTTGCCCACGCCGACGACATGCTCGGCAGCCCAGGACTTCTCAGCCTTCTGCTCGATGAACTTGGAGCCGTCAACATGGCACACCGGGCACTCGACCGGCGGCTGCTCGCCTTCGTAAACGTAACCACAGACACTGCAAACCCATTTTTTCATTGTAAGATTCCTCCTAAAGTTTTTTGATTTCGATTGTTGGTTGGTTTATTCGGAAGCGGATCCCTTGTCCGCTTGCTGACAAGTCTTGCACAGCCCCGTGAACGTGATGCTGCACCCGAGCACCTTTGCGTCCGTCGCGCTCTGGGCGAGGGCACACAGCTGCGTTTCCGGCTCACCGGGCAGCGGTACGTCGATGACGCGGCCGCACTGCGCACAGTGCAGGTGTGCGTGGGGCTCCGTGCGGGCGTCGAACCGCTCCTGCCCGCGGAACACGCCGACGCTCATCGCGTCGCCCTCTTCGGCGAAGAGGCTCAGGTTCCGGTACACCGTGCCGAGGCTCAGGTCGGGATAGTCTGGCTTGAGCTGCTGATACAGCTCCTGCGCGGTGGGGTGGGCGGTCGTCGCTGCGAGGGCTTCGAGGATGACCTGCCGCTTTTTGCTGTTTTTGCGTGTGGGCAATCGAAGCACCTCCTTGCAAATCAGTAACAAGAATTATTACTGATATGAAGATACCACAGAGATTCACATTTGTAAAGCCCTTTTTGCGAATGATTCTCAAAATTGTACAATCTGCTGCATTTTCCGCGCTCCGTTTCGGCATTTGTGCGCAAAATGATCGGCCGCGCGGGCACCGCGCGGCCGGAGGGGAGGCGTAAGCTTGCGCATAAGCGCGGCAGGCGTGCAATACCGGCGGCGCTGGAGGTGGCCGATACACTTTTGCCTCTTCCGCCGTGGCACCGGTCGAGCGGTGCAGAAACGGAATTACCATAGTGCGTGACGTCAGGAAACACCGCATCCGCCTCGCGCTGCTCGGCACCTTCTCCGCAAGGAGAAGGCTTGGGGTGCGCGTTGGTCACGCGGTGTGCCGCCTTATCTCCGGCAGACGTTGGCCGTGATGCCGCACAGCGCCTGCGCGCACTCCATGTCCCACTTGCCCGAGCGGGCAATGTCGTCGATCGAGAGAATGCCAGCGAGCTTGCCGCCCTCGGTCACGGGCAGGCGGCGCACCTGCGCTGCGCGCATGGTCTCCATCGCGCGGCGGATGTCCGCGCCGGCCTCGACCGTCACGGGGTCGCGCGACATGATGCTGCGCACGGTCACGGCGCCCGGGTCGCCCCCGGACGAGACGCAGCGCACCACGATGTCGCGGTCGGTGAGCATCCCGGCGAGCGTGCCGTCGTCCTCGCACACGGGCAGCGCGCCGATGCCGCGCATGCGCATCAGCCGCGCAGCGGCGACGACCGGCTCGTCCGGATGCGTCACGGCGGCAGCGCCCGTCATGTAATTGCGTACCTGCATGAAACCACCCCCTTTGGCCGGAAGCTCCGTCTGCGGAGATTCTCGCCTGCCGGGGGTGGTTTTATACCTATTATAATATGTCGCACCGTGTCGGGCCCGGTCACTGCACGAGCCGGGCGAGCGCCGGCCCCGCGCTCTCGCCGAACAGGCGCACGGCGCGCGTGGCCTCCTGCAGCGTGTTGCCGCTGCTGCCGACCTCGATGATGAGCGACCCGCGCGTGAGGTGCTGGTTGTAGCGCTCGTTGACGAGCGTGATCGGCCGCATGAGCGTCGGGTGCGCCGTATTTACCGCGTCCTGGAGGTACACCGCCAGGCGCAGATTTTCCTCCCAGTACGGGTGGTAGAGGCCCGAGGCGTTTGTGCCCACGAGCAGCATCACCTGCGAGCACGCGGCGTCGGGCAGCTCGGCCACGGTCTTGTAGACCACGCTGTCCGAGCACAGCGCGTCGCGGTGCAGGTCGATGACGATGCGCAGGCTCGGGTATTGGCTCAGGTATGCCTGCACGGCCGCGCCCGAGCGGCTGTACGAGCCGGTGTAGCTCGGGTAGTCGTAGATCGTCCGGTCGTGCAGCACCTGCAGCCCGGCGGCCTCGAGTGTGTCGGCCAGCACGTCGCCCACGTGCACGATATTATAATTGGTGTCCTCCGTGCGGCACGTGTCGCTCGCGGGGTAGAGGTCGCGCCCCGCAGGGGTGAAGGCCTCACTCGCGTGCGTGTGCATGATGAGGATCTGCGGCTCGCCCGCCGGCAGCGTCACGGCCGGGCCCTGCTGCAGCAGCGCCGCCGCGTCCACCGCGATGTCCGTCTCGTTTTTGATGCTCAGCCCGCCCGCGATGCTCGTCGCCACGATGGGCAGCCCGTCGGCCGTCGTGGTTGGGGCGTCCTCGTCGGTGTCGGCGTCTGTGGTGGGGGCGGGTGTCGCCTCCGGTGCGGGCGTGGCTGCGCTGAGCGCCGCCGCTGCCTCCGGCGTGGGGGACGCGTCCACCGGCGGCGCACCCAGCTCCATGCGCACCGATGCCGCCAGCAGCTGCTCCGGGTCGAGCCAGAGCCGCAGCCTGTCCGCGAGCGGCGCGCCGCCCGCCGCGGCCGATGCGATCTGCAGACCGAACACGGTCAGCCCCACACAGGCCAGTTTTTGCCGCAGCGTCATATCTGCTCACCTCCGATCAAGTTCTCCACAATATATATGGTTTCGGGGGTGGAATTATGTCACCGCATCTGCTATACTGGGAGCAGAAAAATCTTGAAGGAGGCGTCGTCATGACGATCACATACCGGCCGAAGGGTGTCTGCTCCCACCTGATGCGGGTGGAGGTGGAGGACGGAATTATCCGCCAAGTTGAGGTGCAAGGGGGGTGCAGCGGCAACCTGCAGGGCATTTCGCGGCTCCTGGTGGGGATGCCGGTGCAGCAGGCCATCGAGCGCATGGAGGGCGTGCGCTGCGGCGGCAAGCCGACCTCCTGCCCGGACCAGCTCGCCAAGGCGCTGCGTCAGGCGCTGTGAGGCGGGAAAAAGATTAACATAATTCTTTCAAATAATAAAAATAGTTGACATAATGCAAGTTTGCAAGAATTTTTTGCGAACTTGCATCTTTTTATTTTCGTCACTTTGCGTCGAATCTTTGCGTTTGGTCAAAGTAAACAACACAATTTCTTGCGTAGAATAACATCACATAACGCTATATTTTGTTGTTTACGCAATTTTTTGTGGATATTATTCAGAACTTAAAAACATGCTTTGTGCAATTTGCCGATTGCGTGCGGTTTGAAAAATGAATATAATTATCCGTAACGGGGCAAGGTGCCGTATCACGAACGCGCCCGCTGGGTGCGTGGATTGAAATGTTTTGCGCCCGCTGCACCCGAGAACAAAACGGCAAAGGAGGCTGCACGTCATGAATCGAACCAAGAAAGCGGGCCTGTCCGTAAAGTCGGGCCTGTCGCTGATGTGCATCGTCTGCCTGCTTTGCGGCTTATTGTGCGGATTTTTCTGGCTCGCCGGTGAAAACTCGGCGCTGGCCGCCGGACCGGACGGCAGCGCGCTGGCGGCAAAGGCGGTCGTGAGCGGGGACGCGTCCCTGGCCGCGCCCGAGCGCGGCGAGAAGCTCGCGGTGCAGGCCGCCGCGCAGGCGACCTCGCCGGTCGTGCGCACGGTCGCCGTCGGCATGGACGCCGGCGACTACACCGAGACCGTCGCCTGCGACTACACGCCCGTGTACGTGGACGACCGCTTCGGCGGCTACTGCTACGTGCTCGATGATGCGGTCTGGCTCCCGGCGGATGCGTTTGCCGAGATGCTCGGCCTCGAGAGCGACACGGTCACCGACGGCGACACCGAGACCGTTACGGTCGACGGTGCGGACATCACGGCGACCTACGGCGCGATGTATTACACGGCCAACGGCCGCTGCTTCTACGCGCCCGACGGCGTGTATGCCCTCGACGGGGAAGTGGTGCTGCCGCTGGCGGATCTGGAGAAGATCTTCGGCGTCACGGCCGCGTTCAGCGCGGACCATACCAGCCTGCGTGTCGACGCGTCGGAGCAGGCGCTGCTCGAGAGCGGCGAGAGCTATTACGGCGCGCGCGATGTCTATTGGCTCAGCCACATCATCAATGCCGAGGCCGGCAACCAGCCCATGGACGGGCAGATCGCGGTCGGCAATGTCGTGCTCAACCGCGTGGCGGATGAGCGCTTCCCCAACAGCGTCAAGGAGGTCGTGTTCGACCGGCGCGGCGGTGTGGCGCAGTTTTCGCCCACGGCCGACGGGCGCATCAGCCTCACGCCGGACGAGGACGCCGAGCTTGCGGCGAAGCTCGCCTTCGAGGGGTACGACCCGGTGGGCGAGAGCCTGTACTTCATCAATCCCTCGGCCTGCAACGCCTCGTGGTTCAATAGCCGCCTGACCTACACGGCCACGATCGGCGACCACGTCTTTTACGCATAATAGCTGCACAGGCAGTGTTCCCGCCCGCACGGAGCCCCGTGCGGGCGGTTTTTATATGGCGCAAAAACAAGAGCCTTCCCCGCGCAACCGCGTGACAGCGAACGCTGAGAACGCGGGATAGCGCGGAGAACGCCCCTGCCAAAAACAGTATATCACACGAGCGCGGAAAGTCAAGGCAGGGGGACATGCCATCTGCGGTTTTTGAAAGTGGAATATTTGCCCAAATTCATCATTGACATTCCGGACGCTGCGGTGTATGCTGTTTTCAGCGAAAGCGCTTGCGCGGGGGGGCACTTCGGGTGTAAGCTGCGGGCCGCTTGCGGCATGTTCAGCATTCCGCCGGCGCTTTCGTGTTTTTTGCGCATCGTCATACCATTCGCGCCCGGCTCATCGAGCCGGGCACTTTTTTGCGGCGCTGCGTGCGCCACGCCCGGGGCTGGACGCGCGGGGGAGAATGTGATAAGATGGCCGCAACCAATCATTTTCGGAGGCAAGCATGGACGAACTTCTGCGCGCGGGCTTTGCCGCGCTGGGTCTGCCGCTCGATGCGGCGGCGCTGGCCCGCTTTCAGACATATTACACGCTGCTCGACGAGCGCAGCAAGGTCATGAACCTGACGGCCATCCACGGCGAGACGGACGTGGCGCAGCTGCACTTTCTCGACTCGGCCGCCCTGCTGACGGTCGAGCCGCTTGCCGGCAAGTCGGTCATTGACGTCGGCACCGGCGCGGGCTTTCCCGGCCTGCCGCTGAAGATCGCGCAGCCGGACATCTCGCTCACGCTGCTCGACAGTCTCGATAAGCGCGTGCGCTTTCTCGGCGACGTCTGCGCCGCGACCGGCCTCGCGGACGTGACGTGCCTGCACGCGCGCGCCGAGGAGGCGCCGGAGCTGCGCGGGCAGTTTGACGCGGCGGTGTCGCGCGCGGTCGCGCGGCTGTACCTGCTGTGCGAGCTGTGTCTGCCGTTCGTGCGCACGGGCGGGGTGTTCCTCGCCATGAAGGGGCCGGACTGCGCCGAGGAGCTCGACGAGGCGCGCGGCGCCATCCGCAAGCTCGGCGGCACGTATGAGCGCACGGTGCGCTACACCATCCCCGGCACGGACGTGACGCACAGCGTCGTCGTCATCCGCAAGACGGCGCCCACGCCGCCGAAGTATCCCCGCCGCTGGGCGAAGATGCAGAAGGAACATTTGTAAAGCAGAAAACACGCCCGACGCGGATGCGTCGGGCGTGTTCCGTATTTCGATGTTGTGCGCTCAGTCCAGCACCTGCGCCAGCACGGCCAGCAGCGCGTCGACCTGCGCGTCCGTCGTGGCCCACGAGGTCACGAACCGTACGGCCTGGTGCGCCGCGTCCACGCGGGCGGTCGTGTAAAACGCGACCTGCTCCTGCAGCCGCGCGATCTGCGCGTCCGACAGGATGGGGAAGATCTGGTTCGTCGGCGAGGGCACGTACATCGGCACATTGCGGTCCGTGAGCGCGGCGGCGATGCGCTGCGCCTGTGTGTCGGCGTGCCGGGCCATGTCGAGCCAGAGGTCATGCGCCATCGCGGCGGCAAACTGCACGCCGAGCAGGCGGCCCTTGGCGAGCATGGCGCCGTTGCGCTTCATCGCGCGGCGGAAGCCCGGCTTGAGCGCGTCGTTGACGATGACCATCGCCTCGCCGAAGAGCAGGCCGTTTTTCGTGCCGCCGATGTAAAACGCATCGCACAGCCGCGGCAGATCCTCCGGCTGCAGGTCATTGCCCGCGGCCGTGAGCGCCTGCGCCAGCCGCGCGCCGTCAAGGTAGAGGTACATGCCGTGCGCATCGCACGCCGCGCGCAGGGCGGTCAGCTCCGCTTTCGTGTAGACGGTGCCGAGCTCCGTCGCGTCGGACACGTACACCATGCGCGGCAGCACCATGTGCTCGTCGTACACGCCCGGCGTGTCACAGTGCTGCGCGGCGGCGTCCGCGATGGCGGCGGGGGTGAGCTTGCCGTCCGTGCCGGGCATGGCGATCACCTTGTGGCCGGTGGCCTCGATGGCTCCGGTCTCGTGCACGTTGATGTGGCCGGTATCGGCCGCGACCATGGCCTCCCACGGGCGCAGGAAGGCGGACGCGGCGAGCTGGTTCGTCTGCGTGCCGCCGACGAGAAAGTGCACGTCGGCATCCGGGCAGGCGAAGCGGGCGCGGATGGCGTCGGCTGCGCGGCGGCAGTCGTCGTCGAGCCCGTAGCCAGGGGTGGCGCGGAGGTTCGTGTCGCACAGGGCACGCAGCACGTTCGGGTGGGCGCCTTCGGAGTAATCGTTCTGGAAGCGGAGCATGGCGGATTTCCTTTCGTTCGGACAAAATTCGGCACGCTGCGCGTGCCGCCGGGGTTATGATAAGCCCCGGCGGCGGAGGTTGTCAATGGATTGCACCGCTTTTTCAGTGGCTGCAATTCGGCTTTTTTCTTGTCAAAGACAAGAAAAAAGCCGGCAGCTTTCGCTGCCGGCCAGCCCGCCAATGCCGTGTGAGCCCAGTTACAACCTGCACAAGAAGGCAGGTGGGTCGCCTCTCTGCTGTTTCTCTGCTTCCAACGTCCAACCGGCATCTTTCAGCCGGCCGGGAGGCCTGCAATCCGCAGCGGAAGTTCTGGCATCCCTTATCAGAGATGTGGGTTTAAATGGGCTCCGAGCACCCGATCGTGCTCCACGCACACAGCAGGACTTATTCCCATGCTATGCGCCGCGCGGGAACTTATTCCTCCGCGCCGTCGTCAGAATCCTCGTCCTCGTCGGCGAAGATCTCCTGCATATAGTAATTGTACACCTTGTCCAGCTCGTCGTCATCGTCGATGGAGCCGAAGAGCTCCTCACCGTTTTCCTCCATGATCTTGAGCAGGATGATGCCGAAATCGGGGTCGTCCTCGTCCATGTCGGCGGGGAGCGCCGCGAGGTAGTCCTGACCGTCGAGCTCAAACTCGTTGAGAATTTCCAGCTCGAACTCGTTGCCTTCCTCGTCCTCGATCGTCAGATAATCGCTGCCGAATGCTTCACTCATCGGGGTGTCCTCCAGTCGTGATCGTGTTCTGGTTTCAGTGTACCCCATCCGGCGTGTAAAATCAAGTCCTTTTACGACCCCAGATCCTCCAGCAGCAGCAAAAGCTGCTCCTGACTGCCGACGGTGATGCCGCCGCGCAGCAGCTCCTGGTCGGCGCGGCGCAGTCCGGCGACCTCGATGCCCGTCACCTGCAGGGGTTTGCGGTCGGCGTCGGAGGCGAACACGCTCACATAGCCCTCGTAATCCCGCAGGATATATTCCGCCTGCGCGCCGTCGTAGGACGTGGCCGGCGCGGCCGCGCCCGGCTGCTGCAGGGAGGACATCGCCGCCCCCGCGACGAACGGCGACACGGCGCACAGCGCCGTCACGACCGTCAGTGCCAGCGTTCGTTTCATATGCCTCGCTCCTTTCACCGGAAAGTTTGTCCAACGCGCGCGCATTTCATACCCGCGGGACAAAAATGCGCGAAAGACTATCCCCGGTTGACAGAGTGTGTTATAATATCATTTAACCGTTTTTATGCGCTGAATATCGACCGGGTTTTTGACCCGATAATGTGTATTATCAGGGAGGTGCGTCACTGCCTATGGCAAAACGACCGAAACCATCATCAACCGCCCCGCGCGCGGCCCAGGCTGCGGATGCGACCGTGAGCGTCGCGGGGGCGATCCTGCGCGTGCTCGGCACGATCCTGCTGATCGTGCTCGTCACGGGGCTGCTGTTTTTGTGCATCTTCGCGTACTATGTGAAAAACTGCCTGTCCACGGACCTCGACGTGCAGCTCTCGGATTTCACGGTCTCGCTCTCGAGCTCGATCCTGTATGAGGACGCCGACGGCAACTGGCAGAACCTCACGAACCTCTCGAGCACGGAAAACCGCGTCTGGGTCGATTATGCCGACATCCCCAAGGACATGGAGCACGCGGCCGTCGCCATCGAGGACAAGCGCTTTTACAAGCACAAGGGCGTCGACTGGTACCGCACGACCGGCGCGTTCATCAACATGTTCCTGTCGATGAAAAACGACTTCGGCGGCTCGACCATCACACAGCAGCTCATCAAGAACCTCACCAAGCAGGACGATATCACCGTGCAGCGCAAGCTGCTCGAGATCTTCCAGGCGCTCGAATTCGAGAAGTCCTATGATAAGGAAGAGATCATGGAGTGGTACCTGAACATCGTCTACTTCGGCGAGGGGTGCAACGGCGTCTACACCGCCGCCGAGACCTACTTCGGCAAGGAGCCGAAGGACCTCACGCTCGCCGAGTGCGCGAGCATTATCGGCATCACGAACAACCCCTCGAAGTACGACCCCTTCATCAGCCGCGAGAACAATAAGACCCGGCAGGAGACCATCCTCAAGCAGATGTACGAACAGGGCTACATCTCGAAGGAGCAGTACGACGAGGCCATGGCGCAGGAGCTCGTGTTCGTGCGCAGCGAGTCCGAAGAGAGCACCCAGACCATCTACAGCTACTATGCCGAGGCCGTCATCAACGACGTGCTCAACGACCTCGTCGAGCAGAAGGGCGTTAGCCGCGACACGGCGCGCACGCTGCTCTATTCCGGCGGCTATCAGGTCTATTCCTGCTACGATCCCAGCATCCAGCAGGCGATCGACGACGTTTATACCGACCTCGACAACATGCCGCAGCGCCCGTCGGCCTCCGGCCAGCAGTTCGAGTCCGCCATCGTCATCATGGACCCCTACACCGGCGAGATCAAGGGTCTGTCCGGCGGCACCGGCAAAAAGACCATCAACTTCGGCACGAACCGGGCCACGCAGTCCAAGCGCCCGCCCGGATCGTCCATCAAGCCGATCGCGACCTACGGCCCGGCCATGGAGCTCGGCCTCATCACGCAGTATACGCAGGTCAATGACGCGCCGGACATCAAGCTCTCCGGCACGAGCTGGTATCCGAAAAACTCCGGCGGCGGCAACTACGGCGTCATCACCATCCGCGAGGCGCTGCAGCGCTCGCTCAACACCGTCTCGGCGCAGATCCTCGACAAGCTCACGCCGCGCGCGTCGTATGAGTTCCTCAAGGACAAGCTCGGCGTCACGAGCCTTGCCGAGTCCGACTGCGACTATGCGCCGCTCTCCCTCGGTCAGCTCACCAACGGCATCACCGTCCGCGAGATGACGCAGGCGTACTCCGCCTTTGTCAACGACGGCGTGTTCACCTACGGCCGCACGTATTCGTATGTCAAGGATTCCAGCGGCGAGGTCGTGCTCGAGAATCCCGCGCGCACGATCGTGGCTTTCAAGGCCAACGCCGCGTGGAACATGGCCGACATGCTCTGCAACGCCGTCAACAGCGGCACCGGCACCGAGGCCCGCCTGACCGGCATGCCCGTCGGCGGCAAGACCGGTACGACCACCAATAACTGCGACCGCTGGTTCGTCGGCTTCACGCCGTACTACGTGGCCGCCGTCTGGACCGGCTACGACATGCCCGAGTATATGAACTTCTCCGGCAACCCCGCCGCCCAGATCTGGAAGCTCGTCATGGACCCGATCCATAAGGATCTGCCGACCAAGAGCTTCCCGACGCCGACCATCGGCGCGCCGACCGGCATTTTCGGCAATTTCTCCGGCCAGTCGCAGGACACCGGCGACGACGCCGACGCCGGCTGAGCCGCGCGCAAACGCTTTGCCCCATCGCGTGTCCCCGCGCCGAAACGACAGCGCGGGGCGCACGGTGTTGACAAAAAGATTGAAATGTGTTACAATTCGAAAACAGTGGTATCGGAGGTGTATCTCATTGGCAGCAAAATCGACCGAACTGTGCTACAAAGGCCATCCGCTGCGCCGGAAAGACAACCTGCTCTATTACGGCAGCATGGCCGACAAGTACATCATTATGATGCAGATCCTCGACACGAAAAAGGTCAAGGACCTCGACGTGGCGACGCGGGTCTCCGTGCAGCTTCAGCTCACCGACCCGGATCTGAAATCCCGCGACCGTGTGGTCAAAAAGACAGAAAAGGACGGCCTCTACAACGCCATGGACGTGGCGGCTGTGTGGCTGGACCGCGCGCTCGCGAATAACTAAGCAAAGGATGATTCTATGGCGAAACGATTTCTGAAAACAGCCGTTGTTTCCGCGCTCTTCGCGCTCACGCTGGCCGTTTCGGCTTCCGCGGCGAGTGCCGGCGGCGCAACGACGACGACGGCCGTCAACTTCCGAACGGGCGCCGGAACGAATTACGGCATTATCTCCACGCTCCCGGCAGGCACCCACGTCGTGGTGTCCTCGCAGTCGAGCGGCGGCTGGGCCACGGTGGTCTATAACGGCACCGTCGGCTACATATCTTCCGATTACCTCAAACGCGCCAATGACATGGATGCCAGCTTCGGCACCGGCACGATCGACGGCAGCTACGTGCGCATGCGCTCCGGTGCGAGCACGAGCAGCTCCATCCTCGGCACCTACAACTCCGGCACGACCATGACGGTCACCGGCGTCAGCGGCGCCTGGTACAAGGTCAGCTACAATGGCACCGCCGGCTATGTCCACTCGGACTATGTCTCGCTCTCGGGCGTGACGTCGAACGGCGGCAGCACGGCCGGCTCCAACGGTTCGGTCAAGGGCAGCGATGTGCGCATGCGCTCCGGCCCGGGCACGAACTACTCCATCCTCGGTACCTACCAGAACGGCACGGCCCTGACCGTGACCGGCACGGAAAACGGCTGGTCGAAGGTCACCATCGGCGGCGTGAGCGGCTACATCCGCTCGGACTACGTCTCCGGCGGGGCCGACAGCAAGACCGGCTACATCAAGGGCACCGGCGTGCGCATGCGCTCGGGTGCGAGCACGACCAGCTCCATCCTCGGCGTGTACAACACCGGCACGCAGATGACCATCACCGGCGAGAGCGGCAACTGGTACCAAGTCAGCTACAGCGGCAAGGACGGCTATGTCTGCAAGGACTACATGACCACGACCAAGCCCAATAACGGCGGCGGCTCCACGAGCCAGACCGGCTACATCAAGGGCAACGACGTGCGTCTGCGTTCCGGCGCCGGCACGAACTATTCCATCCTCGGCACGTACAACAACGGCACGCCGCTGACCATCACCGGCACGAGCGGCAACTGGACGGCCGTCACCATCAACGGCGTCAAGGGCTATGTCAACAGCGCCTACGTCACCACCACGAAGTCGGACGGCGGCAGCACGCCCAGCGGCTCCATCGGCGAGACCATCGTCGCCACGGCCAAGCAGTACATGGGTGCGCCGTATGTCTACGGCGGCATGAGCCCCTCTGGCTTTGACTGCTCCGGCTTTGTCAACTACGTGTACAAGCTCTGCGGCTATTCCATGAGCCGTGTGGCCAGCAGCATCTACAACAACAACGGCACCTATGTCGAGAAGGCCAACCTCCAGCTCGGCGACCTGGTGTTCTTTGCGAGCAACAGCTCCAGCATCGGCCACGTCGGTATCTACATCGGCAACGGCCAGTTCATCCACAGCAGCTCCGGCGCAGGCTGCGTCGTCATCAGCGACCTGAGCTCGAGCTACTACCTGAGGAACTACGTGGGCGCCAAGCGCATCGCGGGTTAACAGCGTTTCTTTTGTCCCCCGGCGAACAACCGGGGGACATTTTTTATCCTTGCGGTATGACCGGGAATATGGTACATTGAGGAAAATCATTTGTGTGTGTGAAAGGGCAGGTGAAGCCAATGCAGTGTCCCTACTGTGGACGAGACATCCCGGACGATGCGCGCTGGTGTCCCTACTGCGGGGGTGAGCAGGCGCCGCCGGAAGCGCGGCAGGACGAAAACATCCCGCCGGACGGCTGGGGCGGGGAGGACCCCGCCACCGGCTGGCAGGACGGCGCCCCCGCCGACGACTGGGACGATGAAGCCGAGCCGCCGGACGACTCCTGGGCCGACGATGCGCCGGTGCCCGGCTGGGAGGAGGATGCGCCGTATACGCCCGCGCCGGAGGACAAGGACGCGCCGCGCAGCAAGACGCTGCTCATCGCGATCTTTGCCGCCCTCGGCGTGGCGCTGATCGTGCTGCTCATCGCGCTCAACGTCAAGCCCAAGTCGAAGGACCCGGCTGCGGCCGTGACCCCGGCCGTGACGGCGACGGTGGAGCCGTCTGCTGCGCCGACCCCGACACCGAGTCCTACCCCAACCCCGACGCCGAGCCCCGCGCCGACGCCTTCCGCCGGCGGCTACATCCTGCCGGACAGCGCCGCGCGCCTGCTCACGCGGGCGGACGTGGCGGACCTCACGTGGGAGCAGTGCTGCCTTGCCCGCAATGAAATTTTTGCGCGTCACGGCCGCCTCTTCCAGACGCCGCAGATCGCGGCCTATTTCGAGGCCCAGAGCTGGTACCACGGCACGGTGCCCGGCGCGTCGTTCGATAACAATTCGCTCACGCCGACCGAGCGCGCGAACGCCGACTTCCTCGCAAATTACGAGACCGCCACCTGGGGGCATTCGTATTATTGAGCATATGCCCATAGAGCACCGCTGCGCCGGTTCTCGAATGAACATGAAAAACCTCCGCAGCCGAAGCTGCGGAGGTTTTTTTCATGAGGTTTGAATCACGCGTTCGTCCCGGCGACGGTGGCGCGCAGGGCGTCGGTGCGGTCGGTGTCCTCCCAGCGGACGCCGAGCTCCTCACGGCCCATGTGGCCGTAGGCGGCGAGCTGCCGGTAGATCGGGCGGCGCAGGTCGAGGTCGCGGATGATGGCCGTCGGCCGCAGGTCGAACACCTGCTGCACGGCAGCGGCGATCTGCGCGTCCGGCACGGTGCCGGTGCCCTGCGTGTCGATGAGCACGCTCACGGGCTCGGCCACGCCAATGGCATACGCCAGCTGCACGAGGCAGCGGTGGGCCAGCCCGGCCGCCACGATGTTCTTGGCCACGTAGCGCGCGGCGTAGGCGGCGCTGCGGTCGACCTTCGTCGGATCCTTGCCGGAGAACGCGCCGCCGCCGTGCGGGGCATAGCCGCCGTAGGTATCAACGATAATCTTGCGCCCGGTCAGACCGGAGTCGCCCGCAGGCCCGCCGATGACAAAGCGCCCGGTCGGGTTGATGAGATAGCGGGTGTCCGCCGTCAGCATTTCCGCCGGAATCACCGGGCGGATGACGTGCTCCATCATCGCCGCGTAAATGTCCGCGTGGGCGATTTCGGGGTTGTGCTGGGTGGAGATGACGATGGTATCCACCGCCACGGGCTGACCGTCCTCGTAGGCAATGGTCACCTGCGCTTTGCCGTCGGGCCGCAGCCACGGCAGCGTGCCATTCTTGCGCACTTCAGTCAGGCGGCGGGTCAGGCGGTGC
>ENA-OYAJ01000263-OYAJ01000263.1-human-gut-metagenome-genome-assembly--contig:-NODE-263-length-17026-cov-4.257911_pt1 | contig 17026 bp, 10 predicted proteins | sample MGYA00243431_ERZ652826 | MGnify/ENA primary metagenome ERZ652826 (study PRJEB26926, sample SAMN06164609) | human gut metagenome | biome: ENVO:00009003; feature: ENVO:2100002; material: ENVO:00002003...
TTACATTTTAATATTAATGAACGGCTGTTTTGACTTATCAAGGCAGCCGTTTGTTTTATATTGTTTTCGGGAATTCGGTTATTCCAATTCTTCAATAATCTTCTTTACATCTACCGGTTGTAATCGACCATATACCTTCTCGCCGATCATCACTACCGGAGCCAGTCCGCAGGCGCCTACACAACGCAGACAGTCTAATGAGAACTTTCCGTCCGGGGTAGTGTCACCGACTTCGATACCTAATACACGTTTGAACTCTTCCAGCAGTTTTTCTGAACCACGTACATAACAAGCTGTACCCATGCAAACAGAGATGGGATGTTTTCCTTTGGGAGTCATGGTAAAGAAAGTATAGAAAGTGACGACACCATACACTTTCGATACGGGAATTCCAAGTTTGGAAGCGATAATCCGTTGCGTTTCCTCGGGTAGATACCCTTGCAAATGCTGTGCCTCATGCAAAATATTGATAAGTTCGCCCGGTTTGTTTCCATGCTTGTCGCAGATCGTTTTGATTTGCTCTGCCATGTCACAGGCTAGTTTGATATCTGACATAATACTCTTCATTTAAAAGTTAATCAATCGCTTTGTTGAAATAATGCGTATGCAGGAGAGTTTCCGATTTCTCACCTAGCGGTTTGCCGAGATAATCCTCGTATAATGTCTTGATATACGGATTCTCGTGCGATTTGCGCAAAGGTTTGTTGGCGTCTTCACGGTAAAGTGCGTTGGCGCGTGCATAGAGTATTTCCGAGTTGCCGTGATGCAAAGGCTGCCCGCCGCCACCGATACAGCCTCCGGGGCAAGCCATAATTTCGATTACATGATATTCGTTATGTCCGTTCCGTATATCTTCCAGTAGATGACGAGCGTTGCCTAGTCCGTGTGCGATGCCTACTTTTAATTCAAATCCGTTTAGGTTAATGGTAGCACGACGGACGCCATTTAGTCCGCGTACCTGTTCGAAATTTACATTTTTCAAAGGTTCTCCGGTATAGATTTCATAGACAGAACGGAGGGCGGCTTCCATTACACCACCTGTTGTTCCGAAAATGACACCGGCACCTGTCGATTCACCCATCGGGTTGTCGAATGGGCTGTCCAGTACGAGAGGGAACCCGATATTGGCACGTTTAATTAGTCGTGCCAGTTCACGGGTAGAGATAGAATAATCCACATCGGGGATACCGTTCACTTTGAATTCATCACGTGCACATTCGTACTTTTTAGCCAGACAAGGCATGATAGATACGACAACCAGTTTTTCTCTGGGTATGCCCATTTTCTCCGCCCAATAGGATTTGGCAATGGAACCGAACATCTGTTGTGGGGAGCGGGCGGTGGACGGAATGTCCAGCATGTCCGGGAAATGATGTTCGAAGAAGTTGACCCATGCCGGACAGCAGGAAGTCAGGATAGGTAATCGTACGGATTTATCTCCGTTGAGATAGCGCGTCAGACGGTTTAGTATTTCCGATCCTTCTTCCATGATGGTGAGGTCGGCGGCAAAGTCAGTATCGAATACATAGTCGAATCCCAGTTCACGCAGTGCATAAACCATTTTTCCGGTTACCAGTGTGCCGGGAGGAAAACCGAATTCTTCGCCTAGGGCAGCACGTACGGCAGGGGCTGTTTGCACAATCACCACTTTATCCGGGTTAGCTAAGTCGTCGAGCAGGCGGTTCGTATAATCGCGTTCGGTCAGTGCACCTACCGGACAGACAGCTACGCATTGTCCGCAATAGGTACATTCGCTTTCCGTCATCATCCGGTCAAAGGCAGGGGCTATCGTCGTGTTGAATCCGCGACGGATGGCACCGAGCGCACCGACTGTCTGAACATCGTTACAGACACTTTCACAGCGGCGACAGAAAATACATTTATCCATGTTGCGCACGATGGAGGCAGTGATTTCCCGCTTGCGGGGAGAGAGCTCGCCTCCATTGAAAGGCATTTCGCGGATATTAAAGCGTAGCGCTAATGTCTGAAGTTCACAATTGCCACATTTGGGGCAGGTGAGACAGTCGTTGGGATGATCCGACAGGATAAGTTCGGCTACCACTTTGCGTGCGTTCATCACACGTAGCGTACTGGTTTTTACTACCATTCCTTCTGTGCAACGGGTAGCGCAGGCAGGAGCCAGATTGCGCCGTCCCATCACTTCAACCACACAAATACGGCAGGAAGCCGGATTATTTTTTATACAGGTTCCTTTCAGGTCGATATGACACAGCGTAGGTATATTGATACCGATTTTGATAGCGGCTTCAAGAATAGTGCTTCCCTCGGGCACAGTGATGAAATGACCGTCTATCTGGAGAGTAATTTGTTTTTCTTCCATAGTAAATAAGATTTTAGCAGACAAGAATAGCATTGAATTTGCAGCGTGCCATGCACATGCCGCACTTGATACATTTATCGGGAGCAATGACATGTGGCTTGCGCACCAGCCCGCTGATAGCATCCGCCGGACAGTTTTTGGCGCATAGATGACAACCAATGCAACGTTCCGGACTGATGGTATATGTTAATAGTGATTTACATTGCTTGGAACGACAAGTCTTATCCCGTACGTGTTCCATATATTCATCGTAGAAGTTATCCAATGTGGATAAAACGGGATTCGGAGAGGTTTGTCCCAGTCCGCAGAGGGCCGTATCTTTGATGACTTGTCCCAAAGTGGCAAGTGTGTCCAGGTCTTTTTCTGTGCCTTTTCCTTCCGTAATCTTGTTCAGTAGTTCCAGCAGACGTTTGTTTCCAATGCGGCAAGGTGTGCATTTCCCACAGGACTCTTCCACTGTAAAATCCAGATAAAAGCGGGCTACGGATACCATGCAGTCGTCCTCATCCATGACAATCATCCCTCCTGAACCCATCATGGAACCGGCCGAGAGAAGGTTGTCAAAGTCAATGGGAGTGTCCAGATGTTTTTCTGTCAGACAGCCGCCTGACGGTCCTCCTGTTTGTACAGCTTTGAACTTCTTTCCGCCTTTGATGCCTCCTCCGATTTCGTAGATTACTTCCCGAAGAGTAGTTCCCATCGGCACTTCGATCAGTCCGACATTATTAATCTTTCCGGCAAGAGCAAACACTTTGGTTCCTTTGGAACGTTCTGTGCCAATCGTTGCAAACCAGTCAGCTCCTTTGGTTAGAATAATGGGAATATTGGCAAGCGTTTCCACATTATTTACATTGGTTGGTTTTCCCAGATAACCGGATTCGGCAGGGAAGGGAGGTTTCAGAGTCGGCTCTCCCCGTTTTCCTTCCATCGAATGAATAAGGGCAGTTTCTTCTCCGCAGACAAAAGCTCCGGCTCCGTATCGTATTTCTATGTCGAAACTGAAATCTGTTCCTAAGATATGATCTCCTAGTAATCCGTATTCGCGTGCCTGATTGATAGCTGTTTTCAGTCGGTTGATAGCTAACGGATATTCGGCACGGATATATACTAATCCTTTGGTGGAACCAATGGAATAACCGCAGACACACATCGCTTCTACAATCGAATGTGGGTCGCCCTCCATAATGGAACGGTCCATGAATGCACCGGGATCTCCTTCGTCGGCGTTACAAACCACGTATTTGACATCTGACTGTTGTTTGTTGGCAAATTCCCATTTCAGTCCCGTCGGGAAACCGCCACCGCCACGTCCGCGAAGTCCCGAACGTTTGATAATATCAATAACGTCCGTCGGCTGTTTGTTAAGCAGACAATCGGCCAATGCAAAGTATCCTTCACGGGCGATATATTCTTCAATATTTTCGGGGTCGATAAAACCACAGTTACGCAATGCGATGCGGAGTTGTTTCCGGTAGAAATCCATGTGCTTGGAGTCGCTGACGGTATGTTCCGTTTTAGGATCTACATACAGCAACCGTTCGATTCTTCGTCCTCCGATGATATGCTCGTTGATGATTTCTTCCGCATCTTCGGGAGTGACTTGGGTGTAAAAGGTATTATCGGGGATAATTTTCACGATAGGACCTTTTTCACAGAAGCCGAAACAGCCTACGGTGATGACTTCTACTTTATCGGTGATTTCGTTCTTTTTGATGGCTTTTAGAAGATTGTCTGTAATACCTTGGCTGGAAGATGTCTTACAGCCTGTACCACCGCAGATCAGAATCTGAAGATGTTGCGCACCGGATGCCAGTCCGTAACACTTTTCAGTCACCTTTTCATTACTTTCTTCGCGCAATGAAAGATTGTGCTCTGCTCTCTTCCTGATTGTTGCCAAATCATGGATAGATAAAATTTTCATAAGTATCAGAATTGTTAGTCGGTTTTTTGCAAATATAATTCTTTGTTTGAAATAACAGCGTAGTCTCGTACAAATAAAATTGTTCTTTGACGGAGGATTTAGGTAAATAAATCTCTATCTTCGTATTTAATAGGTATCAAACCTAAAAAATATAACTGAAGTATGAGACGAATTTTACTTGGACTATGTTTTCTATCCTTTCTGAACAGCGCATCCGGACAAGAGATTCCTTTGCCGGAAAAGATGCCGCAGACACATCCGCGGGTACTGACTACTCCGGCGGGAAAGCAGGAAACATGGAAGCTGATTAAAAAAGAAGAATGGGCGAAAGATGTTTTCAATAAATTGAAGGAACGGACGGAAGTATATACGAACCTGACGGATGCTCAACCGGCGTGGTTGCTGTCTCGTTTGGCAATGTACTGGAAGTCTCATGCCACGGAAGTATATGTGAAAGGTGAAACGTTCGACCATGCAGGTGGTGAAAGAGCTCCTTATCCCACTGTGCGCTACACGGGAACCCGTGGCACAGCTGCTACCCACGGCCGTCCCAAATTGGCGGATGTCGTTCCTTATGATGATGAGGATGGGAATGTCACTTTCTGCAATAATGCACTTCCTGACCGTCCTATGGAGAGTGTACACCCATCCAAAACAGGCCGGAATATTGAAAGCCTGAACTGCGAAATCCTGGGAATTGCCCGTGATGCCGCTTTCCTTTATTGGATGACGGATGAAGAGAAATTCGCTAAACTTGCCGCGGGGGTCTTTGATACATATATGACAGGTATTTATTATAGAAACGTGCCCATCGACCTGAATCACGGCCATCAGCAAACATTGGTAGGATTGACTTCTTTCGAAGTCATCCATGAAGACGCACTCCATATCGCTGTCCCTTTATACGATTTTCTATATAATTATCTAAAGGCCAATTACCCGGATAAAATGGAAATCTACGCCGGAGCTTTTAAGAAATGGGCGGATAATATCATAGCGAACGGTGTACCTCATAACAACTGGAATTTGCTACAGGCACGGTTTATTATGAATGTCGGATTGGTATTGGAAGACAATAAAGAATATGCCGACGGAAAAGGACGTGAATATTATATCGACTATGTGATGAACCGTTCCAGCATCCGCCAATGGAGTCTGACGCAATTGGCAGATTATGGTTTCGATATAAATACGGGAATTTGGGCAGAATGTCCGGGATATAGCAGTGTGGTAATCAATGATTATGCCAATTTCGTGAATCAGTTTGATACGAATCTGCAATATGATTTGGTGAAAGCAATGCCTGTATTGTCGAAAGCGGTAGCAACCACTCCCCAATATCTGTTTCCCAACCGTATGATTTGTGGCTTTGGAGATACGCATCCGGGATATTTGAGTACGAATTTCTTTATCCGTATGATACAGAATGCACAGGCGAACGGGAAGAAAGAACAGGAAAACTATTTCACGGCTTTATTGAAATGCCTGAACCCGGATTTGGGAAATGATAAAACAGAAAAGAAGAATGTGCGTGTATCTGTCAATTCTTTCTTTGAAGATAAACCGCTGACGCTAAATCCCAAAGTGCAGCCGGGAAAGATAGAAGATTATGTTTCTCCTTTGTTTTATGCTCCCAATGTGTCATGGCTGGTACAGCGCAACGGTATGCATCCGCGCAACAGTTTGATGATTTCGTTGAATGGCAGTGAAGGTAATCACATGCACGCTAACGGCATTTCGATGGAACTTTACGGAAAAGGATACGTATTGGGTCCGGATGCAGGTATCGGGCTTTTCTTGTACAGCGGACTGGATTATGCGGAATATTATTCTCAATTCCCCAGTCATAATACAGTTTGTGTGGATGGAATATCGAGCTATCCGGTGATGAAAAGTAACCATTCTTTTGATTTGCTTTCCTGTTTCCCGGCATCAGCGGAACCGGGCAAAGCATTTACGTCCGTTACTTACAGTAACCTTTATTTCCGTGAACCGGAAAGCAGGGCGGATCAGACCCGTATGATGAGTATTGTCACTACTGGGGCGGAGACGGGGTATTATGTCGATGTATTCCGCAGCCGGAAAGAGAAAGGAGGCGATAAGATGCACGATTACTTCTATCACAACCTTGGGCAGACTTTGACATTGACGGCAGCAGATGGCAGCGACCTGAATCTCCAGCCTACGGAAGAACTCGCCTTTGCAGGCGCACATCTTTACGCTTATTCCTATTTATATGATAAGAAAGTGGCTGCAACCGCTAAGGATGTCAAGGCAACTTTCACCATAGATATGAAAGATAAGGACGGCGATGATATATACATGAATCTTTGGATGAAAGGCGAACCGGATCGTGAAGTCTTTACGGCTTTGGCGCCAATGACCGAAGGGCTAAGCCGTACACCGAATATGCCCTATAATATAAAGGAGCAGCCGACGCTGACATTTGTTGCCCGTCAGCATGGAGAAGCTTGGAATCGTCCTTTTGTCTCGATATATGAACCGAGTACGAAAAAGGAACCGTCTGCTATTCAGTCCGTCTCTTACTTTGATGCAGAAGGAGCAGGTTTGGAAGACTTTGCCGGTATCTGTGTGAAAAGCAAAAACGGACGTATAGATCATATCTTCTCTCTATCTGATGCTGCACAAACCGCTATTTATCAAGGAATGAAAGTGAAAGCGGATTATGCTGTTATCAGCAATGAATATGCAGGAAACCGGACGTTGTTTTTAGGGAATGGGACCCAATTGGTTGCACCCGGGGTAATGATTCAGACCGACAATGCCGCTAATGTATTGCTCGAAAAGAAAGAAGGGAAATGGTATATTATTTCTTCTGCTCCCTGTACGGTTGTTATCGGCGATAAGAAGATAAAATCCGATGCTTCGTCGGAGCCTATGTTGTTGCGTATCTGATGTTTCATTGGTAATAAAGAAAAATTGTATATCTTATCCGTAGTATGGTATATTATGGCCTAAGATGGAAATTGTTGCAATAAAAAACAAAAAAAGCGTGTTTAAACGTTTTTAATACTATATTTTTTCTAATTTTGTGGCTTTCTGTCCAAGTAGTATATAAAATGGACAGTAAGCCCTTTTTTTGTGGGTAAATATTTAGTGGGAAATATTTAGTGGGAAATAAATGATGGTATATGTGATGAGAAATGGTCGCAGGGTAATAGCTGCGTTATCATTTCTGTTATTATGTTGTGGTGTACATGTGCACGCACAACGGGTGGCTGTAAAGACAAATGCATTGGGTTGGCTGACCGCCAGTCCGAATGTAGAAGCAGAATTTGTATTGGGTAGTCATGTCTCCTTGAACATGGGGATTGCTGCGAACCCAATCAGTACAGACAACTTTAAAACGACTTTCACGCATTTTCAGCCTGAAGTTCGTTACTGGCTAAATCGTCCGATGGTGAGTCATTTTCTTGGAATCACCGCTTTCGTGAATAATTTTGATATGATGGTAAAAGATGTGCATCACAAAGGCGATGCATACGCCGCTGGTTTGACCTATGGATACGCATGGGTGCTGGGCGATCATTGGAACATCGAAGCAACTGCCGGAGTGGGTGTGTTGCGCTACCGTCAGTTTAAGTATGATAAGGGTACTCCGAAACCGGGTGCGGTCAACGATAGTAAGACCACCATTGCACCTGTCAAACTGGGGGTATCCTTTGTTTATATTATTCGATAACGAACATTAGCTAGTCAGAAAAGAGAATGAAAATCAATTTGAAACGTGATAGATTAACAGGTATACTTCTCGTGGCGATGATGTTCGTCGGTATGAATGTATCCGCCCAACGGATCCGCGTGCAGGGGCATATCACAAACCCGCAGGGAAAAAGTGTTCCGAATGTAAATGTGTTGAATCCGGTCAATGACGAACGTATAGAAATGTCCGACGAGGATGGCCGTTACAGTGTCTTGGTTGAGAAAAACGGCTCGTTGAAGTTTACATGTGTCGGTTATGAAGACAAAACAGTGAAGGTGGCAGGAAAGCAGATTCTGAATGTAGTATTGAAAGATGCCGTCATCGAACTGGACGAAGTTACAATTACTTCCAAAGTGAAGGACAAAGTGATTCCGGAACCTACGGACATCGAAATCAAAGGTAATTATTTCCATCTGAAAACTCGTGTCCCGGTGCCTAAGGAGATGTTTAACTCACATCGTCGCTTGGTATTGCAGCCTTCCATTTATGATGTGACACTGAAAAAGCGTCTGTTGATGCGTCCTGTTGTATTCGACGGGGATACTTATAATACAACGCAAAATCGAATGTACGATTATGATATGGATAAAGATCCTTTGCACGATTATATCCGTGTGAAAACTACTTCTTCGCGCAAGGGGGATATTATTGCTTACCATGATTCTATCTATATAGAATATCTGCAACATGACTACCGTGCAGATGTGCATCTGGCGATGGAGAATTACCGGAATATCATTTATCGTGACTCTTTCTCCATTGCACGCGGAACGGTCAACCCGCTTCGTTTCTTGGAGTATAAATTCTCCGCTTTCAGCCTGACGGACGAGAAATATCTTCCGAAACCCGTGATGCAATTGCGGGATACGAAAGGTGAGGTAAACTTAACCTTCCTGGTAGGTAAAGCCGACCTGGATGATAAGAATCCACAGAATCAGGTGGAACTGAACCGGTTGAACCAGGAATTGCGTGGTATTGAGACGAACCCGGATGCCTCTTTGAAGAGTTTTCATATTACGGGGGTGGCTTCGCCGGACGGTTCTTACGCGACGAATCTTCGTCTGGCAAAATTGCGTACGGATAAAGCCCTGGAACGTATACTGGCACAACTGGACCCGGAAACACGTAAACTGTTGGAGGTGAAATCGGATGCATCGGTTGCCTCCTGGAAGGAGGTAGCTGAATTGCTGAAAAAAAACTCCAAGCCGGAACTGGCTAAAGAAGTAGAGGACTTAATCAAACAATATGCAGCTACTCCTTACCGGTTGAATGGGGTCTTGAAATCGAAACCTTTCTACAAGGAACTTGCGGCTACTTATCTGCCTAAATTGAGAAAGGTGCAATATACGTATGGTTATTCAATCTTCCGTTCTTTGACGGACGACGAGATTAGAGAACTTTACAGAAAGAATCCGAAGCAACTGACCCGTTTCGAATATTACCGTATGATTACGACAGCAAAAACTCCCGACGAAAGGGAAAAGTATTGCAGGGAAGCTCTTGAACTTTATGATAACTTTACGTATGCAGCCAATGAACTGGCAGTGGCAACGATACAGAAAGATACTCCGGATTCACGTATTCTCGAACCGTTTGTCAGTAAATCGGCACCGGTGGAGTTATTGTCCAATCAGGCTATTGCCTTGTTGCACGAAGGGAAATATACAAAAGCAGATTCAGTCTTGACCTTGGTTCCCGAAGAAGCGGTTTCTGAAGATTTGCAGGCCATTGTTCAGGCATTGGCCGGTTATTATAATGATGCTTTCGAAAAGGTGGCGGCTACCAGCCCTTTCAATGAGGTGGTGATGCTGCTGGCAATGAAGAAGAATCAGGAAGCATGGGATAAGATTTCTACCATGGATGTAGAGACCGCCCGCGAATATTATATAAAAGCGATTGCCGCCAACCGCCTGGAGAAAATAGGTGATGCGATTATGAGCATTGAGAAGGCCCTTGAACTTGATCCTTCCTTATTGGAAGTAGCGAAGGTGGACGGTGATATTATTGACTTGCTGCCGGAAGAGCAGAAAATTAAATAATGATATATACAACAAGAGTAAACGATGAATATCTTCAGAATCAACAATAAATATGTGGTAGTGGCAATCTTCCTGATGCTTGCTGTTACCTTACAGGCACAGGATTATGGTGCATTGCAATATATGTTACAGAAACGGCCTGCAAATGAAAAGTTCGAGAGCAATAAATTCAATGAACATCTCTTTTTCTCTGCCGGAATAGGGCCATACAGCTTGTTAACAAGTGGAGATAGTCAGGATGGAATGGGAATGACCGCCCATCTCTTTATGGGAAAGTGGATTACTCCGGTTCATGGACTTCGGATAGGGGTGAATTTAGGTTATCTGCCGTCGAGTATCTACGATTCTAAAATAAAAATGGGTGGCGGCAGCCTGGACTATCTGTTGAATATGTCCTCCCTGGCATACGGATACAATGCAAACCGTTGTTTTGAGTTAGTAGGGATTGCAGGTATAGAAGCCGGTTATTCTAAGGTGGGCGACAATAGCGATCGTTCCGAAAAGTATCCGGATTTGAAAGGCGGCGGTCAGCTTTATTACGGCGCTCATCTCGGTTTACAGGGAAATGTACGTCTTTCTTCTACATTGGATTTGTTTGTAGAACCGCGGATCGGATGGTATAATGACGGTTTTGCGTATACGGAAAGTTGGAGAAACTATAAAATGGCTGGTTCGGTTCTGGTAGGTCTGACCTATATGCCTGCTGCTCCGATGGGAACTAAGATTCATTTCGATGATTTCGATAAAAGTTCCTTCCTGAATCATATGTTTATCTCTTTATCTGGTGGTATCAGTACACTGAAAGTTCCGGGAATCAAGAATACGATTAAAGGATTAGGTCCCCAGTTCTCTGCCGGAATCGGTAAATGGTTCAGTCCTTCTTCCGGTCTGCGTTTGTCCGGAACAGTTGGACTTTCGGATACTCCTTCGGGCAGCGCAAGCGGTTACTTTAAGCATGTGGATCTGCATGCGGACTATCTGTTGAATATCAATAATGTTCTTTGGGGATATGATAAAGACAGAATATTTAGTCTGATCGGTATTGCCGGAGTTAACCTGGCAGGTACGAAAGGAGTGGATAAAACCGCCAAGTATGCTCCGGGAATAGGAGTCGGTGTGCAAGGAAGTTTCCGTATCAACCGTTCTGTGGATTTATTTATAGAACCTCGCCTCAATGTGTATAATAAGAGATATGCAGGAGGTCGCGGAGTAGGTGGCAATACGGATCAGCTCGGAGAGTTGAATTTTGGTTTGACTTATCATACGATTGACCGTGCGGCACGTCCGAAGAACGGATTCTCAAGCAATCACATCGCAGACAATCTGTTTATGACTTCGGGAATCGGTGTGCAAATGTTCCTGAATAAGACGAATCTTGAAAACCTTGGTTCTTTAGGTCCGCAGGCTTCTGTCTCTATCGGTAAGTGGTTGAGCCCTTATTCCGGTTTGCGCCTGGTGGGTACGGGTGGATTCTTTACGAACTATGTAGTTCCGGGAAGTGTTAAAGCGGGCAAACTTAGACATGTCAGTGTCAGTGGTGGTCTTGATTATTTGTGGAACATAACGTCTACCATGAGTGGATATAATCCCGATCGTATCTTTGATTTAATAGGTTCGGTAGGTGTCAACCTTGCTTATACTTCCAAATCAGACCATAAGTTCCAACCGGGTATTAATGCAGGCATACAGGGATTATGGCATGTGAATGATTTTCTCGGTTTGTACATTGAACCGCAGATTCGCTTGTATGGAGATAAATTCATTGAAGGTAATCTGGGGTTTATGCAGAAAGACGTAATGGTAGGAGTCAATGCAGGTTTCCACTATCGCTTTGTTCCTTATTCAAAAGCAGCCAATCGTAGCGTGTTTGGTCAGGATGACAAGCGTTACTTCATCTCCGGTGCACTTGGATTGGGTAGCTTGCTCGTAGCCAACAAAGATTTGGTGAAGAATGCAGGTGTAGAAGCAAAAGGAAGCATTGGTAAATGGTACACTCCGTTATCTGCATGGCGGGTAAATGGAACAATTATGTACAAGGCCAAAACGTCGTCGAAGATGAATCTTCATTATGCCGGTTTGGGTATGGATTATATGATGAGTCTGGCCACATTGGCAAAAGGATACAGCCCCGATCATGTGATAGATGTTGTTCCTTTTGTGGGAGTTACGGCCGGACTGGTACGCCGTTACGGTAAGTTCCGAGCAGTGCCGGGACTGGATGCCGGTGTGCAGGTAAAGCTGAAAGTGGCTTCTTCTTTGTATCTGTATGCCGAACCTAAAGTCGGTATCCGTACCGATACATACGATGGCTCCGAACAGGGAAGACCTGACCGCGTAGCTTCCATGGTAGGTGGATTATTGTACAGATTCAAGATGCCTACTTTCCAATAAGAAGAAAAATAAGAAATCGAATAAAAAGGGTTGCGCAATACCGGATTAGTGATTGTGCAACCCTTTTTGTATTCCATTTCCAAGAAATTACGGTTACATAAACGTTACATTAATATTACTTCCATTTCTACCTGATAATGAATAAAATGAATCTTTAGAATTCATTTTCTCCCTTGCTATTCTCCTCTACTTTTGCTCCAGAAATTAAAACGAAAACGTATGAAAACGATTACTGAAGCAATATCGAAACTAAGTTCAAACAGAGGATTAGCCGATTTCCTCTTTATTCTATGGGCAGGTGGAGCAGCCCTTCTTTCTTACTCACTGGTTTATACATTGCGCAAACCTTTCACAGCTGCTACTTTTGACGGGATAGAAGCATTCGGCTTTGATTATAAAGTACTGGTTACTATCATTCAGATAGCAGGTTATCTGATAGCCAAGTTTATAGGTATCAAGTTGATTTCCGAATTGAAGAGAGAGAATCGCCTGAAGTTTATACTCGTTTCCATTGCCGTAGCGGAATTGTCATTGGTTGCGTTCGGAGCACTTCCCACTCCTTATAATATGTTTGCCATGTTCTTCAATGGATTGTCATTGGGCTGTATGTGGGGAGTTATTTTCAGTTTTATCGAAGGTCGCCGCACTACGGATATTTTGGCCAGTCTTTTAGGAATCAGTATTGTTATCAGTTCGGGAACGGCAAAATCCATCGGATTGTTCGTTATGAATACATTGAACGTCAGCGAATTTTGGATGCCGGCACTTATCGGTGCTTTTGCACTTCCTTTATTGGCTCTTTTGGGATATAGCTTAACCCGTTTGCCACAACCTACGGCACAAGATATAGAACAAAAGAGTAGTCGTGTAACTCTGAATGGCAAGCAACGGAAAGAACTGTTCATCGACTTTATGCCATTTCTTGTATTATTGTTTGTAGCTAACCTAATGTTGGTAGTGCTTAGAGATATTAAGGAAGATTTCCTGGTGAAGATTATTGATATGAACGGACAGTCCTCATGGATGTTTGCGCAGGTAGATACAGTCGTTACATTAATAATTCTGGCGTTATTCGGAGCGATGGTCTTTGTGAAAAGTAACATAAAAGTTTTGGTTGCCCTGCTGGGATTGGTCGTACTTGGGACAGCCACCATGAGTTTTATATCTTTCAATTATGATTCTCTGCAATTGGATGCAATCACCTGGCTGTTTGTCCAAAGTCTCTGTCTGTGTATATTGCCTACCTCTGTTTTCAAAGCATTTTTTTCGACCGCTTCATCGCTTGTTTCAAGATAAAAGGAAATGTCGGTTTCTTCATTGTGACCATTGATTTTATCGGATATACGGGAACTGTACTTGTCTTGATGTTCAAAGAATTTGCCCATGCAGACATAAACTGGTTGGAATTTTATAATATATTATCCGGTTACGTAGGACTGATCTGTACGGTTGCTTTCACCTGCTCCATGATTTACCTGATACAGCGCTATAAAAAAGAGAAACAGCTGAAGAAAGCGAAAGAAGCCGAAATGAGCAACGGGATAAAATTTACGGGAGAAGGTATGGAGCCAACTACTTTTTCACAAATTTGATAAAAGGTGGACGATGAAAATAATAGGACTATATTTGAAATTCTCCTTCCTTCTATCTCTAATACTAACGACTTCCCGGATAACGGCACAGAATCTGCCCGATGGCATACAATATAAAATCACCGGGCGTCTATTAATGGATGGAGGAGTGTATCTGAAGAATCCGAATAACTTTGGCAACGGCACGGAATTTAATGACCTTCGCATCGGTGTAAAAGCTACCTATCAGAACTGGGGAATGAAACTGGAAATGGGATATGCCGGAAACAAAGTAGCCATCAAAGATGCTTTTGCCACCTATTCCTATAAGAATAGTTCCATTCAGATAGGACAATTCTATGAGCCATTCAGTCTCGATATGATTTGTAGTACATTTGATCTTCGCTTCAACCAATCTCCGGGAGCTGTGCTGGCATTGACAAATAGCCGACGTATGGGAGTAGCCTATTCCTATCGTACCCAATATTACTATCTGTGTGGCGGATTCTTTACCGATAATGATTTGAGCAACCTGAAAAACGCATCGCAAGGATATGCCATTGACGGACGTTTGGTTTACCGTCCACTTTATGAGCAAGCGAAACTGATACATATAGGATTAGCAGCTATCCATCGTACACCGGACGGCACGCTTCCCGAAGATGAGAACAGGAATACGTTTACTTATAAATCTCCGGGCGTGAGCACGATTGATAATCGTACATTAATACAAGCAGATGTAGATCATGCAGCATCCCAATTTAAAATAGGAACCGAACTGCTAATTTACTATCATAAATTCTTTCTTCAGGGTGAATACATCCGCGCCCATGTAAAACGGGAAAAGGGTTTTGAGAACTATACGGCACAAGGAGCTTATCTGCAATGTTCCTGGCTATTGTTAGGACAGAATTATCTATATGACGAAGAAGTAGCCTGTCCCGGAAGACCGGAAGGAAAAGCACTCGAACTATGTGCCCGTTTCAATTATCTCTCTCTGAATGATGCCGGAATAAAAGGCGGAACACAGAAAGACCTCTCCTTCGGATTGAATTACTATATCAATAAACACATTGCTGTCAAATTGAATTATAGCTACTTCATCCCCGGCTCGCATATCAAAGAGATCGAAAGCACAAACTTTAGTGTAGTACAGGGACGTTTTCAATTCATATTCTAGTACTTGGCAGTTCCGTTCGAATAAAGCTATAATAAAGGAATAGGAAGGTGTATTGTATACTAGTTTTACTAAATGTTTCAAAGACATATCGAGAGCACTGCCGACTCAATATGCAGAACCGTATGTAAAAAGTAAAAAATAAGAAGACAGAAAAAACTGGAATGTTCTAGGTAAATCTCCTTTATTGTTCGTAATAGACAATAAAGGAGATTTTTTGCATTGGTTATTTTTTCTATAGTTTCTGTTACCAGTTTGCCAACCTGGGTGGAATAGAAAGTATAGTTTTAGAAAGAACTTCAATAAACAGAATAATTAAAATATAACATAGTTTAGTGATATGAATATAGTAGGAGTTTTATCAGGTAAAAGAAAATGTTTGTTAGCAATAGCTATTGCATTTTCGACATTCGGGAATGCCCAATTAGTAACCTATCCGGAAGGATTGAACACTGGTATGCCACATAATGATGATTATACAGTCAAAGTACGTGAAGCAGGTGGTGAATGGAAAGATGTATTCGAATATGAAGTCCAAGTAGATATGGATCGGGTACAATCTGCTTCAATGGTACAGTTTGATATAGGCAGTCCCGTAGAAGTGATGGTGAAAAAGAACAATGGCACCATTCAGGATGTGAAAATCCGTCCGTTAGCAATAGGTATACAACATACGGTAAACCACAATGCTATCTTTTTTACACTCACTAGACCTCAATGCCTGTCGATTGAGTTTAACGGTGATCGTTTGCATAATCTTCATTTGTTTGCTAATCCTTTGGAAACAGAAACTTATACTGAAAGCAGTGACAAAGTAATGTATTTCGGACCGGGTGTCCATCGTCCGAAAGATTTGCCGAACACACAGATACAGATTCCTTCCAATACTACTGTTTATTTAGCTCCCGGAGCTGTTGTAAAAGCTAAATTATTGATTGACAAAGCTGAAAATGTACGCATTGTCGGGCGTGGTATTCTCGACCATCCGATCCGTGGAATAGAAGTTACTCATTCTAAAAATATATGGATTGACGGTATTACAGTTATAAATCCAGATCACTATACAGTATTTGGTGGTGAGTCTACAGGGTTGACCATCAATAATTTAAAGTCTTTTAGTTGTAAAGGATGGAGTGATGGCATAGATCTGATGTGTTGCAGTGACGTATTAATAGACAATGTTTTTATGCGGAACAGTGATGATTGTATTGCCATCTATGCCCATCGCTGGAACTATTACGGAGGAAGTCGTAACGTGACTTTACAGAATTCAATCCTTTGGGCGGATATTGCTCATCCGATCAACATTGGAGGACACGGTAACCCGGACGATAAGGTTGGAGAGATTCTTGAGAATATAACTGTCCGTAATGTCGATATTCTGGAACATGATGAAGATGATCTTCTTTATCAGGGTTGTATGGCAGTGGATTGCGGTGATAAAAACTTGGTACGCAAAGTATTATTTGAGGATATCCGTGTAGAGAATATCCAGGAGGGAAGATTGTTTCATATTAATGTTCGTTTCAATTCAAAGTATGATAAGCAACCCGGCCGGGGAATTGAAGATATTATTTTTCGGAATATCATTTATAATGGAGTAGGGGAGAATCCATCTCTATTGAAAGGGTTTGATAAAGAACGTTCCGTCAAGAATATCATCTTCGATAATGTGATTATCAACGGCATGAAGATGAAAAATATAGATGATTTTATCACGAATGAATACATAAAGAATATCACAGTCAAATAGCATAATCTGGTATATGAAGTATGAATGGAAAAATCTCTTTGTATTAGGTGCAAACTTCTTTTCTTCTAATATCAAACTTTCTTTAGGTTAAACATAAACTATAAATGCA
>ENA-OYAJ01000270-OYAJ01000270.1-human-gut-metagenome-genome-assembly--contig:-NODE-270-length-16824-cov-6.688532_pt1 | contig 16824 bp, 17 predicted proteins | sample MGYA00243431_ERZ652826 | MGnify/ENA primary metagenome ERZ652826 (study PRJEB26926, sample SAMN06164609) | human gut metagenome | biome: ENVO:00009003; feature: ENVO:2100002; material: ENVO:00002003...
CTATCCTCTTCGTCGGCAGCGTCAGATGTGTATAAGAGACAGCCGTGGCCGAAGAGCTGGGCGACCTGCTGTTCGCCGCCGTGAAGGTGGCGCGCTTTGCGGGGGTCGATCCCGAGCAGGCGGCCCACGCCGCGTGCGAAAAATTCATCCGCCGCTTTGCCGCCATGGAGGCCGCAGCAGCGGACAGCGGTGTGCCGCTCGAGCAGCGCACGCTCGCGCAGATGCAGCCGCTCTGGCAGCAGGCCAAGCAGACTGCCGGTGCGCACAACAAAGGAAAGAAATCTGCACAGCAGTGAGAGACCTGTGCGGAATTCTATATCATGGCATATGCCAACACAAACATGAAGTAGGAGGATTACCATCATGAATAAGGCAGAACTGATCGCAACAGTTGCCGAAAAGACCGGCCTGTCCAAGAAGGACAGCGAGAAGGCCGTCAACGCGACGTTTGACACCATCACCGCCAACCTCGAGGTCGGCGAAAAGGTGCAGCTCGTTGGCTTCGGCGTGTTCGACATCAAGGAGCGCGGCTCCCGTATCGGCCGCAACCCCAAGACCAAGGAAGAGATCGAGATCCCGGCGACGCGTGTGCCCGTCTTTAAGGCCGGCAAAGTGCTCAAGGACGCTGTTTCCAAATAAGAACGATCAAACGCTCCGGGCCGGACCCGGAGCGTTTTTCACAGGAGGATGCCTATGCGCCTGGACAAATATCTGAAAGTTTCGCGGCTCATCAAGCGCCGCACCGTGGCAAACGATGCCTGCGACGGTCAGCGCATCACGGTCAACGGGCGCACGGCCAAGGCGTCGTATGACGTCAAGGTCGGCGACGTGATCGAGATCGCCTTCGGCCAGCGCACCGTGAAGGTGGAAGTGCTTGCCGTCACGGAAAACGCAAAAAAAGACGACGCTGCGGCCATGTACCGCGAGCTCGCCGAATAATGCGTGCAAAAAACCGCCGCTCCGGATGTTCGGAGCGGCGGTTTTGCCGTGTGTCAGATCATGTATTTGGTAATCTCGCTGCCAGTCGTCGCAGGATCCATGCTCAGAGACAGGGTGAACTGAATGTGTTCCCGCTCGGAGAAATCATTCAGCCAGGCCAGGAACTCCGCGATCTGCTGCTCAGAGACCTCAGAGAGCATTTTCGTGAAGTTGTCAACGAACACATGGGTGATGTCGTAGTTGCCGGCATGCAGGCCGCTGAGGAAGCCCTTGAAGAAATCGTAAGAGCCCATCGCGTATGCGTAGTCGCAGGCGTAGATCAGGCGAGCCTGATAGGGAATGTCATACGTAAGTTTTTTATCCTTTTCAATGCACACGACAGAACCGGATTCCTCGCGGACGGCCGTGGCGACCATTTCCACCAAACGCTTCGTTTTGCCGGAACCTTTGAGACCCATGATCAGTTGGACCATATGTCAATCACACTCCTTTTGAAAGTCAGGGTGATACCCTATGCCTAGATTAGCACGTTTTCGCGCCGACTGCAACGATAACTTTTCTCAGTTTGCCTCCGGTTTGCCGAGCAGGGAGAACATATTCTTCTTATATGCCTCAACACCGGGCTGATTGAACGGATTGACGCCGGACATATAGCCCGAAATGGCACACGCCAGTTCGAAGAAGCACACCAGCCAGGCAAAGCCGGCCTCGTCGCGCTTCGGCACACGGACCTCCAGATTCGGCACGCCGCCGGAGATGTGCGCGGCCTTGACGGCCTCCTGTGCCATGCGGCTGATGTCACTGAGCCTGCGCCCGGCGAGATAGTTGAGCCGGTCGGGGTCGCCCATGGCGAACGGGACGGTGAACTCATTTTGCGGCTGCTCGAACGAGACGACGGTCTCCATGAGCGTGCGCGGGCCGTCCTGAATATACTGACCCATGGAGTGCAGGTCAGCGTTGTATTCGACGGAGGCGGGGAAGATGCCGATGCCGTTTTTGCCCTCGCTCTCGCCGTAGAGCTGCTTCCACCACTCGGCCATGAAGCGGAACGACGGTTCATAGCAGGCGAGGATCTCGGTCGTCTTGCCGAGCTGATACAGGTGCTGGCGCGCGGCGGCATACTGCCAGGCGGGGTTTTCGGGCGACTGCGCGCTCATGGCGGCAAAGGCCTCAATGGCCGCGCCGATCACGGTCTGCACGTCGATGCCGGCGGCGGCCATCGGCAGCAGGCCAACGGCAGACAGCACGCTGTAGCGCCCGCCGACGTCGTCCGGGACGACGAACGTCTCCCAGCCCTCTTCATCCGCCATGTGCTTGAGCACGCCGCGGTGGGCGTCCGTCGTGGCGAAGATGTGTTTTTTGGCCTTTTCCGGGCCGTACTTTGCCTCCAGCAGGCCGCGGAACATCCGGAATGCGAGCGCCGGTTCGAGCGTGGTGCCGGACTTGGAGACAACGTTCAGGTCAAAGTCCAGATCGCCCAGTTCCTCGAGCAGATGCATCAGCGCGTCCGGGGACAGGGAGTTGCCGGCAAACAGAATTTTCGGGTCGCCGGGCTGTGGGTGCGGCCGCAGCAGCTCCACGGCGCCCTTTGCGCCGAGATACGACCCGCCGATGCCTACGACGACCAGCGCCTGTGCGCGGCCGCGGATGCGGGATGCGGCGGCGAGAATCTGCTTGAGCTCGCCGTTTTGCATACGCCCCGGCAGATCGAGCCAGCCGGTAAACTCCGCACCGGCACCCGAGTGCTCGAGCAGCGTGCGGTGCGCCTGTGCGGCGGCCGCATAGTCCGGCCCTGCGGGGTCAAAAAATCCGGCCGCGCCGGAGAGATCCACTTTGATCATTGCGATACCTTCTCTCTTAAAGGATATCACCAGTATACACGATAATCCGGATTTCGCAACCGAAAATCTGTCGTCTCACAGCGCGCGCAGTAGCTGCAGCCAGAGATGCGCCGTCGAGATGCGCGCAGCGCCGTCCGGAACGACCAGCGGCAGGATGAGCGTGTCGCCGCCGCTGTCGGTGACGGTCACGGTGCCGACCTGCGCGCCCGGCTCCAGGGGGGCGCGCAGATCCTCGTCGAGCGCGATATCCGTCTGCGGCGCGGCCGTACCCTTGCGCACGACGATGGCGTCCGCGCCGGAGAGCACCGGCTGCACGCTGTCCGTTTCCGCAAACTGCACGCGCACGGGCGGGATGACCGTGTTGGCCGCGATGGAATAGAGTGAATAGTTGGCAAAGGCAAAGTTGAGCAGCGTCGCCGCGTCGGCAAAGCGCGCCTTGGAGCTCTCTGCGTGCAGCACCACGGCGATGTATTCCACGCCGTCGCGCTCGGCGCTGGCCGACAGGCAGTGCATGGCCTGCTGGGTGTAGCCGGTTTTCAGGCCGGTCGCGCCGGGATAGGCGTGGATGAGCTTGTTGGTGTTGGCGAGACTGAAGCGGCCACCGCGCACGGTGTCCATCCAGATGGTGGTGTACGCGCGGATGTGCGGATGGGCCAGCAGCGCGCGGGACATGCACGCAATGTCGCGCGCCGTCGTGTAGTGGCCGGGGTCATCGGTCAGGCCCGTGCAGTTGAGAAACTGTGTGTTTTCCATGCCCAGTTCTTTTGCGCGGTCGTTCATGCGCTTGGTGAATGCCTCCTCGGAACCGGAGATGTGCTCGGCCATGGCGACGGCGCAGTCGTTGGCGGAGTTGACGGCGATGCACTTGAGCATCTCGTCCACGCTCATCTGCTCACCCTCTTTGAGCCAGATCTGGCTGCCGCCCATGGAGCTGGCGTGGGCGCTGGCGGTCACGATGTCGCTCGTATTCAGCTGGCCGCTGTCGAGCTGCTCCATGATAAGCAGCAGCGTCATGATCTTCGTCACGCTGGCGGGGGATAGGTGCTCGTCGGCGTTTTTCTCATATAACACCGTGCCGGTCGAGCGCTCCATCAGGATCGCCGACGGCGCGGATATCTTCAGCTCTTCGTCCGTAGGCTGCTCGAGCGCCATTGTGGGTGTGAGCAGCAGCAGCGCCGCCAGCAGCAGACAGGTCCATCGTTTCATATGCTCAGCCCTTTCCGTTGATTTCTCCTTATCACCCTATGCCGGTGGCGCGTGGAAAAGCAGTCCGGGTCCCCACAATTTGCACAGGCTTTTGCACACCAAACCGCTCAGAGCGTGTCAAGATACGGCGTACCGTGTCGCAAATGTGCGAAAAGCCCGGGATTACCGGCTTGACGGTGCGGGCACATGATAGTAAAATAAATCAGACCGATTACAGACACAGGCAGGCGCTGTCGGGCGCGATGGGGGAGACGGTTTATGAAGCGATTTGATCCGAAAAACAAATACCTCGGCTGGGGCATCACGGCGTTCGGCGTGATCGCGTGCTGCATTCTGTTTTACATGCTGCTGCAGCACGGCAAATCGATCGGCGATGCGATCAGCTCGCTGCTCGGTATCCTCAGCCCGATCATCTGGGGCATGGTGATCGCCTACCTGCTCTGGCCGCTGACGAAGGTATTCCAGCGCAAGCTCTTTGAACCGCTGCTCAAAAAGATCCGCCCGAAAAAACCGGTGCGCACCTCACTTGCGCGCGGCCTGTCCGTCGCGCTCTCGATTCTGGTCGCGCTGCTCATCATCGCCGCCCTCATCTGGCTCATCATCCCGCAGATCTATACGAGCGTGGAGAGCATCGTGCTCAACTCGCAGGATTACTATGACACGATCACCGGCTGGATCAACAAGTTCTTTGAGAACAATCCCGAGGTGGAGGAAGTGCTCCTCTCCGCAACCGGAAACGTGTCGGACAGCCTGCTCGACTGGGCGAAGACTGCGCTGCTGCCCTCTATGGGCAAGGTGGTCACGAGTGTGACGACCGGCATTTACGCCGTTTTGCGTGCGATCCTCGATGTGCTCATCGGCTTCGTCGTCGCCTGCTATGTGCTGTCGAATATGGAGCTGTTTCTCGCAAAGTCCAAGATGGTGCTCTACAGCCTGTTTTCCGTCAAGGCCTCCAAGCGCATCCTCAAGGCCGTCCGGTTCACGGACACGGCGTTCATGGGCTTTATCAGCGGCAAGGTCATTGACTCCGCCATCATCGGCGTCATCTGCTATATCTGCTGTGCGATCATGCGCATGCCGTATGTCGTGCTCGTGAGCGTGATCGTCGCCGTGACGAACATCATCCCCGTGTTCGGCCCGTTTATCGGCGCGGTGCCGACGGCGCTGATCATTCTGCTTGTCTCGCCGATGAAGTGCCTGATCTACGTCATCTTCATCATTGTCCTGCAGCAGATCGACGGCAATATCATCGGGCCGAAGATCCTCGGCAACTCCACCGGCATCAACGGTTTCTGGATCATGTTCGCCATCCTGCTCGGCGGCGGCCTGTTCGGCTTTATCGGCATGCTGCTGGGTGTGCCGGTGTTCGTTGTGATCTATGCCGGCCTGGAGAAGCTGGTCAATGACGGGCTGAAAAAACGCGGCCTCCAGACGGAGACCGCAGAATATATGGATCTGGATTACATCGACGATGCCACGATGCGGCCGGTGCGCCTCCCGAAGGAAGCGCCGCCCGAATCGCTTAAGGATACGCAGGATGGTTCAGCGAAGTGACGGGAAGAGGGATTGCTTTGCATCCCGCAGCGCATCACACAGCGCGTCGATATCTTCCCGCGTGGTGTAGCGCGAAAAGCTGATGCGCAGCGCGCCGTCGATCACGTTCGCCGGCAGCCCGATCGCCTCAAGTACATGGCTCCGCCCGCCCTTTTTGCAGGCGGAGCTTTTTGATGTGTAAATGCCGCGGGCTTCGAGGAAGTTCATCAAAACCTCGCTCCGGTAGCCGGGCAGGGAAATGCTGAGAATATGCGGTGAGCCGCCGCCGATGACGACAAGACCGTCCACCTCGGCCGTCAGCCGGTCAATGGCGTGGGCACGCAGCTCGGCCATGTTTTTTGTGGCCTCGGCCATTTTTGCGCTGCCGATCTCGGCCGCCGTACCAAAGGCGGCAATCTGCGGCGTGGCCTCCGTGCCGGCGCGTATGCCGCGCTCCTGCCCGCCGCCGAGAATATAGGGCGGCAGCTTCAGCCCGCTGCGGATGTAGAGCGCACCGATGCCTTTCGGCGCGTGGATTTTGTGGCCGCTGATGGTGATCATGTCCGCGCCGAGCGTTTTGGCCGAGAACGGCACCTTTAGAAATCCCTGCACGGCGTCCGTGTGCAGCAGGGCGATGCTGTTTTCCACCTTGAGCATCCGGGCGACGGCGGCAATGTCATTGACCGCGCCGGTCTCATTGTTGACCATCATGAGCGAGACGAGGATCGTGTCCGGCCGCAGCGCCGCGCGCACGCGCTCGAGCGGGATGGCGCCGGTGCCGTCCGGCTGCAGGCGCGTGATCTCGTAGCCCTCTTTTTCCAGAAAGTCCAGCGACTTGCGCACCGCGTCGTGCTCCACGGCGGAACTGATGATGTGTTTCCCGCGGCGGCGCATGTACCGCGCGCCGGAGATGAGCGCCCAGTTGTCGCCCTCGGAGCCGCAGGATGTGAAATACACCTCGTCCGGCTGGCAGCCGAGCGCTTTCGCGATCTGGCTGCGCGCCTTATCCACGGCGGCCTTGGCCTCGCGGCCGAGCTTGTAGGTCGTGCTCGGGTTGCCAAAGCACTCCGTCATCATATGTACTGCCGCCTCCGCTGCCTCCGGGCAGACACGGGTCGTTGCGGCATTGTCCAGATAAACCATGATTTCTTACCTCGATTTGGAGATGTTTTTATGCACTACATTATAACCGCCCTCGGCTGCAAGGTCAACCAGTATGAAGCGCAGGCGATCGAAACGCTCCTGCACGCGCACGGCTTTACGCCCGCGGCGGACGGCGAACCGGTCGATCTGATCGTCGTCAATACCTGCGCCGTCACGGCGGAGGGCGGGCGCAAGTCGCGCCAGATGATCCGCAAATTGCGCGAGGAACACCCGCAGGCGCTGTGCGCCGTGTGCGGCTGCTGGTCGCAGCTCAGTCCGGAGGACGCGGCGTCCATCGGTGCCGACGTGGTGCACGGCAGCGGCAGCAAGCAGGCGTTTGTGGATGATATTCTGCGTGCATTTCGCGAGCACACGCCCGTCACGTGCGTGGATAATCCGTTCCAGCGCTTTGACTTTGAGCCGCTGCCGGCGGGCGCGGCCTACGGCCGCACGCGCGCGATGCTGAAGATTCAGGACGGCTGCAACAATTTCTGCACCTACTGCGTCATCCCGTATACGCGCGGCCGCATCCGCAGCCTGCCGCTGGATGAAATGGCGCGTCAGGCGGCGCATCTGGCCGCCGAGGGCTACCGGGAGATGGTGCTGACCGGCATCGAGATCGCGTCCTACGGCCGGGATCTGCCGGGCGCGCTGACACTGGCCGACGCTGTGGAGACGGTTGCCGCGGCCGCGCCGCAGATGCGCCTGCGCCTGGGTTCCCTTGAGCCGACGGTCATCACGGAGGACTTCTGCCGCCGCGCCGCCGCGACCGGGCAGGTCTGCCGGCATTTTCATCTCTCACTGCAAAGCGGGTGCGACCGCACGCTCGCGCGCATGAACCGCAAATATAACACGGCGGAGTTTCTCGCCTGCGTCGAGCGGCTGCGGCGGTATTTCCCGGGGTGTGCGCTCACGGCGGACATGATTACGGGCTTCCCCGGCGAGACGGAGGACGATCAGGCAGCCGCAGTGGCGTTTTTGGAGCAGGTCGGCTTTGCAGCAGTGCACGTGTTTCCGTATTCCCGCCGCCCCGGCACGAAGGCGGACACCATGCCGGAGCAGCTCAGCCACGCGGTCAAGTCGGCGCGCGCGCACGAGGCGCAGCGCGTGGCCGATGCCTGCAAGCAGCGCTATCTGGCGCAGCAGGTCGGCCGGATTTTACCCGTTTTGTTCGAGACGGAGCACGACGGAAACTGGGTCGGGCACTCGGATAACTATTGTCTGGTGCGCGTTGCGGGGGACGATCTGCGCGGCGTTGTGAAAAATGTCAAAATCTCTGCCGTTTCCGATCAAATGCTTGTGGGGGATTTGGTTTGACGCGCTTTGCGGAACGTGTTAGACTTTTCTCAATCCATGCAGAATGTGCTGCATGCGATGAATTTTGACCCCTGGAGGCGATTTCCGTGACCCGAAGTGAAACGTTTAATTTTTCTGCCGGACCGTCGGTCCTGCCGGAGGAAGTGCTCCGTCAGGCGCAGACGGAATTGCTCAATTACCATGGCACGGGCATGTCCGTGATGGAGATGAGTCACCGAAGTCAGGCCTTTTCGGATATTTTTCAGGATGTGAAGGCGCGTTTCCGCGCTGCGCTGTCCGTGCCGGACACACACGAGATCCTGTTTCTGCAGGGCGGCGGCACGGCGCAGTTTTCCATGATCCCGCTCAATCTGATGGGCGAGCAGGGGACGGCGGACTATGCCGTGACGGGGCATTTTTCCGGCAATGCGGCCAAAGAGGCCGAGAAGTACGGCAAGGTGCATATCGCGGCGGATACCTCCACCTGCGGCCATACCCGGATCCCGCAGCAGAGCGAACTGCAGCTCGATGCGCACGCGTCCTATTTTTATTACTGTGCCAATAATACGATCTACGGCACCGAGTGGCAGTACGTGCCGGAGACCGGCCGCGTGCCGCTTGCGTGCGACATGTCGTCGGACATTCTTTCACGCCCGGTTGACGTGTCAAAATACGGTGTGATCTTTGCCGGCGCGCAGAAGAACATGGCGCCTGCGGGCCTGACGGTCGCGATCGTTGACCGCAGCCTTGCCGGTCATGAACTGCCCATCACGCCGGTCATGTACAGCTATCAGCGCATGATCGACAAGGATTCCATGTACAACACACCGCCGTGCTGGTGCATTTACATCCTCGGCCTTGTGCTCGCGTGGCTCGAGCGGCAGGGCGGCGTGGAAGGCATGCAGCAGCTCAAGCATGCGCGCGCCGCAAAGGTGTATGACTTTCTCGATAACAGCGCGCTGTTTCATCCCTGCGCGCAGCTGGGCTCCCGCTCGGATATGAACGTCACGTTCCGCACCGGGGACGATGCGCTCGATAAGGAATTTATCAGCGGCGCGGCGGCGCGCGGCCTGCTGAATCTCAAGGGCCACCGCATCGCCGGCGGCATGCGCGCTTCGCTCTATAACGCCATGCCGATGGCGGGTGTGGATGCGCTTGTGGATTATCTGAAACAGTTTGAGGTAGAACATCATGTATAAAATTAAGACCATGAACCATATATCCCCCTGCGGCCTGCAGAAGCTCGAAGAGCACGGCTGCGTTGTCGGGGAGAACATTCCGGATCCGGACGGTCTGATCCTGCGCTCGGCCAACCTGCACAGCTATGCCTTTGAGCCGAGCCTGATCGCCATCGCGCGCTCCGGCGCCGGCACGAACAACATCCCGCTCGAGGACTGCTGCCATCGCGGCATCGTCGTGTTCAACTCGCCCGGCGCAAACGCCGAGGCGGTCAAGGAGCAGATTCTCTGCTCGCTCGTGCTCTCGTCGCGCGACGTGCTCGGCAGCATCGACTGGGTCAAGAGTCTCAACGGCAGGGGCAAGGACATTCCCGCCCTCGTCGAGAAGGGCAAGTCGCAGTTTGCCGGCCCGGAGCTCATGGGCAAGACGCTGGGCGTCATCGGCCTCGGCGCGATCGGTGCGCTCATCGCAAACGCCGCTGTGAACCTCGGCATGAACGTCTGCGGCTACGACCCGTACCTGTCCGTGGACGCCGCCTGGCGTCTGTCGCGCGATGTCAAGCACGAGGTGAACCTCGACGGCATCTATGCCAAGGCGGACTATATCAGCATCAACGTGCCATACACGGATCAGACGTTCCATATGCTCGATTCGACGGCGTTTTCCAAGATGAAAGACGGCGTGCGCATCATCAACGAGTCGCGCGCCGAGATCGTGGACGACGACGCCATGCTGGCCGCCCTCGCTTCTGGCCGCGTCGGCAAGTATGTCACGGACTTTCCCAATGAGAAGGTCGTCGGTGTGGAGAATATCATCGCGCTGCCGCATCTGGGGGCCTGCACGCCCGAGAGCGAGGAGAAGTCCGCCGTCATGGCCGCGCGCGAGCTCTATGATTATCTTGCCAACGGCAACATCAAAAACTCCGTCAACTTCCCGGACGCGACGCTCGAGCGCATGGGCGTCAGCCGCGTGTGCATCCTGCACCAGAACGTGCCGACGATGCTCAACCAGTTCCTCGAGATCACCTGCAGCACGGGCCTGAACGTTGAGAACATGATCAACAAGGCCTACGGCGCGTATGCCTATGCCATGATCGACCTCAACGGCCGCCTCGATGCCGATCAGGTTGCAAAGATCGACCGTATCCCGGAGGTCATCCGCGTGCGCGTGGTGTAAATAGCGATAAAATAACAGCCGCTCCCGGTCGGGAGCGGCTGTTTTGCGTATGGAATGGATTTATTTCTGCTTTTTTGCCAGCGCGGCCTCGGAGAAATCGCGGATCTGCGGCACTTTGTTCAGCGCAAAGTACAGCGCCAGACCGCCCACGATGCCGACGGCAGCCTGTGCTGCGTTGCCCGGGATCTCTGCCGCCGCGGCCATGCCGTAGCCAAGAATGAAATCCTCAAACACAAAGTAGCCCAGCACCATGATGATCTCGCCGCAGATGGCGCTCAGCAGCGCGAAGCCGAAGTTCTTTTTGCGGCAGGCACGGAAGATCAGCGCCGCGACCACGGCCGCGCACCCCTTGACGACGAGCGTGCCGGGGGCGTAGCTCATGTAGCCGGAGATCACGTCCGCCAGGCCGGAGCCAAAACCGGCAGCCACGCCGCCGTAGAGCGGGCCGGCCAGCAGGGCGGCGAGCACGACCACGATATCGCCGGCGTTGAGATAGCCGCCGGTCACAGTCGGAATCTTGATGACGAGCGTCGCCACGCAGCACAGCGCTATGAGCATGGCGGTGTAGACGAGATTTCTGAGTTTCTGGTTCATAATATCACCTTATTTCTGTCGGTGGCACAAGGATACGATATTCGACACAAATAAGCAAGGGTTGAGAGCGACGAAAAATCCTGTTATACTGGTATGAGAAATGGGGGATTTGACCATGACCAGGAAATTATATGATCTCGACAGCCACCGGCGTGATTTTTCCGCGATCGTGCTGCGCTGTGACCCGGACGGGGAGCGCTACGCCGTCGTGCTCGATCAGACGGTGTTTTTCCCGGAGGGCGGCGGCCAGCCGGCTGATACCGGCGTGCTCGGCGGCGCGCACGTTCTCGATGTGCAGCTCCTGCCGGATGCAATCGTACACTATACGGACGTGCCGCTTACGCCCGGCGCGCAGGTGCGCGGGGAGATCGACTGGCCGCAGCGCTTCCGGCGCATGCAGGGCCATTCGGGTGAGCACATCATTTCGGGGCTGATCCACAGCAAATACGGATTTGACAACGTTGGCTTCCACCTCGGGGAAGATACGATCACGATGGATTATAATGGCGAGCTCACATGGCAGCAGCTCATGCACATCGAGCGGCTCGCGAACGAGGCTGTGTACCGCAATGTGCCGATCCGGACGGAGTACCCGGCGCCGGAGCGGCTGGCGCATATGGAATACCGCAGCAAGCTCGACCTGAAGGAGGATGTGCGCATCGTGACCGTGGAGGGCTACGATGTCTGCGCCTGCTGCGCGCCGCACGTGTCGCACACGGGCGAGATCGGCGCGATCAAGTTCACGTCGGTCATGCGCCACCGCGGCGGCGTGCGCGTGACGATCCTGTGCGGGTCGGACGCAGAGGCGGACTATCGGGAAAAGAGTGCGCAGGTCGCGGCGCTCTCGGCGCAGCTGTCCGTGCGGCAGGCGGACGTCGTTCCGGCCGTGCAGCGGCTGCTCGACGAGATCGCACAGCACAAGGCAGCGGCCGCGGAGTTGGAGCGCCGCCTCAATGCGCAGCGCCTGCAGCTGCTGCAGGAAACGCCCGGCAGCATCTGCGTCATCGACCGCTTTGATGATCCGGTCGCCATGCGCGAATTTGTCAATGCCGGCATGCTGCTCGCCGGCGGCGTCTGCGCCGCCTTCACCGGCAGCGACGCGGAGGGCTATCGCTATATCATCGGCAGCCGCACGGTCGATCTGCGCGCAGAGGCAAAGGCCATCAACACGGCCATCTCCGGCCGCGGCGGCGGCAAGCCGACCATGATCCAGGGCTCATGCACAGCCCCGGCCGCCGAGATCGAGGTGTTTTTTGCCGCCTATCCAGGGAAATGATGCAAATAGAATGATGTGAACAGGAAAACAGGGCCGCGGAATTCCGCGACCCTGCTTTTTTAGGATTTGCTCAGATTACTGCATGCCGTTTTCGTAGGCGGCGATCATCTTTTTGACCATCTGGCCGCCGATGCTGCCGGCCTGACGGGACGTCAGGTCGCCGTTGTAACCCTGCTTCAGGTTCACGCCCATCTCGGACGCGGCTTCCATCTTGAAGCGGTTCATCGCCTCACGCGCATTGGGGTTGACAAGGTTGTTGCTCTTGGAACTAGCCATTTCGTTTTCCATCTCCTTTTCTCGTTTTGGGTTTCTTGACCCGCTACTATTTTCTGCGGACAGGATGGAAGTATGCAGAGCAGAAAAATGCAATTTTTGCAAGCGTTTTTGTCGGCGTTTGCCTTTCTTCCGGCGGCGTTCGGCGCGTGGGGATGTGCGCCGCATTGTTATAGTTGCGATGATTGTGTTTTTCAGATATAATCAGTTTTACGGGAACGGATAAATAATCTTCCTTGTTGACAGGAGTGGCACATGAAAGAGCAGCAGAAAGAGAAAAACCCTGTATATCAAGTAGTCAGACCATATATCTATGAGGGCACCGTTGCTTGCGTGCTCGATTATATTCTGTTTCAGTTTCCCAGTTTGCTGATGCTTATCTTTTATGGTAATGAACCCAAGTTTATGCAGATATGTGTGCTTGTGTGTTTGGGGATTAGCACGGTCATAGCAGCCGTTTTTGATGCGCCGCTTTTGATTAAGAGTCTGCGTGATAAAAAGAATCAAACAATATGTGTGGCGACTGGTGTATTCATTTGTGTAAAGGAGGACAAATCTCAGTCCAATCAGTTTACCCGTTATGGGACGCGCAGCATCTACGCGACATCGTATTATCCAAAGGAATGGAATATGGAGCGATATCGCTTTTTGCTTCGGACGCAGGAAGGCGAGGTCTTGAAGCTGCGAAGTATTTATTCGTGGAGTCATGATCAGGCGCTGTTTTTGCAAAACGTGCTTCACATTCAGGAGAAAGCAACGAGGCCGTTTTTATTAAGCGTTCGTTATTGCCACTATTCGAAAGCGCTGTTGGATATACAGGTCGTTGATTATCCACCAGAACTTAAACGGCGAACATTGGAATATGCTATGAACGGCTTTCGGAATATTACACGCTGGACTGCGAAAAGGTCTTGAAAACTGGATTCCCATTTGTGTCGATGACACTGGATATGGACGTTGGGAGATGACTGTCTTGAAAACAATGCTGAAAGATTATGACAAAATCGGAATCGGCAGCAGCGGAGTTGGAAAAATGATTGTCGCTGTTGTAGCAATACTGGTGTTTTTTGTGTGGGTCACGGCCACTCCCGGCTGGCATGTAATGGATACATACTGTGCTGTTGGTGCAGCGGTGGTCTTGGGATATTTTTTGTTTGACTCCTTAGTTACCTTTCGAGTGAATCGTCAAGGAATTATGAAATTGCGTTTCGGTATTCCGTGCCGTTTCGTCGCGTGGGATGAGATAATTCAAATTGGTTGCGCAAAATTGTATCGTGGATCGTGTATAGTGGTCACTACGCGTGGGTGCGAACGGTTTGAATACGAAGTGAATAATTTGGATTCCTACTTGGCGGATTCCTATTTATGGAGAAACAGGCGTCAAACAATTTCCATCGAAAATGTAGCAGTTGCTCGCCCTATCATAGAAAAGTATTACGGACGATTTGATTATGATTGCACACGTGTATACCGAAGATAGCAAGAGTGCACTTATTAATTCTCGATGAATGCGGGCGGTGCAGCAGCACCGCCCGCATTTTGTTTGGCATATCAGCGACTGGCACACCGACGGTTCATGAAACAGATACGTGCACCGTCACATAGTATGTTCACAAACCGCAACTTGACACGGGCGGGATAACGGTATAAAATTTAGCATGCTATTTTGGCGTTTTGTACGTATTTGTACGGCGCCGGCATAGAATTGCGATAACGATGACTTTTCAAAATAATAAGGAGAACCGACTATGTGTGGAATTGTTGGATACGTCGGCGCGCAGCAGGCTGCGCCGATCCTTCTCGAAGGGCTCCAAAAGCTCGAATACCGCGGTTATGACTCGGCCGGCATCGCTGTGCTCGATGGCAGCACGATCGAACTGGCCAAGGCCTGCGGCGTGATCAAGAACCTTTTTGCCAAAACGCATGATGGTGAGGATCTTCATGGCTACATTGGCCTCGGCCATACGCGCTGGGCAACGCACGGCGCACCGACGGAGGCAAACGCCCACCCGCATGTGAGCAACGACGGCAAGTTCGCCATCGTGCAAAACGGCATCATCGAAAACTTCATGGAGCTGCGCGAGATGCTGCAGGCCAAGGGCTTCGTGTTCCATAGTGAGACGGATACTGAGGTCATTGTGCACCTGCTGGATATGTATTATACCGGCGACGGCAATCTTAAGGACACTGTGCTCAAAACGCTCGGCCGCCTGGAGGGCAGCTACGCGCTTGGCATCCTGTGCGCCGATTGCCCGGATCAGCTTTTCATCGCGCGCAACGGCTGCCCGCTCATTATCGGCGTCGGCGCGGGCGAGAACTTCTTTGCCTCCGACGTCACGGCGCTCGTGTCGCACACGAAAAATGTGGTCTATCTCGACGATGGGGAGCTCGCCGAGGTGCGTGCCGACGGTTATACCGTCTTTGACTGCACCGGCAAGCCGATCGAAAAGCCCGTTTCCCGCGTTGCGTGGGACATTGAGGCGGCCGAAAAGGGCGGCTATGAGCACTTTATGCTCAAGGAGATCATGGAGCAGCCGCGCGCCATCAAGTCCACGCTCGACCCGCGTGTGAAGGATCACCGCGTCGTGTTTGACGAGCTGAAGATGACGGATGCACAGCTCATGGGCTTCAACAAAATTATGATCACGGCCTGCGGTTCAGCGTTTTATGCCGGTCAGGCGGGCAAATACGCGCTCGAAAAGCTCACGCACATTCCGGTTGATGCTGACCTTGCGAGCGAGTTCCGCTACCGCGACCCGATCGTGGATGAGCACACGCTCATGATTATCATCTCGCAGTCCGGCGAGACGGCGGACACCATCGCCGCCATCCGCGAGGCGCAGGGCAAGGGCGCTTATGTGCTCTCGATCGTCAACGTTGTCGGCAGCACGATCGCCCGCATCTCGGACGATGTCATTTACACATGGGCCGGCCCGGAGATCGCCGTTGCGACCACGAAGGGCTACACCACGCAGGTGTCGGTGCTGTATCTGCTGGCACTCTATCTGGGCGAGAAGCGCGGCTGCCTGAGCAGGGAAGAGGCCGCCAAACTCACGGACGATCTCATGATCCTGCCGCAGATGGTGCAGCGCGCCATCGACCTCAACCCGCAGATCGCGCAGCTGGCTGAGCGCTATAAAAACAATCCGTCCCTGTTCTTCATCGGCCGCAATGTGGACTATGCCGTCTGCATGGAGGGCTCGCTGAAGCTCAAGGAGATCTCTTACCTGCACTCGGAGGCCTATGCCGCGGGCGAGCTCAAGCACGGCACCATCGCGCTTATCGAAGAAAATCGCCTCGTCATCGCTGTCGCGTGCTACGAGCCGCTGTTTGACAAGACCATGAGCAACGTCAAGGAAGTCAAGGCGCGCGGTGCGCGCGTGCTCGGCGTGGCGCTCGAGGGCAACCGGGCCATCTATTCCGAGGCGGATGATGTCATCCTCGTGCCGCGGATGGATAATCTGTTCGTTGTCCCGGCGGAGATCGTGCCGCTGCAGCTCTTCGCTTATTATGTTGCGAAGGCCAATGGCTGTGCGATCGATAAGCCGAAAAACCTTGCCAAATCCGTTACCGTCGAATAAGGAGAGCGTCATCCATGCCGAATCAGTCTGTCATCGTCCTCGATTTTGGAGGGCAGTATAATCAGCTCATTGCGCGCCGTGTGCGCGAGTGCAATGTGTATTGCGAAGTCAAGCCGCACACCATGTCCGTCGACGAGATCCGTGCCTTTGACCCCATCGGCATCATCTTCACCGGCGGCCCGCAGAGTGTGTACGCCGAAGGTTCGCCGCAGGTGGATCCGGAGATCTTCCAGCTCGGCATCCCCATTCTTGGCATCTGCTACGGCTGCCAGCTTATGGCGCAGTATCTCGGCGGGGAAGTGACTGCCGCCGGAAAAGACACCGCGCGCGAGTACGGCAAGACGCAGACCTGGTTCGATACCGATTGCCGTCTGTTCCGCGGCCTGCCGGAGCAGAGCATCACGTGGATGAGCCACGGCGATTACATGGCCAAGGTGCCGGAGTCGTTCCGGCTCGTGGCGCATTCGGATGCCTGCCCGACGGTCGGCATCTGCGACGAGGCGCGCGGGTTCTACGGCGTGCAGTTCCACCCCGAGGTCAACCACACCGAGTATGGCCAGGCCATGCTGCGCAACTTCCTGTATGAGGTCTGCGGCGCGGCCGGTGACTGGACGATGGGCGACTTCATGCGCAAGTCCATTGAGTCTATCCGTGCCAAAGTCGGCAGCGGCAAGGTGCTGCTGGCGCTTTCCGGCGGCGTGGACTCCTCCGTTGCGGCGGCGCTGCTGGCCGAGGCTGTCGGCAATCAGCTCACGTGCCTGTCTCTTATACACATCTCCGAGCCCAC
>ENA-OYAJ01000288-OYAJ01000288.1-human-gut-metagenome-genome-assembly--contig:-NODE-288-length-16097-cov-8.268794_pt1 | contig 16097 bp, 9 predicted proteins | sample MGYA00243431_ERZ652826 | MGnify/ENA primary metagenome ERZ652826 (study PRJEB26926, sample SAMN06164609) | human gut metagenome | biome: ENVO:00009003; feature: ENVO:2100002; material: ENVO:00002003...
AGTCAGAATGATAATGATACTTCTCTACGGAGCTGGCGGAGTACCCGGCAGAGGTGAGATTCCTATGATACGGTTTCGCAAACCGTAACCTTAGTGCTTCCCGTACAAAGCGAATCGCTTTCCGCAGGGGGTGTTGAGAACAAATACTGCGGTCTTTACATAGCCGCCTCTTATTGAGGCAGGCTGTGAAATCTATGAAAGGAGGTAAAGCCGGAGATGTCAAACTGCAAGACGATTGCTATATGCAATCAAAAAGGCGGTGTGGGCAAGACCACGACTACGGTTAATTTAGGCGTCGGACTGGCTATGCAAGGGAAAAAGGTGCTTCTGATTGACGCTGATCCGCAGGGCGATTTAACGACCTGTCTCGGCTGGCGGGATACCGACAGCCTTTCCGTAACGCTGACTGAGAAGTTACAAACGATCATATCGGAGCAGGAGCAAAATCCCTTTGACGGTATTCTGCACCATAAAGAGAAGGTAGACCTTGTACCGTCCAATCTCAGCCTATCTTCATTGGAAATGACACTTGTAACGGCGATGAGCCGAGAGAGCGTCCTGAAGAATTATCTGAGCCTTGTAAAAGACAAGTACGATTATGTCCTTATTGACTGTATGCCGAGCTTGGGTATGATTACCTTCAACGCTCTAACGGCGGCGGACAGCGTGATTATCCCCGTTCAGGCGCAGTATCTTCCTGCTAAGGGAATGACGCAGCTTTTGGGGACGATTGCGAAAGTGAGGAAACATACAAACGCCGATTTGAAAATCGACGGTATTCTGCTGACGCTTGTGGACGGAAGGACAAATCTTGCGAAAAGCACAGTGGAAGCACTCAGGGAGAATTTCGGCAGCCATATCAGGATATATAGATCAATGATTCCGGCAGCCGTAAAAGCCGCAGAGGTATCTTCTAAAGGGACAAGTATCTACGCCTATGAGCCGAACAGTCCGGTGTCTAAGGCTTACACCAGTTTCACAAAGGAGGTGTTAGCCGATGGCAGGCAGAAAGAGCGACTTCACGCTGCCCACGAACACGCTCGATGAGCTGTTTTCCTCTCAGGAGGAAAGGGATGAAGCGAAGCTGTCAAAAATTAGGGATATTCCGCTTGAGGAAATCGACGATTTTCCCGACCACCCGTTTAAGGTGCGGGAAGATGAGGATATGTTTCAGCTTGTGGAAAGTATCAAAGAGCGTGGCGTGATTACTCCCGCTACCGTAAGGCAGAAGGGGGACGGCAGATACGAGCTTATTTCAGGACACAGGCGAAAAAAGGCTTGTGAGCTTGCCGGATTTGAAACGCTCAGATGTGAGGTGGTAGACCTTGACCGTGATGAAGCAACGATTTTAATGGTCGAAAGCAACTTCCAACGGTCGCAGATACTTCCCTCGGAGAAAGCTCACGCATATAAAATGCGGCTTGACGCTATGAAAAGACAGGCAGGCAGACCGAGAAAAGAAAATTTAGTCCCAGTGGGACAAAATTATTCAAGGGAAGAACTTGCGTCTCAAAGTGGCGAGAGTCAAACGCAAATCCAGCGTTATGTACGCCTGACCAACCTTGTTCCTGAACTGCTTGAATTTGTAGACGAGGGCAGGATTAAAATGCGCCCCGCCGTTGAGCTGTCCTATCTGAACGAGGATTGCCAGAGGGATTTGGTGGACGAAATCGACTTGAACGATTGTACCCCGTCCCACGATCAGGCAATCCGTATGCGGAAGTTTTTCGAGGAAGGCAAGCTGACAACAGAAGCGATTTCTGCGATTATGAGCGAGGAAAAGCCGAATCAGCGTGAGAAGATTGTTTTGCGTGGGGATAGGGTGCGAAGCCTGATCCCGAAAAATATCCCCATCAACCAAACGGAGGAGTATGTCTGCAAGGCGCTGGAGCATTACAACAAGTTTTTGCGTAACCGTGCCGAGCGTGACAGCAGGTAAGGCGGAGTGTGTTTTTCTTCTTCCCCTTCCTCACACTCCAACCCCTAAACTATCTCACTATCCGAAAGAATAAAACTATCTCTCCTGATTACAGCTATCTCACCTAACTCAATCTATCTCAGAAAAACGCACCATTCCAAAGCACAGGAGGTATGCCCTATGATGTAAGATTAACCTTCGTTTCACACCTTTGCCTGAAATGCTGTTTCGCATTACAATGGCGGCAGAAAAGGAGTGAAACGCAATGAAAACAAAAACGATTGTTTTTTTATTGGCTCTTTTGCTGACTGTTCTTGCAGGCTGCAACAATGCCCCGCCGAATGAAGATACGCCGCAGCCGTTTTCTTTTTCGGAGAGTGTTCAAAGCACCTCTGAATCCGAAACGCCTGCTGGAAAGGAAAGCAAGGAGGTTGAAACAACGCCTGAAGCCGTGCAGGAAGTAAAGCCGGAAAAGCAGGAAGAAACGACGGAAACGGATACGGTCAGCTCCGAACAGCCTCAGACTGTTTCTGAAAGCGGGCAGGCGGCACAGTCCGCCGAACAGCCCGATAAAGCGGATAAGACCGAACATTCCGTATCCACATCGCAGCCGGATATACCAAAAGAAAGCGAAACGCCTGCGCCGCCTGAAACGGAAGAAGCACCGAGCGAAACCGACTTTGACATTAACTACTGGATTTCCTTTGCAAAAGGCTACGCTCAGAGCGTGGGGCTTCTGTTAGACAGCGAGGCGGTTTACTGTTGGGATAATCCGATCCGTGCCGGAGCGCACTGCAAATATCTTGAAAGGGATATTCACAGCCGCTTGGATCGGTACAAGGCTGACGAAGAAATCACAGCCGTATGGATTTGGGCGGAGGAAGTCTCTGACGGAATCTACGACATCTATATCGGCTACGCTTAAATTAAATATTCCATTTTGAGGACGCACCGAAAAAACGGTGCGTTTTTTCATTTCAAGGAGGATTTCAGATGAAAATTAAGAAACCAAAGCGCATTATGTCGCTGTTTCTTGCGGCGCTAATGTGCGTGACTTCCCTTGTAGGGATTGGTACGACTGCCTATGCCGCAGAGGAAACGGACGATGTGTACCTTATCTCGTATCCCCGTGACGGGGACTCGAATTACAACGCCGAATGGGGACACGGCAGCCTTACCTTTATGAACGGCTGGAAAACAGGCACTTCCCGTTATACAACCGTCCGTGCGATGGGATCGTACAACGGGAATATCTGCTACTGTATTGAGATCGGCGTCCCGCAGCAGACCGGAGACAGTTTTACCAAAAAGGGCGAGGATTTTTGGGACAACTACCCTTCGTCCTATAACAGCACCATTTCTCCTGATGATATTAAGCTGTTCATCGGTCGTATCTTCCAGTACGGCTATACGGGAACAATCTCAACCTCGTGGCGTTCTCAGAACGAGGGCGGCGATAAGCTGGCTCACGCAGTCGCTACACAGCTTCTCATTTGGGAAACCGTCATCGGCGAGCGTGATGAAAACTTTAACAAGGTCAGCACAGGCGGCAAGGACGCTGTTCTGGATCAGATCAGCCCTAACCACCCGCTTTATGACAAGATTATGAGCTACTACAACTCAATGGCGGCAAGTGTGCAGAAGCATTCCAAGCTGCCGAGCTTCCTTACCAAAACGCCGGGGAGCGCACAGGAAATCGAGCTTGAATGGGATGGCTCTAAGTACACGGTTACGCTGACGGACAGCAACAATGTCCTTTCGGGATATAAGTTTTCGTCCAATGATTCGGGCGTTCAGTTCTCCGTAAGCGGAAACAAGCTGACGATTACTGCCGAGAAAGCGCCGAGCGACGGGCTGACGATTACCGCAGAGAAAACGGCGCAGAGAAAAGGCGTTATCACTTGGACGGACGGTATCTATGGACCAAACGGCGGTGTGCAGGATACCGTAACCTACGCTCAGACGGTCAATGATCCGGTCAAAGGATTTCTTAAATTAAAGGTTTCCTACGGCTCGGCGAAAATCGTCAAAACCAGCGAGGACGGAAAGGTGGACGGTATCTCCTTCCGTATTCAGGGCAACGGCATTGATAAAACCGTTAAGACAGAAAACGGCGGTCAGATTCAGGTCGATAACCTAATGCCGGGAGTATATACCGTAACCGAGCAGGAATATGACAGATACGAGCCGCAGGAGTCCCGCAGAGTAACCGTAGTTGCGGGACAGGTTGCGACCGTCAACTTCAACAACACACTGAAGCGTGGCGATATTGAGGTTATCAAATCCTCGGAGGATAACTTTAATGAGGGCGTGACCTTCCACCTTTACGGCACTTCGCTCTCCGGCATTGCCGTGGACGAGTATGCGGTTACGGATAAAAACGGTGTGGCGACCTTTGAAGATGTGCTGATCAGCGGCACTACGCCGTACACCATTGAGGAAGTGGATACAGCAATCCGTTATGTCATTCCCGAAGATCAGAGCGCACCCGTCAAGTGGAACGAGGTCACTACCCGCAATTTCACGAATATCCTGAAGAAGTTTACCGTTACCGTGACCAAGAGCGACGCTGAGACGGGAACGGCTCAGGGAAACGCCTCTCTTGCGGGAGCAAAATACGGGATTTTCAAGGGCGAACAGCTCATTGATGAATACTATACCGATGAAAACGGTCAGTTTACCACAAAAGAATATATCTGCGGTGCGGACTGGACAATCAAGGAACTGGAGCCGAGTGAGGGCTATTTGCTCGATCCGACCGTCCATAAGGTCGGCGCAGAGCCGGAGCTTTATACCATTGAGCATAACCAGACCGCAAATGATGTAACGGAACAGGTCATCAAGGGCAATATCGCCATTATCAAACATACGGACGATGGCGAGACGCAGATTGAAACGCCCGAAGAAGGCGCAGTTTTTGAAGTGTATCTCAAATCCGCAGGCTCTTTTGCGAACGCAAAGGAATCCGAGCGTGATACGCTCATCTGCGATGAGAACGGCTTTGCACAGACAAAGGATATGCCTTACGGCACATATACCGTCCATCAGGTATCCGGCTGGGAAGGCAGGGAGCTGATGGATGATTTTGATGTGTTCATCGCAAAGGACGCCCAGACCTACCGCTATCTGATTAACAACAGCAATTTTGAAAGCTATATCCAAGTAGTCAAGGTGGACGCAGAAACGGGCAAGACCATTCCCTATGCGGGCGCAGGATTCCAGATTTACGATCCGTCCGGCAATCTCATTACGATGGAGTTTACCTATCCTACCCCGACAACCGTTGACACTTTCTATACCGACGCTAACGGCTCGCTCGTAACGCCGGAAAAGCTGCCATACGGTCAGGGATACTCTATCGTTGAGGTACAGAGTCCTTATGGATATGTCCTTGATTCCACACCCGTCTATTTTGATGTCACGGAAGAAAATTCTTCTGAGGAAAGCGGGGTAACAGTGATAAAAGTTGAAAAGACCAATATGCCGCAGAAAGGCACGATCAGCATTGAAAAGACGGGCGAGGTATTCTCCGGCGTTTCGGTAAGCGGCGGGACAGATGAAAACGGGCAGGAGCTTCCCGTTATCTATCAGCCGGTTTATGAAACACAGGGACTGCCGGATACCGTTTATGAAATCCGTGCCGCCGAAGATGTGGTAACGCCTGACGGAACTCTCCGATACAGCAAGGGCGAGCTGGTCGATACGGTTACGACCGATGAAACCGGCTTTGCAAAAAGCAAGGAACTCTACCTCGGAAAATATGAAGTCAAAGAGGTCAAGGCAGGCTATGGAATGGTGCTGAGCAGTGAAGTCCATACCGTCGAACTCATTTACGCCGGACAGGATGTAGCCGTGACTGAAACGGCGACTTCCTTCGTCAATGAACGGCAGAAGGTTGAGGTCAGCCTTGAAAAAGCGCTGGAGACAAACGAGCTGTTTGGTATCGGCAATAACGGAGAAATCAAAAATATCAGCTTCGGCTTGTTCGCCGATGAGGAGCTTGTATCCGCAAGCGGCACTTCCATTCCGAAAGACGGTCTGCTTGAAATCATCACGCTTGATGAAAACGGCAGGGCGACCGTAGGGACTGACCTGCCTTTGGGCAGCTATTATGTCAAAGAACTGGCGACAGACGAGCATTATCAGCTCAACGGCGAAAAATATCCCGTTGTATTTGAGTATGCGGGACAGGAAACCGCAACGGTTGTGATTGCCGTAAACAATGGCGAGCCGATGGAAAACAAGCTGATCTACGGATCGGTTTCCGGCAAAAAGGTTGATGAGAACGGCGAGGGACTCGGCGGTGCGCTCATTGGTCTGTTTAAGAGCGATGATGTGGAGTTTACCGAAGAAAACGCCCTGATGACCGCCGTATCCGGCGACGATGGCAGCTTCGCCTTTGAGAATGTGCCTTACGGAAACTGGTATATCCGTGAGATCAAGCCGATTACTGGATTCGTCCTTAACGAAACGGTCTATGATGTGAACATCTCAGAGAATGAGCAAGTTGTTGAGATTGAAATCGTCAATGAGTTGCTGCGTGGCAACATCGCTCTTACGAAGGTGGACGCTGAATATACCGATACGAAGCTGACGGGCGCTGTGTTTGAAGTCTATAAGGACACCAACGATAACGGCGAGCTGGACAGCGAGGACGAGCTGATCGGCACACTGACCGAAAAAGAAATCGGGCAGTATGAAATGAACGATTTACTCTACGGACGCTACTTCATTTTGGAATCAGCAAGTCCGGATTCGTATATCCGTGACGAGGGCGTGTACGAGGTATTCATCGACACGGACGGAAAGACCTATCAGGTGGAAAACACAGAGGGCAAAGGCTTTGCAAACGAGCCTATGCGTGGGAACTTAAAAATCGTGAAAACATCGTCTGACGGAAAGGTGGAAGGTTTTGCTTTCCGCATTACCGGAGCAAACGGATATGATGTTACCCTTGAAACAGATGAAAACGGCGAAATCTTCCTCGAAGGTCTGCGGATCGGCGAGTACAAGATTTCCGAAGTAAATAATTCTGTTTCCGCTATGTATATCCTGCCTGCTGACAAGGAAGCTGCGGTACAGGTAGGCTCTACCACGGTCGTTGAAATGCACAATGAGCTGAGAGATACGCCGAAAACTGGAGATAACAGCAAGCTCGGTCTTTGGCTTGCTCTTGCGGGCGTATCGGTAGCAGGCATTGCGGCTTGCGGTATCATCGGCTTTAAGAAAAAGAAGAAGGAGGATAACTAATGGAACTGAAAGCGATTATCGGAATTGCTTTGGTCGTCTTTATCGTAGGCGGCTTTATCTTTTTGCAGATCCGTAACAGAAAGAAAAAGTAAGAACTTCTGCGGGGGCGGGGCTTAAAAACTCCGCCCCCTTTTTCTATTTTGGGAGGCTTAAATGAGAAACCTTAAAACGATTGAAAACCGAGTGCTTGCGGTGTTAAAGGAACACCCCGAAGCACGAAATGACGATATGAAGCTGTATCTGCTCGTCAGCAAGGCGTGTATCTATGATACCCACGGTATCAGCCATTTCAGTTTTGAAGATGTGATGAGCAATTACAAGGCTTACGGTATCCCCTGCTTTGAGAGTATCCGAAGGACAAGGCAAAAAATACAGGCGAAGTACCCTGAACTTGGCTGTTCCCCCGAAGTACGCAGGGCAAGGCATAAAATGCAGCGTGTCTATTCTGACTACGCTAAAAACTAAGATGGGAGGTAAAAGAAAATGGCAGCGAAGAAAAACGCAAACACCGCTTTGCAGCAGAAAGTAAAGGTGCTGGCGAAGCTCTATGATTCCGGCTGTAAAACGGAAAAGGATTTGAAGGGGCTGAGCCTGCAAAGCATTTTGAAAATCCCCGATATATCCGTTTCCGATATGACGGTTATCACAGAGCTTCAGGAGCAGATCGCAAAAAACAGGCTCTTTTCCTATTTGGGAGGTGCGGATGATGAGCAGGAATCAAAGCAAAATGAATAAGGAAAAACAGATTTTTGAGAATCAAATAAGCCTGATTCTCAGGGAAGATAAGACTTTGGAGATTTATGTAGGCGACAGTCTTGCCGCCGAAATTTCCGATGGACGGCTGGATATGGAGTTTGCAAAAGAAATTCTGGAAGGGCTTGATTATGAAATCAACGAAAGTAGTTTCACAATCCGACCGCTTCATACGGACGAACAAAAATACACTTACAAGCAGAGTACGCAGATCGAGGGACAGACCGGAAATATCGGTTATCTTCGTGGCGACTTCGGCGCAGGCGGCAAAGAGTTCTTTTCCTCTTGGTTTGACCACAGGCGGGATTTGAAAACGGACGAGTTCAAAAGCGAGCTGGACGAGGTTATCAACGCCCTTCGTTCCGAAGAATATGGGCTGTTAAAGAGCCGCACGGTTATGGCGCAGTATGCAGAGAAATATCCCGACAGCGCCTTTCAGGGCAACTATGCGACCGAGTACGGTTTCCGTACCGACACCGAAAAATACAGCTTCCTGATACGGTGCAATCCTGCCCGTGGGGACTACAATTTTTACTGCTACTGCTATGTGCGGGAATGGCTCGACCGCCATATGGAAAAGGCGAGCCGTGGAATCCGCTTTATTACGCCGGATTACAAAGAAAAATTCAAAATCCCCGATGGAGATAAAATCCGCATTACCTTGAGCGACGGAGAACAGCTTGACCGCACCTGCCGATATATTGACGACTATCATTTAGAGGTTGGCAGCAACCTCTACCATATCTGCGAGTTCGCCGAACGGATGGAGCAAAACGGCAATACCGTGATACCACTCCGTTCTTCTCTGCCGGAGCAGTGCTATGTGTTCGTGCAGACGGAAAACTGCGCCGGCATTGTCAAAAAGGGCGAAAGCGGATTTTACCGCACGGATATTCAGGGCGGCAAGCCCAGTGAAACAAACGCCCTTGTGAATGAGATGAACGAAAAACTCGGCTTGTCGAAAGGTCAGGCAGAAGCAATGAAGGCAGGCTCAATGTTCGGTTGGGATACCCCTGCTGCCGATCCGAAAAGTTATGATAAAAACGGTATTCCCGTAAAACCGAAACAGAAAGACTATGAAAGATAGGAGGTGCATAACCGATGGCACGAAAGTACGACCTGATTTCCGAGCTGTACCGCCGTACCGCACACGCTGTTGTTTCCGATGTTCAGAACTGGCAAGCCTTTTTACGCTGCGCCTGCCGGAACTACCGTCTGCGCTTTGACGAGCAGCTTCTCATCTACGCCCAAAGACCGGACGCAACGGCGGTATTGGAAATCGAGCGATGGAACGATAAATTCGAGCGTTGGGTAAACCGTGGCGCTAAGGGTATCGCCGTATTTGAGGACGCCGACCGGAGCAGGCAGCGCTTAACCCATTACTTCGATATTTCCGATACCCACGAAAGCCGCTATTCCCGCCCCGTTCCGATTTGGGAGATGAAGCCGGAATATACGGATGATGTGATCGAATCCCTTGAAAGCACCTTCGGCGAGCTGGAAAACAGGGAAAGCCTTGCGGACGCAGTGCTGAGCGCCGCTAAAAACGCTGTGGAAGATAATATTCCCGACTATTTGGGCGATCTGATGTATGCCGCAGATGATAGCTTCCTCTACGGTCTTTCGGAGGATATGATTACCGCTATGTATAAAAAGGCGGTAACAAACAGCGTGGCGTATATGATGATGACAAGGCTTGGAATAGATACCGAGCCGTTTTATGAAGCGGAGGATTTTTCCGTTATCACAAATTTCAATACGCCCGAAACCTTAAACGCCCTCGGCATTGCGTCAAGCGATATTGCGGAGATGGGGCTTGGGGAAATCTCCCGTACTGTTCTTGCTCTTGAAAGGCAAAATCGCATCATTGCGGACAGAGAAAAACCTGATTACAATAAGGCTGAAAATAAAAGCGAAAGGAGCTTTGAAAATGAACGAGCTGACATACACAATGCAGGGCGATTACAATCTTCCCGACCTGACAATGCCGCAGCAGCCGGAGGTAACTTTGGGCAGGTACGCTCAGATGAGGCGGAAATTTCTCAAAGAACACCACAAAATCCGATACTACAATCTTCTGACGAGCTGCACCCTGACACAGCATTTAGCGGAAACAGAGCAGACAGCGATGAAGCTGGAAGAAACCCTGATGAAGCAGATGGCGGCGCAGGAGGGCTTGACCGAGAGCCTGAAAGCGGCGGATATGATAAAGTGGGTGCAGGGAATGAACAATCTGAGGAACAGAGTGCAGGAGATCGTGAAAGCGGAGGTCATCTTCGCTTAGATTATTATGACCGAAGCAACGAGGACAAAAGCCTGCTGTTTTTCAGCGGGGACGATACCATTCGTGAAATCCTCGGCACAACTCCTCACCTAAAAGCCTCGAAAGAGGAAATTTATGCTTTCTATGAAAGCAATCCCGATAACGCCGCCCGTACCGAATATATCAAGGGTGTTTTCAATAACGACTATACCGAACTGATTTTGAGCGACGGGCGGCGAGTCGGGTACAAAACTTGGCAGAATGTGCTCCAGCTTTGGGAGGGAAATTACGATAACAGAACAGCACAAAGTTTCTATGATTGGGGCGTGATTGCACAATACTTTGAAGCAATGCGGCTTCTCGGTGAATTGCAGGACACGATGAAGCCATTACCGTCTATGGACGGACAACTGAATTTTTTGGAAATGCAGGCAGAGGAAAAGACCTCTGCTTTTTCTTTTTCTCAGGAGATTATCGACGCTGTTCTCACTCGTGGTAGCGGCGTATCTGAGGGAAAGTTCCGTATCTATGAGCAGTTTGAAAAAAGTTTGTCCGCAAAAGAAAACGCCGATTTTCTGAAAGAGGAATACGGTTGGGGCGGTGCTTATCCCGTGATTGTCGGCGCAGGCATTGATGAGCAGCACGACGGAAAAGGCATTTTGATCTCAAAAGGTATTGGCAATGACAAGCCGCATATCCGGCTGAATTGGACTCAGGTAGAAAAGCGGATTGCCGAGCTGATACGCCTCGACCGTTATCTCAATCCAAAGGAAAAAGAGATTTATCCACAGTGGCTCCAAAAGCAGGAGGAACGCCGAGCGGAACTTGCCGAAGAACAGAGAAACCGTGAAATCCTCTACTCTGCTCCACCCGAACTGGAATCGGCGCAGGCGGCTGAAAGAGAGCCGCAGCAGGAAGCACACTACGCCTATCATCTCGGCGATACGGTATATATGGGCGCTGACGAATACGAAATCCTTGCCTTTGATGATAAGCGTGTCGTTCTTCACGATATGCAGTATCCGTTATTCCAAAAGGAATTGGAACGGGCGGAATTTGACCGCAGGGTGCGGGAAAACCCGATGAACGACCACTTGAAGGTAACGAATCAAACGGCGGTTGCAGAGCAGCAGCCTCGTTTCAATTCTATCGAGTTTGAAAAGCTCATTCCCCATAATATGCGTTTCAAGGAAACCGCTTTGGTAAACGGCAATGAGATGTATTGGGTAACGCAGGAGATTTTTACTGCCGGGGATTTAAGAAAGTTCCAGCAGGCTGTTCAGAGCTACAACGGGGATATTAAAAAATTCTATGTTACACCCCGTGATCTAAGCCCGTCCTACTCTTTTGAGGAGGATATGAAAAACAAGGTTTTGGCAGTCATCACTCCCGACACTATCCTGCAAGACGATTATATTCAGGCTGTCCGAAACGAAGGACTCGGCGATTACCTTCAGCCGGAGGAAAAAGCTGAACCGGCTGAATCGCCCGCCTTTAACATTGGTATGGGGTATCTCGGAAACGGTCTTACTGTCTGGAACAGAGCCGTTGAAGAAAACGGAGATTACCAAACGATTGCTCATATCAGCAGCGAGGGCGAAATCCGCTACTATGTGGACGGTCTGCCCGATGATGTAGTGTCAAGGATTGAGCAGGCAGCGGCACGGGAACATCAAAAAGCTCTGTTTGCAGCCTCATATCAGGTGGGAGACAGAGTGTATTTGGAAGGAAAGCCTTTTGAAATCACACGGGTAGACGATTGGAATGTTGAGCTGATGGATCGCTCTATACAAAATCCGCAGCCTCGTTTGGAACGCAAGGACAGCTTTATGCGCCTTGTTCAGCAGAACGAGCGCAGCAGCTTTACGGACACTTATCGTGAGTACAGCGAAATCAAGGAAGATAATCCTGACAGTCTTGTGCTGTATCAAATGGGCGATTTCTTTGAAGCCTACGGTGAGGACGCACAGACCGTAAGCGAAGCGCTGGAATTAAATCTTGCTTCCCGTTCCATCGGCGGCAATCAGCGAACACAGATGTGCGGCTTTCCGTCAAACCGCTTGGAAACCTATGTCAATATGCTGCTTGACCGTGGCTTTGATGTGTCGGTCTGCTCTTTGGAAAACGGAGAGCGCAGCACCCGAAATATCGTATCGACTAATAAAGAAGATCCAGTGCAGTCGCAGCCAGTCGGAAGGATCGACTATCTTCATACGGACGGAACGGTGCGGGAAAGCATTGAATACACCAGTCCCTATCAGTTCGCAAGCGACATAAGAGAGGAAACATATTACGGTGTGCCTTTTAAGGTGGTTTTCTATAAAGACAAGGAAGGCAATACCATATCAAGAGAGTTTGCAGAGCATCTTGATCCGCCGGCGCAGAGCATAGAAATCATTGATTCGCCCTATCTTGCAAAGGACAGGGCAGATGAAATGCTCAGGCAAGCGGAGCATATTGCGGCAGAAAATACGCTCCCGCCCGACGAGAGATTTTTCGTCATTGAAACCGATGAGGGCTATGCCATTTGGGACGATTTGACGGAAGCAATCTATATCGACGATGAGGGCGTCAGCGAGGAATTTAAGAGCGAGTGGCAGGCAAACGACTACTTGGAAGATGTCAAAAAATCTGTTTCCGAAAAGGAAGCTGCCGAATGGCTTTATGTGGAACGGGAAAAGCAGAATACATCTGCCGAACAGCCTGAGCAAAATGAAGCCGAGCCATTCACGCCTGCTTTCAGCCAGCCGAAGCGCTCACGGGTACAGACCTTTGATCTGCACCCTGAAATCCCGTTATCCGAACGGCATACCTTTGACCTTGCTTCCCACGAAGTGCCGGAGGCAGGCAAAAAAGAACGCTTCCGCAGAAATATGGCGGCAATCAATGTGCTGAAGGAATGTGAGTTTGACAACCGCTTTGCAACGCCCGAAGAACAGGAAATCCTCTCACAGTATGTCGGTTGGGGCGGTATTCCAGAAGCATTTGATGAAAATAATTCCTCGTGGGCGGACGAGTTTATCGAGCTTTATACCGCCCTTTCTCCCGATGAGTATGAAAGCGCAAGGGCAAGCACCCTGACCGCTTTCTACACCCCGCCCGTTGTCATTTCCGCAATCTACAAGGCAATGGAGCAGATGGGCTTTCGGGAGGGCAATATCTTAGAGCCTTCCTGCGGGATCGGCAACTTTATCGGTATGCTGCCCCAGTCTATGCAGGACAGCAAAATCTACGGCGTGGAGATTGATAAGATTTCGGCGGGTATCGCACAGCAGCTTTATCAGAAAACCTCGATAGCGGCTTTAGCCTTTGAGGAAGCAAATATCCCCGACAGCTTCTTTGACGCTGTGATCGGCAATGTGCCTTTCGGCGATATTCGAGTGAATGACAGGAGGTATAACAAGCATAACTTTTTAATTCACGACTACTTTTTTGCGAAGTCCTTAGACAAGCTCAGACCGGGCGGCGTGATGGCACTTATTACAAGTAAAGGCACAATGGATAAGGAAAATCCAGCCGTGCGGAAGTATATCGCACAGAGAGCCGACCTGCTCGGCGCAATCCGCCTGCCCAATAACACCTTTAAGGGAAACGCCGGAACAGAGGTCGTTTCGGATATTTTGATATTACAGAAGCGTGACAGACTTATTGACCTTGAGCCGGAGTGGGTACACCTGAATACCGACGAAAACGGTGTGAAGATGAACGCCTACTTTGTCGATCACCCTGAAATGGTATTAGGCGAATGGAAAACCGTGTCCGGCAGATTCGGCGAGGAAGATACCGTTGTATCCTATGAAAATGCTGACCTTGCGGAGCTTTTGGACGAAGCCATCTCCAATATCCACGCAGAGATCACGGATTACGAAGTGGACGAGGAACTGACCGAAGAAGATAACTCCATTCCCGCCGATCCCGAAGTACGCAACTTTTCCTATACGGTTGTGGACAATAAAATCTATTACCGTGAAAATTCCCGAATGACTCCGGTTGAATGTTCGGCAACGGCTGAAAACCGGATTAAAGGTATGATTGCCATAAGGGACAGTGTTCGCAGCCTGATTGAAATGCAGACTGCCGACTATCCAGATTATGAAGTCGAAAAGGAACAGCAGAAGCTAAATGCGCTTTACGATACTTTTTCCAATAAGTACGGACTGATCAATTCCCGTGCGAATGTGTCCGCCTTTTCGCAGGACAGTTCCTTTGCCCTGCTTTCCGCACTGGAGGTGCTGGACGAAAATGGAGAACTGGAGCGCAAGGCGGATATGTTCACGAAGCGGACGATCAAGCCACACACACCCGTTACCTCGGTGGATACCGTCAGCGAAGCGCTTGCCGTATCTATGGGCGAAAAAGCCTGTGTGGATATGGAATATATGTGTTCCCTTACGGGCAAGACCGAGCAGGAAATCTATGAGGAATTAAAAGGCGTTATCTTCCTGAATCCGATGTACGGCTACGGCGGCAGTGATGAGCAAAAGTACCTGATGGCGGACGAATACCTCTCCGGCAATGTGCGGGAAAAGCTCGCTTGGGCGAAAAAATCCGCAGAAGTTTATCCCGAAGATTACAACATCAATGTAGAAGCGCTGGAAAAGGTACAGCCGAAAGACCTGACTGCCAGCGAGATTTTCGTGCAGCTCGGCACGACTTGGCTGCCGGAAGAAGTCGCACAGCAGTTTATGTACGAGTTTTTGGATACGCCCGTTTATGCGAGATGGAATATCAAAGTCCATTACTCAAAGCTGACGGGCGAATGGAATGTGGAGGGAAAATCCTATGACCGTGGGAACCTGAAAGCCTACAATACCTATGGCACAAAGCGTGTCAATGCCTACAAGATTATCGAAGATACGCTCAATATGAAAGATGTGCGTGTTTTTGACTATATCGAAGATGATGAGGGTAAAAAGAAAGCTGTCCTCAATAAAAAGGAAACGGCTATCGCCCAGTCTAAGCAGGAGCTTATCAAGCAGGGCTTTCAGGATTGGGTATGGCGTGATCCCGCAAGACGGGAAAAGCTGGTACGGCTGTATAACGACAAATTCAACAGTATCCGCCCCCGTGAGTATGATGGGAGCCATATCATTTTTAGTGGTATGAATCCGGAAATCGAGCTGCGGGAACATCAGAAAAATGCGGTCGCTCATATCCTTTACGGCGGGAATACCTTATTGGCACACGCTGTGGGTGCGGGCAAGACCTTTGAAATGACTGCCGCTGCAATGGAATCCAAGCGGCTCGGACTTTGCAATAAATCCCTCTTTGTCGTGCCGAATCATTTGACGGAGCAGTGGGCGGCGGAGTTCTTGCAGCTCTATCCGGCGGCAAATATTTTGGTTGCTACGAAGAAAGACTTTGAGATGAAAAACAGAAAACGCTTCTGCGGCAGGATTGCCACAGGCGATTATGACGCTGTGATTATCGGTCACTCGCAGTTTGAAAAAATCCCGATAAGCATTGAAAGGCAGAGGGCTGTTTTAGAACAGCAACTTAGTGATATTATCGAAGGAATTGCGGATATAAAGAGAAACCGTGGCGACAGGTTTTCCGTCAAGCAGCTTGAAAAGACGAAGAAATCCCTGCAAACGAAGCTGGAAAAGCTGAACGATCAATCAAGAAAGGATGATGTCGTAACCTTTGAAGAACTCGGTATAGACAGGCTTTTCATAGATGAAAGCCATTATTACAAGAATCTGTATCTCTACACAAAAATGCGGAATGTAGGTGGTATCGCTCAGACGGAAGCGCAGAAATCTTCCGACCTCTTTATGAAATGCCGCTACCTTGATGAGATTACTGGAGGGCGTGGCGTCGTGTTTGCAACAGGTACGCCGATTTCAAACAGTATGGTTGTGCGCCCGTAAGGGGCTGTAATAATCTTACCTTGAGCAAGTAATAGGGCAAGGT